>Ga0066659_10001466_pt1 | contig 10316 bp, 11 predicted proteins | sample GraSoiAngelo_108_FD_75176 | JGI IMG/M metagenome (GOLD analysis project Ga0066659, IMG submission 75176) | Grasslands soil microbial communities from the Angelo Coastal Reserve, California, USA - 14_0903_09_40cm | ecosystem: Environmental > Terrestrial > Soil > Grasslands | place: USA... | reverse complement strand
TGCTGCGCCCAGGATCAGCGCTCGCAAATCCGGAGGAAGAAGGTTCAGATCTGGAAGGATCGCTACCAACATGCGCGGAGTATCGCATGAACTTCCGCGCCCGCAATCGCCTTCGCGCGAAAAAATTTGTGAAAAAGAATCTGCTGTTTAAACCTCCGCGTGCGGGTCCCAGGTGCGCTCCGGCCGCCGCCAATCGATTCCTTCCAGCAGCATCGACAACTGCGCTCGCGTCAGCGCTACTGTGCCGCTCGTCGCTCGCGGCCACACGAAGCGTCCGCCTACAGCCGCTTAGCGAATAGACACAGTCCATCGTCGTCGTACCAGAGAACTTTAATCAGATCGCCACGCCGCCCGCGATACACGAACACGTGTCCCGAGAATGGACTCTCTGCTCCAACCCGGTTTGCACCAGCGACTCAGCCCGGTGAAACCGCGCCGCAGATTGGTCACACCCGCCGAGATCCAGATCCGCGTGTTGGCCGGGAGCCCGATCATCGCCCGAGATACTCCAGCAACAACCCGCAGCAACGCGGGATCGGCGCTGCCTTCGATGCGCACCTGCGCGTGGCGCAGTTCAAGGTGAATGGTGTCCGGCGTGGACTCCGCGAAATCTACGGAGGGGGAGCACTCACGACTGGATGTTGTCGCTAGCGATAGCGAACTCTTGCTTACGCGGACCGGCAGCAACTGGATCGCGCGGTTACCGTTGAGCCGTCCGGCCAGATACAGCTTGCGCCAGGCAAACACCTGGTTGGCGTTGACCCCGTGCGCCCGCGCCACTCGCGCCACCGACGCTCCTTCGACCAACGTTTCTTCGACAATCCGCCGTTCCTCTTCGACGGTCCGGTACCGCCGCTTGGGTGTGGTCTTCGTCTGGCCCTTGACGGTGACCACTTCTGTGACTTGCGTTGATTGACATGTGCAACCGTCGTTAGAGATGCGATGAGGGGCAAACCACACCACTACCGTGTGACATGCACTGTTGCCGACTCCGTCACTGTAGGCTAGACTGATGCTGCTGACCGAACAGCGCACAATGCGCGAGAACTCTGGGTCCGGCGTGAACTTGGTCTTTCGGGGACAAAATTGAACAGGGTCACTAAGTATCTAAGGCAGGTGGCGCGAGTTGCCGCTGGCAGAGTCAATGCAGGCCGAGGGCTGACAGTTTTTCCAGACGATGTTTTCCTGGTTTCCTACGGAAGATCAGGCAGTACCTGGGCGAGATTTCTGATCGGCAACTTGGTCAGTGCTGAGGAGCCGGTCACCTTTCTCAATGTTGAGTCGCACATTCCTGATATTTACATGTTCCCGGATCGCGTCCTCCGTCGCTTGCCCAGACCCCGTACTTTGAAGAGTCATGAGCCTTTTGATCCTCGATACAAGAAAATCATCTACATTGTCCGGGACCCGAGAGATTTGGCAGTTTCCCTATATCACTACGACCTCAAACGAGGTGGATTGCCGGAAGGCTATCCGATGGATGAGTTTGTGCAGCTATTTGTGGCTGGTTCGGAAAAGATCATCTCCTGGGGGCCTTGGGGGGACCACGTCATAAGCTTGATATCCACTCGCGGGGGGCGCGAAGGTTTTCTACTCATCCGCTACGAAGACTTGATCGAAGACCCGCAGCGAGAATTAGGTAAGATCAGCGCGTTGCTAAGAGTGGATGGAAGCGAAGAGAAGCGGGCCCGCGCCGTGGAGCTGAGTTCCATTGGCCGAATGAAGAAATTGGAGAAAGAGCAGTCTCGACAATGGGCGGAGACCAAAAACACCCGCCAGGACAAGACATTTGTCCGGAGCGGTCGTGCCGGCGAGTGGCGATCTGCTCTCTCCCAGGAGTCGGTTGGTGCGATCGAGAGCGCCTTCGGACCGATTATGCTCAGCTTGGGGTACGAGCTGACGAAGACGGAGCAAGCGACAGCGGGGACCTCGTATTCCCCGATAACTTAGTATCTGCCTTTTCAAATCGAATTGCCCAAAGGAATGATCGTCGACAGGTCATGTATTGCGGGGTCTGCGCGAATTCGGCGATGACTCTACCGAGGATGCAGGTTTCCTAACTATGTCAACTGCAGAACTGCGGCAGTTTTCTGTCCAAAAAGTCGGAATGTGAGCTGCGAGGAATCCGATCGATGCACCTCAGCATAGTACTGTGTACGTACAACGGGGCCTCCAGTTTAGCGGCGACGCTTGCCAGCCTTAAGCAACTATCAGTTCCTCCCGAACTGTCCTGGGAACTGGTTCTGGTTAACAACAATTCCACCGATGACACGCAGAGCATCATTGAACAGTTTGCTCGCAGATCCGGGTTGAACGTCGAGTGTGCCTTTGAGCCGGGACAGGGGAGGGCCTTTGCGCTTAATGCGGGGATCCGCACAGCAAAAGGAAACCTCATCGCCTTCACGGATGACGATGTCATCGTCGACTCACAGTGGCTTATAGGCTTATCGAACGCCTTTGCGGCCTTCGATTGCATGGGGATTGCAGGGAAGGTGGTTCCGGTATGGACCCAGCCACAACCCAAGTGGTTAGAGATGGAGGGTCAGCAGGTGGTGGGGCATTTCGACTATGGTGAGGAGTCGAGAGAAATCGATTTGCCTCCGATTGGCGGCAACATGGCTTTTCGCAGATCAGCATTCGAAAAATACGGCCTATTTCGGGTTGAGCTAGGGATTAATAAGTCTGAGATCGGCGGCACGGAGGACGACGAATTTGGAAGACGGCTGCTCACGGCCCGCGAAAAAATCGTGTATGCACCGCAGGCGATTATTTATCTTCCCGTTGAGTCTCATCGACTGACAAAGGAATATTTTCTACGTTGGTTCTATTCCATGGGAAAGGCCAACATGCGCGCAAAGATGTGGCCCCAGAACGCTGTCTGCTATTTCAGCGTGCCCCGATACCTGTTTGGAACCGTGCTCAGGAATTCGTTCTGGTGGGTCATCACGTTGGACGAGAAGCGCCGATTTCAATACAAGCTTCGGGCGTACCGCGCGGTCGGCGCGATTCGTGAAGGCTTACGCCACGCCGACGCGGTCCCCACCGAGATCCCAAGGTTGTAATACATCCGCAATAGTATCGGGCGCCTGATCCCACATTTCTTTCAAGAAAAATGCAACGCGGAGTTCACCACACCCCTGGTTCGGCTATGGCGCAGTACCATGGAAACCGTCGCCTCTGCCAGAACTGCGGTTGCCTTTCCAGGGACACACTTAATCCAGCATGCCGGAGCATCGCTTGAAAGCAGGGGACGGAGAATTTCCAAGCTCCCACGCCACCGCGGACGGAGGTCAAGCCTTGAGCCGTGCGATCTTCTCGTACAATGAATTTCGCTTTGTTCCCGCGCCCTGGGAGGACGCCCGCCGTCTGGATAATTAGTTCCTCTTTCAGGACCTTGCGTATTTGCGAAAGGACGTAAGGTGGGTCAGCGATATGGTACAGCCCACCCATGCAAAGGACGATATCGAAGGCTTCGGAAAACAGCTCCGTGAGCTTGTAGACGTCTCCTAAAAGAAACTTTGGCGCCACAACGCCATTTCGTGCCAACACTCGCGCGAGGAATTCTGCGCACCTGACTCGTCCTGCATCATATTCCAGTCCAACAACTTCCTAAGCACCCGCCTTCGCACACTCTATTGCAAACGCCCCGTTCGCCGAGAATAGATCGAGCACTCTCTTATTAGGAACATGTTCGCGGATCCAGGGCAGCATTAGTTTCTTTTTCATCTCGTGATTTGCGTCCAGTTCGGGACCTTCTGGATGGCGGGGCGAAACGCATTCGGCAAATTTTACCTGTGTGAACCAGTCAGTCGCTCGAATGGCGGACATTTCGGCGGACTCGTCCGGAGTCAAACGGAAGTCTAGGTAGAGCACACGTGACCTCTGAATCAGGATAGGTAGCGAATGCTCTTATCTTAGTTGCGCTTGGGCATATTCCAAAGTACGTTTGAGGACCAGACATCAAGCTATTGGGAGTGTGGGCAGGGCTCATCGACGCGATATCCGTATGAAGCTATCGTCTTCCCATAGCGCTGTTGTATGCGATCAACTATTTTTCCATCCTTCGCGTCCCGAGCCAAACTAGACCACATTGCCAGGTAGCGCAGGTTAATCTCAGGGCTGACATCCGGGACCTGCAGATCACACCCGATGTCGAGAAAGCTACAAATTGACGTGAGGGTCTGCTCTGGATGGGAAACCAGATCCTCGTATTTGACGACACAAACATTCTTAAGGTGAACGCGATCTTGACTAAAAATATCGTGGCAGGTGATCCAATGTCGCACGAGCGATTCTACGCTAGAATGACTCCATTTCTGGGTCGCGTACGCCACCGCAATGGGGTGCCGCATGATGACGACGAAATATGACGGAGGAAACACCGCCTGAAGAAACCGGGTTCTAATTAGATTTGGCGGAGATTTTTCTAGCAGAAACGGTTTCGAGAGATCCCAGTATGGTGACCACTCCAGAAACAGTTTCTCGGCGTTCTCAACCGTCGCCAGAGCTGACGTCTCCGTCAAATGCGCTTTGCTGGCAAGCCCAAACTTGCCTGGACCTCCGTACACCCTGGCGGGTGGGAACACAGACTGTAGATGCTGGCCTTCGTCTTTAGGTGCAGAGGTATCGTGGAAGCTGCTGATCAGAGGGTGACTACGAAGAACGTCCGCTAGCAGGGAGGTTCCGCTGCGGTGCAATCCGCATACAAAAACAAATTTGTGCGTACATACAGCCTGAGCCAACGTTATCCCAGGTTGGACTTCGGCCCGGTCGGCGGGTTGGGCGGGTTGTAGATCCGACGCAACCTGGTTGACTTTCCTAAAGTAGGTCACCAAGCTCCGGATTCCGCGTTTCAATCTGCTCATTTGTTTATTGCCGGAGATTCTTCCCCTTCCTAGCAAAGGCACCCGCTTACTTACTGCTGGTGTTAGCGCTTCTTGCGAACGTAAGTTTTGGTCAAGGCGCCGCACAGTTTGCGGCGGTGCGCCTCTCCGATTTACACATGCTATACTGACGCTTGAACTCCCACAAGTCGTCAAAAAAACGATGTGTAATCGGGTTCTAGGGTTAGGGCTCGCTCGCATCAAGCATAGAGAAGCTGGCGTAGTCTGTTTGTGAGGCGTCGTCCCCCAGTCTGGACCTAAAAGTTGCCGCATCCAGCCTTCGGCTGGGTTCGCGCTAACCTGCTGGCCATTCGCAGGGGGATTCGCGAGGCGAGACTCGAAATTCTGGATCGCCTTGCAGACGAGTGGTGATACCTTCTACGAACAACTTCAGGCGACGATCCCTACAGCCGGCCCGAATGCGCACCTATTCACCGAAAGCAAACGTGGCGGTAACTCTCAGGCAAGACGGCAATCTCAGTGTCGTTAGATTCCGCAAGATCGCACAGTGCGCTCGTACTATTCGCGCGGTAATGAGTTAGGTAAATATCGTCCTGAGCACGACCCTCCAGGGTTAGATTTAAGATTACTGGTCGCGGCAGCAACTTTTTCGTGACGATATTGGCGAAAACAAGGTAGTTCCGTGTGGGAGTGTGAACCATGAGGGTGCCCCCGGCGGCCAGTATACGCGGGACATCTCCCGAAAAGAAACGAACGGATCACGTAGATGCTCGACCACCATGTTGCACGTGACCAGGTCGAAGCTCGCGTCCGGGAAGGGAAGCGAGTCGAGAGATGCGCAGACGCGCCGGCATATATTAAGGTGCTTGCGCAAGTGGGGGGATCAAGATCAACGCCGACGACGATCTGGGCCAAACTCACCAGCTGGTTCTCGAGTGGGTCGATGTATCTACCCAGCAACTGCCAGCCGCAGCCGGCAATCCAGGCACCGGATGGGACGAGCTAGATGCAGCATGACCGTTCGCCCCAGATATCCTGGTTCCGGCGGACCTGAGGCACCATTCGACGCTGCAAGCGACGGGCAGCCTTGCGACCCAGCCACTCGTCCCCATAGAGAGTTTGGCATTGTGAGTTCCGCGTATTTTGCATTTTCGGCTGGGTTGAACCTACGGGGTTAGTTCCGCACGCCATCTTCTAGCACAAGTCTTGCCTCTAAGTAAAAATAGTTCCCACAGACTGGACCCCGAGGGGAGCGGTCGTCGCCCGTCCAAGACAGGCCAGGTATTTTCTGTTCGCCTGCAGAGCGCCCGTATTGCCACCGTTGCGGCTTTGGTTCTTCTGCTTGATATAGCAAATCTGGTCTGTGTAGGGCGGCAAATTCTCTTCCAAGCAGGCCTGTCCGGCGACCCGTCGTTGACCAGAATGACCTCGAAATCGCGGAAGCTTTCGGCGAAAAGCGAATCCTGGTTGAAGTAACTTGCTGATTGCCCGCAGGCTCAGGAACGTCGACAGCCCGCCGGTAAGTAGTTCTCTACTAGCGTGCGCAATTCGCCACGCAAGCCGGGCGCGCAGGCGAGCAGTCCGGACAAGAGGGTCGACTTGTTGTTGCACGCCAGCGGAACATTTTCCAGAGTGCTGACAAATCCGCCGCCGCTCAGAACCAGCGCCGCCCCCGCGGCCACGTCCCACTCGTGCTTTGGAGTGAGCGTAAAGGTTGCGTCCGCCAGACCCGCCGAAACCAAGGCCAGTTTGTAAGCCACGGAGCCCATGGCACGGATAGTGAAACCGGCGCTCTCGAACCGCTTCCATTCTCCGCGTTTCACTTCGCTGCGGCTGGCCAGAATGAGCGAGCCGCTCATGCTGGTGCGCGAACTCACGCGAGCGGGCTTGCCGTTATAAGTGACACCTGAGTCCGGCGAACCCAGGAAGATCTCATTGGTCGCAGGATTACAAATCCCCCCAGCGACTGGTCGGCCGCGTTCCACCAGGGCCACAGAAACACAAAACTCCTGGATGCCCGCAACAAATTCCCGAGTCCCGTCCACAGGGTCCACCACCCAAACGCGCTCGCACTCCAGACGCGAGAGGTGATCGACGCTCTCTTCGGAAAGCCAACCTTCGCCTTCGTGCAGCAACTCTCGGCGCAAAACCGCATCGACTCTGCGGTCTGCTTCGGTGACGGGATCGTGTCCCGCTTTGTATTCCGCTGCGATCGCGCCCGCGGTGAAGCGAGCCAGAACTGCGCGGGCGGCTTCCAACGCACCTTCGATTCGGCGCAGGGCTTCGGCTTGTGATTTGCCGCTCATAAAAACTCCCAGATGCTAGATCATGCCCATAGCATTCGGGCTCCGGTTGCCAGCAGCACCGAGCAGAGAATTCGTCTCAGCCAGGGCATCGGGACACGCGTGGTCAGATAAGAACCGAATAGCCCGCCCGGGATGGAGCCGATCAACAATGCGGCCACCAACGCAGGATTCACGTTGCCAAGGCGCCAGTGCAAGGTGGAGGTGACACCGGCGAGCACGACGGCATGCACAATGTCGGTGCCCACCATCACTTTTGGAGGATAGCTGTAGAACATAAGCAGCAGCATCATGATGATGCTGCCCGAGCCCACCGACGTCATCCCTACAAGAATTCCCGCCAGCAACCCGATAGCCGACATTCCTACGAAAGACCTCATGGTTGGCGGGCGATTCGCCACGTGTTGCTCAATTCGGCTTTGGAACAGTAGCAGCGTGGGGATGCAGATCAGCAACGCACCGATGGCGTGGGTGATGAAGATGTTGACCCAACCGCCGTATACATGCCGCAGATGGGCCAGAAAGCTGACGCCCAGGATTGATCCTGGCACGCTGCCTACTGCGAGAGCCACCGCTACCTTGCGTCGCACTGTGCCTTTCCGCAAATGAACGGCGCTCGAACCAATCTTGGTGATGAAGTTGAAAGCCGCATCCGATCCAACCGCGATGATGGGAGGCACTCGCAGGCCAAAAATCAGGACGGGAAGCAAAAGCACGCCGCCTCCCATCCCGGTCATGCCGATCAGGGTGCCCACTGTGAAACCAACCAGGATCTTGAAGGCGATTTCCATCGCAAATGAGCCGGTTTTGGTTCTCCGCGGGTGTCCTGAGTGCTGAGTTAAGCCGAAGCCCCGTTCACTCCGACGAAGCCCTCCCGCTCCAGATGCAAAATAATCTCCTGCGCCGCTTCTTCCGGAGTGAGTTCCGCGGTGTTGATCACGACTTCCGCATCTCTCGGCTCTTCATAAGGATCAGAGATTCCGGTGAACTCTTTGAGGATTCCCGCTCGTGCCTTGGCATAAAGACCCTTGCGGTCGCGCTGCTCACAAACTTCAAGCGCGGTAGCGACGTGCACAAGGATAAACCCACCATAGGGTTCGATGAGTTGACGCACGTAGCGACGCGTCGCGTCATACGGCGCAATGGGCGCGCAGATCGCGATCCCTCCGTTCTTGGTAATCTCCGAGGCGACATAACCGATGCGTCGGATATTGATGTCGCGGTGTTCCTTCGAGAACCCCAGCTCGGAGGAAAGATGCTTGCGCACCAGGTCGCCGTCGAGCAGAGTCACAGGCCGTCCTCCAACTTCCAGAAACTTGGTAAACAGGACATTCGCAATAGTTGATTTTCCTGATCCGGAAAGGCCGGTGAAGAAAATCGCCAAGCCCTGCTTATGTCGAGGCGGATAACTGCGCCGCAGTTCGTTCACTACTTCTGGATATGTGAACCAGGGGGGAATTTCGCGGCCCTCGTTCAGGCGCTGGCGTAATTGCGTGCCCGAGATGTTCAGCACGCGAGCGCCGTCCGGGACTTCGTTGTCGGGTGCATAGCGGTCCTGGTGTTCCAGGTACACCATCATGTTGAAGGGCACCATGGTCATGCCGATATCTGCTTCATGCCTCTTGAACAACTCCTGCGCATCGTACGGACCGTAGAATGGTTTGCCGTCGCTGTCGTTACCCGGGCCGGCGTGGTCGCGGCCGACGATGAAGTGCGTGCAGCCGTGGTTCTTCCGGATAATGCCGTGCCAGATGGCTTCGCGCGGGCCCCCCATTCGCATGGCCAATGGCAGGAGGGAAAGCTTTACTGTGTCGTGCGGGTACTTGGAGAGCAGCAGCCGGTAACAACGCACGCGCGTGAAGTAATCCACGTCGCCGGGCCTGGTCATACCCACGGAAGGATGGATCAACAGATTCGCTTCTACTTGCTTGGCGGCGCGGAAAGTCAATTCCACATGGGCGCGGTGCATGGGATTGCGGGTCTGAAAGGCTACTATGCGACGCCAGCCCAGGCGGGCAAACTCGGCGCGAAGTTCCGCCGGAGTAAGACGCAGCGCGCGGAAGTCGTAGTGGGCAGCGGGGTGAACTCCCTCCACGCGTCCTCCCATGTACCAGGGATGGGACTTGCTCAGCAGATAGTCCACACCAGGATGGGCAATGCTGGTCGTGTTGAAGACCGCCTTCGCCTCAGCTCTCAGATCCGGCTGCCAGACTTCTTCCACGTGCAGCACGGCCAGCATCACTCCCTCTGGGTCGCGCAGTGCGATCTTGCTCTTGCCTGGGTTCACCGATTTCGCAAACGCTTCTGCGACATCCAGCGTGACGGGCATGGGCCACAAAACGCCGCTCGTCAACCGCATGTTATGGCACACGCCCTCATAGTCAGCCCGCGCCATGAATCCGCGTAGCGGAGAGAAGCCTCCGTTCATCAGCAGTTCGAGATCGCAAATCTGCCGAGCCGTCAGGTCCCAAGACGGCCATTCCCGCGAGTGCGACTTCAGTTCGTTTCTTCGCTCAGCATCGGCCAGGAGATCGATGAGTTCCCCACCATGGGGTGCCACCAGATGGCTTGTCAAAGCGGTCAATTCCGTGATCCTCCCAGATTCTTGGCACTTATTCCTATTTGCAGATGGAGATACCTTACTTGACCCTCAATCGCAGCAATTCTCCTTCCGTTAATGGCAACGTTCCCAATGTGTAAGTCACTGAAAAAGAAAATAACCAACCTCGCGCTTCATACAGCAGGCTTAACTTTCAGCCTTAGCAGGGTGAAAATGTTTGCATCATCGAAAAAAGGGCAGAGAGAAAGGCTTCACCTGAGTTTCGATCTTCCGTCCGGCACAACGCAATCTAATTGTCACACACTTCCCGGTCAACGTCTCCTCTGTGTGATCTGGGTGAGCCGCCAAGTCGGGTGCGGTTCTTCAATACGATGGCCGTTCGCCAAGCCATATTCCAAACGGGGCGAAGACCGAGTGCGAGCGGCGGAGTCCAGCAACAGCTCAAGCGACTGGACGGTCGCATCCGTATTACGAAATCAACCAGCTTACTAGAACTGGTCTCATAAATGGTGGTTGAACCTACTTAGCTATTTTCCGCGCGCTGGAAAGCGGGCAGAAGGAGGGCATGCGCGGACGATGGGAACTCAGCGATGCCCAATGGCAACTTAT
>Ga0066659_10001453_pt1 | contig 10342 bp, 10 predicted proteins | sample GraSoiAngelo_108_FD_75176 | JGI IMG/M metagenome (GOLD analysis project Ga0066659, IMG submission 75176) | Grasslands soil microbial communities from the Angelo Coastal Reserve, California, USA - 14_0903_09_40cm | ecosystem: Environmental > Terrestrial > Soil > Grasslands | place: USA... | reverse complement strand
TCGAGGATGCCCTTCAGCCCCGACAAGGGGCTGGTGTTGTCGTTCCCATTTCCGTTGGGGCCGTCGTGTTCCAACTCGGCTTCTACCGTTTCCGTCGTCATCATAGTGTATTCTCCCCTGATTCAGCGCCCTCGACCGTCACCGGCAGGAATGTCCGTGACAGGAGGATGGGCCCGAAGGCCTCGGCCTGAAAGGCCCGAACCAGCCTGATCCGCATCAACTCCAGCAAACCCAAGAACGTGACGATCACGACCAGTCGCCCTTCGTCTGGCAAGAAGAGGGCGTCAAACGGCAGGGCGGACTCCTGTTCCAGTCGCTCCAGGATGTAGTTCATGCGGTCCTTGACCGTCAGGTGATCGGCCGTCACCTCGATCAGCGTCTTCGCCGGAACCCGCTGCAGCACTCCCTGCAGGGCGTCCACCAGGTCGAACAGCGTCAGCTCCAGCAGCGTCCCGTCCTCCTCCCCTTGCAGGCCCTGACGGCTTGCGTCGACGATCGCCGGGCGGCCGAAGACCTCCCGCCACTGCTGGCCGCGCTGCACCAGCTCGCCGGCCGCCTCCTTGAACTGCTTGTATTCCAGGAGCCGCCGGACCAGCTCGGCCCGGGGGTCTTCGCCTGCCTCATCCTCCTCGTCCCCCTCGGCTTCAACCGGCAGCAGCATCCGGGACTTGATGTGGATCAGCGTGGCCGCCATCACCAGGAACTCGCCGGCGACCACCAAGTTCAGCGACTTCATCGTGCTGATGTAGTCGAGGTACTGCTTGGTGATCAGCGCGATCGGGATGTCGTAAATGTTGATCTCGTTCTTCTTGATCAGATGCAGCAGGAGGTCCAGCGGACCCTCGAACTCATCCAGCCGGATGCGATAGGAGTCCTCCGCCACATCGAGACCGATGTCACGATCCTCTGCCATAGACCTCTGAATATACCAGATTTAGGGCAGAAGGCAAGTCTTCCTTCAAGATGTGGTAGGCGCTACCCTTTTTTCAGGATCACGAAAAAGGCGATAAGGAAAATCAGGAGGGCTACCCCCACGATGGCGAGAAACACGGGGTTCTCGAACCCGGATGAAGAGCGCGGGGTCGCGAACTTGGCGCGGGTGAAGTTGGGCTCCTGCTGGTAGAAGACCTTGGCAAAGTCGTCCTTGGCTTTGAAATCGGCGTCGGAGAAGCTGACCTCGGCGCGGAATGTGGCGCGCCGGAAATAGGTGTCCGCGAGGAAGACGGCGTGCATGAAGAAGACGTTCTTCTCGAACACGGCCTCCGAGAAGTCCGAGATCCCTTCGAACCTGCTGCCCGAAAACCCGGTACCCATCTTGAAATAGGCGCGCGAGAAACTTGACTCCTTCTTGAACGTGACTGAGAGGAAATTCGTCAGCCCGCTGAACCCAGCGCGGAGGAACGTGACCGGCTCGTGAAAGACCGCCTGATAGTAGCGAGTGTGCCCGGCGAACGCCGTCTTCTCGAAGCTCGTCGCCTTGTCGAAAATGCAGGTGAGGAAGAACGCATCGTCCAGGAACACCGCTTCGGAGCTGTCGACGGGTCCGAGGAAGATCGTCCGGGAGAGGTCCACGGTCTTCGTGAAGGTGGTGCCGTGGAACGTGACGGGGCCCTGGATCACCACCATGTCGCCCAGCATCCGATGCTCGACCATGTCGGGCTTGAGCTGGGTGTCCAGGAGGCCGTCGAAGATCGAGTTGCTAATCACGAACGGCCCGCGGATCACGCGGGCCTCGGCGACGGAGGATCCCGCCATGGTCGCGAGCACCGATGGCGGCAGGGGGACCGAGACCAGCGGCGCCGTCGGCAGGCCGGTCAGCAGCAGATCGCCGGAGACCACCCCGTTCCGGATGGACACGCCCTTGCCGGCCTTCAGAGCCTCAAGAATTTCGCGCGCCGGCACCGCCTGCGCGGCCCGCTCCGCCTTGGTGCAATCCTGACTGAAGTGGCGCACGAAGAGGGCGGGCTCGCCGGACACCGCCCGCTCCACCGTGCAGGCCGCCCAGGCAGCCGCCGCAGGAGCGATCTGGAGCAAAGCCAGGAGCAATGGCAGGAAGCGGCGTGCGTTCACGTTCGCCACCCTCTGCTAGAACGGATAATCCAGTCCGACGAAGACATTACCGCCGTCCTTCCCGTACGCCGCGTCAATGCGTCCCACAACGTTGGGACGTGAGAGGACGCGGAGGCCCACCCCCGGATTGAACTGCGTGTCCTTGAGGCGAGTAAAGAGGTCATCGTCCACCCGTCCTACATCCAGAAACGGCGCCACCTCGAACTCGAGGGGATTGTCAAACACTCGTTTCTCAAAGACACGAATACGCTCCTCAAGATTGATCAGAAACAAGTTATCATCAATAAACCGGTTGCGTCCGAACCCACGCAACGTATTCTCGCCGCCTAGCATCGGCCGTTCATAGAAGGGAACGCCCCGACTGAAGACCATAGCGAGCATAAGGCGCGCCACGAACACCATGCGTCCAGAGGCATGCGGAACCATTTGACGGGCATCCAGCGAAATCCGAAACCACCGGTCGGGCCCCTCCACATGGAGGTTCTGGGCCAACTCTCCGTAGAGAGAGACATACGTTCCCCTGACGGGAGCGAGCAAATTATCCCGGGTATCGTACAGAAGCGTCAGACGATGCCCGAAGATCTGCGCGCCTTCGATGCCCGTAATGGTGGAGAACTTGTCCTTCGTCTGGGGCAGCGACGGGATGACTCCATCTTCGACCCGGACATCGCGGTAGCGCTCTGTCCACAGCACAGAGAAGTGCTGGGCCAGGTTGAGGCCCGCGCTGAGCCTGATGTTCGCTTCGCGGGAGGTGTAGGTCGATTCGTCCGCTTCAGGTGTGTTGTTCCCAATGCCGAAAAACCGGGCGAAGGCGTTCTTGAACCAGTTGGCTTCGGCCGCTAGGATATAGCGTCCTCCGCCGGCCCCCGTATCTTTAAAGCTTGCCTCGAACTCCCGCTCGACTTTCGTGGCATAGGAGGCGATCACGCGGTATTGAACGGTTTCGTTGCGGTATCCGTAGTAGTTGAGGGAAAAGCTCTCGCCGATGAACTTATTATGCAGGTACTGCGGCGCGAAGATGTCCTCGATTTCCTCCTTGTCGTTCGCTCTCAGAATCGGCGCCAGCGCGCCAATCCAGTAGTTCTCGTTACGGGTGTAAGAGAAAGCGGGCAGCGGGATCACCGTGTAGCCGCCTTTTGCGGGCAGGGACTTCAACACGTGCTCCTGCTTGGGGTACACGTCCTCCGAGGCCTTTTCGGTCGTCTCCCCCGGCACCGTTTCTTTGCGAGGAGCACTTCCGGATTGTTCCGGAGGAACGGTTAGCGCATCCATTTCCGCAGCAGGCGCAGGATGAGCAAGCCCAACGAAGAGAAGGCACCAGAGGACACCAAGCCAGCGGAACAGGATGCCGCCGCCGACCGCCGTTTCATACAAAGCAAGACACCGTTCTGAGCAGACCTCTGTTCAGACGTTACTCGACGTAGAGGGCTAATTGGATGCCCAGGAGCAGAAGCCCGGCGGGAAGCAGGTAGGGTTTCCCCTTCCATGCGAACCGTGCGTTTCCCTCCACTACCAGGCTCGCAGCGATGAAGAAGGATGTGAGGGCAAAGAAGCGATGCTGGATGTTCACGACATCAATGCCGGGATGATCCAGATGCTGGTGGATCAAGAGGGCAGCTCCTCCTAGCATCGCGATACTGGCCGCGAGGTAATTCCACAGAGGCCTAGGTTGTATCCAATGATACAGCATCGTGTAGATTCCGAGCACCATGGGAATCATGGAAAGGAGATGATGCTGGATCCACTCGTGGGTCGTGGAAAGAGAAAAACTCTCGATAAACCCAGCCGGACCGATCGGCCAGGCTTCTAAATCGCTGAAGACGAAAAGGAATATCCCAAACAAGAGCCAAGTCAAGCCGCTGCCGACCCTGAGCAGCCGATGCCGGTGAGCGGTCAACCGATCGACCAGCAACAGTGTCGCAATGACCAATACCGTCACACCCGACGAATGGTGCATGAACCGCGAGTATTCCAAATCCTCTTCCGGCGACAACCCGGACGGGGGGAGCCTCTCATGCACAGGTTCGTGCTGGGTGACCGCTGAGCGCTCATGATGATGAGGAGACGCCGACTCGTCTGAAGCGATGGCGTCGGGGGTGGCCAGCGGCCCAGCGAACAGACAAAGCCAAAATGCGGAGAACAGGCAACTCAGCTTGCGGAGTCCGCTACGGAGAGTCATTCGCTATCAGAACCGCAGGAGCCAAGGAAGTTCTTCGAGGATCGCGCGCAACGAACCCAGGTTCGCCGGGCGTGTCATGGCCTTGGCAGCCTGACCCAGCTTGCCGGCGCGGAGGGCCTGGTAGGCGTCATGGACGGACACGCCGATGTACTGCATGACGCTTGAGTCGCGATAGCAGTCGATCATGCACCGCGTGCACCCATCACGGATTCGCTGCGAGCCATCGAACTCGTAGATTGAGCACATCGGCTTCTCCCAATAATGGCACCGCCACAGCATCAGATGCCAATCAAGATGGAAGTACTGAAATCCACCCAGACAAGGGAATCGTTGGGGCTGATGTTTCACAAAACGCTGCATCTCCTCGAGCGAGGGGGTCGGATTCAAAACCAGAAACCGCTTCTTGAGGCGCTTAATCCGCTCAAAGGCCGCGTCGAGCTCTTCATTGGTGAAGTCCACCAGTTGCGAGTCCGAGTATCCGAGAAAACTCGAGCCCAGTTGGCGAAGGGGGTATGAAAACGTCACGGAGATGAAGCCCAGTGACTCCAGAAAATCCGGGAGGGCTTCGTAATCCACCAGCCGGCTCATCGTCACGGAAGCGGTGGTGTGGATATTCAGCTCCTTCAATTGGCGGTTGGCCTCACGAATTTTTTCGCATACGCCAGGCAATCCACGATTGCGTTCGTGGCTTTCTACCGTGGCCGCATCAATGGAGATGATGAAACTGGAGATGCCGGCGGCGACCAGGTCCCGGATCCGCTCTGGCCGCAGGAGGCCTCCGTTTGTGACGAGCATCACTTTCATGTCCAGCTCCGACCCACGCTTGACGATGCGGCCGAGGTCGGGATGCATCGTGGGCTCGCCCCCCGTGATCACCAAGTACCGGATCCCCTGGGCATGCAAGATATCCAGCGCATCCAACGCGCCTTGGCGTGAGACGTAGACCCAGTCCTCACGCGGCAGCTTGTCCAGGGCGAAATTGCAGAACCCGCACCGTGCGTTGCAGGCGTTGTTAATGGCGAACGTGCAGACACCCGGCCCGCCTTCTTCAAGCACCAAACGCAACGTACCCCGATTGTTGTGATCCATCGCCAACGGTTTCCTTACGACATGTGGTTCCTGGCGCGCGGCTCCTATTTACTTCCTTTTACGCAGGCCGGTCAAGAAAAATGAGAGCGGCGGGCTACAGTTCCCCTTCCAACTCTTTCCATGACCAAATCTGCTTTCTCTCGAGCAGCACGTTGGTGGTGAGATAGAGCGCCAGCAAGCGCCGGTAGCGTGGAGCGACGTCCGTCGCCGTAAGCGTGAGTAGTCGCGCCGAACCCTTCAGTTTCAAGTCGATCTGCTGAAACAACCCTCTTCGAAAGGAGTAGAGCCAGAGACCATCCTGATCAGCCAGCCCGATTAGATCGTCGTAGACGCTGCTGAGGTAAGCAAAATTATCGTGGAGACAGTCTCGCACGAAAAGACAGGTGAGATCCCGGCCCACGAACGACGAGACATGCGGCATTAGCCCGTTCATGGCAAGGATCGTCGGTGCAAGGTCGACCTGACTGGCGATCCTCTCAATATGGCGAGGGCGATAGGTGTCCGGCGTGCGAAGCGACGGGTCCAACCAGATGAACAACGGCGCGAGAAAACGCCCGGCTTGCCGTTCCATGTCCGTCGCCCCAACCGGCTCATGGCGACCGTGATCACCCAGTACGAAGACGATGGTGTTGCGGAGCAGACCGTCTCGCTGCAGGCCTGTGAAGAAGCGTTCAAACTCGAGGTCGAAGTAGCGAAGCGCCGCGACGTAGCGGTCTCTGTGTTGTTGGAGAGCCTGCACCTCCGGATGCCGCAATGGAATGGTGAACGGATGGTGCATACTAGAAGTCAGCGCGGTGAGGAAAAACCGTTCGCCGTGGCTCTGCAGCGTCTCGATCCGCGTTCGCATGAAGCCAAAAAGAGCGCCATCAGTGAGACCCACGCCAAGCCGCTCCGCACTCGTCGGGAAGTCGCTCTCGCCGTACAACCGCTCAAGACCATTCCTTGCCATGAATGGCCGTATTCCGGGTATGTCACTATCCAAACTGATGACCATCTCCGTTCTGAATCCGCCTTTCTGCAGAAGGAAAGGCAAACACAAATAGTCCTGGTCATACCGCGTCTTGATAGCCGCTGTTCCTTGACGCGGATAGTAGGAGCAGAACGTAGAGAGAAGACCTCTGGTCGTTGCCACCCCATTGCTGAAAAAGTTTTCGAAGTAAAGGCTCTCGTCCTTCAAGCGATCGAGAAAGGGCGTGAGACGAATCGGCTGACTCGATGAGGCTGAGCCATCAATCGTTCGACCGAGAAAGCGACGGTCCAATCCTTCCACAAAGATCAGCACCACATTGACCGGCTCCTTAAAACGAACCCCGACTCGTTCGTTAGTGGCCTTTACCAAGGGATACTGAGGAGAGGGGAAGCTTGCCCCTCGTCCCAGAGTCTCCTGGGCCACCTGCACGGCTTCTTCGACCGTCATCGCACCAGGCATATGGCGTGGTGTCCATGACCACTGTGAGAGAAAGGCATCACGAAACGGCTCTTGCGCGAAGAGAAGTGGATTCTGCGCCAGGTTAAAGAAGGCCTCGCTGTCGTGGGCCATGCGAGGAGACGAAGACAACTGAAACGGGCCGAGCCCGGCCACACCACTCAGAGTGATTGCCACCAACATCGCCGATGTCAGAGCAGGCCACTGCATCTCCCATCGAGCCAGCAACGGCGCGAACGTGTGTTTGAAGGCAAGCCACCAGCCTGCTATTGCCAAACCTTCAAGTAGTAGAAAGCTTCCAATCCGAACGCCCCATTTAGTTCCCTCTTCCAACTCGGCGACAGTTTGTTCCGCCGCTTGTGATGCTCCTGTCTCATTGCCGGACGTGTGAAGCAGATCATCCAGATATTCAAAGAACACGAAGTTCACGTGCTGTTGGCCGAAGCCGTAATATCCGACGTCCACAATCAGGATCACCAACAACAGGCCTCCAACCACCGCCAGCGCTACGTTCAATCCCGTCCTGTACCCGTCATTACTCTTGGCCGTTTTACTCAATCGGGAGGCGGGGATGGCGAGCAGAAGGCCGAGAACGCCAGCGACGGCAACGGCGCCTGTCGCGCTGATCATGTCTCCCACGAGACCAGTCCCCAGTGTTCTCGTAAGAAGACCGATGGTTGGCCACTCCAATGCGGCGGTCTCAGGGAACAAAAATAGTCGTTCTGTCTGCTGGACGATCACGAACAGCACCCACCAAAAGGCGAGCAGGCGCGAGAGAGACGAGGATTTGTCGACAGGTGAGATCATGTCACCTGGAGATGCTAGTTACTCCATTTTTGGCGGAACCAATCTACAGTCTGTTTCAGCCCGTCTTCGAACGAGACGGTCGGATACCAGCCGAGTTCCCGCTTGGCCTTTGCCGCCGAGACTTCCTTGCCCCCAAAGTCGCCGGGGCGCGCCGGCACGAACTCGATCTTCACATGGTCCCCGATCGCCTTGCGGATCCCTTCTGCCACTTCCAAGACCGTGACCTTTCGCGGACCTTCGAGGTTGTATGTCTGATTGGCGGCGGACTCTTTCATAGCCAAGACGTGGGCCTCAGCCATGTCCCGCACGTACACGAAATTCCGGTATTGCTCCCCCTTGCCAGACACGGTAAGGGGCTCCCCTTTGAGCGCCTTCTTGATGAAGATAGGGATCAGGAGTTCCTCCCGCATGCGGGGGCCGTAGGGGATACCGTACCGGAGGATGGTAAAGGGCACTTTGTAGAGCTGGCTGTAATTGTGGCAGACCATCTCGCTGGCCATCTTGGTGGAGGTATAGATGTGGCCGGCGCCGTCCAAAAAGAAGGGCTCCGACTCCTGCAAGGCGCCTCCGTTCTGCGGGCACCCGTTGTACACCCAGACAGTCGAGGCGAGGTACAGCCGGCGAGCGCCGTTGACCCGCGCCGCCTCCAGCACGTTCGCCGTCCCCACCACATTCAACGCCGTGGTGTAGACCGGGTACTTGTGTGCGTAGTTGACGTTGGAGACCGCCGCCAAGTGGAAGATATGCTCGGCCTCCCTGGTGGCTGCCAGCACCGACGAGAGGTCCATGAGATCCACGTCCTCAAACCCGACATCCGGACGGTGCGGACGCACACGGTGATCGATGACGGTGACCTCATGCCCCGCATCGACCAATGCATCCACGACGTGTGATCCAATGAAACCACTTCCTCCAGTCACCACCACTTTGGCCATGATCGGTTCTCCTTGTTAGTCAGCCGATGACGTCTTTCAACGCGTCCAGGACCTGGTAGGCCTCAGCTTCTTCCATTCCCGAAAAGACCGGAAGACACAGGTGCCGGGCACAATAGTCTTCCGACGCCGGAAGCGGACCGGACACGTACGACTCGAACACCGGCTGCTTGTGCAGCGGTTCCTCATACACCTCGCCGGCCAACATGACTCCATACTGGTCCCGCAGCAGAGCCTTGAGGGCCTTCCGATCCTGCTTCTGCTTGAGAACCACGATGTACTTGTAGTAATTGCACGCCCCGCCGGCCGGCACCTCCACGCGGCTGAGATTCCGGAACCCCTTCAAGCCCTCGTCGTAAATCGCGGCGATCTTCTGTCGGCCCGCTATCATGGCCGGCAATCGTTCGAGATGCTTCAGTCCGATGATGGCGTGGGGCTCGGACATGCGCCAGTTGTACCCCATCCTGACGTGCGCGTTCTGCGTGAAGCTGGCCTTGCCCTGGTCACGATAGATCCTCGCCTCTTCGTTGATGCGATCGTCGTTGGTGACGATGATGCCCCCCTCGCCCGACGTCATGACCTTGGTGGGGTAGAAACTGAAGGACCCGGCGATCCCGAACGTCCCGGCTTTCACGCCCCCGTAGGAGGAGCCATGCGCATGGGCGGCATCTTCCACCAGCCAGAGCCCTTTCTTGCAGACCAATTCTTGCAGTTCCCCAATGCGCCGGGAGACGATGCCGCCGATGTGAACCACGATCAAGCCAGCCGTCTTGGGCGTGATCTTCTTCTCGACGTCTTCCGGCCGTACGGCAAAGGATTCCGGGTCCATGTCCACGAGAACCGGACGTCCTCCGGCATGGACCACTGCCGCGGCAGTCGCGAAGAACGTATTGGTCGGTACCAGCACATCCTTGCCTTCCATCCCCAGTGCCCGCAAGATGATCTCCAAGGCACTGGTTCCACTGTTCACAGCAATCGCGTGACGGGTTCCGCAGAATTGAGCAAATTTCTGCTCAAACTCCGCTCCGTACTTGCCCAGTGTTAACTGGCCGCTGGCCAGGACTTCCTGAATCCTTTCTGCGATCCAGGTCCGGTCTTCCGGGAGGAACTGGATCTTCGCGGCCGGAACACGCCTGCTCGGCGCTATGTCTTGTTTCACACTTTCCAAGGTTTCACCGTTCCATTCTGCTTTAGTTGGCACGCAATTTACGGGAGCGACACCAACCCCACGCCCAGACAGACGAGCATCGTCCCCGCCCAGCGATGCATGGAGATCGTTTCCTGCAAGATGAACTTGGCGGTAAGGGTGCCAAGGACATAGACCAACGTGGTTGCGGGAAACACAACACTGAGGTCGGCCCAGGACAGGACGGCAAGAAACCCGACGAAATGCATGACCATGAACACAATGCTGGCGAGAAAGTGGTGATTGCGAATGGCCCTGCGGGCGATCGCCAGAAGCGCTCTCGGCGCAAAGGTGGACACTTCGCCCACCTGCCTCATGCCTTTGGTGAGCAGGACATCTCCGGCCGAATCGGCGAGCACAATGATCGCAATCAGGATTGCCGTTTTCACCTGCCACCCTCCGCCATGGTGTCCTGGCCGCCCGCAATCCCGAACGTTCTCGGCGAGGATTGCACCACCAGGCCGACGCCAATGGAAATCAACAGGACTCCGGTCCATCGGATCGCGGAGACAGTTTCGTTCAAGAAGTAGTCGGCAAACGCGACGTTGAGGACCACTTCAGATGAGATAGCCGGCAGCACGAAACTCAAATCCGCCCTGGACAGGGCGGCCGCGAAGAGCACGAAAAAAATGACATAGAATCCGACTCCGAAC
>Ga0066659_10001450_pt1 | contig 10347 bp, 10 predicted proteins | sample GraSoiAngelo_108_FD_75176 | JGI IMG/M metagenome (GOLD analysis project Ga0066659, IMG submission 75176) | Grasslands soil microbial communities from the Angelo Coastal Reserve, California, USA - 14_0903_09_40cm | ecosystem: Environmental > Terrestrial > Soil > Grasslands | place: USA... | reverse complement strand
GGGCTCGAAATGAGTCGCCCCCATGATTCAGCGAGGCGCGGAGCGCAGTAAGCAAGTAGGCTTGCGCCAGATGTGGTTCTTCCGCAGCGGCCGCTGACGGCACGTTGGGCTCAAGCGGAACAGAAAACAACACTTCCCGGCGCAATGCCATCAGCAGCGTGTCGGTGGCCCTGCTTTTCTCTCGCGCTGCACCCGCCGCAGGCAGTGACTTGGCCTTGGGCTGGACCATCACTGCGGAGCTGGCACGCAGAACTTGCACGTCCAACGGCAGCACTTCACCCGTGGGCAGCAGCAAGTCCGCGGCGCTCAATTCCACGCGATACTCCGTTGGGCGGCTCGTCTCCAACGGGTTGAACGCCCGAACAATCGCGCGTCCTGTTTTCCGCCAGAATCCCAACCCTTCGCGGATCTTTTCGACCGAGCCCACAGTGACGCGAATCGTGCTCTCGGCAGGCGCCGCTACGTGTTCGCCGGCGTAAAGCGGCGGCGAGAGGCGGCCCTCCAGCACTCCTCCTTTTTCGACGCGGCCCCAGCTCTTGCGGCCCGGGAAATCCGCGCGCAACATCGATTCACTGTGCACATGGAGAACGGAAACACCGGGCAGCGGGCCGGCCGAACTTGCTTCTTTACGGCTAAGCTCCTGCGCACGGAGCACGCACGGGAGAATAGCTAAGATCCCGGTGCCCAGAAGTGTTTTCCGGAAAGACGCGATGCGACTCATATTCCCTCACGATTGGTATTTTCTCGGAATGCACTGATCGGCAAGCTGATCGGAGGCCGTCGAACGGGGTAGGCCGTGGGGCTCCCCGTTCGACTGGCGGTCAAACCACAACTGTGAGCGACTTCAGTTCCCGCCTCCCGCCTGGCCCGTGGAGGAACTCTGCACCAAGCCCAGGACTCGTGACTCGCGCCACTGCTTGAGCAGCGCTTCGCGCTTCTTGCTCAGGTCGCGACCGTCGCGCACGGCCGGATACGGGACGTTTGCGCCCATCAATCCCTGCCACTGGATGAGGTTGAATTTCGCGGCGTCCACGCGATCTTCACGACTGAAGTCGAAGCCTTCCGTCTTTGCGGCCCAGTAGGCAGCGGTGTGCGTCGGCTTGGCGTAAAACGCAGACAGCGCATTCTTCTTCAGCGTGTTTTTCGCGGTGGCCACCGGCAAGGGCAGTTGTGTATTGCGCAAAATGTCCGGCACGATGGAATTGAAACCCCACTTCTTGGTGTTCTTCGAGAAGATATCGCTCATGGGACGGTCCAACGCGTCGTACGTGCCCAGGTGCTCGATCCCCAGGATGTCGACGATAGTGGCGATCATGCTGACGGTGGTGTATTTCGTGGACACCACCGCTCCTTGCTTCACGTACGGCCCGGCCACGAACGCGATGCTGCGATGCGCATCCACGTGATCCGGCCCGTCCTGTGCGTCGTCTTCCACTACGAACACGAGCGTATTGCCGCTGTAGCGCTTGCTCTTGGCCACCTTCTCCACGATGCGCCCCACGGCGTAGTCATTGTCGGCCGTCTGAATCTCCCGTGTGTTCACGCCGTCGATGGCCGTGCCAAAGTTACCGGTGTGGTCGTGCATCACGCGCACGAATTCCAGGTTAGGAAGATTGCCGTTCGCTTCGAATTGGTCGAATTCCCGCGCCCATTCATCCACGCGGTAGAAGTCCGGGAAGTGGTTGTCGTAGCCGCGGAAGAACTGATCTGTGATCGGGCGCAGTGCCGCTTTTGTAGCGGCGGAAACTGGAGTGTTCAAATCGGATGGATGACGGAGCAGTGGCGCCCCACCCGAGGCGACCGGGACGCTGTACGGCCCGAGGTCGATGAAGAATCCGTAGTTGCGCACGTTCAAGCCCGCGCGAAGCGCGGAATCCCACAGATAGCCGGCGCCTTCTTCGCCTTCCGGACTGTCCGGAGCGGAAATATCGGCGGTACCGAGCAGCAGGTTATTTGCAACGCTTGGCGGCAGACTGTCATACGCGGGGAACGCCGCGGCGCGTTCTTGCGGCGTGCCAAATCCGACGTTCACGTTGCGATTGGTGCCCTCGTAGTCATAGTTCAAGCCGCGACCAGCGTAGTTGATGGGCTCGGTCTTCTCGATGGTGTCTGCGGCTCGCGCGGAGGTCGACCAGTTCCAGCCGTCTCCACTCACCTCGCCGCTGTCGTAGAAGTTATCCAAATCGACGAAGCTGGCGGCCAGCGCGTGAAGATTCGCCGTCAACGGCTGCGGGTATACCACGATCGAGGGATCGCCGTTGCCTTTGCCGAGGTCGCCCAGGATCTGGTCGTAGGTGCGGTTTTCTTTTACGATGTAAATGACGTGCCCAATCTTCTCATGAAGGAAGCCCATAATGCCCACATCGGCACCATTTTGCTGTGCACTATAGTTGTTGTTCTGGGCCACCTGAGCGGTCAGTTCTTCCAAGGCATCTCCATGCGGCACGGGCAGCGTCAAGAACCCGGCTTTCGTGAGCTGCCAAGCATAGGAATTTGATGCGGCGCAACCTGCTTCGGTGCCACTCGGCAGCAGTGAAGCGGCGTCGCGGCAATTCTGCGGATTGGGCCCGGCGTTGCTCTTCCCGTTGACGACGTAGAGCATCGAGCCGTCGGCACTCACGCTGACTGAATTCGGATACCAGCCGGTGGGAACCAAGCCGCGCAATTCGCTTTTGGCGCCGGAAGGGCCGTTGCTTCCGGCACTCTGAGCCGCAAGATGAATTACGGCCACGGAATTGGCGCCGCCGTTGGTCACGTACAAGTAACCGCCATCGGGTGACCCGGCCACGCTGTTCGGGCTGCTTCCCTTAAAGCCACTGTTGTTGGCGAAAACGGATTTTGGCGCGGTCGTGCCAATCTCCTCGATGACCTGGTGTGTCTTGGTATTTATCACCGCCACGGAGTCGCTGCTGGATTCCGTTACGTAGAGACGCGTTTCCTTGGGATTGAGCGCGATGCGCGTTGGTTGCCCTTTCAGGCGAATGCGCTCGGCAATCGCTGGCGAATTCGTGGATATATCCACGACCACGATTTCGCGGTCGCGTGCGCTCGAAACGAAGGCGGTCGAGCTGCCCTGGATGGCCACCCACACTGGATACTCTCCTCCTGGCACGCCGTTGCCCGGGCGAAGGTCCAGTTCGGCCAACACCTTGCGCCCGGCGATGTCCGCCAGGCTGATCGAATCGTTTTCATAATTCGCCACCACCAGCCGCTTGCCGTCTGCGGTCAATGCCAAGCCCATTGCACCCGGGGTGATGTTCCCCAAAGCCAGCGCCGCGGGATGACCTAGTTTTACCGGAGCGCCGCTCTCGGCCCAGCTGCTTCCATTCCAGTCGTAGAAATGAACGTTGTCATCCGGCCCGCCACTGACGTAAAACTCCTTCCCGGTCGCATTAAACGCGAGCCCGTCGAAAGCGCTAGGCACTTGAAGGACCTGTGTTTCGAGAGGCTTCCCGCCGGAAATATCAAAGACAAAAATATATTCGTTGGACTCGTCGGCATTGGAGTTTCCAAGATTCGGGCCCGCGGTAATATTTTGGCTGTTGTAGCCGCTGGTAAGAATGAGCAGCGTGTGTCCTTCGGGACTGATTGCCGTGGTTACCGCTTGCCCGACGGTAAAGCTCGGATCGAACGACAGTCCCGGATTCAACCGCTGGAACGACGACCCGGGAGCGGCCGATGGTGTGATGTGCAGGCCCGTCGGAATGAAGGTGCCTCTCTCCAAGACGGGGTCATCTGCCCTGGCGGAAACCACACCTCCCATGCTGATAAAACTCGAGATGGCCAGCGCAAGTGTGGACACAACCACCTGCGGCCGGCGGGTTCGGCCATTCCGCAACATGTGTTACCTCCTGTTTACTCTGCAGTTCTCGGGGTCTTAGTCGAGTGGACCCTCTACAACGGCTCTTTTCAAAGCGTTTGGCTGAGGTCCATCAAGTTAGGCGGGCTTTGTTTCAGAAGCTTCTTCCGAAAATGAATAATCCGCAAATCTTTTTTAATCTGATGTGTATGTTGCAATTTTTCGGCGGTAGGCGATTGCGCGTGAGTCCCGACCAATCCAACGCTTGGAACCTTGGACCCTCACGTGAACTCTCTTTTCTGAACGCCTCTCTACCTGGGCGCGGCCTGCGTCTCTGGGGCTGTCAGCTCCGTCACCAGGAACTCCATCACGGCGCGCGCATCTTCCCCACCGCGTTTGAGTCGGTCGTCGGCCTTCTGAAAAGCCCGCAGGCCTCCTAGCAAGCGCTGCCGGGAGATCTTCCTGGCGTTCTGGAGTGCCAGTTCGGCCTGTTCAGGTCTCATGCCAAGGGTGCGCGCGGCCTGCCAGCCATTGGCTACACCCTTCAGCTCGCTGGCCTCGATCAATTTGCGGTACATCCAGGTCATCGCACCAAGCATCGGCAACGGCTCTTCCCCATCACGCAGCAAACGGTCGAGGAACTCCAGCGCTTTTTTCGGCTGGCGCGATGCCAGCATGTCCGCCAATTCCCAAACCGTCGTGGTCTTTTCCGAAATTACCATCGCGCGCACATCCTGCCGCCGGATCAGTTTTCTCTCTCCCGCATAGGTTGCCAGCTTCCCGATTTCCGTTTTCAATCGCATCAAATCCGCTGCCACAAACTCCGCCAAATCCTCCGCGGCGCCCTTTTCGAATTCCACGTCCTCTTCTTTGGCCATCACTCGAGCGAGTGCCGTCGCCGACGCCAGCCTCTCCTCCACCTTCTCGCCCAGCCCGCAATCCACCACCAATGTTTTCTCCGCCAGCAGCTTCCCCAATTTCATCCGTTGATCCAGCCCCGTCGCTTCTAGCACCAGTACCGTAAATGGCGCTGGATCTTCGAGATACGCGCCGACCTGGGCCACGGCCTCGTCCCGGTGCTTCTCCCCGAGCTTCTCGATCGCTTGCACATCCTCGAGGAATACCACCTGTTGCGGTGAAAGCATGGGAAACGTCTGCGCTTGTTCGAACGCCGCCTGCGTCTCATCGCGCTCCGCCGAATACCGCGACACCGCCCAGGTCCGCGATGCTTCGGTCACAAATCTTTCGATCAATTGAGTTCGGCAGGCGTCGCGAAGGTACGGCTCTTCCCCCAGCAGCAGAATTGCCGGAATGGGCTTGCCCTTCTCCAATTTCCACAGCAATTCTTGAGCCGATAGCCGCGCCATGTGCTCCCCTTCACGTCCTAATGGACGAATCTCTCGACTCCCTCAGGCATACTCATTTCGCGCAGCCGTCGTTAAGTCTCCTCTAATAATTCTCCACCACCGCCGCCACCAGCCGCGCCGCAAACTCTTGCGCCATGCGGTCCAGTGCCGGGTCTTGCTCTTCAAAAAAGTTCCTGATGCTGCTTGCGTTGTTCACGTCCGTGGAAATCTCGTACTGATTGCGGAAAATAAAATTGTCCGTGTGATAGAGAATCTTCCCCGTCTCGCGTTCTTCGAACGAGATCTCGCACTTCAAGGTAACCAGCATGGTGGTCGCGCGCCCCGTCGCCGTATCAAACAGCAGCGGTACCGCTTCCACACTCAGGACCTTGCCCCGCAGCACGGCATCCCCGTTCGCCGGATCCGGCACCACGCGATAGGAAGTCTTCGCTAGGAATTCATGCACCGTGGCCGTCGTTAATCTCTGTTCGATGCGGTAACTGGTCGTTTTGTTTTCGAGCGCCGGCACAGCAATTACATGGATGCTCTTCGGCAGCGAGTTGCTCCGCCCCGCCACGTGATATCCGCAGCCCGCCGCTGCCAGACACAGCACCACTGACATCCCCAGACACGCCGTGTTTCCCCCATTCATTCCGCGAGTTTCTCCGCCAGCTTTACCGCATTCGCCGCTGGCAATCGAACATTATCAGCTGCACCCCAGAACCACCAAGTCCCGGGCTTGGCCGCCTCACCCTGCGCTGCGCCCAGCTGGATGGCCACCGCTTCCGCGCCGGTCACATTGCTCGGAGTTTCTGGCGGTTGAAGAACGGAAAAGCCTGCCGCCTTGCATGCGCTGACGACCCTCGCTGTATCCACGGAAGGGTCCAGCTCCCCGCAGGCAGAAAACGTGACGCCGTAAAATACCGGCACATGCACCAACTGAATCGCGGGAACCACGGCCGTGCCGCGAAGGCAGGAGCGCACCTCTGTTCTGAGAATTGCCAACGCTTGGCGTAGATCGATTCGGCTGGCAGGCCCAAACCGATCCAGGGTATTGAAGGCTACTTGCGCATCGAATACTTGCTTCCCAGTATTTTGAAACGAAAGCAACTGACTCGTCTGGGTTTCCAATTCTTCGATGCCTCGTTTTCCTGCCGCGGAAACGGGTTGGAGCACGATAGAAGTAAGTCGGCTTAAACCGAGGTCTTGCAAGGATAAAGACAAGCGCACCATAGCTTCGGCGACGGCGGAGGGAATGAACGTGCGTGTGGGCTTCCCGGGAAGGACTTCGCCGCGAAGTTTCTCCAGACCCGGAAACCATGCCAAGGAGTTGGCGCCTGCCGCCGAGTGACCTGACAGGTCGATAGTCACAGCCCCGCTGCGGTGCGCCAGTTCGAGATTCGCGAGTGTGAATTCGAACGAACTGGTGAAAAACACATATCGCGCGCGGTCGAAGCTGCTTTCTTCCACCGGCTGAATTACCGCCGGCTCTCCGCCCGCTTCAGTCAACGTTCCTGCGGCGCTTTCCTCATCGACCAGCCGTAAATCCCATTCCGCGAACCGGCTTTCCTCCAGCAACGACTTCAGTTCCGCGCCAAGCAGCGAAGACGCACCCGCAATCACGATGTGTCTGGAATCCCGTTCAAACGAAGGCATGAATCACGCGGTCCGCGAAACCAAACGATGGCGCACGAAGCGCGCCAGGTGCAGCGCGACGCCTAGTGCCGCGTAGCCGCACGCCAGCATTACCAGCACGTACTCCGAATACACCCAGATCATCCCCGCCAGCAAGATAAGGACAACGATCAGAAAAGCTGGCTGCTTTCGGGTCCACGGAATGTCTTTGAAGCTGTAGTAGCGGATGGTGCTGGTCATCAGCCCACCGAGACCCGCAGCCAGCAAGAACCACGCCACCGACCACCGCCAATCCTGCACCGGCCCAAATCTATGAAACCCGTGCACCAGCGCAGCGATCACTCCCGCCGCCGCAGGCGTAGGCATTCCCACAAAATACTTTGAGCCGCCGGGCGCCATTCCTTTGACATTGAACCGCGCTAGGCGCCACGCGCAGCAGATCAAGAACGCCAAGCAGCATAGCCAGCCAAATCTCCCAAGATGGTGAAATGCTTCTCCTCCCAAGCCCACGACACTTCGCACGCCCCAGGCATACGCCAGGATGGCGGGCGCAATCCCGAAACTCACGACGTCCGCCAGTGAGTCAAACTGTATGCCGAAGTCCGTGTTCGCCCCCAATAGACGCGCTAGCCGTCCGTCCAGTGAATCAAACAGGATCGCGAACCCGATAGCCTTGGCGGCATGATTAAAATCCTCCGGCGCCCCTAACAACGCGGCAACCACGGCGTAATACCCGCACAAGAGATTCGCCGAAGTAAACACGGAGGGGATCAGAAAGATTCCCCGACGCAGCCGGTGATTCTTTATGCGCCGCTCTTGAAACGGCATTTCGTGCTGTTCGCGATCGGGCATGGTTACCATTGCTTCCCCACCGCGGTTAGATTTGCTTCTGTCTCTGCGGTACTCGATTTACCGGCCACAGGTTTCGCAGGCCACCGGGCGAGCACGCTTGATCCGCCCTTTACGTTCTCCCCCAGCTTCACCAGGATCTCCGCATCTTGCGGGACCCACACGTCCACCCGCGACCCGAATCGTACCAGTCCAATGCGCTCTCCGCGAGCCACCTTTTCGCCGGCCTTCTTCCAGGAGACAACTCTCCGTGCGATCAGTCCGGCAATCTGCTTGAACACCATTTCCCCGGCATCCGTCGAGAGCGTGAACACATTTTGTTCGTTTTCTGCCGACGCATGTTCTCGCATCGCCGCCAGAAATTTCCCTGGGCGGTATTCCATCTTGGTAATTGTTCCCGCAGCCGGCGAACGGTTGACATGCACGTTCCACACGGCCAGAAAAATACTCACTCGCTTTCCCGGCTTTCCCTTGCTCTCCTCATCCGTGACCACCACCACGCGGCCGTCACCGGGAGACACCACCGCCCCGAGTTCCGTGGGAATCACGCGCTCCGGATCGCGAAAGAAGCAGAAGACGAACGCGGCGAGCAACACCAGCACGACCGCCGCCACATACCAATGCAGCAACAAACTGACACCGCCCAGCACCAGCGGCGGCAATCCGAAGTAGTAGCCCTCTTTGACCATGCTCCCCTGAGCAGACCCCCACATTTCTCTGCGCAGCTTTCGCGCGGCGAGCGCGCATGGTCATTCTACGACAGAATCACGGTCGATAAAGTCGTTATTGGGTGTAATTGGAACGGGTGCGTATGATACGTGCGGCAATCCGCTCCATCTCATCCTTGCAGTGGAGCTTCATTTTCTTCAGTTTGATTTCTTCCAGGAGGTCTTCCGAATTCAGGTAGGGCGACTTGGAGATTCTCTGCAGTTCTGCTTCGTATTGCCGGTGTTGCTCTGCCAGACGCTGATACTCGGCGTCTGTCTCAAAAGGTATGTCCCGAGGTGTCCGCTGCGCACTGGCCATGCGTTCCTCCCGAAAATTCCGTGAATGAGATGTGAGTACTACATAAACGCAAGATAGCACTCTGGCTTGCCGCGTCAAGAGGGTATTTACGAAATTTCAGGGGAGCTTCCTTTCCATCACCATCGCCGCCTCATCCGGATCGCGGTAATAGCGCGCGCGGCGCCCGGTTTTGGAAAAGTCATGCTCTTCGTAAAACGCAATTCCCGTTTGATTCGACTCGCGAACCTCTAAAAACACTCGGTTTACCCCGCGCGATCGAAACTCATCGAGCACCGCCTTCAGCAGTGCTGCGCCTTGTCCTCGGCGTCGGCCAACCGCGGTAACCGCGAGATTCAGGATCTCCGACTCGTCCCCCACCTGGCGCCCGAGAATGAAACCCGTAACCTGCCCATCGTCCTCACTCACCAATGCCAGCACACCCGGCCAATCGAGCGCTTCCCGATACGCCTGTTCCGGCCAGTTGGCCGCTTCCGGAGCCTGGCGCAAAATCATGGTCACCGCCGCTGCGTCCCCAGGGCGAAACGCACGAATCGTTACTTCAACGCACTCGCGCCTGGTTTCAGCCGCCATGCGTCGTCCTTCCCTTCCAGAAAATTTCCGCGTCCGACCGCCGCACGTAATTTGCATCCAGGGCCAGTGCTTCCGTGAAACGGCCCTCTGCCAATTCCGCCAATCCAATGCGCCCAATCATCGGTGCTCGCACGCTCGAAACGCGCTCTACTTTCTCCCGCCGCCTCTCTCGCGCTTTCCACGCCTCTTCGGAGACAACGCACTCCGCATCCCCCGAAACCCACCCAATGCTTCCATCATTTCCAAATTCTGCCGCAGCTTCAACAAATTTGCCCGGTGCCATCACCATCTCGGCACCCAACCGCGCTAGGCCCGTCCCCTCCCGTTGATAGATCGCCCCGAACACCTGACCTCGTTGTGCATTCGCAAACGCCGCCACTAGGGCTGCTCCCCCTGAGGCTTCCATTGCCAATGCTCGTAACCGCGAGACCGCCACAATTCGCTTTCCGTAAACCTCCGCCCAAGCTTTCACGGTTGTCAAACCCACCCGCACCCCCGTAAACGAACCCGGCCCGGTGGCCACCGCGTAGGCCTCTACGTCCTCCATTTGAAGCTCGCTACCCTGCAAGCACTCACCAACCGCCGGGAGCAGCCACGAGGAATAGTCCTCCTGTGAATCGTGGGCCACCACCTTCAAGAGGCAATCTTCTTCTAGCACCGCCACACTGCCCCTTGAATCACACGTATCTATTGCCAGTACAATCACATCCGCATTCTACCGTACTCTCGCTCTTGACTGCCAAGCTCCGCCAATAGCCAAGCGCGGCGGCATCAACAGACAAAAGCCGCGCCAGCACCGTGGCAGTTTTTGGCTTGCGCCTGATCCTAATTCTCATCCCTAGGCACGACCAATTCCCACCGTCCCGAGCAATTCGACTGCCAAATTTGCACCTAATTTTCCCTAACCTCCTGATTCCACAGGATATATCTTGACTCTTGCAACACAATGTTATATATTTCTTATGCATCGCCTGGGGGGCAAGCAAATCTATGGACTATAAGATCGGCGACAAGGTCGTTTACCCGAATCACGGTGTGGGCGTTGTTGAGCAGATCAGCTACGGAGTCTTGAACGGCAGAACCGAACGTTACTTCATGATCCGCATTGTTTCCAGCGGCTTG
>Ga0066659_10001447_pt1 | contig 10353 bp, 10 predicted proteins | sample GraSoiAngelo_108_FD_75176 | JGI IMG/M metagenome (GOLD analysis project Ga0066659, IMG submission 75176) | Grasslands soil microbial communities from the Angelo Coastal Reserve, California, USA - 14_0903_09_40cm | ecosystem: Environmental > Terrestrial > Soil > Grasslands | place: USA... | reverse complement strand
TGGGTCCTATAATTCCAAAGATCTCGCCATGCTTTATCGAGAAGGATACATCATTGACGGCGACGAAATCCCCGTATTTTTTTACGAGGTGTTGAACCGTGATTGCCTGTTCAGACTCTTGCTGACTCACCATCACATCCTTCAATGGATGAACTCCAAGATTACCAGATTGCATCAACGGGATCGTCTCTCAGCATGGTTCAGCTGGGCCTTCGCTGGCAAGAGAGCCATGGTTGAAAAATGTTAAACAGATTGTAACCTGACCAGTAACACCAGAAATCAAACGAACTCGGTCCTCCCTTTCTGGTTCCGGTAATAGATCCGTTTGGCTAGTCAGGGTTGGTTTTTGAAAGTCTGTAGCCCGCAACGAAGAAGAAGCTCATGATTCCGAGTGCTATGATTGGAATCTTGATATCGATCTGATAAGCTGGAAAACCAAAATTGTTCAAAATTGATTTCGTGAGAGAGTTCTCGTATTGCGTGATCAGGGTGTCGTTGTAGACTACGATAGATGAGATTTCGGAGTGTACGAAGCCTGCCCCGAATGCTCTTGCATAGCGGCCTTGGATGTTCTTTTGGGCACCTAGTTTTTCATGGGTGAAACCGTCAAAGATTCCTACGGAGAGGTTAGCAGCTTCGAGGTTGGATGCGATCGCTTGTAAGGCCCCGTTGATACCCCCGTCTCCATCGCTGAGGACCACCAGGGGTTCTGTGGCATGGCGGGCCGCGTCAAAGCCGTGGATCTGTATTACCACTGAACCAAATTTGATGAAGGTTTCATGGGCGGTTTCGAAGATGCTTTGTGTTCTGTGAGCCATGTCAGTCTGACCGTTTGGACCGAACGTTCTCTCTACTCCTGATACTAGGAGCGCGCTAACGTCAGGATAGGCGCCGGTGAAGATTGTGTAAGCTATCTGTTGGCTGTTGAAATCAGTAACTGGATGCGGGGCTTCTATAATGACTTGGGTTGTCGACGGACTTCTTTCTGCAGCGAACAGGTATGATCCCCATCCTCGGTTTACGGTTGTGTTTTCCATTAAGACGTAGTACTTGTTGCCAGTTGCCGAATCGTTCACCGGGATCAGCTGGTAATTCAGCTGTGTTGCTAAGTTGGACGCGTTAAGGATCGAGCCCGCGTCGTTTTGGGACACCCCTGTGCTAGTAAGTCCGAAAATTGTGCTCATCGTCGAATAGTCTGAAGAGGAGGGCTCAGTGTAATTCCCAGGTATGAGTCCGATGAACCTGCTCTGTATCAGATTGTAGACCTGCTGCAGTGGCTCTGTAACCCACGTGATCCCTGTCGGAGGGAGTTGAGGAGTATTGAGCGGGGAATGATGAACTGGCAAGGAAAAAGTCGAAACTATTAGGAGCAGAATTAATACGGGAATTATCGGTATAATTCTTATGGGGCTCTTTTTCGCTCGAGCGGACACGGGGCATTATCACTTTCCGGTGATGGCATAGAGTATTACGTACGTGATAGCGGAGACGATTGTCAGAGCATAGATCGTTTTGGTGATTCCCTGTCTCTCCATGCTGTTCGCGACTAGCCCGGGTATGATGAATCCGATGACCTGGAAGATTCCGGTCGGCCCGACGCTTGCTACTTGGCCGTAGGTGAGTAAGAGTGCTACGAGGGACTGGATTCCCCAGGCGATTACGAAACTCATCAGCATCATGAACGAGAATTTTCTTCTTCCAAAGAGGATAATATATCCTGCAACTGTTCTGAGCGCGAACAAAGTGATGATTGCGACCGCAAATGTCGAGAGCAGCAGGTAGGGTCTGTCGAGGGTTAGAGCCACGTAGCCCGGAACGATGACTCCTCCAGGGACAAGGTTCTGTTTTTCATAGAACAGCATGCTGACGCCGATTCCTAACGCAATAGCGACCTCGGCAGTGTCGAGGGTAACTCCGTAGACTACCATCTAATTCCGAGACTCCATGAGGTATGAGTCTTGCGTCTCAGACAGTTTCTCGAACGCGTCGATGAAACCCTCAATTCCGATCATATTCCCACAGCCGAACAGGGTTAGGCCTTGAGCTGATTCGAGAGACATCTTCGAGAGGAAATCCATGATTGCTGGAGGGTGGACAGTCCCTAAATTCACAATCTTCTCCTTCGCGTAGCCTTCTCGGGTTGCCTGGCTCACAAACAGGTTCGTCATTTCTCCCACAACGAGAATTTTCTCAAACGGCATTCGCGCCATGACTCGGGCAAATTCTAGAGTTCTCGTAACCCTGTCCTCTCTCGCGTGGAACATTCCGACAAGCATTCTCTGTTCTTCCATGACTCCTCGGCGGCTGAGTTCTTGAAATACGAGTCCCGTCGAGTCGACGTCGTTGACCCCGAAGGCTGCGATGAGCCTCACGTCGTGATTGGCGATCACACCGTTGAGTATCCGTGTTAGACCCGGGTCGGGTTTGGCGTCGAACATTCCCTTCAGTGCTTCATCCGGTGGGACTTTGAGTAGCTCGCAGACTTTGAGCGCTACGGCGATGTTTTCCTTGAAGATCAGATAGGGGAATTTGGAGAGAGTCTCGTCCGGGACTGTGTCAGGGTCTACCTCTATGACTTCCGCGTTCTTCTCTTCTGCTCTCTTTCTGATGATCGGTATGTACTTCTTTTCAGCGGTCACAACGACCCCGTTGCTTGGGACTATTCCGGAAAGGTTCCACGCAACATCTTCCAATGATGGTCCCATGACGTCCAGGTGATCGGCACGGACGTTTGTGATTATTGAGATTGTTGATCTAACGAACTTGCTTTCAGCGATTATGTTCTTTGGCCGGATAGCCATGCATTCGAATACTATCGCATCTACGCCGGCGGCGTCGGCTACACTCTTGATTATTCTTGGCTGTTCTCTGAGGTTAGGCTGTTCTTGATGACCACGGATTCCACGCTCTGTTCCTTCGGGATCGATTAGTCTCGCCTCCTTTCCCGTGGTCTTGGTTACTACCCGCCAGCCGTGGTATCTCAGGGCGGCTCCGATGAGTCTCGTGGTAGTTGTCTTTCCTCTTATTCCGGTCACGTGTATTCTCGTTGGGATCTTGGCGATAGCCCTGGAGTCTGCCACATATTCCCTTACGAAACCCGAGACGAAGCAGGCTAGAATGGAGCCAATGAGTACGCCAGGAACCTTGACCAGTGGAATGTAGTAGTCTACTCCATACCAGTGGTAGATGGGCCAGAGAAATGCGATTATTGATTGGATTGGGATCGCGCGAGGTAGCCAGATTAGAAGAAACGCGATGAGAAACGCGGTCTCGCCCAGTCTGCGGAGCGAGGGTTTCCGCAATTCACTTTTCCACCAGTCCATGATACCTGGCCCTGTGTTTTCTCTCGTATGCGATGGCGACCACGAGGATTAGGACAAGGGGGATGGCGATGTAGACCCAGGAGAGATTCTGCAACAGGGAGGGAGAGGATATGGTTTGGCAGGCGGCAAAGTTGACCGGGGTCTCGGGGGAGAGTACGTTCGTGTTATGAATTACTAGGTACGAGTCGACCATACCGCTTACTGTATTGACTGTTGTTATTGCGTTGTCGGGGTTGGTTATGTTGAGGAAGAATCTGAAAGTCCCATCGGGATACTGTGTTGTTAGCGTGTAGTTGAGTAGTTTTGATGAGGAAATCAGAAGATTGTACCAAGCATTACTGGAGCATGATCTTAGATCGTTTGCGATCGAGACCATGTGATAGGCGCCCGTCGGGTACAGTCCTTCTCCATTGTTCGGAAGGGAAAAGTTCCCGTTAGACTGGAGATACAGGCTAGTGAGGTAAGACTCGGCCCGGTACGCCGAGTATGCGTAGGTCAGATTGTCGTGGAGGTAGATGCTCGAGTCTAGATCTCTCGCGAAATCCTCCACAAGGTAGGATTCGAAGGGGTTGACCGTGACGATGTTACCGTCTGACAGTTGTCTCCTGACAAGCTGGTTCGCAAGACCTGTCTCCAGTGTCTGATAGGATTGGCTGAGAGAATTGCCTTGGAGCCTGAAGTAGCTGTCAGTGTAAGTGATTGGCTTGAGAAAGCGGAGAAGCTTAGCAAAGTCGATGAGCGGATCTGCGGCTGCTGATGTGGCCCCTGTCTGGTTGTAGTTGGTGTTCAGGTCTTGGACTGCTGTTGTGTAGTCTGAGGCTGGGGGTAGCGTAGATCCGCTATGGTATGCGAACCAGACAGCATTCGAGAGCGTCCAGGCGACCGTGTCGAAATAGTCGCTTCTGGATGGCAGGTTGAGATGCATGTTCTGGGTGACGTTGATCAGATCTGACCTTGCGGTCGGGTCGAGCGTTAGCCCGTAGGTTCTTGACAGGAATTTCTGTGCGTCGAGGTGTACTTGGAACTGTGTATTGAGATTTGCAGGAGACCATATTCCGTAGCCGATAAAGGACGGATTCTGAAGCAGAATGTGCTCTGCCTTGGTCATGTTCTGGATAATTGTCCTGGTCGTTGAGTTGCCGATTTCTAGTTGTAGGTAGGTCATAGTTCTTCCGACTAGGGAGGTTGCCAAGAGATTGTTCGAGGTCCCTTGAAGCGTCGCGGTGCCATTAGGAAGAACTCGAGACTCGGACCATGCAAGCACTTGTCTCATCGAAGCGTTGATCCCGGCAGTGTTCAAGTTGGGAGGATTTATCGGGGTCGCTGCGGCCGAGGATTGGAACCAAGGAAAGGTGTTAGAGGCAAGTGGGGTGCTCGATAAGATGATCCCGATTAGGAGGAAGACTGGCATTCGAGTCAAGGAAGCTCTAGACCACATTCTACACTTCTCCTCTCGAGCGCGTTTGATCGCGGGATAAGTTATGATTGTTACGGTTTAGTCATCGGCGTATCCGCCAAGAAGACCTTGTTGGGCGGGACATGGCCCTCGCCCATTCCGCTGGTGTTTCTCAGCCGATGCAGACTCGCCGTGTAATCGCTGACAAATTTCTCATCGGCGCTGGTTTATTTCTGCCTTTTGGGAAATGACATTCTGGAGGGCTCAAGTTTACTTTTGGCAGGCAAAGAACTCGGCGTTGATTATGATCACCGTCTTCCAGTTCTCCCAGAGAGTGGAGGACCAAGTACAGAAAAGTATTGCCAAACCGCCTGAACCAAGGCTCCCGATCTTCTCGATCCGTGATTCCATAGATTTCTCTAACCATTTCGTGATCATCGGTGATGTCGGAACGGGGAAGAGCACCGTAACCCCAATTCACGAATACGAATTGTGGGAGGGGAAGAAGCAGATTGTCCTCCGTGAGCTTCAAGGGCGGCCTGCAATGCCCTCTACTATTCACTTCAGGCGCTGCATCCAGAAGTCGCCGATGAACTGGGCAGTCATCACTAAGGAGATCTGCCTCCTGACACGTATCTGGGTAATGAGAAAACGACTCGAAACAGCGACCCGAATAGAGGCGTTATTCCTTCGTGCAAAAAGCCTACTCGAAAGTATCTGGACTGGGCTATGGAATGTGATTGTGAAGTAGATTGAACGTAAAGTAGAGTTGCTCGTTATGGTCACCGGCAGAGTTTGAACCTGCGACCAGCGTCCAGAGTGTGCTTCATCTTGATTCTTGAGGGTTACTCAACGAATATGTCCCTACAATCCCAATTCCGGTCCGTTCAGTCTTCGGTGATCGGTATCCAAGCGAATCCTTCTGCTCCGCCGTCATGGTTGCAGCCTCATGAGGAGATGGTCTGGGTCGGAGAGACCCTGTACGGGAACCGCGGATGGGGAGGTGGTCTTATCGTCAGCCTCTTCGGAGTACTCCTAGTACTAGCCGGCCTGTTCGGCAGCAGCTTTGGTGTGACACTTGTCGGCGCAGTCTTTTTCATTGTCGGATCTCCCCTCGCCTATGCGGGGATCAAACAGGGAGGAACACGATTCTATCTGACTGGCTTCCGGTTCGTTCGAGCCACGCGGTACCATTCTAAACCAAATCTCCAGACAGATCTTTCGAGGAAAGAACCTTGCAGCATTCCTCCGCATAACCCAGGCACCCTCAGGCAATAGGGGCTATGAGAAAGCATGGGCCAAGGTCGAGAACCTGCACGTCGAAGTGCTAGATCCCCCTTCGATGTTCAAAACGTGAGCTGCGTTTTTTCCGTCGAATCAATTTTGGCTCATATTCTCAAGCGGGAAGTGCTCGGCAGAGCAATGGACGAAGCAGACATGGCTGATTCCATAGGATACCAAAAGAATTTGAGCCTGAAGCGGCGATGCTATGATGTTTGTGGCTATGAAGGGAGCCAGTCTGCTTCCAGCATTTACGGTGCTCTGCCTTCTTGTCCCTACATTGTCGGTTAATCTAGTCCTGACGAATGCATCAACGCGTCAACCTCATCAGCCGATTCTCATCAACGGCGACAATGGATTCGTCCCATCAAATGGAGTTGTTCAGGGGTCCGGCTCCTTTCAAGACCCGTATGTTATCTCAGGGTGGGATATCGATTCCTCCTCGGCCAACGGAATAGATGTGAGAAACACAAACGCGGCTTTCGTGATCAGGAGCGTCAGTATTCACTCAGCGACCTCCGCGTATATAGGAGTGAGGCTTGACCATACCCATCACGCCACACTGGCAAACTCAACAATACACGGCAACTCGGAGGGTGTGCAAGCCGTTTACTCCAACAACACAATAATCGATGGCAACAATGCTTCATCCAACAACGCCGCGGGAATAGAGGTCGCATTGGTCTCTGTGAATGCTACGATCACGAGGAACCTGGCGTCAGGTGAGACCGATGGAATAGCCTTCAGCGACTCCTACAACATCACCGTGGTGAACAACGTCGCAGATAACGACCAATGGGGAATTACCGATGGATCCTGCCTCTACGGCTGCCCGCCAGGAATTATCAAGAACAACAAGCTCTCAATGGACGCTATTGCAGTATATGTCGCCTATGCAAGTGCTCTAGTCGAGAATAACACGATTACGAATTCAATGCAGGGTGCGAACCTGTATTCCGCCATTGGGGTCCACGTCTACATGGCTAGAGCCACGATCTCAGACAATTTGTTCATTGACAACTCGATGGCGATCGAGTTTGACTTCGAGTCTGGTGGGAGCACGGTTGTGGGAAACGACTTTTCCGGCGGCTTCATCGGAATATACTCCGACCAGAACTCTTGCTGCTCTAGCATAACCCGGAACGTCTTCCGGACCACTCAGGAAGGAGGAATCGTCTTTGATAGCGGTCACGGCGCGTCGGGGTATCGAGTCTACGGGAACGCGTTCGTCGGGGCTGGGACCCTTGCCTATGATAATGCAGGTGGAAACTATGTGAACTATTGGAACGCTTCCTACCCTACAGGTGGAAACTACTGGATATCCTACACCGGAGTAGACAATTGTGGCGGACCGGCCCAGAACATTTGCCCCTCCCCCGACGGCATCGGGGATACACCGTTCATACTGGCCGGTGGTGCTAGCGATATGCTACCTCTCATGATGCCTGCTGACTCGGCGCCACCTATCTGGAGTGCTGGTAGTACCCTAACGACTCTTGCGAAAGGATCCAATTTCGTGACGCTGACCTGGCCCGCGGCGTCTGATGACACAACGGTAGTGGCATATAGCGTCTACGAGAATGGAACCCTTCTCGCTTCCCTGTCAGGTTCGACCAACAGCTACACCGCAACCGGCCTGAATCAGAACTCAACATACTCTTTCAAGGTCATCGCGATAGACGCGGCCCAACATCAGAGCATCTCCGGATTATCCACCAATGTTAGAACCGACCAAGCTTCAACCCCATCCAACCCATCGAACCCATCAGGCCCATCCGGAGGCTTCCGGTCGCCAATAAGTCTGTATTGGTATGCGATACCAGCAGTCGCCGCGGTTACGTTCGCCCCATTGCTTTACTACATGATTCGATCCGAACGGAAGAAGCGTCCTCGGATATGAGGCCGACCTACGAGCAAACAGCAGGACAATCAGACGTTGAGTGTCAATGAGGAAGAGCCACTCCAAAGAACTGGATCAGACGGTTGAGGAGACTAAGGAATACTATCGTCAGCGAGCATCACAATATTCTGATTGGGCTCATCGGACCGATCGGTACGAAGAAGGCGCCGAGCCCGAAGCGTTCTGGTTCGATGAGGCTATGATCTTGATCGAAGCGCTCGCTTCAAGCGGGCTTTCGGGTGACGTGTTAGAAATCGCGTCTGGCACGGGCATCTGGACGGAAGAGTTGCTTAGAAACGCGGCTTCAGTGACGGCTCTCGACTCTTCTCCGGAGATGCATGAAAGGAGCAGGTCGAGACTAGTGCGGAACCCCAAGGTGAGATACGTCGTAGCGGACATCTACAACTGGGTTCCCGATATGAGCTACGATGCCGTGACATTTTCATTCTGGCTTTCGCACGTGCCAGGTTCCAAACTGGACGACTTCGTCTCGAAGGTGGCCCGGTGTCTGAAACTCGGGGGCAGAGTATTCTTTGCCGACCAGAGAAGAGAAGGCCTCACGCGGGAGGTCATGGATCATCCAAGCGGGGAGATTGCTCGACGATCCCTAATCGATGGTAGAGAGTTCAAGATAATCAAACACTTCTACTCATCCGAGGAGATCACTAGGTGCTTCCTCCAAGAGGGAATCAACATTAACATCTCGAATACGGCAACTCTCTTCTACTATGCAAACGGAGTGAAGTATCGTGCTCAAAAAAGTCAGGTCCCGTAATCTTCCCCTGACAGCCCCTTTTCTTCTGGGGAACCTTGAAAGAAGGTCTGGTTTCTCTAGATCCAAGAACAGAAATCAAACAAGCTCGGTCTTTGTCGAATAGCAGGAAGAAGCTGTCGTGAATCCGGTAATCCTTGCGTTTTCTTACGCGAAGAAATCTGCTAATACCGGAGCAAGGACCTTAGCGCTTACACCGTGCTTCTGCCCTGCTAGCGTACGGAACTGCGCCTTAGGGATGGCTTCGCTGATTGCTTGAGCTGCATCGCGCATAGATGGAGCCCCGGCACCGCCGTGCATGACAAGTGTAGGAGTAGTAATTCCTGCCAGGAGGGCAGCAGGCAACGAATGGCCCTCTCCCAGAATGTCGCTGTCGTACGCTAAGGTTGGAGCCAGAGCTTCTAATCCCTGCCACATCGCCATGCGTCTCAAAGCTTGAACCTGCTTATCAGACACGCCTACAAATCGCACGAATAATGCCACTGCATCACCCTTACGTCCAGATGCGAGCAATTTCTTGAGGAGTCTGTCGTACTCTTTGGCAGCTTTGCGTGCATCAGCATCCAAACCATATGGCGCTTCGTAAATGGCTAGCTTCGTAACCTGTTTGCCCAGTTTGATTGCGGCTTCAAGGGCGAGAGCCGCACCGGAAGAATGACCATAAAGAAACACTGGTTCCCCAATCTCATCGATTAACGCCCTCAAATCTTCAACTTCACGTTGAGGTGCATATGGTACGGTGTCTGTGCTCTCACCGCGTCCGCGCCGATCATAGCTTATGACAGTGAACCGAGACGCAAGAAGCTTAGCCAAGCTGTCTCCAGACTTCTTTGAGTTAAGAGCTCCGAGCACAAGTACTACAACAGGTCCACGGCCCACTTTGGAGTATGCGATCTTTGTACCGTCTTTGGACGTTACTGTAAGTGTCCCAGCTCGCATAAGAGCTCCTCAATTCGCTCTAACAACCCTGGGCAGATAAATAGTGTAGACCGCAGGTGGCTCCACTCATGAGTCATCCATGCGCAGAACCTCAAACAGGTTGTCTGGATTGTAGCTCGACTAGCGTGCCGCGTGGATCGCGAGACTATAATTTGTCGGGGTGAGCGTTCGATCCTGGATTTCTCCGACGAGGTCGCCGTGTCGAGCATTGGTGGTTTTCTTGATCTCTTTCCATTCTTCGTTGGCCTTGAACTGTTCCCAGCCGTGTCGCATTGTCTTTTCATCCGGCCAGGCGAGTAGGTAGACGAACTCTGTCCTGTCTCCCAGCCTTGTCTCCCACGTGCCGAGGATGTTGAACCCGTAGGATCGCATGATCCGCCAGGCGTGGTCGCGGAACCTGTCGTGAAACGCCTGCTTGTTCTGGTCGAAAATCTCGTAGATCCTAAGCTGATGAATCATACCTCCATCAGACGTAATGGGCGATCTCTTTTCTCTTACGATGCATGGCACTGTCAACTGTTCGGTTGCTGTTTCTTGTTCTTCGGTCATCTCTAACCGTTATGTACGAGGAATGACCGATTATTCGTTAGGGGCGTTCGTCAAAATGAACCCTGTTACGCTTGGGGGAGGTGACTGCTCACGTGACAGGTCTGAACTGGGATACTTGGTCGGTTGGCCACTGTAAAATCCCTGCCTTGCAACGGGCCAAGCTACCACGCTACAGGCGTGAGGGGGCGGTTGA
>Ga0066659_10001444_pt1 | contig 10359 bp, 9 predicted proteins | sample GraSoiAngelo_108_FD_75176 | JGI IMG/M metagenome (GOLD analysis project Ga0066659, IMG submission 75176) | Grasslands soil microbial communities from the Angelo Coastal Reserve, California, USA - 14_0903_09_40cm | ecosystem: Environmental > Terrestrial > Soil > Grasslands | place: USA... | reverse complement strand
GAGAAGATCACGGTCATACCGAACGGCGCGGACCTCGATCACTTCCGTCAGGCGCCGCGCGACAATGCTGTGCGACGAGAGTTCAATTGGGGTGATCGGACCGTGTTCCTCTATGCGGGAGCTCACGGGCGGGCAAACGCTCTCGCCCAACTGATCGATGCGGCCGATCACCTCCGCCAGCGCAATGATATCTTTATCGCTTGCGTAGGGGATGGGCCAGAGCGGGTTGGACTTGAGGCCGAGGCTCGGCGGCGCAAATTGCAAAACATCGCCTTTTGCGGCCCGCAACCGAAATCTCGCATGTGCGACATCATAAACGCCGCCGACGCGGGCGCGGCAGTCCTGCAAAACAACCCAACTTTTCGCACCGTCTATCCCAACAAAGTCTTCGACTATATGGCTTGCGAGCGTGCCACGGTGCTCGGTATCGACGGGGTTGCACGCAAGCTGGTCTGCGAAGACGCAGGTGCGGGCCTCTTCGCCGAACCGGAGAATGGGGCCGCGCTCGCCGGTGCCATCCGCTTCCTCACCGATCACCCCGAAGACCGCAGCCTAATGGGCCGTAAGGGCCGCGAATGGGTGGTTGCGAATGCCAGTCGAACGGTGCTGGCTGCACGTTACCTAGATGTTCTACAGGACATCGCTGGTGCCTAACTAACAGGTGCGCCTCCCGCGACCATGCTTGAAATCATTTTTGTAATCGGAGCCCGGCCGAATTTTATGAAAGTAGCGCCTCTCCTCCGGGCACTAGCACACGTGCCAGTGAAAGCGCGCTTGGTCCACACCGGGCAGCACTACGATGCCCAGATGTCCGAGGTGTTCCTGCGTCAACTCGGGATACCGGAGCCGGACGTGCACCTCGGAGTCGGGTCCGGGACACACGCTTTTCAGACGGCGAGGGTGCTCGAAGGATTTGAAACGTACCTATTGGGCCTTCAGGAGCGGCCTGCCGGCGTTATCGTCGTGGGAGATGTGAATTCCACACTAGCGTGCGCTCTGGTAGCTGCAAAGCTTAACATCCCCGTGGCTCACATCGAAGCGGGCCTCCGGTCATTCGATCGGTCGATGCCTGAGGAGGTCAATCGTATCATGACGGACGCCATCTCCGACCTGCTCTTCGTCAGTGAACCGAGCGGCGTCGCGAACCTACAGAGCGAGGGTGTGGCTCCGTCGAAGATCAACTTTGCCGGGAACGTCATGATCGATACACTCGTGTGTGAACTGCCTAAGGCCAAACGAACAAATATCCACGAAGTGCTGCAAATCGAGTCTGGGCGATACGCGGTCGCGACGATCCACCGGCCGTGTAACGTGGACACCGTCGAGAAGCTTGGGACCCTGGCTGAGTTCATCTTGAGCACTTCGAAACGCCTGACGGTCGTATTCCCCGTCCATCCCCGCACGCGAGCCCGCTTAGAGGACGCAAATCTGATGTGCCGCGTTCAGAAGTGCAACGGGGTTCGCCTCCTCGAACCGCTTGGCTACCACGAGAACCTTGCACTCTTGTCAGCGGCGAAGCTCGTACTGACGGATTCCGGCGGCATTCAGGAAGAAACCTCCTACATGCGAGTTCCCTGCTTGACTCTCCGGCCGAACACTGAGCGGCCAGTAACAGTAACCCACGGGACGAACACGGTCGTCGGAGACGATCTTGAAAGAGCGACCGCCCTTGTCACCGATATCCTACAAGGATGTTACAAGTCCGGGAGCGAGATCCCGATGTGGGATGGTCGCGCTTCCGAGCGCATCGCCAGTGTGGTGGTTGCCGCCTGGGTGTAACCATGCCGATCAAAAGACTTATGGATCTATCATTTGCGGCTCTGGCATTAGTTTGTCTGGCCCCTCTCATGGTGCTCATTGCCTGTGCCATCCGAATTTCCATGGGTCGACCCGTTCTATTCCGGCACAACCGCATTGGTTTCCGCGGGCGATGTTTCACCATGTACAAGTTCCGAACAATGTTCACGGCTTGGGACATTGAGGGCAAACTTCTGCCCGATGAACGCCGGCTCACCAGAATCGGTCGCTTGGTGCGCAGCACCAGCCTGGATGAGCTGCCACAACTTTGGAACGTTGTCAGAGGCGACATGAGCTTGGTAGGTCCCCGCCCTCTGCTTCCCGAATATCTGCCGCGTTACACCGAGTTTCAGCGCCGGCGACATGAGGTCAGGCCAGGTATCACTGGCTGGGCGCAGAGCAACGGTCGAAACCAGCTCGACTGGGAGCAAAGATTCGTGTTGGACGTCTGGTACGTCGACCACTGGAACCCATGGCTTGATCTGAAAATCCTTTGGAGGACACTCTTCACGGTCTTGCGCCGTAGTGGGATTAGCCTGGATGGTTACGCCACCATGCCAGAATTCATGGGTAGTGTTCCTGGCTCAACTGAGAGCAAGCATCAAACTATGACCTGTGAACGGTGAAAACCTTTTCATCTTTGGCACTTCTGACCATGCCAAAGTTATAGACATCGCTGAACGGCAATTGCTTTATCGTATGCTTGGACCCATCGACGCGTATAAGCACCCCGGCAAATTCAAATGCGTACGAGTTCCTGGGGTTCGAGGGCTGCCGGCCAGCCCTCATGGCAAAGCACGAGGTCACCGCTGGCATTGTCATGATATCAATACTGCTCGTCCGCCTATTTTTTCTAGGAAAGACGCTGTTTGAAGTCGTTTTACCCCCATACCATCAAATTGAGAGGCCTCCTCGCCATATGGAACTCCAGCCGGCACAGGGAGGTCAGCAATCGCGATTACTGGCAGATGCCCGCAATGATCGGAACGCACTCAAGAGATGGTGGGCATTCCTGTTGGATGTCCAGTACGTCTGCCACTGGAACCCTGTGGCTTGATATGAAGATCCTTTCGTGGACAGTCTTGATAGTCCTGCGGCGTCAGGGCATCAGATAGGATGGCTACGCCACGATGGCAGAATTGATAGGCAACGCCGGGACCGGACACCATGAGTAACCTTTTGCTGATCTGGGGTGCTGGGGGACACGGAAAGGTCGTTCTGGACATCGCCCGTAGTACCGGGGGTTTTGAGAAGATCGCATTCTTGGACGATGACTGTACGCGAGCTGGAGGCTCTTTCTGCGACTGCCCGCTGGTGGGGGGCTCCGAAGAATTGCATCAATTTCGCGGGAGCGCTTTTGTTATCGCCGTTGGTAATAACGGCTCGCGCGCGCGATGCTTCAGCGGTGCGCTCAGAAATGGCCTCTGTCCCACAACGCTCGCTCACCCAACCGCCATTATTGCTCCTTCGGCAATCATTGGATCCGGCACCGTCGTAATGCCTGGAGCGATCATAAACGCGGGCGCAGTCATCGGTGAGAACTGCATCATCAATAGTGGAGCAGTTGTCGAACATGATTGCAGAATTGATGCGCACGTCCATATCTCGCCTCGTGTCGTGCTCGGCGGGGGCGTATGCGTCGGACGGCTCGCCCAGGTCGGAATCGGCGCCGTCGTGCTTCCCGCTGCTGTAGTCGGCGAGGCATCCATCGTGGGCGGAGGCGCCGTTGTTCTTAAGGAAACGCCATCAGGCTGTACTGTGGTCGGTGTACCGGCGAAAGTCCTCTTCTACACTTGAGCTCTGCTGCAAATGAAACGCATTCTACTCTCCGTTCCTCACATGAGCGGAGCCGAACAGACCTACGTTCAAGAAGCGTTTGCCACAAACTATCTGTCGACGGTCGGATCCAACATCCCGGCGTTTGAACGCCAGTTCGAGAGCCGAATTGGCGTGCGTGCTGTCGCGCTTGCAAGCGGTACTGCGGCAATTCACCTCGGTCTGCGGCTTCTGGGTGTCCGATCAGGCGACGAAGTCTTCTGTCCCACACTGACGTTTGCTGCAACTTGCAATCCGGTCCGCTATCTGGGCGCCCAGCCAGTGTTCCTAGATAGCGATTATTTAACCTGGAACTTGGACCCCAATATCCTAGAACACGCGTTCCGGCAGCGTGCCCGTCGGAATAAGCTGCCTCGTGCCCTCGTAGTTGTGCATCTTTATGGCCAGTGTGCCGACATGAATCCTATCCTGGCACTCTGCCACAGATACGGTGTGCCGGTGCTCGAAGACGCAGCCGAAGCCCTCGGCGCGATGTACGCGAATCGCCCAGCCGGAACACTTGGGGCTCTGGGGGCGTTCTCCTTCAACGGGAACAAGATCATCACGACTGCGGGTGGCGGAATACTCGCTTCCGCCAATGCCACGTGGATAGAAAAGGCGCGCTTCTGGTCTGAGCAGGCTCGTGATCCCGGCCGCGCCTATGAGCACTCCGAGCTCGGTTACAACTACAGAATGAGCAACGTCCTCGCTGGTATTGGTCGAGGCCAGCTTGAGGTGCTGGATTTGCGTGTGAGACAACGCCGCGCGATCGCCTTCAAATATCGAGATGCGTTTGCGGACCTTCCTGGCATCTCGCTCATGCCTCAGGCTTCCTACGGCCTGCACACGAACTGGCTGAGCTGTTTCCTGATTGACGAGGAAGACTTTGGCTGCTCGCGCGACGAGCTGATCCGTGCGCTCGACGAAGCGAACGTGGAGTCCCGCCCCGTGTGGAAGCCGATGCATCTGCAGCACCTGTACGCCGGATGCGAATGCTACTGCGGAGAAGTCGCGAAGGACTTGTTCTGCCGCGGGATCTGTCTCCCAAGCTCGAGCAGTCTGTCTGAGGAAGATCAGTTGCATGTCGTGAACGCCCTTCGAAGGGCGGCCCGCATGAATGAGTTGAGCGAAGCGCACGGGATGGCGGAAGCCAGCGCTTGAGGCTTTCGCAACAGAGGAATCAGATGGTCCGTAAAATACGGCAATTCGTTGAAATGCTCAGCCAAATAAACCGGCCCATTGTGTGGGCGGCGCAGCTCGGGATTTTTGCGCTCTCAGCAGCACTTGCGTTCCTGCTTCGGTTTGACTTCAGCATACCACCCGCACATCTGCGGCACTTGGCGTATGCCCTTCTTATCTGGATCGTCGTCAAGAGCGTCATATTCCGTAGGGCGCACCTCGACCGCGGTTGGTGGAGGTACGTCTCGGTCGTGGATGTCCTGCGGATCGCGTTGGCTAACTTCGCCGGTTCAACATTAAGCTGCATTGCAATCTTCTTAATTGCACCGGCCGGATTCCCGCGATCACTTTACTTGCTCGACTTGATGATCTGCTTCCTCGGTACGACAGGTGTGCGCGTGATGGTCCGCATGACTGCGGAAGCCATTTCGCACGGACGCAACGGAACAACGGAAGAGAACACACTGATCTACGGCGCGGGTGATGCGGGTGTCACCCTCCTGCGAGAGATTCAGAAGAACCCGAAGCTTCCATACCGAGTGCGGGGATTCATTGATGACTTCCGTGACAAGAGAGGCGTGCAGATTCTTGGAGCGCCCGTGCTCGGAGGAGGTGACCAGTTAGGGTCGCTCGTAATCAAACACAAGATCGAAACCATACTTATTGCGATCCCTTCGGCGACGGGTCCTGAGATGACCCAGATTTTGAAACGCTGCCACGTGGCTGGAGTGAAGTGCCAAACCGTACCTGGTTTGGGCGAGGTGATTGAGGAGCGCGGGCTCGTGGGTCAGATACGCGAGGTGGCGGTGGAGGATCTACTCGGCCGGAGCCCCGCGTGCCTGGAAGAAAGTCAGATCCGCTGCGCGCTTGAAAGAAAAATGGTCCTTGTCACCGGAGCAGCCGGGTCGATAGGCTCCGAACTATGCCGCCAGATCGCCCGCTTTGACCCCGCCGGGATCGTAGGACTTGACATTGCTGAATCGCCTCTGTTCGTGATGGACCGCGAAATGCGCCAGACCTTTCCGCAGACGAGTTTCTATCCCGAGATAGGGAGCATCCAGAACCGCACGCGGTTACACGAGGTCTTGGGCCAGTACTCGCCATCAATCGTATATCACGCAGCAGCCTATAAGCACGTTCCCATGATGGAGGTGCACGTCTACGAAGCAATCGAGAACAACGTCTTCGGGACATACAACGTGGCCGTGGCGGCGGCCGAGCACGGAGTCGAAGATTTCGTCATGATTTCCTCAGATAAGGCGGTGCGGCCGACCAACATCATGGGTGCAACCAAACGCGTGGCCGAACTGCTGCTTTTGGCACTGCAGAACGGACGGACCAAGTACGTCACCGTGCGCTTCGGCAACGTGCTTGGCTCCAATGGCAGCGTTATCCCCATCTTCAAGAAACAGATCGCGAAGGGCGGACCGGTGACCGTGACGCACCCCGACATGCGGCGTTTCTTCATGACCATTCCGGAAGCGTTCCAACTCGTGCTGCAAGCCTCCGCCATCGGAGAGGGCGGCCAGATCTGCGTCCTCGACATGGGCGAGCCCGTAAAGATCGTCGATTTGGCCCGGAACCTCATTCTCCTATCTGGGCTGAGGCCGGACGAGGATATCAAAATTGAATTCACCGGCATGCGCCCCGGCGAGAAACTCTACGAAGAGCTTAGCACTATGCTTGAAGATACAGCCCCTACTGCGCACGAAAAAATCCGGATCTACACGGGCAATGGGCTACCGGACAGTGATATGGAGACTTGGCTGGAGCACCTCCAGGATGCTTGCGAGAGACGCGATTTGGGCACGCTGATCCTGGTTCTAAAGGAGATCGTGTCAGATTATAGCCCCAGTACGCATGTGCTGAAGCGACTGATAGAGGCCAAGCGGCCCCGACTTTCCGTCTGCGCTTAGGCGCCACTCGAGATCGAGATTTCGGTACATGTGGCTAGGTTTGTGAAAACCAAGAATGTCACAGTGCGTGCAGCACACAACCCCGGCGAAATAAAGCAGCGTCGCCCTGCCGGCGCACGTGTTTTAATGTCCGAGGCCCAACGGTGCGACCGTGTTTGACCACTATAAAGCCACTCGAAAAACCCCATTCAGAGCGCCCGGTCTCCTCATCGCGATTTCCGGAATGCTGCTCTTGGGCTGGGAGGCCTTCTATTCGGTGAAACTTGCTGTAGCCGACAGAGCAGCCGACACATCTACGAAGGAGGGTTTTAGACGCGCCAGTCATCTGCTACCAAGCAATTCCTTCTATCACTTGGCGCTTTCCGAGTACGAGACCGATCCCAATGGCGACCACGCGGAACAAGGACTGCGTGAATTGGAGTGTGCTCTAAAACTGAATCCCAGAGAAACCCGCGCTTGGATTGAACTGGGCTTGCGTGCTGAATCGACTGGCGATTACGCGAAAGCAGAAAAAACCTTATTGACAGCTGCTCAAATCGATCGACAATTCGGGCCTCGTTACAGACTGGCTAACTATTATTTCCGTCAACATGAACTTGAAAAGTTCTGGCAATGGGTTTACGCCTCCGCAGAAATGGCGGATGGCGATCTGAGTCCACTTTTCGAGCTCTGCTGGCGTATCACTGATGATGCGACCACAATTCTTACTCGCGCCATTCCAGATAAACCGAATATTAAACGACAGTACCTGGGCTTTCTGCTTCGGGAGAACCGGTTAAACGCCGCCGAACCGGTTGCCGAGCGTTTGCTGGCATCACCATCGGAGGAAGACATTGAATACCTGCTGACTTATGAGGACCACCTGCTTGCTGACTCGGCGAGCTCAGCGGAAAATCTTCCGATCGCCCTAAAAATCTGGAACACCCTCGCGAACCACAGTCTGATCCCCTATCAAGCCCTGCGGCCTGACCAAGGGCTCTCGATGACAAATGGGGATTTCGGATTTTCACCTATCTCTAGGGGTTTTGACTGGAGGCTCTGCAAGCCCTGGGGGGTCTATACTCTGTGGGACAAACCGCATTCTCAACTGGTCGTGACGTTCTCGGGAAAGGAACCAGAAAACGCTGAAATCCTATATCAATTCCTTCCTTTGCTCCCGGGTCATTCCTATCGGATCAAGTTCAGTTATCGAACTCGAAACGTGGCTGCCAAAAGTGGTCTGATGTGTCGTATTTCGGGCGGAGAATCCGGTGAATCCTCAGATTCGCCTGAGGTCCAGCTATCAAGTGAGGAGTGGAAGCAGGAAGCGATCTCATTTTCCACCCCCCCAACTGGCGGGCTCGTCCGCGTGGTATTGGGCTACCAACGAGAGTTGGGTGCGGTACGCCTTGGTCTATTGGGGAAAGCATCCATTTCGGTGCAACACTTTACGTTGGAACACGTTCAGTAATATGGATTCACGACTGCGTCAGGATCGCTTCGCGACGGGCTCCGCCCTGGCACTCGGAGTGGTGCTGGTTTTCGCTGTGCTGGCCTTCGCCGCCCGGGAGCGCTGGGCAGAGAGCGTATTTCAAGTGGCGACCTTAGCCATAGGGCTGAGCTGGGTGGCGCGATGGATCATCGCTCCTTACCATCTTCGGGGCTGTGCTCTATTGATCCCGCTGGGGGCAACGGTACCGTGGGGCCTAATGCAACTGGCTCTGAACAAGTCGGTCTATCGATTTGTAACTTGGAATGCGGTGCTCAGTTGGAGTACTTATTTCGTTCTGTTTTTGCTTGCTCTCCAGATTTTTTCGAACCGCTACGTTACCCGGGTCTTTTTTCGCGGCGCTCTGTACTTCGCTACTGGTTTGAGCGTTCTCAGTACGTTGCAGTACTTGAGCTCTAACGGGAAGATATATTGGGTTTTCCCTACACCATGGGCAGCTGCGTTCGGTCCTTTCGTTAATTATGATCACTATGCTGCTTTTGTCGAACTTCTGCTTCCTTTGGTCATCCTCGAAACGATTCGAGAGCGACGAGCCTGGACACATGGAGCCATGGTGGGAATCCTCTACGGATCGGTTGTCGCCACGGCCTCGCGCGCAGGGGCATTTCTGGCAACCTTAGAAATTTTGGTATTGCCTTTGATGGTTGCTCATCGGGGTTGGGTCCCTGGCCGCCGCCTCGGTGGAAAGCTATTTATGATGGCCGTAGCCATAATCCTGTGCGGTACGGCTGCGGGATGGCAGCGTGTGTGGGCACGCTTTCACTCGGATCCCTTCGCGTATCGCCACGAGATGTGGGTGTCGGCGTCGCACATGGTGCGGGAAAGGCCCTGGTTTGGATTTGGGTTAGGTACCTGGGAAACGGCCTATCCCGCTTACGCGCTTTTCGATGCAGGCGCGATTGTCAACCACGCCCACAATGATTGGGCCGAGTGGGCAGCTGAGGGCGGGATGCCGTTCCTTCTTATCCTAGCGTCAACCGCGGCGCTTAGCTTCCGGCCAGCAATACGTTCCATCTGGGGTCTCGGTCCTATCGTTGTGCTGATGCATAGCCTGGTCGATTTTCCCATGCAAACCCCAGCCATCGCCGGCTGGGTTTTCGTATTGCTGGCAGGCGCCGCCGCTCGCGAGGGAGCGAATCACCGCGACCCGGATACGTTGCTCTTGGAATTTTCGGAACCCGATATTGAGCAGGACGGTGAAATCGTACCAGCGTTTGCAGGACCGTTTCGACACGCGGGGCATCAAGTGACCGATGTATGGGCGAGCCTGCGAGCAAGAAAAAAAAGTTATTCCCGGATCCTCGGCTAGCCGACTTCTGCTTATCCGGTCCTTTCAGGTCGCCCCCAGCCGTTGTGGTGCTGGGTTCTACGGAGCCCAAGATATCCGGATTTGCTGAAACAAGCGGATAAGCAGAAGCCGACTAACGCGGAGTCAAAGTATTTGTTTCAAAACCTGCAAGCTGTTCCGTCTCGCGTAAAATGAATAGGCCAAACAAACGAGGCCATGTTGCGTAGCAATTAGAGGTTAGATGGCACAACACCTCAATGAGTTGAAGAACAAGGTCGAAAACCCGCAGCAAGCACTCGTTGACTACGAGCAGCGCAACTCGATCATGAACCTCGGCGAGAAGGGATCCATAGCGGAACAAAGGCTGGTAGATTTGAGTCGTGACCTGACTGAGGCGCAAAGGGATAGGAAAGAGAAGGAATCACTTTTTCAGTTAGTGAACGCAGAGGCGCTGGTCGGTAGTGAGTGACAAGTGAAGAGGGTACGTTGCACAGGCCCAAAGGACAGCCAGTGAGTTCGGAATGCATGGATCCCGCTGCTGGCGATACTGCGCCAGATCTTCTTCCGCAAACTGCAATGGCGCCAGTGCCTCTCGCATATGCCATTCCACGTAGTAGGCCAGCAGACAAAGGAAAGTATGCACCCGCACGTGCTCCTCGGCACGCAGATAGATCGGCCATACCCGAATATCCATTCCCTTCCAACAGCGAAAGGCCCTTTCCACGTTCGTCAAGTTCTTGTAATGCCGCACGACATCCGGAGAGGAGAGATTTCCCTTGGTTTCGCTGGTGCGGATCACATACATCCCGTCCAGTAGCCCTTCTTCCCGAATCTGCTCCTCCCGGCGTTGCGCACGAAATCTTCCGTCTTCGATG
>Ga0066659_10001442_pt1 | contig 10361 bp, 12 predicted proteins | sample GraSoiAngelo_108_FD_75176 | JGI IMG/M metagenome (GOLD analysis project Ga0066659, IMG submission 75176) | Grasslands soil microbial communities from the Angelo Coastal Reserve, California, USA - 14_0903_09_40cm | ecosystem: Environmental > Terrestrial > Soil > Grasslands | place: USA... | reverse complement strand
GCCGTTGACTTCGTACGCGATTTCGAGCGCGTTATAAATTTTTGGCAATCCCTTTTCTTGTGGGAATTCTACGTCCACAACGGGACCGATGACCTGAACGATGTTTCCTGTATTCATAAAATTGGTTACGAGCCGAGCGCCATTTGCGCGGTAGCGATCTCAAGCAGCTCGGTGGTGATGCTAGCCTGACGCATTTTGTTGTACTCGAGAGTGAGATCCTTAATAAATTCCTTGGCGTTGTCCGTGGCGTTTTTCATCGCCACCATGCGCGCGCTGTGCTCGGACGCGCGTGCGTCGAGGATCATTTGGAAAACCTGATATTGAAGATAGTAGGGCAGCATTACATCGAGAACCGTCTCCGCATTCGGCTCGAAGACATAGCCAACCATGGGATCGACATGTTCTTTAGCGCCTTCGCTGGGTTCACCCTTGGGTAAGTCGAAGCCACTGATTGGCAGCAACGTCTGCACAACCGCGCGTTGATTGATCGTGTTAATGAAATGGGTGTAGAGGACGGAGACCTTGTCGACTTCGCGACTCAGAAATTTTTCGGTACAAAATTTCGAGACCGCTTTGGTTTCGACAAAACTCGGCGCATCTTTCAATTCGAAATCGGCCAGCAACTCGCGTTTGGTGCGCGCGATAAACTGCCGCGCTTTTTTGCCAGTGACCACGAAGGCGGTCTTGGCGGAATCAAAATGCGCAGCCTCGCGAAACAGGTTCGTGTTTAGCGCACCGGCCAGTCCTTTATCGGTGCTGATGATCAACACGAGCTCCTTTTTGAGCGGCCTGATCTCAAGAAGCGGATGCAGTCTTGGATCGGTGCGTCTTTGCAGTGAGACCAGAACCTTGTTCATTAGCGCGGCATACGGCCGACCGGCGAGGGCATGCTGCTGGGCTTTGCGCATCTTGGACGCAGCCACCATCTGCATTGCCTTTGTAATTTGCGCGGTGTTGCGAATCGATTTGATCCGACGCCGGATGTCTTGGGTATTTGCCATCTAGGGAATTTTCGAATTTCGATTTCTGATTTTCGATTTGTGGTGTACGCGGTAGCGTGCAGCCTTTTCTCGGACATGGAAACCGATCTCCCGCCTTCTCGACGGCTCAGGCGATTCCAACAGACGTTTCAATGCCGCAAAAAGTTCGACAATCGCCTCGTCGTGCGAGTCGAGTCTACGTTCGAGCTGCTCCAGTTTTGCGGCGAGTTGTACATTTGCCGTGACCATTTCGCGTAACCGAACAAATGCTCGAACAACACGCACGCTGGCTTGAACGGCGATTTGGCTGTTGAGCACACTCGCGAGCATGAGTGCTCCATGCTCCGTAAAGACCCACGGTAGCTTCCTTTTGCCTCCGTGGGAACTTGAGGTCACAAATTGTGACCTCAAACTTGAAGTCGCAATCTGCGACTTCAAGTTTCTAGACTCTTCAGCCGTAAGCTGAAACGCAAAGTCATCAGGAAAACGTGATCGGTTCCTGCGCAATTGCTCGTTAAGTCTTCTTGTCGTAACGCCGTAAATGGCCGCTAAATCGGAATCGAGCATGACTCGCTGACCGCGGAGCGAGTAAATCGCCCTTTCGATACTGGCGATCTTGCGGTCAGAAGCCACAATTGGATCAAAGGTTTGCAAACAAATCATCGCCAAGTGGTTTTGAATTCGTCGAGCGCGGCCCGTAGCTGCGACTCGATATTCTCATCCAGCTGTTTTTTGTCACGAATAGCCGCCAGCAAACTTTCTTTCCGCGTCTGCAAATAATCCTGAAGCTTGATTTGAAATTCCTTTACGCGCTCGACAGGCACGGCATCGAGATATCCATTTTGCATCGCCCACATCACGGCGACCTGTTCTTCGACCGGGATTGGGTTGTACTGTTTTTGCTTAAAAAGCTCGACAATCCGTTGCCCCCGATCGAGTCGTGCTTTGGTTGCCGCGTCGAGATCGGAACCAAACTGCGCAAAGGCGGCAAGCTCGCGGAACTGGGCGAGATCGAGTTTCACTTTGCCCGCGACCTGTTTGATCGCTTTGATTTGCGCCGCAGAGCCAACGCGACTCACGGAAAGACCGACCGAAATGGCTGGGCGAATACCTTGATAAAAAAGATCGGTCTCGAGATAAATTTGTCCGTCAGTGATCGAAATCACATTGGTTGGAATGTAAGCAGAAACGTCGCCTGCTTGCGTCTCAATAATCGGAAGCGCCGTGACCGAACCGCCGCCAAACTCTTCCGCGACGCGGGCACTTCGCTCAAGCAAGCGCGAGTGCAAATAAAATACATCGCCCGGGTAAGCCTCGCGTCCGGAAGGTCGCCTCAAGACGAGCGAAACCTGGCGATACGCGACGGCGTGTTTCGACAAATCATCGTAAATAATGAGCGCGTCCATGCCATTATCCATGAACCACTCCCCCATGGCGGCACCCGCGAATGGTGCGAGATATTGATTGGTGGCCGTGTCGGACGCAGGTGCGGAGATGATCGTCGTGTACGGCATGGCGCCTTCTTTTTCGAGAACGGCCAGCGTCCGCGCGACGTTGGAATTCTTCTGGCCGACCGCGACATAAATACAGTAAAGCGGCCGATAATCTTTCACCTCTCCCTTTTCACCGGCTTTATTGAGCCGCGCCTGACTGATGATGGTATCGATTGCGATAGTGGTTTTCCCAGTTGCGCGGTCACCGATAATCAGCTCGCGCTGCCCGCGACCGATCGGAATCATGGCGTCAATCGCCATGATACCGGTTTGAACGGGTTGGCTGACACTGCGGCGTTTGATCACGCCCGGCGCGATCTTTTCAAGTGGATAAAACGAGTCTGTCTTGATTTCGCCTTTTCCATCCAGCGGTTGGCCTATGGTATTAACGACGCGTCCGAGCAACGCTTTGCCGACAGGAACCTGTAACAGTTTTCCTGTGGTTCTTACTTCGTCACCTTCGGAAACTTTTGTTGTTTCACCCAGCAAAATGGCGCCAACTTCGGTTTCTTCGAGGTTCAATGCCAGGCCGAAGACCCCATTTGGAAACTCGATCATTTCGTTGAGCATGACGTCGCTAAGGCCTTCGATACGAGCCACGCCGTCGCCAGTCTCGCGGACAACGCCCACATTACTTTTTGTCGTCGAGGTTTTTAGCCCTTCAATTTTGGTTTCAATTTCTTCGAGGATGCTGCTCATGATTTGTTTTGGATCTAAAGTTGCTGCTCAAGGCGTTCGAGGCGATCGCGGACACTCCCATCCCAAACGTCGCTGCCGACGCGAATGCGCATCCCGCCAAGAAGCTGAGGATTGACGACGAATTCGGTGGTCAGATCGCCGCCGTATTTTTTCTTTAGATTCGCCACGAGTCTCGAACTAGTTTCGCGAGCTACCTCGCTCGCGGTCTCGATTCGAGCGCGCCGTTTTTCCACTTCGATGCGAAGCAAACGCCTGTAATTTTTCAGAACGCCGATGTAATTGCGTGGCTTTCTCGCGATCAGCGAGTCCACGAGCGATGCGATCCGGCCGGGATCAAGTTGACCGTCAGTGAAACTTGCTCGGAGCATTTCGCGGGAGAGCCGACGAATTTCCTTATTGATCTTCATCAGGCGAGTTGGCGGGCTGTTTCTTCCTGCAACCGCCGTTGGTCCTCGGGCGTGAGCACTTTGCCCGTGACCTTTGCGGTTGTATCGACCACCAGACGTCCGAGCTCGCGCTTTAGAGATTCCATCGTGCGCTCATGTTCAATCGCACTGGCTTCGCGCGCTTTCGCAAGGATTTGTTCCGCCGCCGCAATCGCTTCCTGCTGCTTGCGCTCGGCGAGGTGCGCGCTGCTTTCGCGAGCTTCGTCGATCATCCGTTGTGCGTCGGCGTTTGCCTTGGCTAGAATTTCCGCATAACGCTGCTCGGCCTCGGCCAGTTGTTTCTTAATTTTCTCTGCGTTAAGCTGGCCTTCCTCGATTCGTCGCCGGCGTTCTTCGAGCACGGCCAGAATCGGTTTGTAGGCAAAGCGACGCAGCAGCAACGCGACAATTACGAAGCTGATCACTTGCGATAGGAACAGCCACGGATTCCAGCCAAAGGTGTCGGCCGTATCGCGCAACGTGTCAGTAAAACCCCCGCTCGTAGCTGCAATCATCAGATTCATAATGCAAACCTTTGGGCGCGGCGGCAATTGGCCGCGCGGGAAAGGGTTTAGTGAGGAAGAAGGTAAAGCGCGTAGAACACGATCGCTTCAGTAAAAGCGATCGCCAGAATCGCCTGCACCAGGATCGGGGTTGCCGCGCCAGGATTGCGTCCGACCGCCGCGGCCGCCCCCAAGCCAGTAAGGCCGACTCCGATCCCCGCGCCCATGGCTGCAAGTCCCACGTGAATGCTTCCGCTCATTTCTGCCAGTAATGGTAATATCATAGTTTCTCGTTTGGTTTTCTCTTGGGCGATCTTCGCTGTTTTAGCGCGACGGGTCGCCGAAATTGTTAATGTTGTGGTTCGTGGCTGGGTGGATGTTGTGCAATCAAAAGTGTAAAGACAGCGGTTAACAACATAAAAACGAGCGCCTGCACGAATCCCACTAGTAGCTCCATAAAGTAAAACGGAATCGGAATTAGCCAGGAAAGCATCGGAACCATGTTCGACATCGCTTCCAAAATGCTTTCGCCGGCGTAGACGTTGCCGAAAAGCCGAAAGCTCAGCGAGATCGGCCTGAACAGAATCGAGATGACTTCGAGCCATCCGACCATGAAAAAGATAACGACCATGATTAGTTTCAAAAAACCAGACGTTTCACCCTTTGGTCCGAAAATATGAAGCAAGAATCCGCCGACGCCGTTGGCCTGGATCGCCCAAATGATCCAAAGCACAAAGAAGATCGCGGCCATTGCTGTGGTCATGTTGAGGTCGGCATTCCCGCCGCGCAACAGCGGTCGATCGACATGGAAAACGCCGGTCGCTGGATCATGATGTCCCCAGCCGATCGTGCCAACACCTGGGATGAGACCGAACCAGTTTACAAATAAAATGAAAATGAAAATGGTCGCAAAGAACCAAAAAGTTTTACGAACGAGATCGCGCCCGATAATACTTTCGAGAAAATTATAGAGGCTCTCGACCAGCCACTCCCAAAAATTCTGAGCACCGCTGGGGATAACCTGGATTTTTCGCGTTGCTAGCTGCGCGAAAACGACGATCCCCGCCGCCACAATCCATGTCACCAGCATCGAGTTTGTAATCGCAAACTTCCCGATGTGAACTAGCTCGTCGGGCTTTAACGGCACCGCGGGCTCGACCTCGGCCGCAAAAGTGGACGTTGCGAAAATGCATCCGCCACAAAGCGCGAAGATCAATAAGGACAAACGGGAAAAAAAACAGTGCTGCATTCAGTTCGTAGAAATGGCGCGGCCCAAATCTTTTCAGTCGGTGCAGCGGCGTAGGCCAGAGCACTCAACACAAGGGGACGCTTGCGTCGCGCATACGAAAGCGTGTTTTTGCCTGGATGACAAACAAAATTCTCGAACCGAGTTTTATTTTACCGGCACCCGCTCGGCAAACTGCGGCGCGAGCTGCTTTACCGGCTTTGATTTCGCGGGCTCTGCCGCGCCATTCATGGCGATTGCTTCCTCGTAAAACGATTCCAACTGACCGATTTGCCCATCCTGTTCAAAACGGTCAGTCACTGCGGCGCGCGCGCGCAGTCCCATTTCTCTCAGGGCGCCAGGCAAACATGCGATTTGCTGCATGGCGTTGGCTAACGCGGCGTGATCCTCCTCGGGTACCAGCCATCCAGTGCGGCCGTGATCAATCGCTTCCGGGATTCCACCGTGCCGCGTCGCAGCTACGGGCAATCCGGTCGCCATTGCTTCCAAAACCGAGTTCGGCACGCCCTCCTGGTCTTGATTTGGTGATGTTTCGCTCGGATGCAAAAACAGGTGCGAACTTGCATAAAGCTCCAGCAGTTTCGGTTGCGACAGAAATCCGACAAAGTGAACGTCTTTGTAAATCCCAAGTCCGGCTGCGAGCATTTCTAATTCCGGCTGCAACGGCCCTTTGCCTGCGATGAAAAATTCCGCTTCGGGATTATCCCTCTTGAAAATCGCGAACGCGCGCAAACTCGTCGCCACACCTTTTTTCGGGATCAATCGGCACGCCTGGACTACTCGCCACTTGCCGTCTGGCGGCGGTTGTCGATCTATGAATGGAAACTCATTTAACGGAATCCCGGTGCGATTGATCCGCAGTTTATCCTGCGGACAACCCAGGTTAATCAGCCGCTCAGCTAGTGATTGAGAACGCGCGAACACCAGTGGAACCGCGTCAAAAAGGCGGCGCAACTTCGCGGGGTAATCTTTGACGTCCTGTTTATCGGCCACGTCAGCCCCATGGAAAGACACCACGCACGGTTTGCCCCATTGCTGGATGAACGGAAGCAGGTGGACACCGGTGTGGCCAAAATAGATGTGCATCAGATCGGCGTTATGGCGTTCCAATAACGATTCGAGCGTTTGATACTCACCCCGATAAACAATCGGCGGGCGCCGCGCCACGAATTTCAGCCAGCCGTGCACCAGCAGGTTCGTGCGCCGCTTTGGAATGATTTCTATATCTGGGAACGGAAATCGCTTGGCATTCTGAACTTCCTTGGTCACCACGAAGGTATCCACGCTGCGCAGCGCCTTTACCTGCCGGTAAATGTGCAACATCTCCGGCTTGAGAAAGCTGGAACAATAGCTCGCTATAACCCGTCTACCCATTAAGAGCGCCAGTTTCGCTAGGCTTTCTCGCCTTGTCCACCTTTAATTGCCGAGAGAAATCGGATCGCGTTTAGCGACGGCGATGGGTTGCGACGCTTTTGCCAGCCACTTCTCCAATTTCGCTATTAACTCTTCCACGCCTTCACCTGTCTGCGCTGAGACTGCGGCAATTTCAACAGTCGAAAATCGATCTTGTAATGCTTGAAGATTTTCTCGCGTCGCGGGTAAATCCATTTTATTCGCGATAATGTACCATGGACGTTTTGACAATGTTGGATCGTAAAGATCGATCTCGCGCCGCAATTTTTGCAAATCCTCGATTGGGTTCCGGCTTTCGCTTCCCGCAACGTCGATAACGAACAATAAGATGCGGCAGCGCGTGATATGCCGCAAAAATTCGTGCCCGAGGCCAAGACCACGGTGCGCGCCTTCGATTAGGCCGGGGATGTCGGCGATTGTCGCTCGGCGATAACCGGGAAATTCCACGACGCCGATAATCGGATGCAGCGTCGTAAATGGATACGCTGCCACCTTGGGGCGCGCCGCCGAAATTTTTCGGAGCAATGTCGATTTGCCCGCGTTTGGATAACCGACGAGGCCGGCGTCGGCGATCGTGCGCAACTCGAGCAGGAAACGGCCCTGCTCGCCTTCTTCCCCTTCAGTGTATTGACGCGGGGCGCGATTGCGCGAGCTCTTGAAATGCACGTTTCCTTTGCCGCCCGCGCCACCGCGACAAAGAACAAACTCCTCATCCTCGTGTGTAAGATCGACGACGAAGTCGATTTTCGATTCTTCTGAATTCAGCGGCGGGCGTTCGGTGTTAGGCGTTCGGTGTTCGCTTTCTTTATTTTCCTCTGCTTGCCAAACAATCGATCCCACCGGCACCCTCACGATCTTCGGCGGCGCAGAACGTCCGTGCATCTTTTTCCCCATGCCGTGCCCGCCATTCTTGGCTTTGATGATCGGCTCGTAGAAAAGATTCGAGAGGTTATCCACGTGCCGATCCGCGCGCAGAATCACATCGCCACCGCGCCCGCCATCGCCGCCATCCGGTCCGCCTTTCGGCACAAATTTCTCCCGCCGAAAGCTGACGGAACCGCGCCCGCCGTTTCCTGCTTGCGCAAAAACTCTGATCCGATCAACGAACATAACGGCCAACCTTCACGCTCAGGTTGCCATCGCCACAAAGCTTTGTCATCCCGAGCGGAGCGAGGGACCTCGCAATCGAAGAATAGATGACGCTTAGGCGGAAGAACGTCGGATCGATTTGTGAAACCCTTCGCTGCGTTCAGGATGACTCTGCGCAGAAAACTGACGCGTTGAAGTGTGAAGCGGCAAGAAGCGCCGATTCTAAAACCCTTTAAGGCTTCAACGTTTCATACAGCGCTTTCGTTTTCTGCGCGATTGCGGACCAGCTGAATTTTTCTTCAGCGCGTTTGCGACCGGCTTTCCCAAATTTCTCGCGCAACTTCATATCGCCCATGAGCTGATTGATTTTCGCCGCAAGATCACGTGAAAATTTTTCCGGATCGAGTGGCTCGAACGGGCTTTCTTTCATTTGCTCGAGGGGAACCAGGAGGCCAGTCTCTTCGTCCACGACGACTTCTTTAATTCCGCCGACTGCGCTCGCTACCACTGCTGTCTCGCATGCCATTGCTTCGAGGTTGATGATGCCAAACGGCTCGTAAATCGATGGGCAACAGAACACGGCGGCGTGCGAATAAAGTTCTATGACCGCATTTCGATCAAGCATTTCTGCGATCCAGATGACGTCAGAACGCTTTTTTGTCGCGCTCTCAACGGCGTCTTGCATTTCCCTGGCAATCTCGGGCGTATCCGGAGCGCCCGCGCACAGCACGATTTGAAAATCGGTGGCCATGTACTGAATGGCGCGCACGAGATAGATAATTCCTTTTTGCCGCGTGATCCGGCCAACGAACAGCAAGTAGGGTTTATTGGGATCGATCCCGTGGCGCTTGAGTGCGTCGGTTGAATCGACTTTGTAATATTCTTTCAAGTCGATGCCGTTGTGAATCACGTGCACATGCGCTGGATCGACATGGAACAATCGTTCGATGTCACGCTTCGTTTCACCCGAAACGGCAATGATCGCATCCGCCATTTCCAGCGCAGTTTTTTCAATCCAAAGGGAGAAATCGTAGCCACCGCCAAGCTGCTCGCGTTTCCACGGCCGAAGCGGTTCGAGCGAATGGACCGTGATCACAAGCGGAATTCCGTAATTCTTTTTGGCGAGAATCCCGCCGAAATGGCTGTACCAAGTGTGGCAATGGACGATATCGGCATCGATGTTCGTCGTGTTGAAATCGGTGCAGCGCCGCACCGCACCGAAAGCCGATTTCAACGGCTCAGGGCAGGTGAAACCAGTCGTGTCGAGTTCGAAGCCGGTGACTTTGAGGTTACCTTTCTCAAAACGTTGATCGCCAAAACAACGGACTTCGACCGGCATGGTCTTCGCAAGCTCGCGCGTCAGATAGCCGACGTGAACGCCGGCGCCGCCGTAAATGTGCGGCGGATATTCGTTTGTGAGAAAAAGGACCTTCACAGGCGCTGGAGCAATGGAGTGATGGAGTATTGGAGTGGCGGCTGATTGATATACGCAATCTCTGCGTGAGTTCTCAACACTCCGTTACTCCACTTCCAGTCAGGTTTTTACCTTCAGGAGCAACACCGGCACATCCACTTCGTGGCGCACTTTGTCGGCCGTGGCGCCGTAGAGAATGTCGCTCACAAACCGGTGGCCGTGCGTGGTCATGGCGATAAGATCGACATCCTTCTCACGCGCCAGTTTGATGATTTCGTCGGAGGGTTCCCCGAGGGCAAGCACGGCATCGCAGGAAAAACCCTCTGCCGTCAGCTCGCGGCTGCGTTTTTCCAGGTACGCACGGTCCTCCTTCATCTCTTCGCTCTCCGCGAGCTTCAGCTGATTGAAATTGCGCGCCACCCAACCGTCGGAGACGTGGACAAGGAGCAGCTTCGCGCCGGTCATGCGCGCGAGCGGCTTGATGTGCGAGAGGATGGTCTCATCAGCTGGGCTGTTCTCAAGCGGAATGAGAATGTTGCGATACATAGTCAAGAATGACAAATGTCGAATGACGAATGACAAAACAACGGCGAAATCCGAATGACGAATGACAAAACAGATATCGAGCTTGCAGTTCGGGTTTTCTGGTTCGTCATTCCTTCGTCCTTCGTCCTTCGCCTGCCGCGCCGTAGCCTTGCGAAGGCGGGAGCTTCGTCATTCTTCATTGTGTTGGCACCGGAATATGAAAGAAACCATAAAGCGATTGGAGCACGGAGTCGGGCAGAAAGGTGTCCAGGAGCAGCTTCGCATTAAGCACAATGATAATGCCGGCTGTCGTCCAGCCGAGAATTTTCAGCCAAAGCCTGTTGGCGAACTCGCCCATTTTCGTCTTTTCACCCGTAAACCGCATCAACGGCCAGACAGCGAAGCCGAGCTGCATGCTTAGGACCACCTGGCTGGCTACGAGTAACTGTGTCGTCTTGCTTTCCCCAAAAATACCGATGACGAGCACTGCGGGAGTGATGGCGATGAGCCGCGTAATCAGTCGACGGAGCCACGGTGTGATCCGGAAGTTGAGGAAACCTTCCATTACGACCTG
>Ga0066659_10001436_pt1 | contig 10377 bp, 5 predicted proteins | sample GraSoiAngelo_108_FD_75176 | JGI IMG/M metagenome (GOLD analysis project Ga0066659, IMG submission 75176) | Grasslands soil microbial communities from the Angelo Coastal Reserve, California, USA - 14_0903_09_40cm | ecosystem: Environmental > Terrestrial > Soil > Grasslands | place: USA... | reverse complement strand
GGCGACGCTCCCCAGCAACGCTGGACCATGGTTGCCCATGCCTACTGCAGGCAACCAGCGTTCCTCTACCAATTCGCTGCGCCGAGCAATTTCGGGTTTCAGGCGCTTGACGATCACTTGACGAGGTTGGCCGTTGATCACGAAGCGCAGCCGAAATACGCGCATGGCGCGAGGCTGCAACGTTTGCTCCTCAATCAAACTGCCCTCTGTCTCGCGGCCACCGAGCAACTCCTGTAGCAGGCCGCGCAGTTCGGTCAAGCCGGGCTGGCCGTGGTTTTCGAGCACTTTGTCCATGCCTTCAATCATGCCCAGATCCGTTGGAAGGCGCTTAGCGCTCCAGTAACAGAGAACTCATAAGATCGCAGCAGGGATATAGCTTTAACAAGCCGTGTGGGAAAGACGAACTCTTGGTCTGTTGTAGCCCAACTCATTTGGTCGACCATGCGGAGGAGGTTGCCGCAGGCGGCGACCGCTTGAATATCGCGCAAATCCAAATGCAATTGTTCACGGTTTGAGATTGAGCAGTAGAGGCTGAGGTCTGGGCTGGCCGCGCGATCAATGAACTGAGCCAGATCGGCGGCCGGCACACCCCAGCCAGCGAATTCCCAGTCGAACACCAGCAGCACGGGGCCGGCGGCCGAGTCGCGGATGCGCAGATTCTTGTTGACGAAATCGCCGTGCACCAGCGTTCGCGGCATCACGTCACAGATTTCCTCCAACTCGCCCCACAGCGATTCGAGCGCGTCGAGGTGTGCAGCCACATTGCGGAACACTGCGGCATCCTCAGCCGACAACGCACTACTGCCCAAGTGATGCAATAACATGGCCCGGCAGCCGCGCAGCAATCGCAGGTAATGATCGAGCTCGCGGTCCGGGAGGCGGGACTTGAGACCAGCCGACACAGCGGCCAGATGCGTTTCCGCCAGCCAACAGCCTGCAAGCGCGCGATTATGGGGAAGCTGCGGCGAATAACGAACACCGGCAGCATCTTCAAGGAAAAGCCAGCAGTATTCCCCCTCCGGCTCTTCCAGCATTCCATAGCAGCGCAGCGCGGGCATCCCGGTGAGCGGCAGCAGTTCTTCGTAAATCGCGTGTTCGATTCGCGCTGTCGCTACCCGGCACCTCTTGGCGATGACTTTCGCGCCATCCTGCCTGACCTCGCTGAGCCGGTAAACTGTGCTATGCCTTCTCCGTTGCAGAAGCTCGAGGCTCCGCGGCTCCCCAGAGTCCGATTGGACTTGAAGCCAAGCCTGGACGGCTGGATGCTCACGCACACCCTCGGTCAAGATTTCGGGCATCGTTCGCTTAGACACGGGCATGGCTTCCTGCGGCCGCCAAGGCAGCCGTTTGCGGTACCGGCTGTCCCCGCGCGGCACGCTCCGCCGCCGCATAGAAATACTGCGCCAGCAGCCGCGGCGCGTCCGGAACACCCTTGAAACCGGGAATGCTGCACATGTCCACGACGTATGGCATCCCTTCACTCTCGATGATGTCCACGCCGTACAGATCGATGCCGAACGCGCGACCACAGCGCAAGGCAAGGTCACGTAGCTCCGGCGAGAGGGGGAAAGGCTCCCCCTGTTTCTCTTCTTCCGTCCGGCGCGGAAAGACCTTCTTCACACCAAAGATCTGGCCGCCGATCGCGTATATCTTCCGATCGCGGCCATCGTTCGAGATGTATCGCTGGGCGAACACGGGCTCGCGGCCACAATTCACTTCCGCGAGTTCGGCACGGCTCCGGACGATGCGAACATTGTGACCTCCTGCTCCCTCGTGCGGCTTGATGACGAGCGGCCCCAAGTCCAGCAGCGGAAGCAACTGATCGGGATGCGATGCAACGTAGGTGTCGGGCGTAGGCACGCCTGCGGCCTGCAGAATTCGGGAGGCAATGACTTTGTCGCGCAACGCCGCAGACACGGGATACGGATTCACAATGACGGCGCCCAGCTCATGGAGCGCGCCCGCCAAGCTGAGCGAAAACCCGCTGCTATGCCGCAATACATAGAGGTCATGCTCGACTCGCACTTTCGATAGGTCAACGACCCGGTCAACGGGGTGGACGACTTCCGCGACCGCCCCGGATTCCCCGACCAGCCGCACAACGGCGGGCATAAAGCTCTTGCTCTTGTGCGAGTAATGCGGGAGCAGGAATCCGATCCGCACTTTCCTCATTGCTTACTCTCCATCACTGCGACCATCTGATTCCCAGCGGTTGACTCAAACGTCAGCAGCCGTCCATTTTCGATCCTCACAACGAGGTCGCACAGCCTCAAAGCACTGAGCCGGTGAGTGATAACGAACGTCGTCCGTCCTTTGGCAAGCCGTTCCGTCGCCTCTAAGATTGCCGCCTCGGTCCTGACATCCACTGCGCTGGTCGGCTCGTCAAGAATCAATATCGGCGCGCCCTTCAGAAATGCGCGGGCAATGGAAATGCGCTGGCGCTCGCCCCCAGAGAGGCGCATGCCGCGCTCACCGACGAGGGTCTGGTAGCCCTCGGGAAGGCTCGAAATGAATTCGTGCGCATTGGCCGCCTTTGCCGCTTCCTGTATTTCATCCAAGCTCGCCTGCGGACGTGCGTAGGCGATGTTCTCTGCAACACTGCTCGAGAAAAGCACGGGCTCCTGCTGGACAAGAGCGAACTGTTTTCGCAAATCGCTCAACCGGTAGTCCCGAAGATCCACATCATCGAGGACAATCTGGCCTTCGGTGGGATCATAAAAGCGCAGCATCAGACTCACGAGAGTCGTTTTGCCCGCGCCCGTTGGCCCCACAATGCCCACTCGCGTTCCTGGATACACCTGAAATGAAACTTGATTCAGGGCTGCCCGGTTCTGCCCATATCTGAATGAAACGTTCCGGAAGGCAATCTTGCCCATGGCGCGCACCAGTGAGCGCGGATTGGTTTTCTCTGAGACTTCGGGAAGCTCATCGAGCAAAGCGAAGGCCCGCTCGATGTTAGCCATGTAGGACTGGAGAGCCGCCGAGTTTTTGCCCATGCTTTTTAGGGGTTCGTAAAGCAGGCTCACATACCCCATCATCAGCATGAGATCACCGAGGGTGATGACGCCGGATTGCACCTGCCGGAATCCCACAAACAGTACGGTAGCCGTTCCTATCGCGGAGGTCAGTCCAACCAGGAAGTTGTACTTTCCCTCCGCCAGCGCCAGCTTCAGCCGCGCACGCATGCCTTCGAAGCTGCGCCGGACGAAACGATGCCTCTCGTCTTCCTCTTTTCCAAACGCTTTCACCACGCGCAGGGCACCGAGTACTTCCTGCACGACTCCCATTGCCGATTTTTCCAGCTTCTTCACCTCGCGCGCCCCCCGGCGCAGGCGGCGCCGGTAGAATTTTGAGATCAAAAAAAGAATGGGCGAGATCAGCAAGGCAACCAGAGCCAGTTGCCAATCGATTTTCATGGTGACATACAGCATTCCGAGCAGTGTGAAAGCGGAGCCGATGAGCGGAATGAAGCGTTCAGCCAAAACTGCCTGAACCGCCGCCGCGTCGTATTGAACGTTGTACAGCGATTCAGCGGTTCCCTTAACGTCGTGATAGGAAAGCGACAAGCGCTGCATCTGGCCGAAAAGGCCAGATCGAAACTCCAGAAGGACTTTTTCGCCGGTATACGTTTTCAGGAGTGCTACGGCCAGTGTTTGAATCTGGGCGAGAATCGTCACGACAATCAGCAGGCCGACGGCAAAAAGCAACGCGGAGGATGGAGTGAGCCTGAATCCGGCCGGCACAGTTGTCCGAATCAAATGAGGAAGCGGCTTGGAGTCGAGCCCGCTGTCAAGAGCGATCTTTAGCGGCAAAGGGACCAGCAAGGCCAAAGGAGTTGCGAGCAAGCTGAGAAGGAAAAGACCTATTAGGTGTGTCCAGTAAGGCCGCGCCCACCGAAACAAACGAAGGTAAAGGGCGAGGTCACGATTCGAACTGGTCTGCTCAATAGTCATCACGCGCGCTCGAAGTCCAGCTTGATGAGGGCGCGATGGATCGCACCCACGGCTACGGCCGCGCTCCTAAACGTTATGGCTCCGGACATGACGCCGAATGGGCCGAGTATGCCAGCAGCGTATGAAGCGTGATCCAATAACGCGCCAAGGCACGCAATCGTTAGGAGAAGCGCTGTGCCTGCTCCCGAGATCGAAAACCATGGCCGGCAACGAAGGCGCAGCATGTGCTTGCCTCGTCCGTAGTTCTCCGAGACCATATACACGCGCAAGCCGCCGAACAGGCCTCCACGTATCTCCAGGTCCCAACTGTCGTAATCACCGCCTCGGCGCACGACTGCGCCGCCGGACCGCAACACCGATTCCAATGACAGGAGTACCTCGGTGCTATCGAGCCATCTTTCACTCCAAAGCTGAAACATTCGCGGCCACGGGAATGAGAGGGTTGGGAAACGGCGGATCCTCCAGGTCGTCAGAGAATAGACCAGACGGCTCCAGAGACGAGTTAGAGGCTGCATTAGGTGAAGCAGTCCCGTAAGAACGCGCATACGAAATCGAGCAAAGTGACCCGTCGACGCAGGAAAGCGGACTTTCAGCGCCGCGCTTATTGCCGGGACAATCGACAACACGAAAACAAAAGCCGCTACGGGTAAAACACCAAGCAGACGTCCCCAAAGCATGCTGACTGCGCAGAGCGCGGCCAACACAAGATTCGTGAGCTGCCACTCGTGCGTGAGGGGCAGTGAGTTCAGAAGGTTCGGTGCAGGCTGATACAGTCGCGCAAAGCCTGCTGTTCCCCAAGTTCCCTGGTAAATCCGCCCGCGAGACAACGAAACTGAGCGGAATATTCCGTTCACATATATGTGTCCCGCCCACGTTGCGTAGCCACCGGAATTGTACTTTTCCGGCCACTTCCTCTCGAGCATGGCCTCGGCCTTGCCGTAGCCCATCTGTTGTTTCCAATATGCCCGCACCGTCCTGCGATAGTGATGCCAGACCATGGCTGAGGGACTGAACCCCAGCTTCCCGCCTCGCTCTCGCGTTCTCCAGCAAATGTCCACGTCGTCACCAGCTTGCCGGAATTGCGGATCAAATCCATTGATGACCTCCAGCCAGCTCCTGCGGAACGCCATGTTGCAGCCAGGAATGTGCTCTGCTTCGCAATCGGAAAGGAGCACGTGGGCCGGACCTCCCGGCGAGTTAGCAATGCAATTCGCAGTGTCTCCGTCATCCGGGACTGGTATATTCGGGCCCCCGACGCCTGCGTAGTCCTCTTTAAGGAATGCGGTCGCTAGATAGGTCAACCAATCGGGATCGGGGCGGGCATCATCATCTATATACGCGACGATCTCTCCCGTTGCTGATTGCCATCCCAAATTTCGGGCCGCGCTGAGACCCTGGTTTTCGGTGCGGATCAAACGAACGTCGCACTCGGCCGCAATATCTCCAGCGCCGTCCGTTGAACCATCATCGACGACGACGGTTTCATAGTTGGGATAGCGCAGTTTTCCGATTCCTTCCAAGCACTCGCGGATGGTGCGGCTTCCGTTAAAAGTGCACACCACGACAGATATTTTCGGCCATGCTTCTTCGGAAACGAAGGGAACTTCCTGGAACGCTTTTCGAACAACGCTGAGCGCGCGCTTCGGCTCTCTTGTGCGACTCGTCAAACCAAAATCCCAATCGTTGACGTCCTCACCTCCTCTGTACCATTCGTCGGTCCAAGCGTAAGCAAAAGCCCCTGCACAGCCTGCAGCGAAGGACTTCCGTATCTGCCAGTCCAGGCAAGCGGCCTGCGCCTTCTCGCCATTCTTGTGACTATCGAGTCCAATTTCCGTTACCAGCAGCGGACGATTGCCGGCGAGGTTCTGGAGGCGCGCGAGATAGGCCTCATACCTGTCCTGGGACTCGAGAAAAACGTTGAAACAAACCAAATCGAGAAAGGACAAATCCAAATATTCCGTTGATGGATAATTTGCGTAGGAAACGAGCGCTTGGGGATCCTCTTCTTTAACCTCATCGTGCAACTGCTTTAGAAATTTCTCTACGGCGCTTGCTCCATGCCAACGCACGATCGATGCGGGGATCTCGTTGGCAACAAGATAGCCCAAAACAGCTGGATGACCAGTGCACGCACGCGCTCCGCTTCTAACCTGTTTTCTAATCTCGCGAACAATCTTTTTGTCATGCAGAAACGTATAGTGGCGTTCCCCTTGTAGTCCCACCAAGACGCGCAGATTGCATCGCTGGGCAATGTCCAGAAGCCAGTGTGGCGGGGCGGTGTAGGTTCGAACGGCATTCACTCCGTTTGCAGACATCTGAGAGAAGTCCTGTTCAACCACGCGCGGCGAAGGGAACGCGACACCGTCTAGGCTCGGCCGGAATGTTCCATAGGTCACGCCGCGGACGTAGAGCTTCTCCTGGCCCACCCAGAGAAATTTGCCTCCTAAGGTAGGGCGCGAACGGACAGAAGCCATTTCCGAAGCGGGAGGGAATTGTAGGACAATCTCTGGCTCAGGAACTGACACCTCGTCAGGGGCGCTGATAGAAATTGTTCTCACAGACATATTCGCGCTGCCCCTAAACTGGCTCGTAGTTCTTCGACGCCGCATTCGATTTGCTGGCGGGATTGCAAACCCGCTTGAGTTGCCCGGACCAAGCCCTCACGCACGAATAATCTCGTTGCGTGATTCACGGCGCATCCTGCTCTGCCATTCACGAAGACCCGAATTCCAGGATGGGACGATTGCTCATGCAAGTACGATTTGTTCGAAGAAGCTGTCCTAGTCATCCATCACCACCACAGCCGAAAATTGAGAGTGCGCGTAAACCTGCTGGCGTTAACCGTTGGGGTACGAAGTGGCCGAAGCTTGCCGGATACCGGAATCTCTCTGAAATCCCTCCTTGCAGAAATTCAAAAGCTGTATTTCGCGGAAAGCTGGATCGTCCTTGCCGGGCCCGCCGCAGCGCCTTGACCGAAGAGTGGAGAACTCACCACTCCGATGATGCTTGTGACGTTCGTATGATTGAAGGCGTTGAACGCATCCACACTGAACTCCATGCTCCGTCTCGGATGACTATGTTTGCCTTCGGAAGCGCGCTCCAGGCTGAACACTTTCGTCAACCGCACGTCCAGTTGCACCATCCCTGGGCCGCGCCCCGTGTTGCGCGTGAAGCCCGGAGGCCGGGTCACCGTGTCGCCAGTGAGATTTGAGCCCGTGATGATGTCGAAAGGCGTCCCGGTGGCGGCCCACAGAAGTGACCCTATCCGGAAACCGAAAGGAAATTGCATGACGCCGGCAAAGTTGACGCGATGCCTGCGGTCGAAATCCGCGGGCCCGGTCTCCGGGCGCAGGTCGTAGTTGTTCGCCGGCAGCGCAAAAACTCCGCCCGTGTTGTTGGTGTACTTGGAGAATACATATTGCGCGTAGCCTTTGAAGTGCTTTCCCCAGCCCCCTCGGAACGTTAACGTCGCCGCGTGTCCTTGGAGGAATGCTGTGGATTCGATCTCATCAACGTTCAAGAAATTCGGGTCGGGACGCGGTCCTGTCCCGGGTAGCAGCGGGGCGTTAACGTCCCGAAGCCGGAACAGATGCACGCCGCGCAAAAACGAATATTCCAGCGAGAGCCACGTTCCTCCCCAAATCTCTTCTTCGACCCCGGCGCTCGTTTGTATCAGGTAGGGGGATTGAGCAGCGGAAGACACGCGGGTGATGCTGGGCGGGGGAGACGCGACCTGGCCGCCCTGGAAAGGATCCGGATAAGAAGGGTTGGTGATGTCAATCTCACGGACGTGCACACCATCTAGGAGAGACGCCTGCTGTGTCGCTGTACGCGGCAAATTGTCATAGAAGATGCCCGCCCCGGCGCGTAGCACGGTCCTCTTGCGTTCGCCGGGCGCGAATGCCAGCGCGAGCCGAGGAGCAAGATCTTTGCGGTAGTCCAGCGTGTTTTGCCAATCGTACCGCAGCCCAAACGTAAGGCTAAGGTTTGGCAACACTCGCATCGTGTCCTCAGCGAACCCGCTGGTATGCTGTGTGGAATAGGAAACGCTCGGGTCGCCTTGATTCGCCTGGAAAAGATCCGGGGTGCCCATGTGATTCTGGACAACATTGCGATATTGGTCGAGGCTGCTAAAGAAGAAAATGCCTCCGAATTTTGTTGCGTCGAAGATGTTCAACCAGTCAGTCCTAGTTGTGGCGCCGAAAAGAAAACTGTGCTTTCCGCGAATGTATGTCGCGGTATCCTGAACATCGAACGCCCGCGTGTCTTTACCATCAAAAGTTTGGGATGGTCCGCCTGTAAACACACCGCTCACGAGGATTTCCGGCCCGCTGGCCTGATTCCCAGATTGTGACGTCTGGCCTCTAAAGACAAGAATGATCTGGTTGCGAAATTCAGGTGAAAAAACCGCACTTTCGATCAATTGCGCCCGATGGGCGTGCCCACTGGCGCTGGTCCCTTGCCCTGGAAGGCTTAAGGCTCCTACTCCGCTGTTTTTAGTCAAGTGGTCGGTGAAAACGTAGTTCAGGGAAAGTGTTTGCATCTCCGTCAGTGACCACTGCGCCCGCGAGAAAACTTGATCGCGTCGCCGTGGCGCGGGCACATTGAGATTGACAGGCCCGGTAAGGGCGACCGTATTCAAAGCATTTACAACTGCGCTTTCGTCGTCCATCAAACGCTCGCCGGCGAGATAAAAGTTGCCATTCTTCCCAGGTAACGGCCCGGCCAAACTGGCCTCCACAAACCGCCGGTTCAGCTCCGGCTTCGCACTTGCGAAGGCGTTTCGTGCGTCGAAAACGGAATTCCTCGCGAAAAATGAGACGCTGCCATAATACCGACGGTGGTGTCCGTGTTTTGTAGTGATTTCCGCTCGTGCGCCGCCGGGATGTTGAAACTCCGCTGAATAGGGATTGCGATTGATTCTCACTGTTCGGATGGCCGCGGCTGGCATGTCGAGCTCTGCCCCGTCCATGCCATCGACAACGATCGATGTTCCTTCGCTGCCTTGTGCTGCGGGCGATGTAAATGAGTCGATGAATGGCCGGAGAAGATCGATTACAAGAGGGAGTCCGTTGAAAAAAGTCTCGTCTATTTTCATTGAGTAACTGTTGCTTTCCGGAGACACCCTATCATCACTGGTATCGGGCTTTACGGTGACCTCATCTTCTACCGTTCGTAATTTCAGCTTGATCTTCAACGAACTCGGCCTCTCTGTTCCTACTTGGATCTGGCTCCGATAAGCCTCAAAGCCGCTAGCTTCGACCTGGAGAAGGTAATTGCCCTGTGCAAGTCCAGTGAGGACGAAGGTGCCATCTTCAGCGGTGATCGTCTCTTGTTTCGCCTGAGTTTCTTGATTAACTAGAGTCACCGTTACTCCCGCCAGCGCTGCGCCGCCCGGTCCTTGGACTTTACCGCTTACGCTCGCGTTGTCCTGGGCCACGAGAAAGAGCGGCCAAATCAAGATGGAAATCACCGCACAAAGCGCAAACGATAATCCTCTCGCCACCTTCGTTTTGGGCCTCCCAACTATTTCCCGGGCTCGTTCAATTTCAACATGCGAGTTCATTGCCGACTCCGTTTGCGGTTGCCGTAAACAGCCCGACTGGTTGTTGCCCAGCCGCTGAGTGACGAGGCCGCGCCCCAACTGTCACGCTGCAGTGGCATGGGAAGGAGCCTCTCTTAGCGGGTCCACCTTTCGTCGAGCCGGGTCAACGCCGCCCATTGTGGGTTTTCTAGAAATGAGCCAATTCCAAGCAGTTTGAACGATGTTTTCCAGAGAGGAATGCCGCGGTTTCCAGCCCAGAAGCTCCCTGGCTTTCGCTGGATCGGCGACGAGTTCAGGCGGGTCGCCGGGGCGACGCTGCGCTTCACGAACCGGGACGCGGCGTCCACTCACCCGTTCGACGGCTGCAACTACCTGGCGAACGGAGTGACCACTTCCCGTGCCCAGGTTAATGGCGGCATTCTCTTGGCTCTTGAGCATGCGCCTTAGGGCTGCAACATGAGCCTCGGCCAGGTCCATGACATGCGTGTAGTCGCGGACGGCAGTGCCATCTGGAGTGGGATAATCCGTACCGTAGATCTCGAGCGCCGGTTTCTCTCCCAGAGCCGCTTGCATGGCGAGTGGAATAAGATGAGTTTCCGGTGAATGGTGCTCTCCCAACTCCCCATCTGGGTCAGCACCGGCCGCGTTGAAATAGCGCAAGGCCGTCCAGCGCAAGCCATAGGCCTCCCCGTACCAGGCGAGGATGCGTTCAACCATCCTCTTCGACTCACCATAAGGGTTTATCGGAGTCTGGATGTGCTCCTCGCAAATGGGAACGCTTGCTGGAGTACCGTAGGTCGCGCAGCTGGACGAAAACACAATGTGCTTTACCCGCGTATCCGTCATTGCGTCCAACAGCCGGAGCGTGTAGGTCACATT
>Ga0066659_10001434_pt1 | contig 10380 bp, 12 predicted proteins | sample GraSoiAngelo_108_FD_75176 | JGI IMG/M metagenome (GOLD analysis project Ga0066659, IMG submission 75176) | Grasslands soil microbial communities from the Angelo Coastal Reserve, California, USA - 14_0903_09_40cm | ecosystem: Environmental > Terrestrial > Soil > Grasslands | place: USA... | reverse complement strand
CGACGTGGTGGTCGAGGTCACCGCCAACTCGCCCGTGCCGGTGGCCGAGGCACTCCACTACGTCGCGATCGGTGGGCGGATCGTGCTTGCCGGGGTGAAGGGTTTCAAGCCGGTCCCCGACTTCGTGAGCGACCTCGTCGTCATGAAGGAGGTGCACATCATCGGCGCCTTCGGCGTGACCGCGCGGGCCTACGAGGCCGCCATCCGGCTGATCGAGAGCGGCCGCGTGCCGCTCGCCAAGATGCACACCCACGACTTCGCGCTCGAGGACGCCGAGCTGGCCATCCAGATGCTCGCCGGGGAGATTCCGGGAGAGCAGAGCATCCACTCCTGTCTCGTACCCGACCGCGCCCGGTCCTGAGGAGGACGCGATGACTCCAGAGCTCCATCAGTTCCGCTTTTCCCACTTCAACGAGAAGGCGCGCTGGGCGCTCGACTTCAAGGGGGTACCGCACGTGCGACGCTCGTATCTTCCGGGCCCGCACATACTTCCCATCACCCGGCTGTCGGGGCAGCGGCAGGTGCCGGTGCTGCGGGTCGGGCGCGAGATCGTGGTCGGCTCGGACCGCATCATCGACTACCTGGAGACCCGCCACCCCGCGCCACGCCTCTACCCACCGAGCGAGGGGGCGCACCGGCGGGCGCTCGAGCTGCAGCAGTGGTTCGACGCGGAGATCGGCCCGACGATCCGGCGCGCGTTCTTCTTCGATTTCCTCGTCGACGGGGACTACGCCGCACGCGCCTTCACGCAGGGACAGGGGATGGCGTTGGCGACCATCTACCGCGCCCTCTTCCCCGTGACCCGCGTCATCATGCGACGGGACATGCAGATCGACGCCGACGGCGCCGCCCGCGGCCGCGATCGCGCGCGCGAAGCGCTCGACCTGATCGCCCGGACCGCCGGTACGGACGGCTATCTCGTCGGCGAGCAATTCAGCGTGGCCGACCTCACCGCCGCGGCGCTACTCTCGCCCACGGTCTTCCCGCCCGAGTGCCCGGCCGGGGTCCCCGAGCCCAGGGCGCCCGGACTCCGTACGTGGCTCGCCCGCTGGGCGGATCATCCCGCCGTCGCCTGGATCAACCGCATGTACGCGCGCCACCGCGGGCGATCGGTGGAGCGCGCCGCCTAGCCTGCTACCGCCCCATCGGCACCGACTCGCGCAGCGGCCCGCCCGACGTCCCCCGGTAGACGTTGAGGGTGTGGCCCTCGATCCAGTCGATCTCGCTGCCGAGCGCGATGGCGGTCGCCGCCGCGAGACCGGGGCCGACGTCGGCGGGCAGGACGCCGTCGTAGATGCGGGGTGACTCGGCGTAAGGAGTCACCCTGACGCGCAGCCAGCCCGTCTCGCTGCCCTTCTCGTCGCGCAGGGCGGCACGGTACGTCCCGCGCACGTCGATGACCGACTGCGCGTTGCGCGACAGCACCGGCGGCCCACCGCCGGTCACCGTGCGCGCGAAGAGGTCGCTGCGAAGGATGGCGTCGCCGGAGGGGCGAAGCGTCAGGCGGATCGCGTTGTCCTCCCAGCTCGGCTCGACCGCCCCGAGGACGGGGGCGCCGGCGCCACCCCCGCTTCGAACCTGGACGGTGGCGGGCGCGGTGAGCGAGAGGTCGGCAACCGTCTGGCCTTCCGAGGTGACCACGAAGCTCGAGGATGTCCCCCAGTGAAACCATCCCGGCACCTCGACCACCCCACCGTGCCCGCCCGGCACACGGTCGAGCACGATCTGGTCGTGCTCCACGTGAGCCGCGAAGTTGACGTCGGGGTCGATCGACACGGGCCGTGACATCCGGAGACAGCCGAGGAGCACGAGGAGGGCGAGGGGCGTCAGGATACGCATCACGACGAGATGCACCCTCCCGGGAAGCAATTCAACCCCGCAGGCCATCCGAGGCTGTCGAGGAAAGGGAGCGAAGCCTCTTCCGCTTTCACGTGGGAGGCTTCGCTCCATGCTCATCGACCGCGCGCTACAGATTGGCGCAGTTCGCGACGCAGAACCTGAGGGCGATGCGGCAGGAAAGCTCTGCCTCACTGCAGGCAAACCTGCATAGTTCGAGGTTCGCCTGGGCGGTCGTCAGGCAACCCGCATCCCCCCCGGCCCATATTCTGTCGCCGTCAGCTATACGACTGCACGCTTTCACGTCCGCGCGGTCTACCTTGGCGCATGTCGTGCGGCAGGTCTTCTTGGTTGTTGGCGCTGAACCGACGCACGTCTGTTCCTTCGTCACGCATTTCTTCGCGCATGACACGCCGGCTCCGGCCGCGAAGCAATTGGCAAAGTCAGTCTGGAACTGTGTCGAGCAGGTGCTGCCTTCGGTCCCCGCGTTGAGACAGTCCTTGAAAGCGCTCCTCGCCTGTCGAATGCAGGCAGCGGTGGCGTCGCTGAACCGGTGCGGCAGCAGCGTGGTCGAGGTCGACGTACTGCTCGTGGTGGTGGTCTTCACCGTACTCGTGGTGGTGGGGGTCTGGGCGGCCGCCTGCCCGGCGTGCCCCAAGAGCACGGTTCCCGCCACGATCACGGCTGTCACGACTTTCGATACTCGAAACATCCCAGTCTCCATCTGCGAGCCCCGGTTTTCTCCGGTCACCCGCGACTGTTGTTGTGTTGAAGCCTCTGCGGGCAAGAGGCGGGACGACGAGCGGCGTCGTCCCGCCGTGCCATCTTGCTAGAATTTGACCACTGCATCGAGCTGGACGCGCGAGAGCGTCGGGTTGCTCGTTCCCGCAGGCCGGTTGATGTAGTTCGTGAAGAAGCTCCTGGCGCTGATCGTGAGCGGGTTCAGGAGCTGGTAGTCGAGCCCGACGGCAGGTCCCTCGAGGTTCGTTCCCTGGGTGCCGAACTCGCTCGAGGTGAAGGCGGAGATGACGGCCTCCTGCTCGAGGTGCTCGTAGAAGCCGTAGAGGGACCAGTCGCCCTTGACCTTGGTCTGGCCGAGCCTGAGGCCGCTCTGCCAGCCGGAGGCGTCGTCGGTCGCCGCGTCCCAGTTGTAGACGTAGTCGGCCCAGAAGCGGAGCGGCTTTGCGAGCACCACGTTCGGAATGGTGGCCCCGAGCGTGAAGTTCGACTCGTTGAAGCCGCTCTGGTAGCCCGTGATGGCAGTGAAGGGCGCGGGCGTCTTGCCGGGAACTGTCGTCGGCGGCTGGATGTGCTTCGTGACCAGCAGGTTCGTGTTGACGAGAGTGGAGTTGAAGTTCGGGTTGGCCTCCGGCGCGCCCGAGGCCGTGAAGGCGGTGGTGTTCCGGCTTAGCGACTGCGCGATCAGATCGGGGTTGAGCCACCAGTACTGCGCGAGACCCGCCTCGACCTGGACGTTGCCGAAGTGCAGCGACGGGTTCACCTGCCCGCCGAGTGTCCATCCATCCTGCTTGTTGGCGACCTCGTCGAAGGTCCACTGGAAGGCGTGCAGCTTCACCTGGTCGAGGGCGCCGTGCGGCTGGGCGAGGAGCTGGAAGGTCTCGTTCAGGCCCTCGGGCGCCACGTCCTCGTCGAGGACGAGCTCATCGGTGCGGAACATGGTGAGGGGAAACTTCCCACCGGTGATCGAGACGGCCCCGGGGCGAATGCCGAAGCTCTGCCCCGGCGTGAAGGTGAGGTAGCCCCAGTCCAGGTTGAAGTTCTTGCGGGTGAAGTTGTTGGTGAGCGTCTCGTTGGTGGAGATGGGGTCGTTGATGCTGCCGGAGGCGGCCCGGATGGTCGCCGAGATCTCGTCGCTGTACGCGACCCGGACGCCGAGCCGGGCACGGACACGCTCGCGGTTGCGCGCCGTGACGTCCTGCCCATTCGTGCGGGGCTGGTGATAGAAGCCCTCCTGCCGGTAGCGCACGTCCCCGAAGAGGGTCGTACGGTTCAGCCAGTCCGGGAGCGAGGTGATCTTCTTGGCATCCGCGTTCGCGGTTTTGGCCGTTATCGCCGCCTCGGTGACCTTCTTGTCGGTCTCCTGGGCGGCGGCCTTCTGCTGGTCGAGCTGGCGGTGCAGCTCCTCGACCTCCTGCTGGGTCTTCCTCAGCATCTCCTCGAGGGCCCGGAGCCGCCGCTCCTCGGCGCTCTCCGCGAACGCCTGGGCCGCCGGACCGAGCAGCAGGAGCAGCGCCAGCCCTCCTGCGACGATCCGTCGCCTCTTACGGTGAGATCGGTTGGACATGCGTGCTCCTCCACATCGAGCATCGACGTGCCTCCGGTCCCTCCGGTTGGCAGCCTGAGTCTATTGGTTGTGGCCTCCCGTCGACGGGTCGGCCGGCGGCGTGCCGCCGCTGCTACACGGCGCCGAGTCTCACTTGTTCGGCTTGTAGAAGCTGTCGAACAGCTTCCCCTCGTTGAAGAACTTGTCGTAGGCGTCGTCCCAGCTCTTCGCGATCGCGGTCACCGGGAAGAGCTTGATGTCGGGGAATTCCTTCGCGTACCTCTGGCGCACGGCCGGGTCGGTCGGGCGGTAGAAGTTCTTGGCGATGATCGTCTGCCCGTCCACGGTGTAGAGGAACTCGAGGTAGGCCTTGGCCGCCGCCGCCGTGCCCTTCCGCTTCACGTTCGCGTCCACCCACGCGACGTGCGGCTCGGCGAGGAAGCTGATCGGCGGGATGACAACTTCCACCTCGCCGGCCGCCTCGTTCACCTCCAAGAGAGCCTCGTTCTCCCACGCGAGGTGCACGTCCCCGATCTTCTTCTGCACGAAGGTGGTGGTGGAGCCGCGTGCGCCCAGATCGAGCACGGGGGCGTGCTCGTAGAGCTTCTTGACGTACTCGAGAGCGTCGGCCTCCGAGCCGCCACGCTGCGTGACCGAGCCCCACGCGGCGAGGAAGGATACCTTCCCGTTGCCGGACGTCTTGGGATTCGGCGTCACGACCTCGACCCCGGGCTTGATGAGGTCGGGCCAGTCCTTGATCCCCTTCGGGTTGCCCTTGCGGACGACGAACAGCAACGTCGACGTATAGGGGAGCGAGTTGTTGGGCAGGCGGTTCACCCACCCGGCCTCCATCTGCCCGGACTTGCGGATGGCGTCGGTGTCGGGGAACATGGCGAGCGAGACGACGTCGGCATCGAGCCCGTCGACCACCGCGCGGGCCTGCGTGGCCGAGCCGCCGTGCGACTGCTTGATCTCGAGCGCGGTACCGGTCTGTGCCTGGTATTTCGGGATGAAGGCAGCGTTGATGTCGCGCCACAGCTCGCGTGTCGGGTCGTAGGACACGTTCAGCAGCTCGAGCGTGGCGGCCCGCACCGGAGCCGCGGCGAGCGCGGCGGCGGTGAGCAGGACGAGAGTGATGCGCTTCAGCATGATGGTTCTCCCTCAGGCCTGGGTAGGTTCCCAGGACGCAGTTGGCCGCCGGCGGCGAGGCCGGAACGGGCGATGAACGACATGGTCGTCAAGCGGCACCAGCAGGGCGGTGATGTCCCGCCGACCGCTCTCCTCTGACGTCCAGGTGGACGCCCCGCTCGCCCAGGCGCGCGAACTGCCTCCTCAGCCGGGCCAGCGTCTCCTCGCTCGCCTCCGCCCCGACCGTCGGCTCGAGGCGCGCGCCCACGCCCGCCCCCAGCGCGTCGGCCGTCAGGGTCTCCACCGCGTACGGGGTGAGCAGCAGCACGCGCTCGACGGTCCACGGAGTCGGGACGCCCGCGGGCGTGACCCGCGCGCGCACGGGGACCTCGTCCTCCACGCCCTTCGCATTGGGCTCGCGACCCGTGCGCGCGAGGGCCACCGCGCCGTCGATCAGCTCGCCGCAGGTCCGCACCCGATCGAGAAAGCGCTGCGGGAGCGTGACGTCGAGGGCGCTCTCGATGGCCACGGCGATCTCCGCCAGATCCAGCGAGTCGGCCGCCAGATCCTCGACGAGCGAGACCTCGCGCGAGAGCTGGTCCACATCGATCCCGAGCAGGTCGGCGACGAGGGCGAACACGCGTGCCTCGATCGTCGGGAGAGCGACGGGGCCCGCGTGGACCGATCGGGCCGGCATGCCGGGCTCCAGGTCCTGCCCCGCTCGGACGGTCACCCTGCTCATGACATCCCCCGCGGCTCCCGCCTCTGGAGCCTGATCTTCTCCGTGCGCTCGACCTGCACGACCACCCCGTCCTGCACCACGAGTGTCACGGTGCCAAAGCGGAGCCCGCGCAGCGCGGCGTGGATGCGGTCCAGGGCATCGGCCCGCTCCTCCGCTTCAGGGGACGCTTGTCCGTCGCTGGGTGAGTCCTTCATGGGGCCTTCCTTCCCTTCAAGCTCGTTCATATGGCGTAGTCCTGGACGAATACGCGGAGCTGCCGTGGCGAGACGTAGACCGTGTCGCCAACCGCCGGTTGGAGCTCCGCGTACCGTTCCCAGCTCACGTCGACGGTGAGCACGACGCCGAAGGTCTCCGAGTACACCCGCACCTTGACCACCGGCCGGGCGGGGTTGACGTGCGTCACCTTCACCTCGAGGCTCGGCCGCCCGTTCCGCTTGCGCACGATCTCGAGCTCGTGCGACCGGATGAACGCGGTCGCGGCGCGGGACTCGTCGTGCGGATACTCGGGATAGGCGACCTCGAGACCGCGGAGCCGAGCTCGGCCGCCCTGGACGACCCCGTGGAACACGTTCACGTTGCCGAGAAAGTCCATCACGAAGGGGCTCGCCGGCTTGTCGAAGATCTCCTCCGGCGTTCCGGTCTGCTCGATCCGTCCCCGGTTCATGATGACGACCCGGTCCGCGACCTCGAACGCCTCCTCCTGGTCGTGGGTCACGAACACGCTGGTCACGTGGAGCTCGTCGTGGAGCCGGCGGAGCCACTGGCGGAGCTCCTGGCGCACCTTGGCGTCGAGCGCGCCGAAGGGCTCGTCGAGGAGGAGGACCTTCGGCTCGGCCGCCAGGGCCCGCGCCAGGGCGACGCGCTGGCGCTGGCCGCCGGAGAGCTGCGCGGGCAGCGAGCGCTCGAGGCCCTCGAGCTGGACCAGGCGGAGGAGCTCCCGGACGCGCTCCCTCACCCGGCGTCGGGGCCCGCCGCGCACCCGGAGGCCGAAGGCGACGTTTTCGAAGACGCTGAGATGCCGGAACAGCGCGTAGTGCTGGAAGACGAAGCCGACGTTCCGGTCGCGGACGGCGGCGTCGGTCACGTCCTCGTCCGCGTAGAGGACCGTTCCCGAGTCCGCGACCTCGAGGCCCGCGATGATGCGGAGGAGCGTCGTCTTGCCGGAGCCGGACGGGCCGAGGAGGGCGAGCAGCGCACCGCCCGGGACCTCGAGCGTGACGTTGTCCAGGGCCACGAAGGTGCCGAAGCGCTTGGTCACGTGCTTCGCGGTGATGCTCATGGCTGCGCTCCTTCGGTCTGCAATCTGTGCGCTTCTGCGAGGTCGCGGCGGGTCTTCCACTCGAGCGCCGTCTTCACGAAGAGCGTGACGAGGGCGAGCATGGCGAGCACCGACGCCACCGCGAAGGCGCCGGGCAGGTTGTACTCCTGGAAGAGCTTCTCGACGCGGAGGGGCATCGTGTCGGTCTTGCCGGCGATGTGGCCGGAGACGACGTAGACGGCGCCGAACTCCCCCATCGCCCGCGCGTTGCAGAGGATCACGCCGTAGAGGAGCCCCCACTTGATGTTGGGGAGCGTGATCAGCCGGAAGACCTGCCAGCCGCGGGCGCCGAGGCTCACGGCCGCCACCTCCTCCTCCGCGCCGAGGGCCTCCATGAGCGGCGTCAGCTCCCGGGCGACAACCGGGAACGTGACGAAGGCGGTCGCAATGACGAGCCCCGGAAAGGCGAACACGATCTTCAGGTCGTGGGCACGGAGCCAGGGCCCGAAGGTGCCCTGCAGGCCGAAGAGGAGGAGCAGGAAGAGCCCCACCACCACCGGCGAGACCGTGAACGGCAGGTCGATGAGCGCGGTCAAGAGCGTGCGGCCGGGGAACCGGAAGCGGGCGATGGCCCACGCCGCGGCGATGCCGAAGACGAGGTTCAACCCGACCGCCACCGGCGCCACCATCAAGGTGAGCTTCACCGAGTGCAAGGTGTCCGGGTCGTGGAAGAGGTTGTCCCAGTATGCACGCACGCCGTGGGCGAACGCCTGGACGAAGACGTTCACCAGCGGGACCACGACGAAGAACCCCATGATGACGACGGCGGTGAGGATGAGGGCCACCCTGACGGCCGGTGGGTCATCCTGGGGCCGCGGCGGGATCGGCTTCTCTTTCACGTTGTCAGCCATGATGTCGTTTGCTCCAGCGTTCGAGCAGGTTGATCGCGAAGAGCGTCACGAAGGAGATCGCCAGGATGACGACCGCGATCGCCGTCGCTTCCGTGTAGGCGAACTCCTCCAGCCGCGCGACGACGAGAACGGGCGCGATCTCGGTCTTGAAGGGCATGTTGCCCGAGATGAAGACGACGGAGCCGTACTCGCCGAGCGAGCGCGCGAAGGCGAGCGCAAAGCCGGTGACGAGCGCCGGGAAGATGGACGGCAGGATCACCCGGACGAAGGTCTGCAGCCGGTTGGCTCCCAGGCAGGCCGCCGCCTCCTCCGCGTCCTCGTCGAGCCCCTCCAGCACCGGCTCGAGCGTGCGGACCACGAAGGGGAACCCGATGAAGACGAGCACGAGCACGATCCCCAGCCGCGAGTACGCGCCGTGGATCCCGATCGGGACGAGGAAGCGGCCGTACCAGCCGCGCGGCGCGAAGAGGTCCGAGTAGACGAGCCCCGCCACCGCCGTGGGGAGCGCGAAGGGGAGATCGACGAGGGAGTCGAAGAGGCGCTTCAGCGGGAAGTCATACCGTACGAGCACCCAGGCGACGAGGAGCCCGAGGATCGCGTTGATCAACGCCGACGCGAACGAGGCACCGACGGAGAGGAGATAGGCGGCCACGGCGCGGTCGGAGGAGACGGCGGCCCAGAACTCGCCAAGCGAGAGGTGCGATGCCTTCAGGAAGCCGGCCGCGAGCGGGATCCCGACCAGCAGGCTCATGTAGAGGAGCGTGTAGCCGAGGCTCAGCGCGAAACCCGGCAGCACGCGGCGGTTCACGTCGGTCATGACGATCTCGCGCCGACGAGCGCTCCGAGTGCGACGCGCCCGAGCATGGGGATCTCCTTCAGTCCGGCGCGAACTGGCAGGGACTCGGTCGTGCCGCCCATGGAGCTCGGACGGCCAGCGGATGAATTGTCGGGAAAGAGGAGCGGGCTAGGCCGCGAGGCAGGAGGGTCTACAAAGGCAATCCCGGGACGGAACGGCGCGGAGGGATGCCTCCGCGAGGGCAGCGCACAGCACATTGACCGCCTCGTAGCGGGCGCGGGCGTCCCGGCTGCGCGATCCGAGGTGTCGCTTCAATCTCCGCCATTTCAGCTGCAGGTCGTGTCTCATCGTTCTCTCCTCCTCCATGTCGTCTGCGGTGTCCCGGCTCCACGAAAAACAAAAGGCCCGGGGGGTGTGAACCTCCCGGGCCTCTCAGGGTGCGACGGCTGTTCGAGCTAGGACGTCAAGCGACGAACACGGCGCGACCACGAGCGCGGGAAGCTCCCCGGGCCGTGAGACAACAACAACAGGTCGCGAACCGCATCATCACGAGTGCGTAAATACCCACCGAGCCGCGTCAGTGTCAAGCAGTCTCACTGACGACCCCGCAACGTTCACAGCTCGTGGCGCAGCTTCGTGATCCATTCTCGCCGAGGACCCTTCCAGCGACTGCGCCGGAGGTCCACCTTGCCGTGGCGATCGAAGCGGACGCCCTCGCCCTCGAGGAACTCGCGCTGCGTCTCCGCCCAGAAGCCGTCGCGATGGCTGCAGCGACCCGCCGAATTGATGACGCGTTGCCAGGGAACCAGGTCGAGCAGTGGACCATGCAGCGCGCCGAGCGCCATTCCCACCGCCCGCGCACCGCGCGGCTGCCCGAGGATGGCCGCGACCTGCCCGTAGGTCACCACCCGACCGCGGGGGACACGGCGCACCAGGCGATAGACCAGGCGGTAGAAGGGCGGCGGGCCGGTCGACCGGAGCGGTCGCCGCGCACGGTCCGACGTCGGGCGACCGCTCACCGACGTCGCGCGCGCATCATGTCGCGAGCCGCTCCATGGCCGCGGCCAGACCGCGGGCCTCCTTCGTCACGGCTGGCCGGGCGAGGACGCGTCCGTACCAGGCCTGCAGCGCGGCGTGGGCGTCGCCGAGCGGCGCCCCGAGGTTCGCGGCAAACGTGATCGTGAGGAAATAGGCGATGTCGGCGACGCTGAAGTCGCCGCAGAGAAGCGCCTGCCCGGCGAGCCGGCGCTCGAGACCGTCGTAGTGCTGCGCGACTCTGGCGCGAGCGCGGGCGACGCGCTGCTCGTCGCGTTCCCCGGGGGACGGCCGGTAGAAGACCTCGCTGATCAGCTCGAAGACCGACGGGAACAGGATCTCGTCCGCGCTCGCCTCGAGCTGCCGGCACCGTGCCCGCTCCGCGACGTT
>Ga0066659_10001429_pt1 | contig 10385 bp, 9 predicted proteins | sample GraSoiAngelo_108_FD_75176 | JGI IMG/M metagenome (GOLD analysis project Ga0066659, IMG submission 75176) | Grasslands soil microbial communities from the Angelo Coastal Reserve, California, USA - 14_0903_09_40cm | ecosystem: Environmental > Terrestrial > Soil > Grasslands | place: USA... | reverse complement strand
TGTTGTCCACCTTGAATGAGAAAAAACTTCAAGAATGTAACAAATGTGGCTGTTTTTTAGTAGGAGGACTTATGTCAAAACAATTGCGTGTGACTCTTGTAGTAGGAGTGGCGATCGCGATCAGTCTGTTTGTTTCCGCCTGTGGTGGTAATCCCAGTACCACTCCTGCAAATGGTGGCACCACTCCCACAAGTGGCGGTTCGACCGCGTCTAAGGGTCTCGGTACTCCGGGTCAATATACTTGCGTGCAGGGTAGTATTACTGCAAGTGGCTCAACTGCCCTTGCGCCACTGGTTCAGGCCGTGGCCAAAGATTATGAAACTAAGTGCAGCAGCGCGTCAATTACGGTAAACCTTGGTGGGAGTAAGACCGGCCTGAGCCAGGTAGAATCAGGCGCCGTGCAGATCGGCAACTCTGATGTCTTTGCCTCGAAAACTCAGAGCGACCTGGTTGATCACCAGGTTTCGGTGGTCATCTTCGCCATTGGCATAAACAGCAAGGTTACGGGAGTAACGAATCTCACGACCACCCAGATTAAAGGCATCTATAGTGGCAGTATTAAAAACTGGAACCAGGTAGGGGGACCGAATCTTCCCATCGTTGTGATTAGCCGCCCTGCCAGCTCTGGCACGCGCGCTACTTTCCAGCAGTACGTTCTCGGAGGGCCGGAGACTATCAAAGGACCCTCTAATCTGACAACTGACAGCACAGGTACGGTTATTCAGAACATCAAGTCGACAGATGGCGCCATTGGGTATGCTGCCCTGGGCCCGGCAAAAAAGGCCGACCTCACTTTGGTCTCTGTCGATGGCAACGCGCCCACGCCAGAACTCGTCAAGAACAACACCTACAAGTTCTGGAACATTGAGCACATGTATACAAAGGGTAAGCCCACAGATCTTGCCCAGGCGCTGATCGACTACATGTTGAGCCCACAAGGGAAGATGGAGGCAGCTACACTTAGCTTCATTCCTCTGTCTGACATGAGTTCAAATGCGATACAAGCTCACCAACCCACGAGCTAAGAGCGGATGGCAAGTGGCTTGCTAAATTGACGCAGTGTACTGCGCCCATTCAGTGTAAAACAACACATGGGGAGCAGTACACAGGCGTTTACTGGCAATATGTGTGGTATTAGGAAGGAGGAGCAAGCAATGCGAGTGGCGCACGTATCTGATCAAGTGGCTCGCGTCGTGTTTTTAGTTTGCGCTATACTACTGGTTTTAATTATGCTGGGTGTTTTCATCATTATAGGCTCAAGCGCATTTCGTATCTTTTTCGAGGGGGCCACTGTTAAGGGTTTCTTCTTTGGTACATTCTGGGACCCCACGGGTACAGCTGATCCTAGTGGGAACGGTACCCCCAGCTATGGAGCCGGTGGGCTCATCCTGGGATCAATCATCACCACGGTGTTGTCGGTAATCATCGCTTCTCCGCTTTCTATCGGGCTGGCACTGCTTTTTACTGAGGCCGCTCCAAAGTGGCTCACAAACCTCTTGCAGCCGCTGATAGAAATCTTTACAGGTATGCCATCCGTCGTGATTGGCTTTTTGGGTCTGGTTGTGCTGGTGCCATTTCTGCGAGTGGTAGCAGCCCCTATTACTGGTAACTCGGCTGTTGGCGGCTTTGGTTGGGCGGCAGCGACGCTTGTACTGGTCGTGATGATCATGCCTACGATCATCAGTATCTCTATAGATGCACTGCGGGCGGTGCCAGGCAGCATTCGTGAAGCAAGCCTGGCCCTGGGATCAACGCGCTGGCAGATGATGAAAAACGCGGTCATTCCTGCAGCTATGGCTGGCTTAGGAACTGCTGTCGTGCTCGGTATGGCACGCGCTATTGGTGAAACGCTAGCAGTCGCCCTTGTGCTTGGTGGTTCACAGGTGCCCGATAAGATCTTCAGTCTGCAGGCCTTTTTTGGACCCAACGTGAACATTACCCAGCAAATCGCGCAAGACTTTGGCGAGACATTAGGCGCTGCCCGCGATGCCTACTGGACCCTTGCTGGTGTCCTGCTGGTTATCTCGTTCATCTTTATCTGCATCAGTCGCTATATGATTAGTAGGAGTGCGTATCAATGAGTATGCAGCAGATGACCCAGCCAGCTTCCTCGCAAGCGGGCATCGAGCGCGCGCAGCAACAGGCACAGGTGGTGCGGCGGTTACATACAAACAACACGATCGCCATCGGTGTTCTCTGGGCGATTACCGTCATCGTCACGGTGCTCTTTATCGCGATCATTGTGTATCTACTTATACAGGGTGCCCCTGCTTTACTCAGCCTGGGCTTTTACGGCACCGGCGCCAGCGGTATTGCGGCAGAACTGTTCAATACGTTCTACATTCTTATTCTGACTGAAGTGATTCTGTTCCCTATCTCACTGGGAGCGGCCATTTATCTGTTCGAATATGCCCACCAGGGCCCATTGGTGACGATTATTCACTTCGCGGCAGAGACACTTGCAGGCGTTCCTTCAATCGTGCTTGGCCTCTTCGGCTTTGCGGCCTTTGCCGTTTACGGTGGCTTTGGTATTAGCCGCCTTGCCGGTGCGCTCACCTTGCTTTGTTTGAACTTCCCGCAGGCTTTGCGTCTCTTTGAAGCAGCCCTGGAATCGGTGCCTGGCGACCTTCGTGAAGGAAGCCTGGCGCTGGGTGCCAGCAAGTGGCATGCAATTCGCACCGTCGTCCTGCCCTCCGCACTACCTGGCCTTGTCACCGGCCTTATTCTTACTGCCGGTAAGATCACCGGCGAGGCGGCTGCGCTGCTCTTTACGATGGGTTTGTTCAACCCGGCCAATGTCTTTACGCTGAACCCGCTGATTGCCAGCGATACCCTTACCACGCGCCTGTACTTTCTCAAAGGACCGGGTGCGGGTAGTTCAAGCTTGTCATTCAGCCAGGAGTCGATCCTTGCGGCTGGCATTGCAGCGGTGCTTATCTTGATCTTGTTGATTATTAACATTAGTGCTCGTAGTATTGGTCGTCTCATTGAGCGACGATTAACTGCTGCTTAGTCGATCAATCGTCGGGATATCTGAGTATGTGCACCCGGTCTTCGTACTGTATTGCATGCAAAGCGCACTGTCTTGCGCACCTATAGCATAACCTGCTAGAATCGAGGTAGAACTACTATGAATGTTTCAGCAGATAAACATGATTCGCAAAGTACGCACGGGGACGGAAGTCCTTTCTTTCCCGAAGGTGCGAATATATTTTCTCGTAAAGTTGCGCGAAGTGGGCATATCTCCTTTGAAGGTCGCCCATACTTTATCAGCAAGGCTCTTGCAGGCCGCTATATTCGTTTAGTCGTGCTGGCGGATCGCCTCATCGTTGATGCATCCATTCCGTTACACAAAGAATATCCACTCGCATAGAGGAGACTGAAAAACATCATGTGCGCAGCATGTACAGATAGACAGGTTTACATAGGAGAGGAGGTCCAATGGAGACCGGCATCAATAGGCCACAGAAACACCAGGGATCAGGGGCACCGCTTACAGGAGCCCAGGTGGGTGATGCCAACCCACCATCAGGTGAAAGAATGAACGAACCTGTCCAGCAAGCGCAATCTGCTTCACCCGCGGAACAGGTAGGTGGCGCAGATCCGCGTAAAAATCTCAAGCCAGATGCGCAGACAAAGATAGATATCCACCACCTGAATTTTTTCTACGGTTCTAAACAGGCACTCACCGATGTCTCGTTGCCGATACGCGAACGTCAAGTTACAGCGCTGATTGGGCCTTCGGGCTGCGGCAAGTCGACCTTCCTGCGCACGCTCAACCGCATGAATGACCTGATACCCAATACTCGAACCGAGGGTGAGGCCATCTTCGAAGGAGAAAATATCTACAGCAAAAGCACAGATGTAGTGCTGCTGCGCCAGCGTATCGGGATGGTCTTTCAGCGCCCTAATCCATTTCCCAAGTCAATCTTCGACAACATTGCCTATGGCCTGCGCATCCAGCATACATCCGGCAAGCAGCTCCATGAAATAGTCGAGCAGAGCCTGGTCGATGCTGCGCTTTGGGATGAGGTCAAGGACCGCCTGAACACTTCGGCCCTGGGCCTCTCGGGTGGTCAGCAACAGCGACTGTGTATCGCGCGCGCCCTGGCCGTTAAGCCAGATGTGTTGCTGATGGATGAGCCCGCGTCGGCGCTCGATCCTATTGCAACGTTGAAGATCGAGGAATTGATCACAGAGCTCAGTGCAAATTATACGATTGTCATCGTGACACATAACATGCAACAAGCGGCACGTGTTTCGCAATATACTGGTTTCTTCCTTTCGCGTGAGGAATACAAGGGCCGGCTTATTGAGTACGGTCCAACTGTTGAAATCTTTGAGCATTCAAAGAGGAAAGAGACCGAGGATTACGTCAGTGGCCGCTTTGGTTAATAGAAACAGGTACTACGGGAGGGAAGTTAGCTGTGGTGCGAAAAATATTAGTTGTTGACGATGAGCCAGTTTTAGTAGAGACGATTGCCTACAACCTGGAGCAGGCAGGATACCAGGTTTTTACCGCGGCGGATGGGACAAGTGCCCTGCAAGCGGCAAGTCGCGAGGTGCCAGACCTGATCATCCTGGATATTATGCTGCCGGAGATGGATGGGTTAGAAGTCTGCCGCCTCTTGCGTCGTGAGAGTAGCACCGCTACCACGCCAATTATGATGCTCACTGCAAAAAGCGATGAAATTGATAAAGTCGTCGGCCTGGAGGTTGGGGCCGATGATTACGTGACGAAACCCTTCGGCCGGCGTGAATTGCTGGCGCGCGTTCGCGCCTTGCTGCGCCGTAAAGATTATCCTCCTCACGAAGCTGAAAAATCCGAACAGGAGACGACCAACGAGGTCCCGCGAGCCAATCGCGAACTGGTGGCAGGCCCCCTGCGTATCGACCTGGCTGGTCGCCGTGTCAACTGCCGGGGACAGGAGTTGGAGCTCCAGCCCAAACAGTTCGAATTGTTGACCTATCTCATGCGTAACCGGGGGACGGTTTTGACGCGCGACCAATTGCTCCATAACGTGTGGGGCTATGATTACGCAGGAGATACGCGCACGGTTGATGTGCATGTGCGCTGGCTGCGTGAAAAGTTGGAAGAGGACCCGGCCAATCCACGCCTGATCCAGACCGTACGCGGCGTCGGCTATTGCTTCAGGTGGTGAATTGCGCCCCTACATTTGATAACAACATACAGAATACGTCTTTAAAAGTGATGATAAATGGTACAATTATGATCAGGTAATGAATAAAAAGGCCCTTATTCAGGAGAAAAACTCATGCCATTTCTAGGAGTAGATATTATACCTGCCGCTATAACCATTTTTTGGATATGGATGCTCGTCGACTGCTTCACAAATACAAGGATCAGAGGCGGTAGTAAAATATTTTGGCTGCTGCTCATCTTCTTTACCCACATAGTCGGCGCGTTGATATACTTCTTTATGGCGTGTACGCAAAGGAACCCGATTACTGCCTTCACCTATTATTACCAGGTAATTGCCAACTTTGTGAAACAAAGTGGACCACAGCAGCCACAGCAAGCTCCTCCACGACCCTCGTATCATAACTACCAGCAAGGGTACCACGCACAACAGCCATATCAGGCAGAAGGGCAACAACAGCCGGCCGCGTACAGGCAACAGGAGCAGCCGCTTTACACGCCACCAAAAGCCGAGTATGAAGAGCCACTGACTATCACGTATCCAGAGATGCCACAGCAGAAGCAGCAGTGAGAGCTTGCTCGAGAGTGCCAGGACGAAGCTTCCTGTCTCATGTGGTATGATGAGTGTACATTACGTATGTTCGTTCTTTCCTCGTAAAGGAGCCAAACTTGTCGCGCTTGAATATTCCAGTTACCCTTTCCCCTGATGCGTCTATCGATTTACATATGCACACCAACTTCAGCGATGGCCGCTGGCCAGCTCAACAGCTCATAGATTATCTTGCCAATGAAGGCTTTGACCTTGTCTCTGTGACCGATCATGATCGTGTTGATACAATTGCCGGTATCCAGGAACTTGCCGCCGAAAAGAACTTGCCTGTTCTTGCCGGCGTGGAGATGAGTACCGATTGGAACGGCAAAATGGGCCATATGCTCTGTTATGGCTTTGATCCAGAAGACAATTTTTTACGCGATATCACCGAGTCTGTCGTGCGTTTGCAGCTGGAAAATACCTACGCGGTACATGACGAGCTGTTGCGCCGTGGCTTCTCATTTCCCCGCGAAGAGGAAGTGCTGGCCGAAAATGGCGGCAAGTTACGTAGACCTGCGGACAATGGCCGCCTGTTGCGTGAACATGGATACGTGGCAGATTGGCAGACCTCGCTGAGGATGATGCGCGAGGCTGGTTTCCGCACAATCATGGCTGATATGGCGCAGACGGTGGAGGCGGCGCACCGCAGTGGGGCGGTTTGTTTGATTGCTCACCCCGGCCGTCGTGAGCAGAACTTCACCTTCTATGGCGTGGACCTGCTGGATCAGCTCCGCGCCGAGATACCAATTGACGGCATTGAGGTCTACCATCCCTACCACAGTCCCGAAATCGTCAAAGCCTACCTGGAATATGTGCACAAGCATCATTTACTGCTCAGCACAGGCTCTGACTCGCACAGTATCCCAGGCCGTATGCCTGTCAAACATCGCGCTGAGATCAGTCAGCGATTACTCGAGCGGGTAGACGTCCAGGTGAAGTGACGACTCCCCACGGCTTCGTACCCGTAGGGGCGATCCCTTGCGGTCGCCCTTGAGGAGGGGCTGAAGTTCGCCCCTCTGGGGAAGGCACTCATGGGACCAGGACGAGGGCGACTCATTTTAAGTACCAGTCGGTTGTTGTGATGCCTTGCGGGTAATACACTGTTTTTTGCGCTAAGCCTCCAGGATTGGAGAAATCGGTGATTGGCTTGCCTTGTTCGGCCAGGAGCATACTATCGTGCCAGATAGGCGCAGCTCCATCGACGCCCGTCACGTTGATCATGGGTGAATTGTCGTTGTTGCCAGCCCAGACACCCATGACGTAATCGGTGGTATAGCCCACCGTCCAGTTATCTTTGAAATCGCTGGACGTGCCGGTCTTGGCGGCAGCGGGACGGACGATACCGCGATTGCCCGAATAACACTGCTCGCGGCTGTTCGAGTAGAGCTGCAGGACGTTGCAATCAAAGAACTCGTAGAGGCGCGATTTGTTGTCGCTGAGCACATTGGTCATCATGTACGCGACTTGCTTACTGATGACGCGTTTGCCCACCGGCGCAAAATGGTAGATTACGTGTCCCTGTGTATCAGTAACGGTATCGATGGCATGTGCCGGAACTCGTACGCCACCATTGGCAAAGACGCCGAAGGCGGAGGTCTGATCGAGCAGGTGAATGCCGAGGGTGCCGAGCACAATCGTGTAATTGGGCGTGCCCGTGTAGCTGCTAATGCCCATCGCTTGCGCAGTGTGCAAGGACTCATCGACGCCTGTTTGCATGAGCAGCTTGACTGCCGGCACGTTAAACGAGTTTTGCAGGGCGTAGCGGTAAGAGATCAGACCATGAAAGCGTAGATCGTAGTTACTCGGCGAGTAGGACGGCAGCCCGCAGCACATTTGTACTGTCAGGGGTGTATCGTATACCGGCATTCCGGGACTGATGCCTTTAGCGAAGGCTGTAGCGTAGATGAAGGGCTTAAACGATGATCCCGGTTGGCGGTAGCCCTGCGAGGCCACGTCAAAGGCACCGTAGCGCGGATTGTTGGGGTCGATGTTGCCAAGCAGGGTGCGGATATCGCCATTGTGGAAGTCGATCAGAACGGCGGCTGCATCGGACATATTATGCGCGCGGGCCAGCTCGGCAATGTGTTTCTGGGCGATCTTCAATATCTGATTCTGTAGTGGCAGATCCAGCGTCGTTGAGACCATCAGACCTGAACGCGAGAGATCAACGGTTTTTACATGGAGGTCGGTTGCCAGCTCATTCAGCGCGTAAGTGATGAAGTGCTTTGCCAGGCTGTTGTTATGAATAACTCCATGATGCAGGAAATTGCGTTGTTGTATTTCAACGAGGGCGGACTCTTCCTGGAAAGGAGTGATGTATCCCTGCAAGCGCATTTGCAGAAGGACATCCTTTGTGCGTTGAAAGGAGGCATGAGGATGCAAAAATGGGTCACGCAGGCTGGGATTGCTGGGGATACCGGCAAGTGTTGCCGCCTGGGCAATGTCGAGCTGCGAGGCGGCGGTAGCCGTTGGGGTATCCTTTAAGTTAAAGTAGGTAAATGCTGCTGCTTCGGCTCCATAGGCCTGTTCACCATAATAGATGGTGTTCAGGTACATTGAGAGTACCTGCTGCTTGGTAAATTTTCTTGTTATATCTGGAGCCAGGATGATCTCCTGGAGTTTGCGTATCGCCGTGTCCTGGTTGCCGACGATGGCGTTTTTGATTAGTTGCTGCGTGATGGTGCTTCCGCCAGAAACAATATGACCATGAGACAGGTCCGCCAGGGACGCGCGTACAATGCCCGTGATATCATAGCCCGAGTTGTTCCAGAACGTTTGATCTTCGATAGCAATCTCGGCGTGAACGAGGTTAGGGGAGATCTTTTCAAGAGGGACCGTTGTCTGAAGGCCCTGGTCAACCATCTGGTAGAGCATAGTCCCGTGTGCGTCGTACATCTTCAGGCTGTCTTTTGGCAGAATGTCGGCTAGCGTGGTGACTTGCTGCTGGTAACGGGTATGGGTTGCCTCAACCGCTGCTGTCAGTCCGACCAGGAGGCTGGCTGCGACGACAAAGATAATCAATGCGCCAATTGCCATGGGCAGCATGGTCCACTGCGTTCCTATGCGGTCGATGGCTAAATATTGCAGGTTGGTGCGATGCAGGTTTCTGCGCTTAATGTGGCGCCGCGTGCGCCATCCCCTGGGATTGGGATTATGATGGGGAACAGGGTAATAGGCGCCTCGAATATTATTCAATGGACGCTCGTCGAGTTTTTGAGCTGCTGCAGCACGGCTGTGCGCTGGAAGTTTCGCTGGTACAGTTGAATGAGTATCATTCTTCATACAAATTCTCTCTCTTTTTTGTGTCCCCCACAACCCTGGAGAAAGTTTAGAGAAACAGAGTGGCTATGTGCCGGATCATACAGTATATAAGCGTTACGGAGCTACGTTACTGGCGCGTCTCAAGCTAAAAGAACAATAGATTCCCTGAGATACAGTTATGTAGATATTTATATGGGCACCCTCTAATAAAGAGCAGTTACCTGACTTTTTTTGTTGGCTGTAGAGAGCCAGTCAGGGAAGATCTGCAACGGCAGTTTGATGTCAATGCTGCGGTTACAGCTATCTCTTTCTTTGAATTTGAACGTTTGCTAGCCGGTCAAAGTAACGTGCTTTGCCGAAGGATGGCTGATTTATCCTATGCATATATTGTAGCGAGAATTATCGAAAAAGCAAAGAGAGCATTACCACCAACCGTTGCCGGATTGGTTTGCAGGCGGGTTGTCGACGAAGCTAAAGACGCTTGGACAGTAGGGGTGCGCCTGTGGAGGAATTGGATTGTTGCCTCCTGGTTGAGGAGTAGGTGTCGGCGTGCCCGGGCCAGGGGTTGCGGCATCTGTGGGGGTAGGTACCGGTGTTGGCCTGGTGAAGGTTGGGACCGTACCAGGAATGAACCAGTCGGTTGTCTTCACGCCGTCGGGATAGGTAACGGTGGCCTGTTCAAGCCCACCAGGATTGATAAAGTCACGAATCGGGTGCCCTTGTTCGGCTACGAGCATCGAGTCGTGCCAGATGGGGGCGGCACCCTGCACGCCAGTCACGTTGTACATCGGCGAATTGTCGTCGTTGCCCGCCCAAACGCCCATGACGTAGTCCGTGGTGTAGCCAACGGTCCAGTTATCGCGGAAATTCTGCGTGGTGCCTGTCTTAGCGGCAGCGGGTCGCACGATGCCACGATCGCCATTGTAGCAATTATCCTGAGATTTAGAGTAGAGTTGCAGCACATTGCAATCAAAAAATTCAGGGATGCGGGCGGTGTTATCGCTCAAGACGTTGGTCATCATATAGGCTAATTGCGGGCTGATGACGCGCTTGCCCTGATCGATCTGATGCTGGTAGATGACTTTGTGACTGGCGGCTGAAACCACTTTGCTCACGGCATAATAGCCAACGTGTACACCACCATTGGCGAACGTGCCCATTGCCGAGGTGTGGTCGATGAGGCGGATGCCAAGTCCACCCAGCACAAGCGAGTAGCCGGGAGTCCCTTCGTAAGAGGTAATGCCCATATCTTTCGCGGTCTGCATGGCTGCGCTGATGCCTACATGCTTTAAAACCCGCACCGCCGGCACATTGAGGGAGTTCTGGAGCGCGCAGCGCATGGTCATATGCCCATGAAAGCTCAGGTCATAG
>Ga0066659_10001424_pt1 | contig 10401 bp, 7 predicted proteins | sample GraSoiAngelo_108_FD_75176 | JGI IMG/M metagenome (GOLD analysis project Ga0066659, IMG submission 75176) | Grasslands soil microbial communities from the Angelo Coastal Reserve, California, USA - 14_0903_09_40cm | ecosystem: Environmental > Terrestrial > Soil > Grasslands | place: USA... | reverse complement strand
GATGCCGCCTGTAGACGATACCCATCCCGCCGCCACCGAGCTTCTCGATGACGCGGTAGTGCGAGATGATTTGGCCAATCAATTCGAGAGGAACTCCGTCCTCGGGCGAACATGTTAGGAGTGCTCATAGGGTAAGTCAACGGAAAGACGGAAAGACGGAAAGACGGAAATCACCCGGAAATCACTGCACCTTCGCGTACTCCGCCTTAGCTTCCTTAAGGATGGGGATGTCGGGGTCGGCGTCTTTCCAGAGCGTGAGGAAATCCTTGTAGGCGGCGAGCGCCCGGACGCGGGCAGCATCAGCATCGGCTCCCTGCGAGGTTCTCGCCGCCAGAGCATTGGCGCGAGCCACTCCCAGATGCGCCAGGGCGCCAAAAGGCGCATTTACCACCACGCCAGAGTGGGTCGATGATTGTTCGGAACTCTTCAACCGCTGCATCGGCCTGCCTCGCTCGCAGCAACGCTTCGCCGCGCATAGAGGACAGGTATGCCGTGCCGACATTTGGGCCTGGCCCGACTTCCTGGCCCAAGTCACAACGAGCAGCCTTTAGTTCGTCAAGGGCCGATTCCGGCCGCCCCTTCGCAACCTGAATGGCGGCACGGATACTTGGTGACCAGTACGATTTCAACAGAGTGTCGGTGGGAAATCGGCTATGTAGCTCTCGTTCCAGAGCCGACGCGCACTTCATCTCCGGCACGAGCAAGCGCAATAGTTGCTCTGGTTGTGACGGTTCTGCGTTCGAACCCGCCAATGCCGCCGCTGCCTGGCGTTTAGCTTCATTCCAATTTCCGAATTCTGCCTCCCGCATTGCTCCTTCCACCTGCCATAACGCGGCTGATTCTCGTTGATCGGCGCGCAAAGCCGATTCCACTGCGCTCCTCGTAAGTGTCCTCGCCTTGAGGAGGCGACCGTAATATGCGTCGGCATCGGACTGGCTCGACAGCACGGAATCCTCGAATCGAGGCCTGTGGCCAATCGCCCATGGAATCAAAACCGGTGTCGCGTCCCAGCGTTCGATACTCTTGCGGATTGGCATTGCGCAGCGCGTGCCGAGATGGAGCTGCTTGATCCAGCCTTTCTCCGCATCAAGATGCGCGGTGTAGAGCAGCATGAAGCTGGCGAACTGGAGCCCTTCTTCTGCGTCGGGAGCTTTGCCCAAACGGACTGCATCGAAGACCTTCGCCGCCTGTTGTTCGGTGCACGGTTCCGCCGAGCAAGTGTCGAGCCCATGATCGGAGGCGCGGCAACCCATCTTGTGAAAGGCGTCGTGCCGACTTCGGAGCGCGGCCAGCAAATCGGTGAGCCGAACAATCTGGACATCGGCTGCGCGCTCCAGCCTCGCCAGCCAACCGTTGAATTCAGCTGGGTCCTCCGTGCGAAAGGCGCTATCTGAACGAAACGTCGGAAATACGCGTGTGGCGAGTCCCTGATCGGCCACGGCCTGGTGGTATTCCAGCGAATCGGTAGGATCATCCGTGCTGCACACGACCTCGACGTTGAACTTGCGCAGAATGCCTTGCGCCGTGAGATCACCACCCGCGAGTTGAGCGTTCGCCTCGCGCCAGATGCGCGGAGCGGTTTCTTCGTTTAGCAGGTCTTTAATTCCGAAGTAGCGGAGCCGTTCCAGATGCGTCCAGTGGTAGAGCGGATTGCGGAGTGTGTAAGGAACGATCTTTGCCCACGCAAGAAACTTCTCGTATGGTTTTGCGTTGCCCGTGCAGTAGCACTCATCAACGCCGTTGGCCCGCATCGCGCGCCACTTGTAGTGATCGCCCTCCAACCAAATCTCAAATAGATCGCGAAAGCGCCGGTTCTCGGTAATGTCTTTGGCCGAAATATGGCAGTGATAATCGATAATCGGCTGCGCTTCGGCATGGCGTTCGCAGCCACTCTGACCGCGCTGTGATCACTTCCGATTCCAGCGACCAAACTTTGCGGCCTGATTCCGCTTGTGTCTGCCCAGGCGCTTACAAGTTGACGCTGACGAGTTGAGTGATCCACACCGCTGGAGGTGCGATGTAGTTGAAAACGATTTGGCCCGGATGGTAACAATAGTTCGTCCGCCAGTAGCCCCCTGCTCCATCCCCATTTTCTCCGCGCGAATGAATCTGCGCGCGAGTGAATCTTGACAGCATGGGCACCTTCCGCCAGAATTTCCGTCTATGGCTCACGAAGGTACAGGCGCATCTCGAAAGCACGTTTCTGAGGCCCAGACGGGAACTGGGGACGTTTTGATGCCGCCGAGTGAGCAGACGGAGTTCTTCCTTACTTTTACCCCACCACAGGACCTCACTCCCGAAGAACGGAAACTAGTCGGCGACATCGTGATCCTCGATCATCGGGCGCACCACCAGCTGAAGCCCAAGACAGAGGAATGGAATGAGGTACTGAAACTCCTCGTAAATGTTGTTGTCCTCCTCCAAGCCCGTGACGCTGAGCAGGGACGTGCCATCCTCAAGGAAGCACAGCAGGTTTACTACCACCATAATCAGACCAAGAACCGCATTCGCTATTTGACAGGTGCTGTAGCAGGGATTGTTGTAGCTGCTGCGGTCGGTACTGGATTCCTGCTGGTGTCAAAATCGCTTGAACAGTACATTGGGCGTCAACTGCTTGTCCTGATCTTCGTGTTTGCTGGCCTGGGGAGTATCACCAGTGTTCTTACCCGCGTCTCGACTATCGACTTGAAAGAAGAGACCAGCCGCTTTTCAGTGGCACTCTCGGGCTTTTCTCGACCTTTGATTGCCATGTTTGTCGCTCTGGTGGTCTACTTCATCCTTGACACCCGTATAGTGGAGATCAAGTTGGGCAGTCCTACCGAACCAAAAACGAATGCCGTTTATCTCGTTACGTCTTTTCTTTGTGGGTTCAGCGAACGATTCGCAAAGGACATCCTCTCCCGAGTGCCGTTCGGAAGCGATGGAAGAGAGAAGGACCAGTCCGGACCGACGGCGACGGGCGAGAGTGAGAGCGGTGGCGGAGCACGGCGGGATTGATCTAGCAGTCCGCGTATCTCCTTCCGCCGGACTCTCCCACTCCTGGTTCGCCATCCTATGTTCTCCAAAATTAGATCACGTCTGCCAAAAGGCACCGTAGCCGACCAATTGTCGCTCTTCTGATGTCCATGTGCATCTCCATGAAATGGGACCAGACTTAGTTAGCTGCGACCATGGAAAAGACCCATCTCGGACGATGCGCCTCGGATGAAGGAGCATTTCCGACTGTTTAGAAACAAGTATTTCCCTGCCCTTGAGGAGCCGAGATGACACGAACATCCCGGCACAACAAGGAAGCATAAAACGACGTCGCTCGAACACTTCTCGGTGGCGATCAGGGCCCCTTCCGTGGCCTTAAACCCGTGACCGGGGTGTGGCTATAATTGTGGCTGTACGTTGCTAAACATCGCCAACGTTTCAAGCATTTGCAACGAATTCTCTGTGCGCGCAAGACTTGTGTAAATTGTTGATGTATTGTGGGTTATCAGAGAACGGGAGATAGTGGGCGCGCTGACTCTTAATCAGTAGGTTGAAGGTTCGAGTCCTTCCGCGCTCACCACCTCCTTTGTTTTCAACCTCTCGTCACAACGTCGCGGAGTTTTTCATAACATTTTCGTAACAACTCTGTGGATACGACCGAAAGCGGCTGCACAAAATCATCGACTTCAGTCCGGTCGTAAACCTCCATGGCGAGGTTCACCTTGTTGTGGCCCAGAATATCGGAAACGACTTTCGGATGAACCCCCGAGCGGCGGAGCTTTGTCGAGAGTGTGTGACGAAAATCGTGCCAACCGCCAAGCGAGATGCCCAAATCCTCAGCAGCCGGTCTGATGTGGGGTTTTAGAGCGTTGCCTGGATTCAGAGGGGTGCCCGTCCGGGAACTGAAGACCCACTCGCCTTTTCCGAGCTTCTCCATTCGCGCCATCAGTATTGGATCGATTGGCAGCTTGCGCTCTGAGCGTTTGGATTTCACGGTGTCCACATCACCCTCGTAAATCCGGCGAGTTACGTGGAGCACATTGTTCCCGAAATCCGACCACTTGATCGCGAGTGCCTCACCAATGCGCAATCCAGATACTGCGAGAAACAGAACCAACGTTGCGTATGGCTCGTTTAGCTTCTCCGCAATCGCGTTAATCTGCTCGGCGGTCAGAATCGTGCGAGTCACTCTTCTTCCGCCCGTTCGCTTCGGCAGTTCACACGAGTGCAGGGATTCTTTTCGAGCCAACTGCAATTGTTCGCCCATCCGAGCGTGAGTCCAAGAACGACCCGCATGCTACGAAGAGTGCTCTCGCTGTATTTAGCTTTCTCGGCAAGGAAGGTTTGGACATCTTCGCGGTTGATTTCGGTGATCTTCCGATCCCCGAATCTCGGAAGCACGTAAGCGCGCAATGTATTTTTGTGATGGCGTAGCGTGGTTGCCTTCATGGTCGAACCTTCAGCTTTTTCCCACCGCTCCACCAGTTCCTGAAAACTCATATCCGATTTGGCAGATGAGGTCTTCAGAAGCTCCGATAAACGATTGCGTGCTGCGCTCTTCGTCGGGAGTTCGGCCAGAGTGCCGAGGCGAATGTTGCCCACCCTCGGGGGTGCTCGATGAAGCTCTTCCCGAGGGGCGGCCCGGCTGGCACGAGACGGCGACCCGGAACCCATCCATCTGGAAGAGACCGATACCAGCTTCGCTATCGGATGGAAGGGGCGCTATCACCTCGAGGGACCTGCTTTCATCTACACCGATCGTGACACCGGTCGATTCACCACAATCCTCGGCTATCCTACGCAGACGATCGCACGAGCGGGTTAGTTCGGAAATTTCAAATATTTTTGGCTAGCGTTTACCTGTGCAACTTGCGAGACACAGCGGGGTTTCCTCGCTGTCTCCGTGCGGGGGAGCCCGCGTGGTTCGGGGCCGATAGGTCGATTTTGGCAAACCTCCTGATCTCAAAAACAGATCAGAACACGCCGTTCTTATTGTCGCCCAACGCTAGTGCAACGCTCTCTTCCAGCCTCAAACTGCGTCCTAACTCATAAGGCGCGGAGAAGTCTTGCTGACTGAGCAAGGTGTGCAGCCGGGCAAGGTAATTGTTTCGAAAGCTGTGCTCCGCGCGTTCGATGTTGAAGTTCATCGTCTCGCGGAGGTGCTCTGCGGCACCTGCAAGTGTGGCACCCAGTTCTCCGTCTCCGCGCTGGGCAGCAAGCGCTGCGAAGCCATCCAGGGCATAAGAAATGCCTATCCTGTCGCCCGCAATTCTGTTGCCGGCTTCCACTGCCATACTCAAACCTTCGGCGAAATGGAGTTGCGCGGCCGAGTAATCGCCTAGGCCGTACTCAGCGCAGGCCAGGTTGATAAGAGTAATCGCTGTGGCATACTTTCTACCGAGTTGCCGAAACATGGCAAGAGCGTCCTGGAATAAGGGCAGCGCAGTCTTGTAGTCGCCGGACGAGCGCGCAAGATCGCCGAGTTTGTTGAGTGAAGCAGAAATACCGAACCCGTCACCGGATTTGCGGGCGGCAGCGAGGGCCTGCTCGATGAAAGTGACTGCTGACGCGTCATCGCCTTGCTCGAAGGCCAATCCTCCCAAGCCTCGACAAAACAAGGATACTTGTGTCAAGTCCTCCGCATTTTGCGCTTCTCGTAAGCCTTTCTCGTAGAAATTGCGTGCGGTTTGATAATCGCCTTGGAACTTTGCGAAATTGCCTGCCACACTCAATAATTTCCACCGCAGCGTCCATCCGACATCCTGGCTCTCGGCCAGGATCTGTTTCATTATGGATATGCCTTCCGTCAAGTATCCCCGGAGCACCCAGTAATACCGAATGCCCGCTGCGATCCGTGCCGCGTTTATTTTGTCGTTTTGGAGTGACCAGCGAAGTGCCGCGCGAATGTTCTCGTATTCTTCTTCGACGCGGCTGAGCCATTTCGCTGGCTGCGGGCCACGCAAGTGTGACTCCGCCTCTTCGGCGAGTTCAAGGAAGTACGTTGCGTGCTGCTTTCGCATTACCTCTGCGTCCCCGCTGCTCTCGAGCCGGTCCAGCGCATACTCCCGGACCACTTCCAGCATGTAAAGACGCGGCTCACCCTCCATTCCTTCACGAATTGCAAGCAAACTCTGGTGTGATAGTGAGGTGATTTCGTCGAGCACGTCGGCATCAACAAGGACTTTTTCAGCAGCATCGAACGTAAAACCGCCCGCAAAGATAGCGAGCCGCTGAAAAACTCGCTGTTCAGCGCTACTCAGTAGATCGTAGCTCCACGCGATGGCAGCGCTCATCGTTTGCTGGCGGGGCAAGTCGCGCGCCCCGCCGGTCAGTAGCTTCAGACGATGATCCAAGCGCGACAGAATGGCTTGCGGTGAGAGCAGTTTCACGCGTGCCGCTGCCAGTTCAATCGCCAAAGGCAAGCCATCAAGCGCCGCGCAAATTCTTGCCACTGCAGGCGCGTTCTCATCCACGATTTCAAAGTTGCTCTGCACCGCTTGCGCACGCTCCACAAAGAGTTTCACCGCTGCATATTGTGCCGATTCCGAAGCGGAGAGCTCACCGGCTGGTTCGGGAACCGCGAGAGCTGGAACGATGTATTCGCGCTCATCTCGTAACCGCAGGCGCGCGCGACTCGTGACCAGAATCTTCAGTGAGAGTGCCGTGGCCAGCAGTTCTGGTAGGAACGGACCGGCCGTTATGACCTGCTCGAAGTTATCGAGGACAAGCAGCAACTTGCGGCTACGAAGGTGTTCTCTCAATGCGGTTAGGTTTCGAGCGGCATCTTTTATGCCGAGCGCTTGCCCAATCGTGGGCACCACCAGTTCCGGTTCCTTGACTGCAGAAAGATCAACCAAAAAGATGCCGTCGGGGAAATCCCGAAATAGTTCTCTGGCGACTGCCTGTGCCAGTGTCGTCTTGCCCGCCCCGCCCACACCTGTGAGCGTCAACAGTCGTGTACGTTTGAGCCGCAGCTCGCCGCAGAGTTCCTCTATTTCCGGCTCACGGCCGATAATGCTTGAACGCTGCGTCAGCAAATTGCTGATCGGAACTGAAACGGATGGAACCGAAGCTGGGATAATCGGCGCGATGAAGCGGTATCCCTTTCCGATCACGGTCTGAATAAGGTGCGGCCGCTCGGAGTCGTCGCGTAGCACCTGCCGCAGTTTGCTGATGGCGCAATTGATGCTGTTGTCGGAATCGAGAAAAACACCCTTGCCCCAGATTCTCTCCACGATCTGCTCGCGCGTGACCAACTGACCAGAGCGCTCTATCAGGAGCAACAGCAGCTCCATCGGGACACGCTCCAGGCCAAGTCGTATTCCACGAGAACGCAGCTCGTAGGCGCGCAAATCAAGGTCGAAATCGTCCCCAAACTGAACGTGATCGAGCGATTTGGAGAGCTCAATAGCCACGCGAACCTGCTCAAGAAACGTACGAATTCTACACCGGAAATACTGGTTTGGAGGTAAGTCTCAGCTTTTCATCAGCTTGCTTCTTAATACAAATTCAATGAAAGCACAAGATTCTCGCTATGGTGTTATGTGACCCGCTGGAGGACGATGCTAGCCGCACGAGTTCCGCCGCACCCAAAAGGAGACTCCCGACATGACCACGCGTATCAATACTCTCGTTAAAGCATCTCTTGTGAACACCTCGCGCCTGCTAATATTGAGCAGTTTATTGTTCGGAGGGGCAGCGGCCCAAGCCAGCCACTCTCACGCGCAAGCCCAATCCACGCTCGTTCAGGTCGTCCGTGAGGCCACAAAGCAGTTTATCGATGTCAGTGCCGCTGTGGCGGCTAGCTATGGCCCATTCCTCGGCTGCGTCAGCGGCCCGGATCACGGCGCCATGGGCATCCATTACCTAAATGGAGCTCTCGTCGGCGATGGGCAAATCGATGCTTCGCACCCTGAAGCTCTAATTTATGAACCGGAACCGAATGGGGAACTACGACTAGTTGGAGTCGAGTACATTGTCATCGCCAGCCAGTGGCTAGCAAACCACAGCGCGCCGCCTGTCCTGGAGGGTCAGTCATTCCAGTTCGTTGACAGCCCTAACCGATATGGTGTACCGGCAATCTTCGAGCTGCATGTGTGGGCCTGGCGAGAAAATCCGAACGGCGCTTTCGTCGATTGGAACAACCATGTGAGCTGTGAGGCTCAGTGAGTCTTGCTGTCGAGGTTCGGACAGAGTTGCTTCCGGCCGGGGCATTTCGACGGCATCCCCGCGCAGCAAGCCGGTTTGCTTCACCCGGAGACTCGAAGGATCGCGAGTCACCCTGCATCTGGCCGGGAGCGCGTCACACCGTCGACCTCTAGACGGAGGAAATTATGGTTCCGCTGGCCCGCGGCGCATGTTCGACAGTTTGCTCGCAGGCCAAGAAACGCTTTGAAAGCGGCAGCCATTATCTCTGAAACGCGCCAATAGAAGCGGAGGTTGCGATGTTCCAGCCCAATAACAGTCGATCGTTTTCTGTTTCACTTCAATCGCGTAGCGGGTTTTCGTAGCAAACGATCAGGTGGTAGGTTCTGGTACAGGGGTAAGGTCCTTGCCACTCTGGTCTTAGCCGCGGTCCTGTTCGTGGCCATTGTTGCGGCGAGTGGACAACAGATCCCCTTCTTGACCTTCCTGTCCAACGGAGTAGTTTTTCCAAACCCCAATGGCGCATCACAAACCTACAGTACTAACGGCAGCGGAATCGACCTTACCGGGCCTTTCTTTCAAAGTATGGGTACGAACGGCCGCTCCTGTGGTTCGTGTCATCAGCCAAGCGATGGTATGTCCCTCTCGGCTGCTAGTGCGCAACTGAAGTTCCTGCTAACCCAGGGCCGCGACCCGATTTTCCGTTCGGTGGATGGTTCCAATTGCAACCACAACATCGACGTTTCGAGGCTCGCGGGCAAGAAGGCCGCTTACAGTCTGCTCCGAACGCGTGGCCTGTTTCGGATTGCCATCGCGGTCCCCGCAAACGCAAACTACCAGGTCGTCAGCGTCAACAATCCGTATGGCTGCAACGAATCCGAAGTGATTTCCATGTATCGGCGACCGCTGCCCACCACAAACCTGCGCTTCTTAAGTGCGGTCATGTTCGACGGACGGGAGTCCTCACCTGCTACCGGCACAACCAAAATTATCTATTCGAATTATCCGACCTCACTGCAAGCTGATCTGGCGCATCAGGCGCTCGATGCCACGATTGGCCATGCGCAAGGTGACGGCACCCGGCCAACTCCAGCAGAACAGCAGGAGATCGTCGACTTTGAAATGGGCTTGTCGACGGCACAAGTATTTGACAAGCACGCTGGTTTTTTGAATGCCCTGGGTGCAGAAGGGGGGCCACAAGGCCTGGTCAATCAGCCGTTTTTTATAAGTATCAATTCAAGCGTGAATCCCTTGGTTCCAACGCTCGAACAGCCGGGCGGAATGGTAACGCCGGGCGATGGTCAGTTCACATCTTCGATCTTCAACACCTTTGACGCATGGACTACGCTGCCCCAGGCCGATCCGCGGGCAGCAATCGCGCGCGGCGAGGCCATTTTTAATTCGAAGCCGATCAATATCACAGGCATGGCCGGGATTAATGATGATGTTTCGACTGGTGGCCTGGTTGCTGGCGGCATTCCTTCGCTTCAGGGGACCTGTGGAACGTGCCACGACACGCCCAACGTGGGCAATCACTCATTTGCGACGCCACTAAATATCGGAACAGGCGATCCTGACTCTTCGAATCCATCGGCGAATTTGGGGGGCCTCGACATAAGTTACCTGCCCTCTATCACGGTGTGTAAGACCGATCCAACCACCGGATTGCCGACAAGCAACTGCAAGACAACTACGGACCTTGGACAAGCTCTGATTGACGGCAACTTCGATCATGTTGGCAAGATCAAAGGACCCATCCTGCGTGGTCTTTCAGCGCGCCGCCGTATTTCCACAACGGTTCCGCTCGGAATCTGTTGGACGTCGTGCGCTTCTACGAGAAACGGTTCGATTTAATGTTATCACCACAGGAGGAATCGGATCTGGTCGCATTCTTACGTTCTCTCTAGCCCAATTCGGTAGGATTGACAGTTCCGCCCTGGCGGGCGGGGATTTTCAACGCATGTTGGGGTCTATCGTCCGATGACTTGTTCCGGTCAGTGCACAGCGCGAGAGGGTAAGCTCCCGCGCTGCTGAACATCGGCTCGATGAGCCCCGTCAAGTTATCCCTCAGCATAGTTGCGTCCCCGCAGAGCCTGCTTCCGTTTCACCTGACGAAGGAGTACGACGAGGCACTCCGAATCGACCCCAACCGCACAGATGTTTACGTCACGCGAGCCGCTCTTCGGCTTGAGTTAGGAGATAGAGAGGGCGCCGTTGAGGACTTTGGCCGAGCGCGGCGAATTAATCCTGATGATCAAGTGCCGCAGAGCCGCCCAAAGT
>Ga0066659_10001421_pt1 | contig 10405 bp, 8 predicted proteins | sample GraSoiAngelo_108_FD_75176 | JGI IMG/M metagenome (GOLD analysis project Ga0066659, IMG submission 75176) | Grasslands soil microbial communities from the Angelo Coastal Reserve, California, USA - 14_0903_09_40cm | ecosystem: Environmental > Terrestrial > Soil > Grasslands | place: USA... | reverse complement strand
TGCCTTGGATTTCCTCGCGGTTTGCGGGAACTTCGGGCTCTTTCGGCGGGGCAGGCGATGCCGCAGACGCCGCCAGCCCATTTGCGGTTGCTGCTGGAGATCCTTTGATCGCCGGCGCCGCGACGTTGGCCGTCGCTGTATTCGTTGGAACTTCGGGTTTCACAGCCGCGTTTGTTATTTTCGGCCGTACTTTCTCGGTTTTCCCTGTCGTGCCCGGACCTGCGGTTTTTGCGCTGGCATTCGTTGGTGCCGCGGAAGTATCGGAAGATGACTCGACCGCAGGCTCAGCCTGTGGCTGCGAATCTCCACCCGGCTTTGACGGATGCTGGGCTGCATCCTTCTTTGTCGCCGATGCCGGTTCCGGCTTTCCCGCCGGCGTCGATGGAACAATGGATGCAATCTTGTCTTTTTCGATGAGCTCATATCCAAAGTCAGTTTTAACCTTGAACATGTTGTCTTCGTAGGCGACGATCACGCCGTAAAGCTTCCTCCCGTCTTTGAGACGAATCTCATCCGCCCGCGCGGATAGAGCGATCGCGGAGAACGTCACGGCAAACATCGCAAGCAGAAAGGGGCCGCGCATATTGGGGACAGCCATAAAGAAAGTATCCCGCCGCCGAGCGTGGCCCGCAACATTCACTCGCACGGTGGTGTCCGTCGTGCTACCTCCGCCAGCAGCGTCCGCATCCTGGCTACCAGCCGCTCGAGTTCGTTGATCGTAGCGCTGAGGCGTACGCGCAGTGGTTCCGGCAGTTGTGCGTGAGTTTGCTGCAGCACCAGCGCCTCGGCAATCATGCGGATCTGCCTGCGGCTCCGCGGATTCAATCGCTCCCAGAGCCGGCGCCTGCTGCTGCGGTTCCGCCCCAGCCACTCCTCGCCGGTTCCGGCCGGGCGCCCCGCCTCCGGTTCCGCAATTTGTTTTTCTGGGCTCGGTTGATCTCTTGGTCGAATCATCTTTGTGAAGAGTGACAACAAGCTAATAAGCGAAAGCCAAAAACCAAAACAAAACATTGAAAATGAAGCGCGAAAAACCGGCAACCGTTCACTCTTTCAGCGTTTCGAGCATTTCGCCCTTGATCTGCCCATCCGGCTCGACGCGCCCGGTTACACGCATGGAACGCGTCTCAAACACCAGGCCGCCATAGCGGTCGTAAACATTGGGGAAGAGCACCACTTCGTACACACCGCGCTGGTCCTCGAGCGTGACGAACATCATGTTGCGGTAATTTTTCGTGCCAACATGCCGGTAAGTCACCACCCAGCCGCACAGCGTTACGCGCTTTCCGCACAGGTCCGGCAGTTCATCGCTCCAGGCTTCGCCGTTGCGCGGCAGGAAATCCAGCGGGTGTCCGCTCACGCAGACTTCCAAAATCTCGCGTTCGTATTTTAACTTTTGTTCGATCGCATATTCCGGTGTCTGCATTTCCGCCAGCGCTGCGTCAATGGCAGCATGCGGATTTACCATGACAAACAGCGTTTTTGCGCCCTCCGGTGGCGCCGCCGCTCCTGACAGTGCATTTTTCCCACCGGCCTGCAGGAAATTCCAGCGCCACAACATCGCGGGCCGCGTCATGTTACAGACCTCGTCAAACGCTCCGCACTTGATCAGAGCTTGGATTTCATCGCATTCGATCGTCACGCGGCGCACGAAATCTTCGAGTGATTGAAACTCGCCGCCTTCTTCCCGCGCCCGTAGGATCGCCGTGATCGTTTCCACTCGCAGGCCTTTCACCTGCATCAAGCCAACGCGCAGTGTACGTTTTCCGTCCTCGCCGGTCTCGACCGTGTACTCCATCCGCGAATGATTCACCGATGGCAGCCGCACCGCGATGCCCCAGCGTTTTGCTTCTTCCACATACGCCGACACGTGATAGAACCCCGCGCCCGCGCTGCACATCGCCGCAAGAAATTCCGCCGGATGATGCGTTTTCAGATACGCCATGCGGTACGAGATGTCCGCATACGTCGCGGCATGTGCTTTGCAGAAGCCGAACCCCGCGAACTTTTCGACCATCATCCAGGCTTCTTTGCGCTGAGCTTTCGTCAAACCCATCATTCCTGCAGCTTTCATAAATTTACCGAGCAAGCGCCGGCGGTCGCTCCGGCCGGAGAATTTTGCAGACGTCCGTCGCACAAGGTCGGCTTCGGCCAACGACATGTTCCCGATGGCCTGTGAAATTTGCATTACCTGCTCTTGGAAGATGCATACGCCCAGTGTGCTGCCGAGAATTGGTGCGAGTTTTGGATGCGCGAATGTGACGTCTTCCTGTTTGTGCAGCCGCTTCACAAATAATTCTTTCGATCCGTACTCCGCCGCCCCTGGACGGATCAGCGCCAATGCTTGCGCCATTTCCTCCAGTGTTCGTGCCTTCATCGTGCGTAGCAGCCCACGCATCGCCGGCGATTCGATCTGAAAAATTCCGATCGTCCGCCCGGCGGCGATTACATCGCACGTCGCTGGATCGTTTTCTGGTATCGCTTCAAAATCGACTTCCCGCGCGGTAGGACAGACACTCTTGGCTGTCCGCTTTCTGCGTTGTGGTGCGGGCGCAGCACAACAGGCAGGGATGGCTGTCCTATTTTCTTCGATGTTGTCCAGCGCGAGCGACATCGTTGTGAACCCTCGCTGGCCCAGCAGATCCATCTTGATCAGTCCCAGCGCCTCGATGGCGTTCATGTCGTACTGCGTCACGACAATTCCTTTTGTGGCGCGCTCGAGCGGCGACAGCTGCGTCAGTGGTCGTGCAGATATCACCGTCCCGCAGGGGTGAATCCCGAGATGCCGCGGCGCGTCGTCGAGACGCAGCGCCACTTGCAGGATCGTTTTCCAAGGCTCGTCGTCAATCGGAAGGTCGCGGCATTCCGGCAGCCCGCGAATCGCCTGCACAATTTCGCGCACCGGGCGATGCGGCAGCCGCTTCGTGAATCGGTCCACCTCACCCGGCGGCACGCCAAACGCTTTTGCCACTTCGCGCACGGCGAGCCGCGCATGCATGGTGACGAAACTTGCGATCATGGCAACATGCTCGGCACCCCAATGCTCGTAGACGTAATCGAGGAGTTCGTCGCGGCGCGCGCCGCAAATATCAATGTCGATGTCCGGGCAATCGCCACGCTGCTCGTTCAAAAATCTCTCAAAGTACAGCCCCCATCGCAGTGGGCACACGCGTGAAATTCCCAGGCAATACGTCACCATCGAACTCGCCGCCGACCCACGCGCGACCGCGAGAATCCCACGCCGCCGCGCTTCTTCTACGATGTCCAATACGAGCAGGAAATAGGGCGCCAGGTTCCACTTCCTGATGACCTCCAATTCACAAGTCAGTCGCGAACGCACTTCTTGTGTTAATGAGTGATAGCGTTTCAGCGCGCCCTTGACGCTTAGCTCTTGCAAATAGGAATCCGGCGTCTCGCCTTCTGGAACGGCAAACTCCGGAAAGATCAATTTTCCCAATTCGAGTTGCAAATTGCAGCGGTCGGCGATTTCCAGCGTTGCGTGCAGCCATTCCGAGTGGTCGGGGAATAGCCGCTGCATTTCATTTTCCGGCTTAAACCATGCTTCGCGCGTGGTGATTTCTGGTGCAGTGACGGTGGTAAGCAATCCGCCTGTGCGGATCGCGTTTACCGCGCGGTGATGCAGATGCTCCTCCGGCCGGAGGAAGTGCACATTGTTTGTCGCCACCAGCGGCACTCCCAGTTCGCGGCCGAGGCGTTCCGCTTCGCGCAATACGCGCCCATTTCCCGGCGAGAGGTGCTGCACCTCGATATACAAGCGGTCGCCGAAAAAGTCTTTGAGCCGTGAAAGGTGACTGGTGACTGGTGACCCGTGACTTGCGTGCCCGACTGCGTTTGACTTTTCGTTTGTCATATTGAGCGAAGCGAAGAATCTCAACTGCAGATGATTTGCAGGCGCCAACGCGATCACGCCGCGGCTGTGTTCCGCCAATTCCTGCATGGTCACCGGCCGTCCATCGGTTTCAGAAGAATCAATGTTTTGTGCCAGCTTGGTCGTGCCCAAATGGCGGAGCGTCACGAGTTGGCACAAATTGCTATACCCCTCCATGTTTGTCGCCAACAAAACTAAAGTGGCGCTTGGCTTATTTCCGTCATTCCGCGCGAAGCGCTGTTTTTGCGCTCCGGATGGACTTGCGGAGCGAGGGCTCTCTCTTTGGCCTTGTGGCCATTCCACATCCAACGTCACACCCACAATTGCCTTCAGCTTTGCCTCTTTCGCAGCTTGGTAAAACGGCACTGCCGCGTACAATCCGTTCGTATCCGTCAGCGCCACGGCCGGCATTTTCTGTTCAACCGCTGATGCGATGATCTCTTCAGGTGACGCCACGCCTCTTAGGAACGAATAGTGGCTGTGACAATGCAAATGTACGAACACGAATGCCCCGCTCGGAAAAGGAAGAAAACGATGCCCGCCGTTCCCCCCGGTTAAGCCGAAGAGTCGACAGACATTCTTGTTGGTTCAAATCAGGTAGGGAACAGGAAGGAAAACTTCAGCAAACTACCGCGATAAGCACGGCGTCGAGAGCACCAGGCCGTTGGGCTTGGTGGCGTAATGCTCGCGCAGCTCGAGGCCTTTGCCGTAGAAGACGGCGTTCCAGCCATAGCGGCCGCGCACGGAATCGAGGCCGCGATTCAGATACCAGCGACGGTTGGCGTGGGTGTCAAAGAGTTCGTGCTGGCGTTTGTCGGTTTCGAGGTTGGTCACGCTGACGCCGGCCAAGCGGACGGCCACGCGGCGCGTGAACAATTTGCCAAACAAATCCTTTGCCGTGGCTAGCAGTTCGCGCTCGTCGTTGCTTGGTTGGCTGAGCCGCATCGTCTGGTGCGCCGAGAAGTGATCGACATAGCGGATGCACAGGCCGATGGTGCGCGCCTGCTTGCCGTATTCACGGAGGGTTGAGCCGATGCGCTCGCTGAGATATTCGATCAGGCCGCCCAGGAATTCCGTGTCGATGGTGCCGCCTTCGATGGTCGTTTCGCGGGAAACCGATTTCGGTGTCGAGGGCAGCAGCACTTCGCGGCCATCCAGCCCGCGGGCGCGCTCCCAGATTTGCTGGCCGATGGCTTCGCCGAAGGCGGCCTGCAGCGCGGGCTTAGGCACCTGGCGCAATTGCTCGATCGTGACAATGCCGCGCTCGGCCAGCGCTCCAGCATGTACGTGGCCGATGCCGTGGAGCTTTTCCACCGGCAGCGGCGTCAGGAAATCTTCTTCTTCGCCTGGCCCGACCATGCGGAAGCCACGCGGGCGCTCCAGCCGCGAAGCGATGGAAGCGACCACTTTTGTGCGCGCTGCGCCAATCGAAACGTTCAAGCCCGTGCGGCCAAAGATCTCCGCCTGCAAACGCCGCAGTGCGGCTTCGTAATCGGGGTAGAGGCGCTCGGTGCCGGCAAAGTCGAGGTAAAAATCGTCCAGCGCGGCGGTTTCCACCGCGGGCGTGTAGGTTTCGAGGATGCGCCGCACGCGCTCCGCAAAATCGGCGTAGTGCTCATATTGCCCGGGCACGACGATGGCTTTCGGGCAGATGCGCAGTGCTTCGCGGAAGCTCATCGCGGTTTTCACGCCCCGGAATTTCGCTTCGTAGCTTGCCGAAGCCACACAGCCGCGCCCCACCAGCACGGGCTTGCCGCGCAGCTTGGGATTCAGCACTTGCTCGACCGACGCGAAAAATGCGTCCACATCCACGTGAACAATGTTAGGAATTTTGCGGCTGGAATTTTTGCACATTCCCAGCCAGGTCCAGGCAGACCACGGATTTTTCTCCGCCGCCGTTTCCGTCCGCGGCGTGTCCGACGGACTCGCAGGACCGGCGCTGGCACTGGGATCGTTTGAAGGACCCTGCGCTGCAGCTTCTTGCCCCGTGTCTCTGGTGCGCGGGGCTTCCTTGTCCTGAGACTTACACTTTTGGTCGAAGGAAGCCCTACGGTTTTCCTCTTCTGCGGTTGCTGGATTCAGATTGATTTCTTCGATGGCGAGGGTGGTGAATACGTTTTCGACACAGACGTCCATGGCTGCTCCTGAAAGGGAAGCGGAACGCATATACTGTCTCCCGAGCGATCGAGCCGACGCGGTCGGCTGCCGGAGTCGAGGGATCACTCTTTCGAGTCGACCCCTCACCCCGCTTACGGCTCGGAACTTTCAACGGGCAGCGGCCGCCTCGTGAGAGCCTTGACGGCAATGGAGCCGGCGCGCCACCCGTTTCCCGTTTCCTCTACCGCCCGCACTATAGGCGAACAAAAAGCGAAAGTCAAGAAGTTTCGAAACTTGGTAGTGGATCAGTTTCCGATTACCCGCTCCGCAGAAACTTGTTGATAAGTTCTCTGAAATCAACTTGAAGGGTTTGAACAAGTTTCTGGCACCAATGACGCCTCGAAGACGCGGTCGGGGCTAATCGGGAGTTGGCTGACAGAGTCTAGCGCCTTTACCGCGCTGTGCTACGATAGCCTTCTCAATTGCAGTGCGTCTGCAAAGACGAGGAGGTAAAGCCATGCGACTACTGAAGTTCGCCAGTCTTCTTCTCTGCGCTCTTTGTTTCATTGTTCGGGGAGACGCTCAAAGCCCGGATATCGCGGAAAAACCAGTTTGGACTCTGGAGTTCATTGAGGTAAGGCCCAACAACATGGGACTAACACTCGGCTATTTAGACGACCACTGGATGCGCGTGCGGGAGGAAGCTAAGCGTCAGGGTGCGGTTCTGAGCTACCACCGCATCTCAGAGGTGCTGCTGTTTACTGGTGGTTCCAAGACAGGCGACCCAAACTCTATTGTGTTGCTGACGGAGTACAGGAATTTCGCCGCATTCTCTGGACGCGAAAAGCTCTTCGCTTCCATACTAGAGCATCTGCCGAGCAGTACGCCAGGCGTGGTTCCGATCAAGCGAGAAGGGCTTTATGACGCCGTGGATACACGAGTATTTGTAGACCAACCAGCCGAGGCCAACGCCACGCAGTTCAAGCTTCTTGCCAAGCAGTAGAGCTTCGCCTCTTCGACTCCTCTACGGCATCGCCACGCTGTGTGCTATAACAATCCGTCAGCACCTGAGAAACGCATATGCCGGAAACTGAACACCACCCGAAACTTGGTGGTGTGAGGCAATTTTCGGTAATGCGACTTGCCCGGCCGCAGTTGCGCGACCCCGGAGATGAGATGGTCCTGGAAGCGGCAGTCAACGGACGGGCCGATTTCCTGGTCACATTTAACGTGCCGGCTTTCGGAACTGTGCCGTCGCGCTTCGGAATTGAAGTAATGATTTCCCGTGATGTACTAGGAAGGATACGACAATGAGCGAGACGAAGACTTACCCTCTGCGCTAGCCGCGTTCGCTAAAAAAAGCAGTAGAGCAGCAGAGCAAAGAAGATGGGACGAGCATAAATCAGTTCGTCGCCACGGCAGTGGCGGAAAAGCTCTCCGCTTCGCAAACGGCGGACTTCTTCGCCAGCCGCAAAGCCCGTGCGGACTTCAAGGCTTTTGACAAGCTCATGGAGCGCCGCGGCGGCAAGCGACCGCGCACCGGCGATGAACTGCCACCCCGCACTAACGACGAATAAAAATCGTAACTCAAGGGTATTTCCGAAGCTGTTTCTTCGCCATCGCCCTGCGTCGGCGAACTAGAACACTCGCCCGAACCGGAACTGCCGCTTCAGCCGCCCTTGTTCTCTTGCAGAATGTTGCCACCATCGACGACCAGGACTTGTCCGGTGATGTAGGAAGCTTCGGGTGAAGCGAGGAAGCAGACCGCCGCTGCGACTTCTTCGGGGGTGCCAGCCCGGCCCAGTGGTGTATGAAGACCGGCGATTTTTTCAGACTCCGTCGAGGATGCCGTTGCGATCCAGCCGGGAGCGACGCCATTGATCGTGATGCCATCGCCTGCCGTTTCGATGGCGACGGCGCGCATCATGCCGTCCATCGCCGCCTTCGCTGCGCCATACGCCGCGGAGCCCGGGTTGCTGACCAACGGCCCGGTCACCGACGTAACATTCACAATCCGGCCGTACTTTTGCTGCGTCATTCCGGGTAACACCGCGCGGGTCATGCGGAAAGCGATGTGCAGAGTAATCGCAATCTGGTTTTGCCACTCCGCAAACGAAGTCTCCATCAGCAGCTTGCTATCCGCTGGCCGCCCGGTTTGCGCCATGCCCGCGTTGTTCACCAGGATGTCGATCCGGCCTGCACGCGAGAGCACGGAATCTACAAATCTCTGCACTTCGGTTTCGACGGTGAGATCGGCAATGAAGGAAAGGACTCCCTCGCCGCCGGCGTCGAGTTCACGAGCGCGGGCATGAATGCGATCCGTGGTGGAAGTGATTACTACGCGCACGCCCGCGGCATACAGCCGCCGCGCGATGGCAAATCCGATGCCTTCGGCGCTTCCCGCACCGGTAATCACTGCCGTCTGTTTGTTCAAGGGTAGGGTCATGGGGATGTCCGCAGAAGGCATCATACCTCGTTCACGAAAGATTGCGATTCGCGTGGATGGGTGAGACTCCCACCTGGTTTGTGAAGCGCCGCGGCACGCCCGAGTGGACAGTTGGCGAATTGGCCTCCAACCCGCGCGGGTTTCTTGTCGCGGACGCTTCCGAGGTCTACGTTTCTATATAGCGTGAAAACAGTGTCCAGTCGTATCCCCACAGGACGAGAATTTTGCAGGAGGGAATCATGACGCAACCGGCTCGCCCAGTGGGCCAAGATGAATTCGCGCATGTCAGTCCGTCGCGCACCGGCCTGTGGAAGCGGATTCTCAGGATCATCCGCTGGACGACTTACACGTTTGCCCTCGTCGCGCTCGTTCTATTGCTCCATAAAGCGCCGCCACCGCTGGTGGAGACCAGTCCGCAAGCCGCTGCGCGCGTAGAAGAAAAATTCGACCAAGTGGAAAAGGCTGTCGCGCGCGGGCAGCCCGCGACGCTGCGCATGGACGAAACGGAGCTGAATTCCTACCTGGCTACGCACCTGGCGCTGGCAGGCAATGGCGCGCCGAATCCAGCCCCTTCAGGAGGAGCGGAAGGCGCTGCTCCAAACGGCGCGACCCCGACGCCCCAGGAAGTCGAGCAGATGCGTTCGAACGTGCGAGACGTCAAAGTGCAATTGATCGACGACCGAGTAAAGGCCTACGTCGTTTTTGATGTGCACGGGAAGGACATGACGTTGCAATTGGAAGGCCGGCTCGGTGCGCAGAACGGATACTTGCACTTTGAACCCCTCAGCGGACAGATTGGCTCGTTGCCGATTCCACAGTCCACGCTTGAGTCCGCAGTGCAGCGGCTCATGGACTCGCCCGAGAATCGCGAAAAGCTGAAGCTGCCCTCCGAGATTTCGAATTTGCGCATTCAGAACGGCGAAGTCGTGGCCAGCTACAAATGACCAGTCCCTCGGCTGGCAGCATTCCTGCAAATTGATCCATCAGTTAGAAGACCCCTCCGGGGCGGGAGAGAGTCTACTGGAAATGTGTAAAGTTGGCCTGAGCCGGCTATAATCTGCGGCCGCGGAGTGCGATAGAGGCCGGGGATGAGCAAAGAGAAAGATCTGGGGGATGGGCCGCGAAATTACGCGCCGGGATTTTCTGAACGGCGTGGCAGTTGGTGTCGGAGGAACGCTCGTTGGGGAGGGCTCGGAACAGAGACCCTGCTTGCCGCGGCCGCTGTCGATGAATTCGCTCCGGAAAAAGCGGTGGATTATTACCCTCCGGTGCGAATGGGGATGCGCGGCAATCACGACGGAACATTCACCTTTGCCCATCGCCTTCGCGACGGCGAAGGCGCGGATTGGTTCGGAGACGCGGCAAACACCGGCGAGAGCTACGACCTCGTGGTCGTCGGTGGAGGCATTAGCGGACTGGCAGCCGCCTATTTCTTTCGCAAGAGCGCAGGGAAAAACGCGCGCATTCTGATTCTCGACAATCACGACGACTTTGGCGGCCAGGCCAAGCGCAACGAATTTCGCGCGGGCGGTCGCATGGTGCTGAGTTACGGTGGGACGCAGTCCATCGAGAGTCCGGGGGAATATAGCGACGTTGCGAAGGCGCTGCTTCTGGAGATCGGCGTCAGGACGGAAAGGTTTTATAGGGCCAAGAAATCTTATGTGGCGGACCACATAAAATTTCTGTGGCGCCCGATGTTATGTGGCGCTGGGGACGCGGCTTCGCCTTGGGATGCATGTGAACGGCCCCGAACGCCACATAATTTCTAGCAAAGGCTTCGCAGGAACTGCATTAGCGCGGCGTCCTTTTTCCAATGCTTCTGCGGAACGGCGCGGATCTCGCAGGTTGCGAGCGCTTTGGCCTTCATTTCCAGATCAACTTCCGCATAACGTAAATGTGCTGCAGCACATTTGGTATATTATGCGCACCGGAACGTTATGTAGAGTCGCTTCAGTAAGTGCTTGTCAGTCCGATTA
>Ga0066659_10001420_pt1 | contig 10409 bp, 10 predicted proteins | sample GraSoiAngelo_108_FD_75176 | JGI IMG/M metagenome (GOLD analysis project Ga0066659, IMG submission 75176) | Grasslands soil microbial communities from the Angelo Coastal Reserve, California, USA - 14_0903_09_40cm | ecosystem: Environmental > Terrestrial > Soil > Grasslands | place: USA... | reverse complement strand
CGGACCAGCGCCACGAACGTCTCCAGCGGATGAGTCGAGTGGCCGACGGTCCACACGCCACCAGCCTACCCGTCAGCCCCATACTGTAAAATTCTTGCGGTGGGGAGCGTTCCCGAGCATTTCAACGCCGCGGCCTTCTTCGTCGATCGCCACGTGGCGGAGGGACGCGGCGCGCGCACCGCGTTCAGGTTCGCCGGCCGCGCCATCAGCTACGGCGACCTCGCCGCCTCCGTCGACGGCTGCGCCAATTCTCTGGCCGGACTGGGCGTCGAAATCGAGCAGCGCGTCCTGCTGGTGCTCAACGACTCGCCGGCGTTCGCGGCGGCGTTCTGGGGCGCGGTCAAGCTCGGCGCCGTCGCCGTGCCCGTCAACACGCTGATGACGCCCCAGGAGTACGAGGTCCTCCTCACCGACAGCCGCGCGCGTGTCGCGGTCGTCGAGCCGCCGGTGGCCGGACGACTGCTCGCCGTGCGCCATCGCTGCCCGTCGCTGCGCGCGGTGGTGGTCGTCGGCGGCCAGGGCCTGCCCGGCACCCACGACTTCGACGAGCTCCTCGCCGCCGCCAAGCCCACGTGTGAGCCCGCGCTCACGTTCGCCGACGACACCTGTTACTGGGGGTACACGTCGGGCTCCACCGGCAAGCCCAAGGCCGCCGTGCACTCGCACGCGCATTTCCTGGCCGCCGCCGACCTCGTCGGCGTGGGCGTGTTCGGCCTCGAGGCCGACGACCTCGTGTTCTCCGCCTCGAAGATGTTCTTCGCGTTCGGGCTGGGCAACAGCCTGTACTTCCCGGCGCGCGTGGGCGGCGCCTCCGTGCTGGTGCCCGAGCGGATCGACGCCGAGCGCGCCTTCGAGGTGATCGCGACGGAGCGGCCGACGGTGTTCTTCACGGTGCCGACGCTCTACGCGCGCATGCTCGCGATCGATGACGCCGAGCGCCGCTGGGACCTCTCGTCGCTGCGCTTCTGCGTGTCGTCGGGCGAGGCGCTGCCGCCGGCCATCTTCGACGCGTGGGCCGAGCGCTTCGGCCTCGAGCTGGTGGAGGTCGTCGGCTCGACGGAGGCGCTGCACGACTTCATCGCCAACACGCCGGGCGCGGCGCGCCGCGGCGCCTCCGGCCGCCTCGTGCCGGGCTTCGGGGCGCGGCTGGTCGACGACGAGGGCGTGCCGGTCGCGGACGGCGTCGTCGGCCACTTGCTGATCAAGGGGCCGACGACGTCGCCCTATTACTGGAACCGGCTCGACCGCACGCGCGCGACCATGCAAGGGCACTGGCTCAGCACGGGCGACATGTTCGCGCGCGATACCGACGGCTTCTTCACGTTCGCCGGGCGCTCCGACGACATGCTCAAGGTCGCCGGCCTGTGGGTCTCGCCGGCGGAGATCGAGGCGGCCCTCGTCGAGCACCCCGGCGTGCTGGAGGCAGGGGTTATCGGCGCGCCGGACGCCGCCGGGCTCACGCGGCCCCACGCGGTGGTCGTGCTCAAGGACGGCTGGAGCGCGTCCCCCGATCTCGCCGCGACGCTGACGGAGTTCGTACGGCGGCGCGCGGGCGGCCATCGCACGCCGGCGACGCTCGCCTTCGCCGACGACCTGCCGAAGACGGCCACGGGCAAGGTCCAGCGCTTCCGGCTGAGGCCGGGGTAACGTGCGCGTCGAGGCCGCGGTGAAGGCCCTCGGCGAGTGACGCGGTATCATGGACGGCCTGTGAGGAGACGGCCCGCGTGAAGATCAAGAAGCTGCTCGTCGCCAACCGCGGCGAGATCGCCGTCCGCGTGCTGCGCGCGTGCCGCGAGCTGGGCATCGCGACCGTCGCCGTCTTCTCGGAGGCCGACCGCGAGGCGCTGCACGTGCAGATGGCCGACGAGGCGTACCCGATCGGTCCCGCCCCCGCCACCGAGAGCTACCTCGTGGTCGACCGCCTCGTGCAGACGGCGCGGCGCGCGGGCGCCGACGCCGTGCACCCGGGGTACGGGTTCCTCTCCGAGAACCCGTCGTTCGCGGAGGCGTGCGCGGCCGCCGGGCTGACCTTCGTCGGCCCGCCGGCGGCGGCGATGCGCCGGATGGGCAGTAAGACGGCGGCCCGCCAGCTCGCGCGTGAGCTGGGTGTGCCGATGGTGCCCGGCGCCCTCGAGGCCGTGGCGAGCGACGTCGAGGCCGCCCGGGTCGCGCGCGAGATCGGCTATCCGGTGATGCTCAAGGCCGCCATGGGCGGCGGCGGCAAGGGCATGCGGCTCGTGAGCCGCGAGGACGACCTCACGGAGGCGCTGCGCGCGGCGCGCGCCGAGGCGGGCGCCGCCTTCGGCGACGCGGCCGTCTACCTCGAGCGCGCCGTCGCCGAGCCGCGGCACGTCGAGATCCAGATCCTCGCCGACGCCCACGACAACGTCATCCACCTCGGCGAGCGCGAGTGCTCCATCCAGCGGCGTCACCAGAAGCTGATCGAGGAGTGCCCGTCGCCGCTCGTGGACGCGAGCCTGCGCGCGCGCATGGGCGAGGCGGCCTGCCGGCTCGCGCGCGCCGCCGGCTACGTCAACGCGGGCACCGTCGAGTTCCTCGTGGACGCCGAGCGCAACTTCTATTTCCTCGAGATGAACACGCGCCTTCAGGTCGAGCACCCGGTGACCGAGATGGTGACGGGTGTGGATCTCGTGCACGAGCAACTCCGCATCGCCGCCGGCGCGAAGCTCGCCCTCACGCAGTCCGACGTCACGTGGCGCGGCTGGGCCATCGAGTGCCGCATCAATGCCGAGGACCCCTTCGCGGGCTGGCTGCCCTCGCCGGGGACGCTCACGGGCCTGCGCGCGCCCAGCGGACCGTGGGTGCGCGACGACTCCGGCGCCTACGAGGGCTACACGGTGCCACGCTGGTACGACACGCTCATCAGCAAGCTCATCGTGTGGGGCGCCGACCGCGAGGCGGCGTGCGACCGGATGGCGCGCGCGCTGGCCGAGTACCGCGTCGTCGGCGTGCGGACCACGATCCCGGTGCTGGCGCGCGTCGTCGCCCATCCCGATTTCCGCGCGGGCCGGCTCTCGACGGGCTTTCTCGAGCGCGTGCTGCCGGCCCTGCGCGCCAACGAGTCGCGCGTGCTGCCGATCGCGCTGATCGCCGCCGTGCTCGCGGAGTACGAGCGCGGCCGGCACGCGGCCGCCACCCCGCCGGCGGACACCGCGCCCTCGGCGTGGCGCGCGGCCGGCATCCGCGGATGGAGCCGCCCGTGAAGTACGTCGCGACCGTCAACGACGAGAGCCGGGTGGTGGACGTCACGGGCACCGACGGCCGCTACCGCGTGGCCGTCGGGGACGACGTCTGGGAGGTGGACGCGCGCCTCGCCGCGCAGGGCATCTATTCCCTCTTGATCGACGGGGTGTCGTACGTCGCCGACGTCACCGATCGCGACGGCGCCTGCGTGGTCGAGGTGGGCGGGGAGTGGTACGAGATCACGGTCGAGGAGCAGACGCGCCACATCATCCGCACGCGCGGCGGGGCGGCGGGCGGGCCGCGAAGCCGGACGCTCACCGCCGCGCTTCCGGGTAAGATCAGCCGCGTCGCGGTGGGAGTCGGGGACGCCGTCCGGGCCGGCGACACGCTGGTCGTGATCGAGGCCATGAAGATGGAGAACGAGTTCAAGGCGACGGGCCCGGGGACGGTGGCCGAGGTGCGTGTGGAGGCCGGGCAGACGGTGAACGCGGGCGACGTCCTGATCGTGATGGCGTGAGGAGAGCCGCGTGACGACAGATCGCTTCGGCAACGAGTTCGCGGCCGGGCTGCCCTACGCGCGGGGCGCGATCATCCGCTCGACGGAGGACGACTTCGTCAAGCTCGAGCGCGCCCGCCGCGTGATCGAGCGCCGCATCGCCGCGCGCGGGCCGGAGGCGATCTTCAACTTCTCCGGCCTCGAGCGCGCCCTGCCGATGGAGGCGTCGGAGCTGGCGGTGGCCGATGACGAGGTGGCGCCGGCGCTCGCGGGCGCGCGCGTGCGCGCGCTGGCACTGGAGCACCTGGGCGGCGACGCGGAGCGCCACGACGTCATGCTCTTCAACCGGCTGACGGCGGCGACGTTCGCCACGCACCTGGCGCTGGTGTCGCCCGGGGACGCCGTCCTCGGGCTGTCGCCGAGCTACACGCACCCGACGGCAATCCGCTCTGCGCGGCAGTGCGGCGCGCGCTTCGTCGAGACCGGCGACCTCGCGGGCCTCGCGGCGGCCCTGGACCGCGAGCCGCGCGTGTCGCTCGTCGTGCTGACGCGCCTGGCCGTGACCTACGATCTGCTGCCGCTCGAGATCGCGAGCGAGGCAGTGCGGCTGGCGCACGCCCGCGGCGTGCGCGTCTACGTGGACGACGCCGGCGGTGCGAGGGTGGGCCCGGCCGTCTTCGGCCAGCCGAAAACGCTCGAGCTGGGCGCCGACCTCGGCGCCACCGGGCTCGACAAGTACGGCACCGTCGGCCCGCGCCTCGGCCTGCTCGCCGGCGACGCCGCGCTGGTGGCCGCCATCCGCGCGCGCGCGTTCGAGTTCGGCCTGGAGGCGCGCCCGATGCTCTATCCGGCCGTCGCGCGCTCGCTCTCGGGCTATCGTCCCGAGCGCGTGCGGACGCTGGTGGAGACGACGCGCAAGGTCGGCGAGGCGCTGAGCGTCGTCTTCGGCGCGCGCCTGCACGTGACGCCGGTGACCGCGCAGCTGCGCGCCGACGATCTGCTGGCGCTGGCGATGGAGCGCGCGGGGCTCACGACGCCGCCGATCGTGCCGATCGAGGCGACGGCCGCGCTCGCGATGCTGCTGCTCGAGGACTACGGGATTCTCACCGTCCACTTCGCGGGCATGCCGCCCGGAACCTCGAGCCTGCTCGTGAAGTTCATCCCGCCGGAGACGCTCGAGCGCTTCGGCGGCGCCGACGCGTTCGCGAAGGCCGTGGACAGCTCGGTCGATCGCCTGGCGGCGGCGCTGCACGATCGCGCCGCGCTCAGCATGCTGCTGCTGCGCGAGCGACGGGCCAAGCCCCCGGCAGGGAACGGATGACGGCCGGCGAGCCGGCGATCGTCTTCAGGGACGCCGACAAATGGTTCGGCAAGCTGCACGTGCTGCGCGACATCAACCTCGCCATCGCCGCCGGCGACGTAGTGGTCGTGTGCGGGCCGTCGGGCTCGGGCAAGTCCACCCTCATCCGGTGCGTCAACGGGCTCGAGCGCGTTCAGGCCGGCGACGTCGTCGTGCTGGGCGAGTCGATCACGAAGCGCGGCGTGAACCTGCCGGCGCTGCGCACGCGGGTGGGCATGGTGTTCCAGTCGTTCAACCTGTTCCCGCACATGACGGCGCTGCAGAACATCATGCTGGCGCCGATGAAGGTGCGGAAGCTCGCGCGCGCCGAGGCCGAGAAGACGGCGCGCGCGCTGCTCGAGCGGGTCGGGCTGCGCGAGAAAGCGGACGCCTATCCCGCCAACCTCTCGGGCGGCCAGCAGCAGCGCGTGGCCATCGCCCGCGCGCTCGCCATGCAGCCGAAGATCATGCTGTTCGACGAGCCGACCTCCGCGCTCGACCCGGAGATGATCAACGAGGTGCTCGACGTCATGACCGCGCTCGCCCGCGAGGGCATGACGATGATGTGCGTCACGCACGAGATGGGGTTCGCCCGCCGCGTCGCCCACCGCGTCGTCTTCATGGACGAGGGGCAGGTGGTCGAGGAGGGCACGCCTCAGGATTTCTTCGCCGCGCCGAAGTCGGACCGCGGCAAGCAGTTCCTGTCCAAGATCCTCACCCATTGACGGAGGTCACATGGAAGCGACGTTCGCCGTGTTGCTCGCGCTGGCTCTTGCCCTCTCATCGGCGGCGCCGGCGCTCGCCCAGCCGGACACGCTGGAGAAGATCAAATCCAGCGGCGTGCTAACCATCGGCACGCGCACCGGCTCGCCGCCCTTCGCCTACATCAACAAGAACAACGAGTGGGTCGGTTTCTCCATCGACCTCGTCGAGATGCTGGTGAAGCCGTCGGTCGAGAAGGCCGTGGGCCGGTCGATCAAGATCGAGAAGAAGGAATCGACGCCGCCCACACGCATCCCGTTGCTGACGAACAACTCGGTCGACCTCATCGCCGGGACGATGACCGACACGCCACAGCGCCGCGAGTCGGTGGACTTCAGCCTCACGTTCTTCTACACGGGCGCCCAGTTCCTCGTGAAGAAGGGCAGCCCCATCAAGGGGATCAACGACATCGCCGGCAAGCGCATCGCGGCCCAGCAGGGCGCAACCAACGCCAAGATCCTGCGCGAAAAGTACCCGCAGGCGCAGCTGCGCGAGTTCCCCGACCAACCGGCCGCCTTCCAGGCTCTGGTCCAGGGTCAGGTCGACGCGTACACGAACGACGGCATCCAGCTCTACGGACTGAAGGCGAAGGCACCGAACCCGAACGACTGGGAGGTCGTCGGCGACTTCTATTCCGAAGAGCCGTACGGCATGGCCATGCGCAAGGGCGACACGAAGTTCAAGGCCGCCGTGGACGCCGGGTTCAAGAACGGCTTCGAGTCGGGCAAGTACTTCGAGATCTACGACAAGTGGTTCGGCCCCAAGGGCGAGCTGCCGTACCCCATGACCCCACAGGTGAAGGCGTATTTGCTGAAGCAAATCGGTAAGTGAACTACACCTTCAAGTGGAGCGTGCTCTGGACCGGCGAGTCGGGACGCTGGCTGCTCCAGGGCCTGCTCACGACGCTGGAGCTGTCCGCGCTCGCCTGGGTCCTCGCCGTCGCTCTCGGGATCCTGGCGGGCGCGCTGCGCACGGTGCGATTCACGCCTCTGCGCTGGGCCGCCACCTCGTACGTCGAGTTCTTCCGGAACGTCCCGCTGCTCGTCTGGATGTTCTTCTGGTATTTCGGCGTGCCGCCGCTGCTGCCGCGCGGCATCCAGGACTGGCTCTTCAACCACGGCGCGGAGTTCTGGGCGGGCATGCTCGCGCTCGGCGTCTATCACGGCGCGCGCATCTCTGAAGTCATTCGCTCCGGCATCCAGTCGATCCCGCGCACCCAGTTCGAGGCGTCGGTGGCCATGGGGCTGACGACCTTCCAGTCGTACCGGCTGATCATCCTGCCCGTCGCCCTGCGCCTGATCGTGCCGCCGGCGACCAACGAGTCGCTCAACCTGCTCAAGAACTCGTCGGTGGCGCTCACCATCAGCGTGGCCGAGCTGACGTTCCAGACGCGCCAGATCGAGACGTACACCGCGAGGGCCATCGAGGCGCTCACGGCGGGCACGCTGATCTACCTCGTGCTCTGCCTGTCGATCGCCACGATCATGGCGAAGGTCGAGCGCCGCTACGCAATCCCCGGGCTGATCGCGCGCGTGGGGCCGGCGGCCTAGCCCAGGTCGACGCATGGACGTCTCGGTCATCACCAGTAACTTCAAGTTCCTGATCCTCCAGGGGCTGATCGGCATCGGTCCGTTCATCGGCGGCACTCTGCGGCTGGCCATCCCGGCCATCCTGTTCGGCTTCGTGCTCGGCATCTTCGTGGGTCTGGCTCGGCTGGCGCAGGCGCCGTGGATCCGCATGCCGGCCACGATGTACGTCGAGTTCTTCCGCGGCGTGCCGCTGGTCATGGTCATCTTCTGGATCTGGTTCATCATCCCGCAGCTGCTGCGGCTGCCCATCCCCGAGTACGGCGTGGCGCTCACCGCCTTCGTGATCTTCGAGGCCGCCTACTTCGGCGAGATCGTGCGCGCCGGCGTGCAGTCCGTGCCGCGCGGCCAGGTGGAGGCGGCCACCGCGCTCGGCATGACGGGGACGAAGACGATGGCCTACGTCGTGCTGCCCCAGGCGCTCAAGAACATGGTGCCCTCGCTCGTCACGCAGATGATCGTGCTCTTCAAGGACACCTCGTTGGCCTCGATCATCGGCTACGTGGATCTCACCAAGGCCGCGCAGATCGTCAACAACCGCGAGATCAAGCCGTTCCAGATTTACATCTTCATCGCAATCGTCTACTGGCTCTGCACCTACTCGATGTCCGTCTTCGCGCGGCGGCTCGAGCGCCGCGCGGCGTAGGCGCCGGCGTCAGGGCCAGAGCGCGTCGGGGACGAGGCCGAGGCCGGTGAAGGGCGGGAGATCGACGGGCTCGGGCCCAGCGGCGGCGACGGCGAGCGCATAACGAGTGCCCTCGAGGGCGAACGCTTCGATGGTCCGCCCGTCGGGGTCCACCAGCCAGAGAAACGGAACGCCATAACGAGCATACAGCCGCGTTTTCGTCACGCGATCGATCCTGCGCGTAGACGGCGAGAGGATCTCGACGGCGAGCGTCGGCCCGCCCTCCATCCCACGCGGGCTGGTGAGGGCCATCCGATCGGACGCGATATAGAGGATGTCGGGCTGGACGATCGACGTCTCGTCCGGCCGGTCGGCGAGGATCACGTCGAGCGGGGCATAGAGCAGCAGCCCACCGGGACGCGTCTCGAGCCATTTCATGAGCTGAAAGGACAAGCGGGCACTGATGATCTGGTGCTCGAGCGACGGAGCCGGGGTCACGCAGAGCTCGCCATCGTGGATCTCGTAGCGCCGCCCGTCGTTGGGCAGCGCTTCGTAATCCCGATAGGTGAACCCGCTCTTCGGGGTCATGCGCCTCTACTATTCGACCGCGTGACCACCCTGTCAATGCCGCGAATCCGATACGCTGGCGGCCGTGCCTGAACTGACGCTCCCCAACGGCGTGCGGCTGCACTGGCGCGAGGCGGGCGATCCCGCGAAGCCGCCGGTGGTCTGGATCCACGGCGGCTCGATCGAGGACTCGTCGTCCATGGTCGCCGACCTCGAGCCGTTCGCCGCGCGGATCCGCGCGCTCTTCCCGGATACGCGTGGCCACGGGCTCTCCGAGCGCTTCGAGCGCGTCGAGGACTACACGTATCCGAAGAAGGCCGAGGACGTGCGGCTCTGGCTCGACGCGCTCGGCGTCGAGCGCGCCGTGTTCGGCGGCGCCTCGATGGGCGCCGCGCTGTCGCTCTGGCTCGCCGTCCACGCCCCGCAGCGCGTGCGCGCCGTCGTCTCCATCAGCGGGCCGCCGTACGCGCCGGCGCCGGAAGACATCGCGTGGTGGAAACAGCACCGGCCACTAGTCGAGGCCGGGCGGTTCGAGGAGTACTACGACGCCAACGTGCGGCTGCGCGTGGGCGGCGAGGCGCTGGCGCGGTTGAAGGCGCGCCCGGATCGCTACGTGGAGGTGCTGGGCACGCTGCGCCTGCACTCCGTGGCCTCGCTGCTGGCGCTGCTCGACGAGACCTACTCGCGCACGGAATGGCTCGCCGACTGCGCGCGCATCCGGTGTCCCGTGCTCGTGATCGCCGGCTCGGCGGACCACTTTCCGACGGTGGCGATGTCGCGGCGGGTCGCCGAGACGATCCCCGGCGCGCGCCTGCACGTCGTCGAGGGCGGTGGCCACTTTCCCAACCGCTCGCACCGCACGGAGGTGCAGGCAGTGGTCGACACCTTTCTGGCCGGAATCGGCGTGTGACCCTGATCGTCGAGTTCGCCCGCGCCCATCGCGTCGCACTGCTGGCCGGGCTGCTCACTGCGGCGTTCGCCGCAGCCGGTTGGTTTGAGCAGTTCGAGTACTGGTCGCTCAGCAGGCTCTTCGAGTTGCGTGGCGCACGGGCACCGACGCTGCCGATCGTCATCGTGAGCGTCGATCAATCGACACTCAGCGAGTTGAACGAGCAATGGCCGTTCGCTCGTGGTCGCCATGCCGATCTGATCCGTGCGATCATCCCCGGCAAGCCGCGCGCGATCGTGCTCGATCTGAACTTCGATGAGCCGTCACTGCGCGGTCCTGCCGATGACGCCCAGCTTGCGGAGGCCGTGGCGTCTGCTGGCAATGTTCTCCTTGCTGGCGTGTACGGGATCGATATTCAGCCCTTCTACCGGCGCGATGCACTCAATGTGCCGATCCCGGAGCTTCGGCGTGGTGCCGCCGCTGTCGGTCTCGTCAACGCGCCCATCGAAAGCGATGGGCAGATTCATCGAATGCCGGTCAGGCTCACACTGCCCTTTGGAGAGATGCCGACCTTGATCGTGGCCGCGCACGGCTACCTCGCGAAGCTCGGCCTGCGCGGCGCACCGTTACCGCGCACGAACGACGTCTTGATCAATTACCGCGGGGGACCGAAAACGTTTCCGTGGATCTCGTACTACCGCGTGCTGCGCGGCGAGATCCCGGCATCCTACTGGAACGACAGAATCGTCATGGTCGGCGTGACCAGTCCGCTCCTCCATGACCGGTTTGCAACGCCGTTTGCCCGGAACGGTGAGATGCCGGGCGTCGAGATTCTCGCGAACGAGCTGGAAACGTTGATGACGGGCAACTGGCTCCGCGAGGTCTCGCTGGCCGTCTCGGTGGTCCTGGCCGTTGTCTTCGCTCTGGTCGGCTTTGTCGTT
>Ga0066659_10001418_pt1 | contig 10412 bp, 9 predicted proteins | sample GraSoiAngelo_108_FD_75176 | JGI IMG/M metagenome (GOLD analysis project Ga0066659, IMG submission 75176) | Grasslands soil microbial communities from the Angelo Coastal Reserve, California, USA - 14_0903_09_40cm | ecosystem: Environmental > Terrestrial > Soil > Grasslands | place: USA... | reverse complement strand
CTAAGATGCCACTTCTTTCGAAAATGTTGGCGCGGAGAGGTGCGAGAGCGGCCGATTCGGCGTGCCTGGAGAGCACGTGTGCTGGCAACGGCACCGTGGGTTCAAATCCCACCCTCTCCGCCAAACTTGGCGCGAGAAACATCGGTTCTCAATGTTTGGGCAGGGGCGCGCCAGTAGTACCAACGAGCCATATAGTTCTATTGCCGTGAAAAGGTGTCGCTTGCGCGACAACGGCTATGTAGAGGGTGGGATTTGAACGAGGGGGACGTGGGGGAGAGGCTCCCCCACCAACTTGGCGCGACAAACGTCCGGTTCTTAATGACCAGGCAATGCCGCGCCAGCCTCACCAGCAGGCCATGGCATTGGTTGCCGTAATTAGGTGTCGCTTCGCGACATCATCCGGGCGCCGGGAAACGAGTGCTTGACTGTCGCCAGACCTTAAGGAGAAGTCGCGGGACGCGACACCTTATTTCGGCACACAACCTAATTGCCTGCAGGTACTACTGGCGCGGCACTGCCACCAAGTTTGAAGTCGGGCGCATATCGCGCCAAGAATAAAGGGGCTGGGCCCTGTGCAACAGAATCCTGTGAACCCCGCCAGGTCCGGAAGGACGCAACGGTAAGCAGGCCAGTCTGGGTGCCGCAGGATCACCTGGCCCCGCTTCCTCTTTGGCGCGACAGAAAATGCCGGGTTTATGAGCTAGCAGGCAATGGCGCGCCAGTTCTACCAACGAGCCATGAATTTCCATGGCCATGAAAAGGTGTCGCGGGACGCGACCCCTTATTTCGGCACACGAACTCATTGCCTGCAGGTAAAGCTGGCGCGGCACTGCCCAAAGGTATGAAGTCAGACGTCTTCTAGCCCGCCAAGAACCATGGATTACCAAGTTTCTGCGCGAAAATACCGGCCGAGCATGTTCGACGATGTGATCGGCCAGCCGCATGTCGTGCAGATGCTCGTGAACGCCATCACCGCGAAGCGGATCGCGCACGCGTTTCTCTTTTCCGGGACGCGCGGGGTCGGCAAGACGACGGTGGCGCGCCTGCTGGCCAAAGCGCTCAACTGCGAGCGTGGTCCCACCAGCACCCCCTGCGGGAAATGTCCCAACTGTTTGGAAATCGCCCAAGGCATCTCCGTGGACGTCATCGAGATTGACGGCGCCTCGAATACCGGGGTGGATGACGTGCGGGAACTCCGCGAGAACGTCAAGTTCGCGCCGTTCCGGGGTCATTATCGGATTTACATTATCGATGAAGTGCACATGTTGTCGAACTCAGCGTTCAACGCGTTGCTGAAGACGCTCGAGGAACCGCCGCCCCACGTGGTCTTCATCTTCGCCACCACCGAGATCCACAAGATCCCGCCGACCATTTTGTCGCGCTGCCAGCACTATAGCTTTCGTCGGATCTCGAGGGCCGAGATCATCCAACGCCTCCGCTACGTCGCGGCCCAGGAGGGCATCGGCGTCGAGGATCGGAGTCTCGCCTCGTTGGCGCGGGCCAGTGAAGGGAGCATGCGGGACGCCCTCAGCCTGCTGGACCAGGCCGTAGCCTTCGCCGGCAAGACCGTTCGGCAGAGCGATCTGGAGACCTTGCTCGGCTCGGTTCCGCAGGAACACATCCGGGCGATGATCTCAGCCATCCTCGCACAGGATAGTTCAGCTGCCGTGCGGATCATTGCTCAGCTCCTCGACCAAGGCCACGATCTCCGCGTGTACTGCGGGGACCTCGTCGAACATATCCGCAATCTGCTGGTCGCTGTCGCCGTGCCCTCCTCGCAGGAACTGGAGGGACTGATTGAACTGTCGAAGGATGACGTGCGGCAGATCGAGACCGACGCCAGGGTGTTCACCGTGGAGCAGCTTCAGGAGTTGTTTCGGATTTTTTCGCAGGCCGAGGATGCCTTGCGCCTGAGCGCTCATCCTCGGTTCGTCCTGGAGGTGGCCGCGGTGCGGTCCACGCGTCTGTTGCTCCCTGTGCCCCAGGCTGCATCCCCTTCTCCCGCGGCTCTGGACGCTCCACGGCCGCACGTGAGCCACCCCGAACCTCAGCGCGGCGCTCCGCCTCCAGGTCAGCTCCCAGGGAAGGCCTCCCACAACGAGTCTTCCCGAGCCGCATCCGAACAAGCGGGTCGGGCCGGCCAGACCCAGGAGGCTCTTCCCGGCGCTCAACCCATGAAGCCCGCTTTACAGCCGGCAAAGCCGACTCTCTCAGCCCACGCATCGGGAGCGACCGCGCAATCCGTTCAGTCACTCGGCACTCCGGGTGCAAAGCCGGCGAGCCCGGCCGGCGGCATTCCGCCGGACAATCGCCAGACGACTGCGCCTCCCGCCGCAGACCCGCCCGTGCGCCTCGACTGGGAGCAGATCCTGGAACGCGTGGCGACCGCGCATCCGAACATCGCCCCCTTCCTGGAGAGGGGAAGCCTGGTGGCGATCGAGGGCAATCTGGTCACCATCGGCTATCCCCACACCGCCTCGACCGCGCTCACACGGATTCAAAACGAGGAGAATCTCCGCCTCGTCACGGACGTCTGCGCAGGGTTGGCGGGCCGCCCTGTCAGGCTTCGCGTGATCGCATTGGCAGATGGGCAGGGAACCGGCGGGAGCCTCGCCCAAATCCGTGCCGCGAAGGAACGGGACCAAAAAGAGGCGCTCCTGGAACGCACTCGTTCCCATCCATTGGTCAAGCAGACTCTCGATATCTTCGGAGCGGAGCTGGTCGAGGTCCGCCAGGCATCCCAGGAGAAAGAGAGGCGATCATGATCAAGAATCCATTCGGAAATATCGGCAACATCATGAAACAGGCTCAGGCCATGCAAGAGCAACTGGCCAAGATCCAGGAGCAGGCTGCCTCCAAGACCGTGGATGGGACGGCCGGCGGCGGCATGGTCACGGTGAGCGTCAGCGGAGCCATGCAGGTCGTCGCGTTGAAGATCGACCCCGAGGTGCTCAAGTCCGGGGATGCGGAGATGCTGCAGGACTTGATCGTGGCGGCGACCAACGACGCGTTGCGCAAGGCGCGGGACATGATGGCAGAAGAGATGAAGTCGATCACGGGAGGACTCCGGATTCCAGGCCTATTTTAAATGTTGAATTGAGGAAACCTTCACCGCTCATCATTCACAACTCAACATTTACGATTCACCATTGTCTTTGTTATGAGCATCGATCAACACGGCCTGCTCGCCCGACTGATCCGGGAACTCGTGAGGTTGCCCGGCATCGGGCAAAAGACGGCCCAACGCCTCGCCTTCCATATTCTTAAGACCGAGCCGGAGGAGGCTCTGCGGCTGGCCGAGGCAATTCGAGCCGTGAAGGAGGGCTTGGCCTTCTGCCGCCAGTGCCGCAACATCGCCGAGGGTGAGCTCTGCGAGTTCTGTCTCGATCCCAAGCGTGATCAGAGCAAGGTGCTAGTCGTGGAGGAACCGAGCACCCTCTATGCCATCGAGCGATCCGGGGGGTTCCACGGCCTCTACCACGTGCTGCTCGGATCACTCTCACCCCTGGATGGGATCGGTCCGTCGGACATCCGCGCTGAGGATCTCGTGAATCGATTGAAAGATGGCGTGATCCAGGAAGTCATCCTCGCCACAAGCCCCACGATCGAGGGTGAGGCGACGGCGATTTACCTGACCAAGCTGATGAAGCCGCACGGCGTCCGGGTGACGCGGATCGCGTACGGTATCCCGGTCGGGATGGATCTCGAGTACGCGGACGAGGTGACGCTGATCAAATCCATCGAAGGGAGACGGGATCTCTAACCGCGCGTGCGCGTTGACGAAAATTTCCGCGGTCTGCTATAGTTTACCGTAACGTTGGTGCTGAAAGCGGGCCGGTCCCCCGAAAAGGAGCGATGCCGAAGAGCGTGACAAAACTCGCCAAGCCCAAGCGGGCCACCAAGGGGCGAAAGCCGGCGGGGAAGTACGACGACATCCGCCGTGACCTCGAAAAGCAAAGAGCCGCTCTGCTCGAGGAAGCCGGCGTGACCATGCTGCAGCGACCCGAGCTGGAATCGTTCCCGGATTTGAGCGACCAGGCTACGGCGGAAGTGGACCAGAACTTTACGCTTCGACTGAAGGAGCGCGAGCAGAAGCTGCTGAAGAAAATCGACGACGCGCTCGACAGAGTGGCCGCGCGCACCTACGGCATCTGTCTGCGCTGCGGCGAGGAGATCCCTTACAAGCGGCTGAAGGCACGCCCCGTCACGACGCTGTGTATCGAATGCAAGACCCAGCAGGAGCGGGAAGAAAAGATTCGCCGATAGAGGGGCAGGCCCTCCCTCTTTGGCGCGACAGAACATGTCGGGTCTATTAGCCAGCAGGCAATGCCGCGCCAGTTGTACCCGCAGGCAATTAAGCTGTGTGCCGAAATAAGGTGTCGCGCAGCGCGACGCTGCTTTACGGGAATCGCTGCCACTGCCGGATGGTAAGTCTGGCGCGCCACTGCCCAAGGATCTGAAGTCAGATGTCTTCTAGCGCGCCAAGAACCCTCAGCGACTCAGCACGGTGACGCGCTCGCGCGCACGAAGGGCGCGTTCCGCTTCCTCCGGAACCCCTTCCACCAACGCCAAATACGTCTCATATTCCGAGATCGCCCGCTTGGGGTTCGTCGTCTCGTAGGCTTCCGCCAGGTTGTACCGCGCGAGCGGATAGTTCGGCCGCAGGCTCACCGACTTCTCGAATGCCGCGATCGCTTTGTCCTGGTCTCCCAGTTCTTTATACACAGTGCCGAGATTGTTGAGAACATCCGGTGTATTGGGGCGCAAGGTGAGTGATTGTTGCATTTCACCTTTCGCCTGTTCAAATCGGCCTTTCCCCTCCAACGCCAGGCCCAGCTTGTGATGCGCCTCCGCCAGCCACATCTTATTCGAGAACCCGCGCTTGATCGCCTTCGCGTACGCCTCAGCCGCAATGTCATAGTTGCGCGAGCCACAGTACGATAAGTGAGCAGTCTGCCCTCTGGCGAACTGCTGGACGGCCGGGAAGGATTCTGTGTCCTCGGCTCCTGGTCCTCCGGGACGCTGGCCGCCCTTGGTCTTTTCCCCGCGCTCGATGCGAGCCAGGAAGTCCCTCCGGTAGGCGGACAGCAGCTTCGAGTACGGATCCAGCGAGAAAGAGGCCAATAGCAGGGTAGGCTCATCCGCTCCGCCCAATACGATGTACTGGGTCGTGCTTTTCTCATCACCCGTCTCGTACAACGTGCTGGGATCAAGGTTCGCCCGGTCGGCAAGTTGAGCGACGTTCAGATAGAACTCGAGGGCGGGCGTGAGCTCCGACAGCGTTCGGCGCAGAACAGGGTATGGCTTGAGGCTTTGACCGGTCGGGAACGCAAACACCGCTCCGACCAGCAGCCCATCCTCGTCGAAAAAGAACGATTCCTCAGCGCCGGACTCGCTTCGGTTCGCCGCGATTCGCAGTTCTTCGCCGCTTCCCCACGTCTCTCGGCGCGGCGAGCCGCTCTCCCGGCGCTGCAGGAAGTCCGTCTTCCGGTCGCACAGCCGTGTGGACTTGAGCAACGCGAGATCGCTTGCCGAAGGGGGGAACCGCGACGCCGGGGGAGGGGGGTTGCAGCCGGATAGCAACAGCCCCACGAAGGCGGCTGGCAGACCCAGGGCAATCCATGTGTTCATCTTGAACTGTCTTGGGAGGGAGTTCATGGCGCGGCGGCGGGTCTGAGGCAGTGTTCAGTGCACGGACTTTTCCCCCGGACAACGAAAAAGCACACGCCAGGTGAGATCCCCGCCCAGCGTGTGCTCATCAACCGGATGCCTCAGGAGAACCGGACCCCGGCTCGCGGTCGGCCAGGAATGGCCGGAAGAGTTACCGGAAAATCAGACCCTGGCGCTGCGAATTGAGCCCGGCGTCTTCAGCAGTATACCCAAACAGGCCTGGGAAAATGGACACCAGGTTGTACGTGAATCGGTTGATGGCGTAATCCGCAGCCACCCCCAATGGGTGGAAGCCGAAGGCGAGCCACCGAAGAGGGTGATCATTAATCGGCGCCACCGCCACAGGATCCGCGTAGGTGAGGGCCAAGCTATCCAGAGGCCAGTATGTCGTGGCCTGCTGGGCAGCCGAAATCTGATCCCGCCCACTCATACATCCACTGGAGAGCAGAGCGACTACCACCGCCATGCCTGCTAGGAGTCTTACAGTTCGCATCATCTCACCTCTTTCTTCTCGTGGTCTTCTTTTCAGTCTCGCAAGAGAGCGGCATTCGATATGCCAAAAGTCTAGCGCAACTCCACTGTTCTGTCCAGTGGACGACGGAACGATGGGCGGCGGTGTCGCGCGACGCGACACCTTATTTCGGCATACAACTTAGTTGCCTGGGGGTACTACTGGCGCGGCATTGCCTGATCATTATGAATCGGACGTTTGTCGCGCCAAGTGCGGTATGGTGGGCGATACTGGTATCGAACCAGTGGCCTCTTCCGTGTGAGGGAAGCGCTCTTCCGCTGAGCTAATCGCCCACACGAGCACGCGAGTCTAACATGGCGGATCAGGTCAGTCAACGACGGATCAAGGATGCGGGAGTCAGCTTGACATCTTTCGAACGCGGTCCTTACAATGCGAAATCGATGGAGATTCAAGCAGATGCGTGAAGACGTCGTCGTCATCGGTGGTGGCCTGGCCGGATCGGAGGCGGCCTGGCAAGCCGCGACGCGGGGGGCGCGCGTGACGCTGTACGAAATGCGCCCGAAGGAGCCGACGCAGGCCCACAAGACAGGTCTGCTGGCCGAATTGGTGTGCTCGAACTCCTTGGGCTCTGGTGACATGCTCAACGCCCCCGGTATCCTCAAAGAGGAGATGCGTCGCTTGAATTCGTTGGTAATCCGGGTGGCGGATGAAGTCCGGGTGCCGGCGGGAACGGCGCTGGCCGTGGATCGTGACCAGTTCGCTCAACGGATCACCCAAACCCTGGAGAGCCACCCGAATGTCCGGATCATCCGAGAAGAGATCAAGGAGATCCCGAGCGACTGCGTCTGCATCATTGCGACCGGCCCGCTCACATCCGACGGCATGGCCACCGCCATCCGGAACCTGACGCATTCCAAGAACCTGTATTTTTTTGACGCGATCTCGCCCATTATCGACACGGACTCCATCAAGATGGAGCTGGTGTTCCGAGCTTCCCGGTATGACAGGGGCGGAGCGGACTATCTGAATTGTCCTATGGACGAAGCGTCCTACGATGCCTTTCACGACGCCCTGCTCAAAGCGGAGAAAGTCCAGCCGAAAGAGTTCGAAAAGACCCCCTATTTTGAGGGCTGCATTCCCATCGAGGTCATGGCCGAGCGGGGCCGCCAAACGATGCTGTACGGGCCTTTGAAGCCGGTCGGGTTGGAAGATCCACGGACGCGCACCCGTCCCCACGCGGTCGTCCAGCTCAGGGCCGAGAACCTCCACGGGTCGTGTTACAACATGGTCGGTTTCCAGACCAAGCTGACCTATCCGGAGCAGCGACGCGTGTTCCGCATGATCCCCGGCCTTGAACAGGCCGAGTTCCTCCGGTACGGCAGCCTCCACCGGAACACGTTTGTGAATTCCCCCGAGCTCCTGCGCGATACGTTGCAACTCAAGGCGCGAGGCACCGCGTTTTTTGCCGGGCAACTCGTGGGAGTGGAAGGCTACACCGAATCGGCTGCCATGGGAGGCTTGGCGGGCATCAATGCAGCCAGGGGGCTGGCCGGACTGCCCCTGGTCACTCCGCCGCCCGCGACGGCGCATGGGAGTCTGATCACGTATATTACGACCTGTGAGCCCCGTCATTTCCAGCCGATCAACACCAACTTCGGTCTGTTCCCGCCCCTCCCGACCCGGATCAGGGACAAAGACCAGAAGCGGCGCCTGATCGGCCAGCGCGCGCTGGAGGATCTCGAAGCATGGAAGACGCGATTCGCGCTTTCGTGACGTTTCTTGAGGTGGAGCGAGGGGCGTCCCGCGAGACGATTCGTGGCTATCGTTCGGACCTCCGCCAGTTCCTTTCCTACGCCGGCACGCTCCGCCCCGCCGCGGCACCCGCGCTGACCCCCCAGGAGGTCGACCCGTTGACGATTCGTGGGTATCTGGCGTGGCTGGACCGGAAGAAGGAAAAGAAAGCCTCCCTGGCGCGGAAGCTGGCCGCGCTTCGAAGTTTCTTCCGCTTCATGGCGCGTGAAGGGCTGGCGGGGGAGAATCCCGCCGCCGAGGTCCGCACCCCCAAACAGCCGCAATACTTGCCGCGGGTCCTGACCAAGGACGACGCCAACGCGCTCATGGAATTTCCGGAAGGGGACGACTTGTCGGCCAGGCGCGACCGCGCGATCCTCGAAACGCTCTATTCCACGGGCGCCCGCGTGAGCGAGCTGGTCGGCATGAATGTGGAGGACCTGAACCGGAGCGACGGCTTGGTCAGGCTTCGCGGCAAAGGGAGGAAGGAGCGCATCGGGCCGATCGGGACAGTGGCGCTCGAGGCGCTCCGGGAGTACCACGCCTCTCTCCGGCCATCAGCTATCAGTCCTTCGACGGGCTCAGGACCCCGAGCGCAGTCGAGGGGCCATCAGCTCTCAGCCCGATCTGATACCCCCGTCTTTACTAACAATCGGGGCGGGCGCCTGACCGCGCGCAGCGTGGAACGGATCGTGGAGAAACATTCCCGTCGATTGAGCGGGGGAAGCGTGAGCCCTCACGCGTTGCGCCACTCGTTCGCGACTCATCTGCTGGACGAGGGAGCTGACCTCCGCGCGATCCAGGAAATGCTCGGCCACGCCTCGCTCGCGACGACGCAGAAATACACCCACCTGGCGACGGACCACCTGCTGGAGGTGTACGACCGTGCCCATCCGAGGGCAGGACGGCCTTCAGGCGTGCGGCCGGGGACAGGAACCACTCGACCATGAGGATCCGTTCCACGACCATTCTCTGCGTGAAGCGCGGGGCCAACGTCGCCATGGGCTGCGACGGCCAGGTCACTGTGGGCACCACCGTAATGAAGAGCAACGCCCGCAAGCTCCGTCGTATCCACCACGATCAGGTGTTGACCGGCTTCGCGGGCGCCACGGCCGACGCGCTGACGTTGTTTGAGAAATTCGAGGCCAAGTTGGAAGAATACCGCGGCAACCTGACCCGGGCGGCGGTGGAGTTGGCCAAGGACTGGAGGACCGACCGCGTGCTCCGGCGACTGGAAGCCCTGCTGGCTGTGGCGGACTACGACCATGCCCTCGTCATTTCCGGGACCGGCGACGTGGTCGAACCGGAGGACGGCATCCTGGCGATCGGCTCCGGAGGGCCCTACGCCCTGGCGGCCGCGCGGGCCCTCCTCAACCATTCAACCCTGGAGGCGCGCGCAATCGTCGAGGAGTCCATGCGGATCGCGGGCGCCATCGATATCTATACCAATCAGCAACTCATCATCGAAGAGCTCAAACGCTGAACGGGAAGGAGGACATGGCTTCGGACCCGCAGACACGGCGAAGCAGTCTTGACCGCCTGACGCCCCGCCAGATCGTGGAAGAACTGGATCGCTACGTGATCGGGCAACGGGACGCCAAGCGCATGGTCGCGATCGCGTTGCGCAACCGGTGGCGGCGCCAGCAGTTGAGCGCCGAGCTTCGGGACGAGGTGATCCCGAAGAACATCATCATGATCGGCCCAACCGGCGTCGGAAAAACCGAGATCGCGCGCCGCCTGGCGAAGTTGGCGCAGGCTCCCTTTCTGAAAATCGAAGCGTCGAAGTTTACCGAGGTCGGCTACGTCGGGCGGGACGTGGAGTCGATCATTCGTGACCTCACAGAGCTGGCGGTCGGCATGGTCAAAACAGCCCATGTGGAACAGGTGCAGCAGAAGGCGGAGCAACTGGGAGAAGAGCGGCTGCTGGACTTCCTGCTTCCCCCGACCAGCCAAAAGCCGACCCTGGGCGGCTTTGAGGACACGGGCTCGGACGCCTCCACCCCGATCGGGTCTGAGTCCTATGAAGCGACCCGCTCGAAGCTTCGTCTCCAGTTGCGCGAGGGAAAGCTGGATCACCGCTCGGTCGAACTGGAAGTGAAGGAACGAGGGCTTCCCATCGGCGTGATCTCGAACGTCGGAGGCATGGAAGAGCTTGAAAGCGGCCTGCGCGACATGCTCGGAGGGTTATTTCCAGGAAAGAAGAAGAAACGGATCATGAAGGTGCCCGAGGCCCTGAAACACCTCACGCAGGATGAAGCGCAGAAGTTGATCGACATGGACGAGGTGATCAGAGAAGCGGTGACCAAGGTGGAAGAAGCCGGCATCGTGTTTCTGGACGAGATCGACAAGATCGCCGGGCGGGAGAAGAGCATCGGGCCGGACGTGTCCCGCGAAGGCGTGCAGCGAGACCTCCTGCCGATCGTGGAAGGCTCCACCGTGAACACGAAGTACGGTCCGGTCCGGACCGATCACATCCTGT
>Ga0066659_10001415_pt1 | contig 10428 bp, 10 predicted proteins | sample GraSoiAngelo_108_FD_75176 | JGI IMG/M metagenome (GOLD analysis project Ga0066659, IMG submission 75176) | Grasslands soil microbial communities from the Angelo Coastal Reserve, California, USA - 14_0903_09_40cm | ecosystem: Environmental > Terrestrial > Soil > Grasslands | place: USA... | reverse complement strand
GCAACGCTGAGAGCGGTTCCAATTTCATCGATCACCGCCTCCGGGAAAGTCAACAGGTCATCCTTACTGGATCCGGTCCAGAACAGTGGCTTCTCGCCGGGGACGCTCTTCGGTCTCGTCATGTAATTATCCCAGTTTTAGGATATCGCGTCAAGCGGGTCCCGTCATTGGTTAGAATCCCGCACTGTTACGGCCGGGCTGCAGAGTCAGCTCCCACTCATCGATTTCTCCTAGCTGACACTGTTAGGTAAGCCTCCTGCCGTCTTCAAACTTTGCCAGAAATGAAATGCTGAATGTGGCGGTTTGCTAATTCACCCTGACCTGTTCGCACAGACCAATTTTCATTTGTTTTGTTAGCGTTGCGACCTTCCTAGTTGCGCTGGACGCTCTCATTTGCGGTCTATTGTTCAGCAAGTGTTCAGCAAAAAATCTGTGGCTTTCCTCGCTTAACTGGGCGTTAAACCGCCAGTATGCCCTGGTTGCCAAACCATCCCGTAAATCCGCATCAAATTCAATCAATACGAGCGCGTTTGTCGTTACCTATCCGGCGGTCAATTTCCGGGTTGCTCGTCATTCTGGAAGAATACAGAAACGACAGTGTGATCTAGCGCAAATCTCTTCTGCGAAGGCACTTATGTAGGACGTGGCTTCAATCTAGCCCTCCGTTATTTGAGTCGAAAACAATTCACCGTACGCTTGAGTACGGGCGGGTGTATAGTGCGAGCGTCTAGTCACACCGGGCGCCGCGTCTGCCACGGCGACGGTTCTTGTGCCACCGGATTTACACTCTGAAGAGCAGGAATGATGCCGCCGTTGTCGGCAATTGAGTCGTAGTCCCAATGCTTTCAGAGCAAGTCGATTTAAGGAACCCATAACGCAAAAACAAACTACAGGAGTACACATGAACAAGATCACAGTAAAAGACGGCACGGAGATTTACTACAAAGATTGGGGCAGCGGTCAGCCGCTTTTTTTTCATCATGGTTGGCCTCTGTCTGCTGACGACTGGGATGCCCAGATGATGTTTTTCCTGGAGCGAGGTTATCGGGTAATCGCTCATGATCGCCGCGGTCACGGTCGTTCCACTCAGACAGTGAATGGCAACGACATGGACACCTACGCTGCCGATGTCGCCGAACTCGCGAAAGCGCTTGATCTCAAGAATACTGTGCACATCGGCCACTCCACGGGCGGCGGCGAGGTGACGCGCTATGTCGCGAAGCACGGCAAGGGGCGAGTCGCGAAAGCGGTGCTCATCAGCGCTATTCCCCCCCAACTGCTGAAGTCGGACAAAAATCCCGACGGCCTTCCCATGGCGGTGTTCGACCAACTTCGTGACGGCACCGCCAACCACCGTTCCCAGTTTTATCAGGATATAACCATCCCGTTTTATGGTTTCAACCGTCCTGGTGCAAAGATCTCGCAAGGCATTCGAGACAACTGGTGGCGTCAAGGAATGATGGGAGGAATCAAGGCTCAGTACGACTGCATAAAGGTCCTGTCTGAAACCGAGTTTTTCGATGATCTCAAGATCATCGACGTCCCCGTTCTGGTGATGCATGGCGAGGACGATCAGATCTGTCCCTTTGAGAGTAGTGGAGCGAAATCGGTGAAGCTCTTGAAACACGGCACACTGAAGTCGTATCCCGGATTCCCGCATGGCATGCCCACCACGCACGCGGACCAGATCAATGCCGACCTCCTCGAATTCATAAAGCGAGAGGCGGGTGTCGCGGCCGTCGCAGCTGTGTGAAATTCTCGGGCGGCCCCAGTCTTCGGTTTTTGTGAGGGCTGGGGCTTTAGACGCGAACCTTGTGGAAATCCCGACAAGTGCATCCCGTCAGGAAATCAAGCACTGACGAGATGCGCGTATCTCGTGAGAAGAATCCACCGAGCGCCTACTGAACCAGGGCGCTAACTGTGCGTTGAATTGCTTGTGGAGGCTGTCCGAATGCCCGGACGAATGAACGCCGCATCCGCTCGCGATTTCCGAAACCGTTCTTCCTGGCAATTTCCTCGGCGGAGAAGCGGCCTGCCTCCATCATCAACCGTGCAGATTCCACGCGCAGCTGTTCGATTGCCTTCGCGGGTGACCGCCCCGTTTCTTCTCTAAACAGTCGGCTGAATTGCCGCGGGCTCAGAAAGGCGGCGTTCGCCAAGTCATTCACAGCCAGCGGCTTGCTCAAATGTTCTTTTGCGTAGGTGAGCGCGGTCTGGACGCGATCGGATGTTGCATCGAGGTCTAACAATGTCGAGTACTGCGATTGCCCGCCGGCGCGACGGTGATAAACGACCAGTATTTTGGCGACTGCACGAGCGATCTCCGCGCCAAGATCCTTCTCCACCAGAGCCAGCGCAAGGTCGAGTCCGGCGCTCATGCCCGCCGATGTCCATATTGGTCCATCGATGATAAAAATACGATCTTCCTCGACGGCTATCTTGGCGTAGCGACGTTGCATATTTCTCGCGAACTGCCAATGGGTGGTTGCTCGTCGACCGTCGAGCAATCCGGCCTCCGCGAGAACGAGCGCGCCGGTGCAGACCGAAGCGATGCGCGCCGTTCGATCAACTGCCGATCGAAGATAGCTTAACAACCCCGGCGTAGCTGCCGGGGCTGCGATGCTACCCGCAATGATGAGGGTGTCGAACGTGCGGCGTTTGAACGACGACGTCTGAATCTCATATCCCAGCGATGTGGCGACCGGGCCGCCGCGCTCCGAGAGCAGCGTGACTTGGTACACCCCCGACCCGACCTTCCAGTTTGTGATCTCGAACACACTCGTGACCGCAAAGTTCATGGGAGAAAACCCGGGATAGATGATGAATCCGATTTTATGCATCTGATTTCTCCGACCTGAGTCTATCCCACCGCGCACAGGATGTCCTAAAAAGTCGCCTATTTGACATTCGCGCCGTCGATTTTCGGGCTATTGTGCGGTCAGAAGCCTGAGGTATCGCCGGCCTTGAAATCGAGATGATGTCGTTGCCAGCAGCGAATCGGCCTTCCTTTCCCACGAGAGAGATACTTGCATCACAACCAGATCGCCGAACATTTGAATGGCGAACTCGAAACACGAAAGCATACAGCCTTAGAGGAGCCCACGATGGGAAACACGAAAATTTTAGTGACGGGGGCAACGGGAAAAACGGGTGGGTATGCCATCAAAACGCTTCTGGAACTGAAGGTACCGGTGAGAGCGTTGGTTCATCGGATTGACGCTCGATCAGAACAACTGAGCGCCGATGGCGTTGAAATCGCTCAAGGCGATCTATCCGATTTTGAGGCGGTAAACGAAGCATTGAAGGGAATCACTGGAGCCTATTTCGTTTATCCCATTGAGGTGCCGGGAATCCTGGAGGCCACCGCGTTTTTCGCCCAAGCCGCCCTGGAACAAGGTGTCGCCGCCATCGTGAACATGTCGCAGATCTCAGCGCGAAGGATTGCGAAGAGCCACGCCGCTCAGAATCATTGGGTTGCGGAGCGCCTGCTGGATCGCTCGGGCATTCCGGTCACACATCTGCGGCCTACCTTCTTTGCCGAATGGCTGGAGTATTTCTCGGACAGCATCAGGGAAAAGGATATGTTCCCGCTTCCCTTTGGCGACGTTCGCTATGCGCCCATCGCGGCGGAAGATCAGGGCCGGGTCATTGCGGCGATCTTGAATGATCCAGCTGGGCACGCAGGAAAGATTTATCCCCTCTACGGTCCGAAGGAATTAACCCAATACGAAGTGGCTGACATCCTCACGCAGGTTCTAGGGAGAAAGATTACCTACGCTGCGCTCGAGATCAAAGACTTCATGGAAATCTGGAAGAAAACGGGGTTCTCCGCTTACAACCACCAGCATATAGCTGCTGTCGCCCAGGATTGCCGCGACGGACTCTTTTCAGGAACAAACGATTTGGTGGAAAAGCTCACCGGCCAAAAGCCACTCGGGATGATGGATTACATCGTCAAGAATAAAGCGCTGTTCAGCCAAAGCGCGGCCGCGCGCGCATGAATCCTGAGAAAGACTAAATGCTTCGGAATCTCGACGAGCGAGGAGGGAAAATATGAGCCGCAAAGTACTCATCACAGGAGCCACCGGAGACACTGGCCGGGCCGCCGTTAAAGAATCGCTAAAAGCTGGACTGGTGGTCCGCGCCATGGTCCACGGCATAGACGACAGATCGAAAGCGTTGGAAGAGTTCGGCGCAGAAGTCGTCGTCGGCGACCTTCAGGAGATTGATACGATTCGACAGGCCATGGAGAGCATGGACGCTGCCTATCTTGTCTACCCGGTCAAACCTGGACTCATAACCGCCACTGTAAATTTCGTGCAGGCTGCGAAGGAGGCGGGTGTCTCGACCGTCGTCATCCTGTTGCAACGATCCGCAAACCGCAATTCAAAAAGTTACTCATGCCGGGACAGTTTCATCGCCGAGGAGGTGCTCAAATGGTCAGGCCTTTCGTTCATCAATCTGCGCCCGACATATTTCTTGGAATGGCTGCTCTATCCCTGGCAGCTTCCTCTCCTGGCGAATGAGGGTGTTCTGCGTTTACCGGTCGGGAAGGGGCGTCATTCACCGATTGCAGCAGAGGATCAAGGGCGCGCAATCGCCGCGATCCTGAAGAATCCCGAGGGACTTATCGGCCAGACGATTAATCTCTCCGGACCGGTCGAGATGAACCACGAACAGATGGCTGCGGAGCTGACCGATGCGCTGGGTCGCAAGATCGTCTTCGAGGATGTGTCGATCGGTGAGTATTGCAAGTCCATAGAGGCCATGGGCGTGCCGCCCTACATCGTGCAGCACCTTAGTGGTGCCATGGAGGACTACCAGCACGGTGCGATGTCCGGGGCGGACAACAACGTCGAAAAGCTGACAGGAAAGAAGCCTATGAGTGTTGGCGAGTTCGCACGCGCTCATTTGGATCAACTGAACCCAAAGACGAGCAAAGTAGCAAAAGCATAGGAATTTTGTCTCTATTTGTTTGCGGAGCCGGGAGACGCACACCAACGAGTACTCGATTCTCTCGAACGGGATATTTAGTCACTTTAACTACTGGAGCAAACCATGAAAGTAATGGCTATTGGAACGCTGAAACCTCTTTCGCCGGAACAAAGACAGAACTATCTACCGAGGGAAGTCCCGGCGACGTTGCAACTCTATCTCGACGACAAGATGGAGCAGTTCTGGCTGCGGGACAAAGAGGCGGACGTAATCTTCCTGATGAATGTGGAGTCGGTCGACGAGGCGCACAGGCTTCTTAGAGCGTTACCGCTTGGTCGAGACAATTTGCTGACCTTTGACCTGATGCCGGTCGGGCCTCTGCTGCCGCTCGGCATGTTGATGAAGCCAAAAGGAGTAGGAATATGAAACAGGATTCAACGACAGCGAAAGCCAACAATCGCATGGACAGCACACCGTCTTTCGCCGAGCACCATGTTCCGCGGGAGGCGGGAAAAGTCTACGCACGCGACTACAAAGGCGCTGGTCCTGCCTTGGTGCTCATGCACGGCTTCCCCGATAACCTGCACATCTGGGACGATCTGGTCCCCTACCTGATAGCCAGCGGGCGGCGCGTCGTGACGTTCGATTTCCTGGGTTTTGGCGCCTCGGACAAACCCACCGGCGCTGCGTACAGCTTCAAGCAGCAGTTGGGCGATCTTGAAGCGGTGGTCGAGGACCTTGGCCTAGGGAAGATTGTCCCTGTCGGCCACGATTCTTCCGGGTTCGCGTCGATCAATTACGCGCTAGCGCACCCCGAGGGAGTCGACTCCGTCATCATGCTCGACTCAGCCTATGCCGAAGACTCCACATTCCTTTGGCCGGAGATGGTCACGCTCTTCGCGACCAAGAGCCTCCATGCGCTGGCGATGGCTGTCGCCCAAAGCCCCGAACAGTTCGGCTGGCTGCTGAACTGGCAGAAGCAGAAATTCCTGGACGCCCTTCCCGAGACGCAGAAGCCCCATTTCAATGAGTTCCTCGGACCCCTTATCAGTGACAACTTCCTCACCCAAAATTCGGGCCCCGCGTTTGTGCAATTGGCGGCGCAGTTCTTCGATGCACACATCCAAAACGCCAAACGTCTGCCGGAGCTCAAGGCATTCGACGTTCCGGTCAAGCTCATCTGGGGACAGTTCGATCCGTACTTCCCCGTGTCGATGGCCGAGCGACGCAAGTCTCAGTTGAAGCACGCGTTCCTCACCCTCGTGCCAGCGGGCCATTGGCTGCAAATCGATGAGCCTCAGCAAGTGGCTACGGCGATGTTGTCAGAAGTCTGGACGACTGCCGGTAAGTAGTGCGGTTGCGAAGGGCGGGCTGTATCAAAAGTGGCTGGGCGTATTGATTAATTATTAAGGACAAGCGATGACCGCTACACTTTTTCTCGGATTTGTGGCGATGATGGCAGCGATAGTCGTAGGACTTGTCGCCCGCTACCTAAATGGCCGAACCGCATTCCGCGTGCTGGCCGGGCTGTCGGCATGGTTTATTTATGCCGGATTGATGGGTTATTTCGGAGTCTTAAAGAACACCGCGATGCGACCGCCAGGAACAGCGTTCCTCCTCGTTCCCGTCCTCTTCTTTCTCTTCCTTTTCATCGTGCGGGTTCTCTGCCAACGCACGGATCATATTGGCCTTTCCGCTCTGGATAATTCTGGGTGCGCAATGCTTCCGAGTTGGCGTCGAGCTGTTTCTGCATCAGCTTTGGATCGGCGGCCTCGTGCCCAAAATGCTGACCTTCGAGGGCGCGAACGTGGACATTTATATCGGAGCGTCAGCACCCGTGATCGCTTGGTTGTCCACGCGAGGGCGATTGGGCTTGAAGCTCGCGCTCGCTTGGAACGTATTGGGCCTTCTCGCGCTGACGAACGTCGTGACTTGCGCGGTGCTGACGTCTCCCGGCCCGTTCAACGTGATCCACGCCGAAGTTCCCAATCGGATGTTCGGCACGTTCCCATTTATGTTTATCCCAGGATTCTTCGTGCCCTTGGCGGTGACGCTCCACGTCCTTGCGATACGGGCGATTCGCAGCCGGCTGCGGACGGGGATTGGAATAAATCTGGCCGGGGCGCAGCGCGCTCAGACGGGCTCGCGGCCAGCATCGGTTTGAACAGCGCGTATGAGTTTTTCAAATCTCACGTAAGGAGACTTCTATGGAGCAAGCGCCAGGAACCTCGAATCAAGAAACTGTCGAAGGTGTAAGTGGTCTAAAGATATTTTTTCGATCGTGGCGTCCCGATGGTAAGGCCCGTGGGGCCATCGTCATCGTTCCGGGTTTCAACGCCCACAGCGGTTATTACGGATGGGTAGCGGAGCAATTCGTGGCCGATGGTCTAGCCGTGTACGCCGTGGATCTGCGTGGTCGGGGAAATTCGGATGGCGAGCGCTTTTATGTCGAAACGTTTGAAGACTACGTCCGTGATGTTGAAGCGGTTATGGCCATCGTAAAATCTCGAGAACCGGGCCTGCCCATTGTCATGCTGGGTCACAGCGCGGGCGGTGTCGTCTCTTGCCTCTACACCCTCGACCACCAGGCTATGTTGGCGGGGCTGATCTGCGAGAGTTTTGCTCATGAGTTGCCGGCACCCGATTTCGCGCTCGCAGTTTTCAAAGGGCTGAGTCACGTTGCGCCACATGCACATGTGCTTCACCTCCCCAACGAGAGATTTTCTCGCGACCCCAAAGCTGTCGAGGCAATGAACAACGATCCACTGATTGCCCACGAAACTCAACCAACACAGACTATGGCCGCCATGGTTCGGGCCGACGAGCGACTTAAGAAGGAGTTTCCTCTGATTACTCTGCCGGTCCTGATTCTTCACGGCACCCAAGATAAGAACACAAAGCCGAGCGGCAGCCAGCATTTTTACGACATGGCGGGTTCTGCAAATAAAACGTTGAAACTCTACGAAGGGGGTTTTCACGACCTTCTTAACGACATCGACAAGAAATTAGTCATGCGGAACATCATAGACTGGGTCAATGCCCGCGTTGCTGCCACGGTTGGCAATCAGGCACGGACCCAAGCCGCGTCACTCTGAGCGCCTCGACGATTTAGCGGCGAATCAGAAGCCGGACAAGAATTAGAACGCTGTCTCGCTGTTGCCCCCGCAACCGTTTGGGCCTGGGAGCAGAATCTCTTCCGCCACAACGTGAAATTGGCCGGCAGCTCAATCCCTCTCTCAGAGCGAATCTATGAGCACGCCTTGCCTCCTCGCGCTTCCGATTCAACGCTAAGACTTCTGGATACTAATTCGGACGTTTCGGTCTGTCCGCTGCTCGTTCGGCCTTGCGGGAGCGTAGTTCAGTTGTTTAGAACACCTGCCTGTCTCGTAGGAGGTCGCGAGTTCGAGTCCCGTCGCTCCCGTTAATTTCTCGGAACCGCAGTGTGATCTGCGTCAGGCTGCGCTCGTAGTGACAATGTTGGCGGTTCGAAGCGCCTTGATATCTCGCATGGGAGGTTGGCCGAAGAAACGGCTGTATTCACGATTGAATTGGCTCACACTTTCGTAGCCGACTTCGTACGCCGCGCTTGTGGCATCCACTCCATCCATAAGCATCCGCTCCCTTGCCCTTTGCAGCCTAAGCAGCTTCTGATACTGAAGCGGGCTCATCGCGGTCAATGCGCGGAACTGATGGTGAAGTGTCGAAACTCCCATTCGCGAGATCCCGGCCAGCTCCTCCATATGCAAAGGCTTCGTATAGTTGTCTCGCAGCCAGGAAATCGCTCTTGCCGTTCTGTTGCCGAGGTCGCCGGTTGTTGCAATGGTTCGGAGCCGCGCGCCCTGCGGAGTTCGCAGGACGCGGTAAATGATTTCGCGTTGGATCAAGTGGCTGAGAAAGGGTATGTCGTCGGGAACATCGAGAAGCTCCATAAGCCGAGAGCATGCTTTCAGCAAACCGGCCGGGGCCTCACCGACGGCAACGCCATGCCGTTGCGAAGAGACTTGCGATTCCGGCAAATCCTCACGATTAAGCATCTCCCGCACAATCGACATATCGAGGCGAAGTAACATCGACAGGAGCGGCACCTCAACCGACGCCTCGACGATTTGGCTCTCAATGGGAACATCTATCGAGGACAAGAAAAATGAGGAAGGACTACAAAGGTATTCCGTTCTTCCAAGGCTCATGCGCTTCTTTCCCTGTACGAAAACTGTGAGGCTGGGCTCAACAGCCGCGCGATAGCATGCCGTGGCTTCGGTTCGGCGAAAGAGAAGCAACCCGGTAATCGCCGTCGAATGCTCTCCTGCCGATGGAGCATGAGCTGCAATCCTGTTGACTAATTCCGTCCTCGCTTCCATCGCTGCTGACTTGGCGATCTTCTGCGCGGGCTTTCTCACTGAGCTTTACCTCTTTCCTAGAGTACTCCTCGCCCGACCGAATCGTGCACAAAATCAGAAGACCAGACAGGATTAGGCAAAGAATCGGCAGTATCGGGAAAGCGCGGCAAGCTCCACCTTCCATATCATTGAACTGATCAGAGAGGCTTTTGAAGAGACCGGCAGAGGCACATATGAAAAAACTGATTTCGCTAGGCGTAGTGACTTTGCTTATCGGCATGGCGACAACGATGCTCTCGGGCGGTCAGGACCGCGGTGGAAATGAGGGCATCCGGGCACGGTTTGTCGGAGCGTGGCGGCTGGTCTCGCTCGAAGCGCCAGGTCCAGACGGGAGAATTCACAAGGCCGACTCCACCGGGCTGTTTGTCTTTACGCGCGATGGCCACTTGTCCGTTCAGGTCATGGAGCGCAACCCGCCGCGACAAACTCCTGCCGGGCCTGAGCAGTACTCCCACGGCGGCTACGAGGCCACCTTTGGTACGTATGAAGTCGACGAAAATGCTCACACGTTCACGTTCCACGTCGAGGGCGCGTTAGTGCGCACCCTGATCGGCAAAGACCTGCCGCGCTCATTTAAGTTCTCGGGCAACCAACTCATCGTGAAGTCCACTCGCCCGGATGAACACTGGAAAGTCACTTGGGAACGCTACTAGGCCGCATCGGCAAATTAATCCACGCATAGCTTTGTATAAAGGATGAGAACAATGCAAAAACGCAAACTGGGAAAAAGCAATCTTGAGGTTTCCGCCCTCGGGTTCGGCTGCATGGGAATGAGCTGGTCCTACGGGCCCCCTAAAGACAAGCAAGAGATGATTGCTCTGCTGCACGCCGCCGTGGAACGAGGTGTCACGTTCTTCGATACTGCCGAGGTATACGGCCCGCTCCTGAACGAAGAACTGGTAGGTGAAGCGCTCGCTCCATTTCGCGGGAAAGTCGTAATCGCGACGAAGTTCGGATGGGAGGCCAACCCCAGTGATGGAGGCAAATGGAGCGCTCTCAATAGCCGGCCAGAGCACATCAAACAAGTCGCAGAAGGGTCGCTCAAGCGATTGAAAGTCGATGCCATCGATCTGTTCTACCAACATCGTGTCGATTT
>Ga0066659_10001409_pt1 | contig 10446 bp, 9 predicted proteins | sample GraSoiAngelo_108_FD_75176 | JGI IMG/M metagenome (GOLD analysis project Ga0066659, IMG submission 75176) | Grasslands soil microbial communities from the Angelo Coastal Reserve, California, USA - 14_0903_09_40cm | ecosystem: Environmental > Terrestrial > Soil > Grasslands | place: USA... | reverse complement strand
TAGTACCACGCCGCAGGGTTCTTGTCCTGATCGCCCGTGACGGCCTGCGTCAGCACGCGCTGCGCGTCGGCCAGATCCTTCTTGCGCTGATCCTCGAATTTCGTCGTTGTCGCGCTCTTCAAGTACATGTAGCCCTGGTTCACCAGAAAATGACCGGGTTTCAAGTCGCATTTGGGATCCGCCCACCGCCCCGCCTGCTGTTGTTGTTGCTGCTGTTGCTGCGCCGCCAGGCGCACCGTAAGCACACACAACATGAGGACCGAGAGATTGCGAACCGTTCGCACGTTCACTCCTTGGCTTTAGCGAGAAGAGCCTCGGCGTCGCGCTCGACGGCGCGCGCCACCTCCAGCGGCGGGCGCCCCAATGCCTTCGCCGCCGCCAGCACATCATCGTATTCTGGCTTCACCCGGATGTTGCCGCCATCCAGCACCTTCACGCGCACCGCGACGCCGTCCAACCGCACGGTAAGCTGGTGGCGTGGCAGCGTCGCGCGCTCGGCGATCCAGCGCCGCACGCCGGCCGTGGTGCTGTGACGGAACAGCTCCGCCGTCACGGCGTCCGCCAGCGTCTCGGGGGCCATTACCTCCACACGAAAACCAGAGCGGCCTTTCTTCATTTGCACCTGCCAGGTTTGCACGTCGAGCGCCCCCGCGCTCATCAACGCCTGCCGCAGCGGCTCGACATACTCAGGACTCATGTCATCCACGTCCGTGGCGAGCAGCACCACGCGGCCCGCTTCGCTCGCAGTTTCGGCAAGCAGAATGCGGAGTGCGTTCGGATAGGGCTTGGGATCGCGCTGCCCCGCGCCCCAGCCACTGCTCACCATCCGCCAGCGATCGGGCGGCGCGCCTGCCGAGAGTACGCGCAGCAGCGCTGCGCCCGTCGGAGTCGTCGCTTCGCCTTCCACGTGCCCCGTGGACGTCACCTCGAGTCCTTCCAGCAAAATGGCTGTTGCCGGCGCGGGCACCGGCAGGCGGCCATGGGCCGATTCCACCCACCCCTGCCCCACCGCCACGGGAAAGTGATGCACGGCTTCGACGCCGAGCCGTTCGAACCCCTCGATGGCGCCGACGATGTCCAGGAGCGCGTCGACAGCGCCGACTTCGTGCAGATGCACCTTCTCGGGCGCGACGCCGTGGACGCGTCCCTCCGCCTCGCCCACGAGGCGGAACGCGCGCACCGCGCGTTCTTTGACCCAATCGGAGATCGGCGCGCGTTCGACCAGCTGGACGAGGTCACCGACGTGACGGCCGTGCGGCTGCTCCGGGATGTCGAATTGCACCTGCCTGCAGGTGATGCCGGCCCGGCGAACATCGCGCACGCTAACGCTGATGTCACCGATACCAAGCCTTGCGGGCAACTCCTCGAGCCAGGATACGGGAACGCCCAGGGAGAGGAGGGCCCCCAAAGTCATGTCGCCGCTGATGCCGGCGGCTGGATCCAGGATGGCTATGCGCATGGGCCGAAGTGTCGAAATATAAACGGCTTAGGCTCTGTAGAGCCACCCGGCGCCGGTGTTGAAGAGCACTACGCGCTGCTCGGGACGCAGCACGCCCAGGTTCTTGAGCGCGACGGCACCTGACAAGGCCGCGCCGCCTTCCGGGGATGCGTCGATCCCCTCAGCGACTTGCAGCTCGCGCGCGGCCCCTGCAAGCGCTTCGTCACTCACGGCCACCGCGCCGCCTCCGCTGTCGCGCAGCGCCCGCAGCATGAGCCGGTCACCCAGCGGCGCAGGCACGCGCAAACCAGCCGCCACGGTTTTCGGATCTGGCCAGGGCTCGCATCGCTCGGCGCCCGCTTCGAAGGCCTGCACGACCGGGGCACAGCCGCTCGCTTGCACCGTGTACATCCGGGGCAGCGGCCCGCGCAGCCAGCCGGCTTGGCGCAGTTCCTGGAACGCCTTCCACATCCCAATCAGGCCCGTCCCGCCGCCCGTCGGATAGACGATCGCGTCGGGAAGCGTCCACGCGAACTGCTCGGCCAACTCGAGGCCGAGCGTCTTCTTGCCCTCGATGCGATACGGCTCTCTCAGCGTGGAGACGTCGATGGCGCCTGTATTGGTGGCGTGCAGCCGAGCCGCAATGCCACAGTCGCCGATGTGACCATCGAGGAGCATCAGATCTCCGCCAAACGCCCGGATCTGATCCAGGATGGGACGCGGCGTCGTGGCGGGCGCGTACACGCGCGCCGACGCACCCGCGCGAGTCGCGTAGGCCGCGAGCGCGATGCCCGCATTGCCCGCGGTCGGTACCACGAATTCTTTCGCGCCCGACAGCGCCGCTCGCGTGACCGCGGCAGCCAGTCCTCGCGCCTTGAACGATCCCGTGGGGTTTGTGCTTTCGTCCTTGACCCAGAGCTGGTCGAAACCTTGGCGCGCGGCGACGCGCTCCACTTTGAGCAGCGGCGTGCCACCCTCGCCGAGTGTGACAGGATGCTCTCCCTCGCGCAGTGGCAGCCACGCGTCATAGCGCCACATCGTCCAGCGCCGGCCGCCCAGATGGGTTTTCGCTTCCGGCGTTGGGAGCGTCGCATAGCGGACGAGATACGGCGACCCGCAGACCTCGCACACGCCCGGAAATCCGTCGGCGTCACGCGTACGTGTGGGAACGCACGCCGAGCACTCCAGTGTCCAGGAGCTCACGCGCGCTGATGCAACCGGTCGAGGATGCGATCCGCCAGTTTCGTGGAAAAGCCCGGCAATGCGGCGATCTCGGCCGGGGTCGCCGTGCGCACGCCTGCCAGCGAGCCGAACCGTTCGAGGAGCAGTCGCCGGCGCGCGGGCCCGATGCCCGGAATCCGCAGCAACTCCGACGTGATGGTCCGCTGCGACCGCCGCTTGCGGCTGTACGTGACGGCAAAGCGGTGTGCTTCATCGCGGGCCCGCTGCAGCAGCTTGAGCGAGGGGCTGCGACGCGACAGCCGCAGCGGCTCGCCGGAGTCCTGGAGGAAAACCTCCTCGTCCCGTTTCGCGAGGCTCACGATCGGCAGACGTTCCTGTCCCAGCGCGCGCGCCGCTTCGACCGCGGCAGCCAATTGGCCCTTGCCTCCATCGATCACGATCAAGTCCGGAATCTGTTTGTTTTCCGCAATTCGGCGAATGAGGAAGCGGGTCACCACTTCTTTCAGCGACGCGAAGTCGTCGATTCCTTCTACACCCTTGATCCGATATCGCCGGTATTCGGCCTTGCGCGGGCGGCCGCCCTCGAACCACACCAGCGAGCCCACGGCGTCCTTGCCCTGGTTGTGCGAGATGTCGATGCACACCATCGCCCGTGGCACGACGGGGAGGCCGAGATCTCGGCCCAGGGCGAACACCGGATCGGCCGCCCGTTCATCGATGTCGAACGTCTCGATCTTGAAGCTGTCGAGCAGGTGGCGCGCGTTCTGGTCGGCCAGCTCGACGAGTTTGGCCGCCGACCCACGCTGGGGAACGGCGAACTCCACGCCGGGCGCGAGCTCGCGCAGCGCTTCGAGATCGGCCGGCGCAAACGGCAGCACGACGCGCTGCGCCCGCTGCTCGAGCGGGAGATAGTAGCCCACGAGGAACGTGCGCAGCACCTCGCCTTCCGGAGCGTGCTCGACGTGCTCCAGGAAGCGATGCTCGCGCGCGATGAGCTTGCCGTCGCGGACGCGGAGGATGACTCCCACCGCATCATCACCGTCACGGACGAGGCTGATCGCGTCGGCGTCGCCGCCCCCGACGACCTCCACCGTTTGCGGCTGCTCGAGCTGGTCCAGCCATTTCAGGGCGTCCCGCAGCTGCGCCGCCCGCTCGTAGTCCTGCGCGTTGCTCGCTTCCTGCATGCGCTCGCGCAGTCGCGCCCGCACATCGAGCGTCTTTCCCGAGAGAAACAGCAGCACGTCGTCGATCATGCGGCGGTAGTCTTCCATGCTCTGGTAGCCGACGCACGGAGCCTTGCAGCGCTCGATGTGATAGTCGAGACACGGCCGGTCGGGCGCTTCCTCGGGCAGGTTCCAAGCGCAGGACCGGACCGTAAAGATCCGGCGAATGATTTTCAGCGTCTGGCGGAGAGTGGCGACGTCGGTGTACGGACCGAAGTAGCGGGCGCCGGGGATCGTGACGCGCCGGACGACCAACACGCGGGGGAACGGCTCGGCGAGCGTGACGGCGACTTGCGGATAGCTCTTATCGTCCCGCAGCCGGATGTTGAACTTGGGCTGGTGTTCCTTGATCAGCGTGTTTTCGAGGAGCAGCGCCTGCGCCTCGTTCGGGACGATGATCGTCTCGAGGTCGGCGATCTGTCCTTGCAGGACCTCGCGCTCCGGGCTTCCCTGCTCGTCCGCGAAGTAGGCAGGCACGCGCGAGCGGAGGTTGGCCGCCTTCCCCACGTACACAATCTCCCCGGCGGCGTCTTTCCAGAGATAGACGCCGGGGCGAGCGGGAAGCGCCGCTAGCTGGCGGGCGAGCCGGTCAGAGATTGCCATGCGCGTATCGCGTCGGGGTGGCGGAACGCCATCGTAAGCGTCCCGTATGCCACCCCAAAGATACCCAGCACGACAATGCCTTGAGGAATCGGTCGCCAGCCGGCGACGAGGCGCCCGGCGGCCATGCCGAGCAGGGCGGCGATCAGCGCGGCGGCGACGACCAGAGCGAGGGTGCGCCAATCGGTGCGCTGTAGGATCGTGCCGATGCGTTTGTCGAGGTCGTAGAGGTGCAGCACCGTGTTGAACGTACCGCCGATCGATGAGCCGAGCGCGATCCCCGCCGGGCCCAAGCGGCGCATGAAAAACCACGACAAGAGCGCTGAGATCACCAGCGACGTGATCGCGATCCGCACCGGCGTCCGGGTGTCGCGCATCGCGTAGAATCCGGACGCGAACAGCTTCACCGTCGACTGGCCAAGGAGTCCGATGCCGTAGGCGGCCAGCACGCCGCCGACGAGCATCGTGTCGTCCGCATCGAAGCGGCCGGTCTGGAAGAGCGCGCCGATGATCTGCGGGCCGAGCGCGGTAAACGCGAACGCCGCTGGAATCACGAAGAACGCGATGCGGCGAAAACCGACGGCGATGCGAGCGCGCAGCTGCTCATTGGCGGCTTCGGCGATCGCGTCGCGGGAGAGATCGGGTAGGGCCACCGCCGTCACCGCCACGCCGAACAGGCTGATCGGCAAGACCTGCACCAGCTGAGCGTAGCCCAGGCTCGCGAGCCCGCCCTCCCCCGTGAAAGAGCCGAGGAAGGTGTCGATGAGACCGGACAGTTGCGCGACGCCTGCCCCGATCAGGAGCGGCAGCCACGCGGTGATCACCTGCCGCACACCCTCGGGGGCAAGGCTCACGCGCAGTGGAATGCCTCCGAGCAGCCGCCAGCACGTCGGCAGCTGGATGGCGATCTGCAGCACGCTGCCCACGACCGTCCCCCAGGCGAGCGCGAGCGAGAGACCGTACAGCCCCTCCCCTTTCAACCATGTGGCTGCCCCGACCATCGCCGCGATACCGGCGATGTTCCACAGCGCGGGCGCGGCGTACGGGAGGAAAAACCGCCGGTGGGTGTTGAGGATGCCGAGGCACCACGCCGAGACGACCATGAGGCCGGTCATCGGGAACAGGATGCGGACGAGAACGGTCGTGAGCTCGCGCCGGGGAGCGTCGAAGCCCTGGGCGACGGCAGCAGTGATCGCGGGGGCAAACGCGACACCAATTACGGCCAGGATGCCGCTCGCGAGCAGCAGCAGCCCGAGGATCGCGCCGGCTAATGCGCGTGCCGCATCCTTATTCTGTTCATCGAGTCGTGCGTAAACTGGGATGAATGAGGCGGAGAGTGTCCCCTCGCCGAGCAGATTGCGGAGTGCGTTGGGAATGCGGAGCGCGGCCCGAAAGGCGTCGGCGGCAGCGCCGTTGCCGAAGTAATGCGCAAAGACGCGCTCGCGGACATAGCCGAGGACGCGGGTGACGAAGATGCCGGCCGCCACACGCGCCGCGTGACGACCACTGCCACCTTTCAAGACGTGGGTTTCTTGCGGCGAGGGTCTTCCAGCAGGCGCTGCATGAATTGCAGCTCTTCCCGCATCCCCGAAACCGAGCGGGTCAGGTCTTCGAGTTCCGTCTCGAGCATTTCGACCTTGCGCTGCACGTCGCGCAGCTCCGGCGGTGTAGCGCCGCCCTCACGCCCTTCCATCCGCCGGGCGACCGACTTGCCGAGCGGCGAGTCGACCAGAATCGCCGCGACCGGAATCAGCAGCGCCACAATCAGAATTACGGCGAGTACCCACATGGATCGGATTTTAGAGACCCGCGGCCCAGCGCGCCACCTCGGCGTCGATGTCGTCCAGCAGCGCCCCACCGTACCGCGCCAGGAATGACGCGACCGTGAGCACCCGCTCCTGCGGCTTGCCGCCGGGAGCGAGTGCCGCACGCACCCGCGTGAGCTGGCCCAGGAGCGTCCCCTGCGAGCGCTTCAGACTGGCGACGAGCTTCCTCTCGATTTCGTTCGTGCCGGCCAGCGCCGCGTTGCGCGCCGATTGCACCGTGCGCTCCAGCGTCGGATCGAGCTGCTGGACCTCGCCGCTGATGCGCGCGTACCGCGCTTCGACGTCCTGGCGAAGCTCCTGCAGCGTCGCGGCGAGATCGGGCGGAAGGTCGGCCTGCACGAACCGCGCTTCGAGCGCTCCGGGCGGGCCGTTGAAGTCGGCGGGCGTGAGACCGTGCTTGCTCAGCACCTTGTCGACGCGCGCTTCGATGATCAGTCCCGACCAGCGCGGGACCCGCGCCTGTGGCGCGACGCCGAGCTTCGAGAACAACGGCGCGGAGTCCTGCAGGTAGTCCATCTCGCCCGGTCCGCCGACGTAGGCGAGCGTCGGGAAGAGTGCGGCCTCGATCACGGGGCGCAGCAGCACGTTGGGAGACAGCCGTTCGGGCGTCTCGGCCGCGATCTGCTCCAGCTGCGCCCGCGAGAATCGCTCGGCGCTGCGCCGCGTGACGAAGTCGCTGCCCTCCTGGCGCAGCCGGTCTCGACCGAGCCGTCCTTCGACCAGGACCGGCGTGAGCCCGTCGTCCAGCGTCTCATCCAGCGCCCGCAGGAGCCACGGCGCGGCGGCGCGTTTGGCGTTGCGATCGTGCGCGCGAAACACCGCAAGTCCCCCCCCCTCGCCGCGCGCGCCAAGCAGCCGGTGCAATGCGTCGGCGCCCGCATCGGCCAGGTTCGTGTCCGGACGGTAGCTCATCTCGAGCCACTGCCGCATTTCCGGCTTGCACTCGGAATCGGGGAGCGCGGTATCGAAGGCGGTGAGGGCGGCCTCGATGTCGCCGCCGAGCTGCTCGCGAAACAGCGGCAGCTGCGGGGCCTCATGCGCCCGCTCGCGCAGCACGATCTTCACCGGCTCGCCGTCGCGACCCAGCACCCAGGCATGATTCGCCTCGGCGAAATCGTGATCGTCGCCCGCCACCCAGAACACCGGCACGACCGGCACACCGCGCTCCGTCTCGATCCGGCGCGCCAACGCGATCGCCGAGAGGGCCTTGTGAATCGTGTAGAGCGGACCGGTAAACAGCCCGGGCTGCTGTCCCGTAGTCACCGCCAGCACTTCGCCGCGCGCGAGGCGGTCCCGGCCGGGCCCCGGAAGGACGGCCGCCAGCACGTCAGCAGCGATATGGCGCGGTTTGCCAGCGGGGATCGGCTCCGCCGCGGCGGGAATGGGCGTGGAGAGAATGCGCGCGATCATGCGCGGGCGGCCACCAGGATCACGCGCGGAGCCGTGGGGCCGGCCGGAGCTCCATCGTAATCGCCGAACCGCGCCACGACCCCCAGCCCCGCGTTCAGCAGCAGCGCCGCCAGCTCGGCGGCGTCATAGAGCCGAACGCGCTCTTGAAACCGGCGCCCCTCATCGCGCAGCTCGATTTCCTTGATCACGAAGCGGTCGGCGCTGTCGATGCGGCGCGTCACGAGCACATCGCGGCCCTGTGCCTGCTCCGTGATTCGGAGGCGGAGGGTGCGTCGCACGTGCTCCGCATTGAGATAGTCGAGCACGAAGGAGCCGCCCGGGGACAGCGCGGCCACCACCTGTTGGACCACACGCCGGTGTTCGTCATCGTCCAAAAAGTAACCAAATGAGGTGAAGAGATTGACGGCGAGCGCGAAGCTCCCCGCGCGAAACGGCAACGCCCGCATGTCTCCACGCACGAGATCCACGCGGCTCCGCTCACGCGCGCGTCGCAACATGGCGCGCGACAGATCGAACCCGACCACTCGCCCGCCCCAGCGCGCCAGCTCGGCGGCGTGCCGGCCCGGCCCGCAGGCGAGATCCAGGATGCGATCGCCGTCGCGCCAGGTGACGACACTCCGGATCAGCGCCACCGCGCGGCGGGCGTCCTCGTCGTCGCGGTGCGGATAGAGGTCATGGTACTCCTCACCGAACCACTGCTCGAACCACTCCGTCATTCGACGAAGACGTCCGCGGTGAACGTGAAGACCTGGGTGGCTGGTTCCCGCCAGCTGCCGGGCGGTAACCCCGCTTTGCGACAGACCGCGTTGAGAAAGGCCTCGGCGGTGAACCCCTGCTCCGTCGCCACCTGCGGCAGCAACAGGCCCTGCGCGTGGCCGCGCCGCACCAGCAGGCCGTCACGCCCGATCACGAGACGGCACAGGTCGGCGGGCTCCACGGGCACCGGCTCGGCCAGCACCGAGATCTCGAACCGCAGCGCGGACAGCTCGGCGAGCTCGACGGGTGGAAACCGCGGATCGGACCGAGCCGCGGACACGGCAACCTGCCGGATCACCTCGCCGAGCGGCCGGTCGTCACTGATGTGGCCGATGCAGCCGCGGAGGTCGTGCGTCGCCTCCTCTTCCAGCGTCACGAACGCTCCGCGGCGCAACAGCGCGCCGGGGACATCCGGCAGTTCAGGGGGGGTTCGGCCGCAGAGTGCGGCTTCGATGGCGCGCCGCGCCAGCGCGAGCAGCGCGGCGCGATCGACCGGCGTAAGGAAAGACTCAGCCGCGATGATACTTCTCTCCGCGCCGGATCGTGTGCGCGCGGTAGAGTTGCTCGTACAGCACGACGCGTGCGATCTCGTGCGGAAGTGTCAGCGGCCCCAGGCTCCAACGCCGCTCCGCGCGGTCCAGCACGTCGGCCGGAAGGCCCTCCGCGTCGCCGATCACGAACGTGACGTCGCGACCCTCCATCTCCCAGCGGCCGACGAGCTCCGCAAGCTGTAACGAGCTCCAGCCCTCCCCTCGCGCCGTCAGCGCAATCACCCGCGACTTCTCGGGGATGCGCGTCACGGTACCTTCCTGTTCCTCGATTTTGGCGTAGTGCCGAATCCGGGTCAGGTACTCGTCACAAGCTGCCCGGAGCGCCGCGCTCTTCATGCGGCTTCGCTTCCCGCCCAGGGCGACGACGTGATAGCGCATCAGGCATACATGCCGCGCAACCGGTGCATCGCCGCCACGCGGTCCACGGCGACGATGTACGAGGCGATCCGGTTCGCTACTTTGTAGCGCGACGCCATCGCCATGACTTCGCCGAAGGAGCGCACGAGAATCGCCTCGAGGCGCCGGTTGACCGTCTCCTCATCCCAGAAATAGCCGCCGCGATCCTGCACCCATTCGAAATAGCTCACCGTCACGCCGCCGGCATTCGCGAGGATGTCGGGAATCACGAACACGCCCTTGTCCTCGAGAATCTTGTCCGCTGCCGCGCTCGTGGGACCGTTCGCGCCTTCGCAGATGATCTTGGCTTTGATGTGGGGGGCATTCTTGCGGGTGATCACATTCTCGGTCGCGGCGGGAATCAACACCTCGCAGTCGACGGTCAAGACCTGTTCGTGCGAGATCGTTTCGGCCTTCGTGTACCCGGCGAGCTGGCGACGCTCCTTGACCCATTTCAGGAGCTCCTGCACGTCGAGACCTTGCGGATTGTACAGCGCGGTCGACTTGTCCGAGACGGCGACGATGACCGCCCCCTCTTTGGCCATGAGGTCGGCGGCGATCGATCCCACGTTGCCGAACCCCTGCACGGCGATGCGAGCACCCTTGAAGCTCATCCCCAGCTTCGCCAGCGCCTCGCGCGTGACAATCATGCAGCCGCGCCCCGTCGCCTCGCGCCGCCCGAGTGAGCCGCCCATCTCGACCGGCTTCCCCGTCACGACCGCGGTCACGGTGTGGCGCTTGTGCATGGAATAGGTATCCATGATCCACGCCATCACGCGCTCGTTGGTATTCACGTCAGGCGCGGGAACGTCCGAGTCGGGTCCCAGGACCTCGATGATGCTCGACGTGTAGCGGCGTGTTACCCGCTCCAACTCGCCCATCGACATGGTGCTCGGGTCGCACACCACACCGCCCTTCGAGCCCCCGAACGGGATGTTCACGAGAGCGCACTTCCAGGTCATCCACGCGGCCAGCGCCTTCACCTCTTCGAGCGTCACGTTGAGGTCGAAGCGGATGCCGCCCTTGGCCGGTCCGCGCGAGGTGTTGTAGAGCACGCGATAGCC
>Ga0066659_10001404_pt1 | contig 10470 bp, 7 predicted proteins | sample GraSoiAngelo_108_FD_75176 | JGI IMG/M metagenome (GOLD analysis project Ga0066659, IMG submission 75176) | Grasslands soil microbial communities from the Angelo Coastal Reserve, California, USA - 14_0903_09_40cm | ecosystem: Environmental > Terrestrial > Soil > Grasslands | place: USA... | reverse complement strand
TCCGCTGGGAGGCCGGTGACAGACTTGACCACCTGTTTGGTTAGTCCGAACGCTTGCTCCCGGCAGATTGCACACATCTTCGCGCCCCTCACCGGCATTCCGGTTCCAACCGGAGGAGTGCTGAGGCTTTTCACGGGCGCCCCAAACCCTCCGGCGTTCTCGTCGGCGGTTATTTTCCAGACGCTGTTTGCACAGGGGAAGATCGCTTGTACGACGCCTTCGCCGGGGAATGATGCTTGCATCACTCCGGGTGACGTGACCCAGTTCCTGTGCATAGACCCAGCGAATCCATCGGGTCCGCCTATTCCCTGCATCAGCATTACCCATGCAGGTCCTGTTCCTCCGCTAAGCGTACTTTTCAGAGGCCAGCCGGACTACCGGAACCCGTACTCGCAACAGGCGGAGTTTGGAATCGAACGCGAGATTGCCAAGGGCCTTTCGATTTCCGGCAGCTACATCTACGTTCACACCATCGGACTCCCCGTGGCGATTGACATTAACCTGCTGCCGGCGCCGTTCGTGCCCACCGGGCCCGCGGGGATTCCGATTCGGCAGTGGAGTACGAGCGCGGGCCAGCCCTGTGCGGGGGCAAACATCTTCACTTGCTTTGTGAATCCGTTTCTTCTCCAAAACAACCAGTATTCGTCAGCGGGAGCAGCGCTTTACCACGGCGGCATTCTGGAAATCAAAAAGCGCTTCAGCGATCACTTCACATTGTTCGGAAGCTACACGTACAGCAAAGCCATCGACGAGGTAACCGATTTCAACAGCGACTTTGGTCCCATGGATCAGACGAATCTGGCCGGAGAGCGCGGCCGTTCTACGTTTGATCAGCGGCACAAAGTGGTGTTCGCGGCCGTGCTGGAGAGTCCCTTGAAAAACCGCGTTCTTTCTGGCTTTCAACTGGCTCCCATCGTCCGCTACAACAGTCAGCATCCTTTCAATTTGTTGGCGGGGACGAACGTCAACAACGACCGACATTCCACCAATGACCGTCCGCCGGGAGCGGGGCGCAACACGGGGATCGGTCCGGATTACGTCACCTTCGACATGCGCCTAAGCCGCGCGTTCAAGCTAACGGAGAAGACCAACGTGCAGTTGATGGCCGAAGGTTTCAACATCTTCAACCGGACGAACTTCGCGAGCGTCAACAACGTTGTGGGCGTCATCGCCCCGCCGTTTAGGCTAAGCGGGACGGAAGCAGCGTCGCCGAGCCAGCCGCTGGGATTTACTTCGACGTTTGCGAAACGCGAGATTCAGCTAGGCGTCCGATTCAATTTCTGAGGTTGGCTGGCGAGACAGAACGTTTGGAGTGTAGTGTGTAAACGCTCCCATACGAAAAGCACACGATTTTGGCTCCGTCGACTTACGGCGGGAAGTTCATGCGGCGCAGCAAGTCTTGGAAGCGCGGGTCAGGGCGCAAGTCATCGAACTGAGGTTCGGTTTTCAGGAAGACCATCCACGCATCGCGCGCACGGTAGCCAGTTTCCAGCCAACGAAGCGCTTCCTCTTTTTTGCCTAGGGCTGCGTAGATTCGGGCCACCACATACGGCGTCACATATCGGTGCTTTGAACGTTCCTTCAACTGCTCCAAGATCTTCTGCGCCTCGTCCTCACACCCAGCGGTCGCATAAGCCTCACCGAGAAGGGCAACGCCAACCGTCGCCTCCTGTGAAAGTTCAAGGCCCTTTCGCAGTTCGGCGATGGCCGGCTCGTACATGCGGTTGTTGAGATAGGTAAGCCCAAGCCCCCAGTGGCCTTGCGGAGAGTTGGGATCGAGCTCGATTGCCTTCTCGAACTGCTCGGTAGCATGATCGTAGCGACGTGCGCGGTTATAGACAACTCCCAAGCCGAAACGGAAAACGCTGGAGCACGGATCCAGTCGGATGGCCCGTTTGAGCTCGGTGCAGCCTTCCTCGTAACGCCCCATCGTAGCCAGACACCACCCGAAATTATGGTGCGCTATTGCATAGCGCGGGCTCAGTTCAAGGGAGCGTTCAAATTCCCTTTCAGCAGCTAGGAAATCGTAGTCATAGTGGACGGTGGCGAAGGCCAGTGAGGCGTGGGCTTCCGCCAAGCCAGGGTCCAATTGGAGCGCTTCCAGCGCCAGCCGCTTGGCTTTGCCACAACCCTCGTTTGGAGGAACAAGACTCCACAAGGCAAGTATGGAGAGGCAATCGGCCAAGCCTGCGTAGGCAGCGGCATAGGCCGGATCTCTGGCAATCGCTTGCTGGAAAAACTGGACAGCTTTTCCGAATCCTTCTCTGCTGCGTCGGTTCCACTGATAACGGCCTTTGAGATAGGCCTCGAATGCCTCAGGGTTAACAGGATGCACGTGGGCGAAGTGCGCCTGCTCCTGCGGTGTCAGCTTGACCTGGATTTCCCGCGCGATAGCTTGGGCGAGTTCGGCCTGGAGGGCGAGCACATCTCGCAAATCCCGGTCGTAACTCTCGGCCCACAAGTGCGTGTCGGTTGGTGCGTGGAGAAGCTGGGCCGAGATGCGCAACCGCTCGCCCGATCGCTGCACTGTTCCTTCTACTACCGCGTCAACGCCCAACTCCCGCGCAATCTCGGGAAGCGGCCGGTGGACTCCCTTGTAGTGCATCACCGTAGTCCGCGAAATCACGCGCAGCGCACCGACCTTAGCCAGACTCGTAATCAGCGCCTCGGTCATCCCATCGGCGAAGTACTCTTGCTCAGGATCGCCGGAGAGATTTTCCAGCGGCAGAACTGCAAGCGATTCGATGCGGCTTGGGCTGGCTGCAAGAGTCCCGCAGAAGCGATAGCCGCGTCGCGGCAGGGTCTCGATGTAGCTTGGCGTTTCGGGCGAATCGCCAAGCGCCTCGCGCAGCCGCTTGATGGCGTTGTAAAGACCTTGCTCGAAGTCAACAAACGTGTCGGTCGGCCAGATCCGCTTCTGCAACTCATCCCGGGTGACGACCTCGCTGGGGTGCTCCAGTAACATCTGCAGGATTTGGAAGGGTTGCTCTTGGAGCTTGATTTTGGCGCCCTGCTTACGCAGTTCGCCGGCCTCAAGATCCACCTCGAACACGTCGAAGCGAACGGTCCCTCGCGATGGATGGACGACTCCCATGGAAGGTAACACCTTGCTTTGGCAGCGAAGTCTATCACTTCCGGGCGAAGGAAGCCGGTTGCCCCTCCGCCTGCTGGCTACTTAGCCCATTGGTATTCAGAGAGAAAACAGAAACAGGACAGACGCCCGTTATTGACCGGCGTGACGATTCGCGCGAGTCTGCGCGACATCGGTCCCATCGAACAAAAAAACGACTGAAGGAGGTCAGACCATGAGTCGTGAATTGAGGAGAATCGGCATTTTCGCTTCGGCAATCACTCTTTTGCTAGCTGGCTACGTCATGCGCCCCGAACTGAACCAAATTACTCGTGCCCACGCCATCGTGCGCGCCGATGACGGAGGCGCGTGCACGCAAGCTGGGGCTGCCGGCCGCTGGGGTTACAGCTATTCCGGAACCATCGTCGGGTTCGGACCTGTTGCATCCGTCGGAAACTTTGTCCAAGACACGGGGGGAAATGTCAACGGTACACAGACCCGAAGTTTTGTCGGCAACATCGCTCAGGAAACAATCAAGGGAATCGTCATCGTACGCACAGATTGCACCACAACCGGCACGATCAACGTTTACCAGAACGGAGTGTTCCAGCGCACCGCAGAACTGGATGGCGTTTTGGTTGATCGCGGCAGAGGGCTCCGCGCGATCTTCAAGACCGCCGGAACGGTCATCACCATTGATGGACGGACGACCAGCGGCCAGGAGGACTGATTTCGCGATTCTCCGTGTGAGAGCGTTCCATCCCCGTTCAACGCACGCGTTTCCCTCGGGGGACAAGAAACGAATTGCAGGAGGCACGGCCATGCGCACGATGAAGAGGATCTTTCAAATTGCTTTGCTAGGGCTGATTTCGATCGCCTTTCCGGCGACGAGCGCCGGAGTCGAGTTTGCAAGCCCAGTGAGCTATCCCGTTGGAACGTTGCCAGCGAGAATCGTTATCGCTGACTTCAACGGCGACGGCAAGCTGGACATTGCCGTGGCTAATTCCGGTAGCGCCAACGTCAGCATTCTGCTCGGAAACGGAGACGGAACTTTCAAGGGGGCTGTGAATTCCCCAGCTGGTCCCTCACCGCAGTCGCTCGCAGTTGGCGACTTCAATGGGGACCACCAGCTGGATCTGATCGCGGTGAATCCCGGCGATTCGACGAACAACAGGCCGGGGGTGGTCAATCTGCTGCTGGGCAATGGAGATGGGAGCTTTCGGGCGCCGGTGCAGGTCCACGCCAGCCAATTTCCAATCAGCGTCACCGTGGGAGACTTTAACGCCGACCAGAAACTCGATGTCGTCATCGGGGATCAAAGTGTTGGGACTTTGGGCGTGATTCTCGGAAAGGGAGACGGCACGTTTCAGTCGGCGCAAACCATATCCTTGGGCAGCGGCGCGGTGGCCTCCATCGTCGTGGCTGATTTCAATGGGGACAACAAGCCCGATGTCGTTGCAGCCGTGAACGACGCAGCGACACCCGCTAACAGCGGGGTCCGAATCCTCTTGGGGAACGGCGACGGGTCATTCCAAACCGCGACGCAAGTTGCCGACAGCAATCACGGAGGCTATTTGCTGGTTGGAGATTTCGACGCCGATCATCGGCAAGATCTGGCCTTGCGATACCATGACAGCCCATCGCCGGGTTGCCGAGAGTTTTGCATTTCGGTTGACGGCACAAATCTCTACCGTGGGAATGGAGACGGCACTTTTAACTCCGCGACTCGCGTGGCGTTCAGGATCGGCTCCGTCGGCGGCAACATTGCTGCGGGCGATTTCAACGCGGACAGCAAACTAGACCTGTTGGGGGGCGGGCTGTTTCTCGGGAGCGGAGATGGAAGGTTCGTGCCTGTGCCATTTGACTCCTCCGCACGGGGGGCGTTTGCAGCCGCCGCGGACTTCAATGGCGACAACCTGCCTGACCTGGCTCTAACGGACACTACAAGCAACGCCGTTGTCATCGTAATGAACACGAGTCCCACTTCCGGGGCCGATCTCGCTCTCGATCCGCGCGGGGGACAGTTCATAGATGAGTTTGTGGGCTCGGATGTAGGCTTTCGGGCAACGATTTTCAACGAAGGCCTGCAAGACGCGACAGGCGTGACATGGACCGAAACGCTTCCTGCGGGCTGGAAGTTCGTGTCGGTGCAACCGAGCCAGGGGACATGCAGCGGCACGACGTTGATCACCTGCGAACTTGGCGCTTTGGGAGCACCCTCTTCAGCGACGATTGACTTCGAGTTCCTCCTCACGACGCCTGGAACATTCTCAGATTCCCAGCAAGTTGCGGGGACCCAGCCTGATTTGAATTCGAAAAACAATTCAGCTTCAATGACGCTCACTGCGGTACTGCCGCCACCACCCGACTTTATAGTGAGCCCTGCCGCGACCAGTCTGACCGTGCAGCGGGGAGGGCAGGTGAGCGATGTTTTGACATTCCCGACGCAAGGCGGATTTTCCGGAAACATTGGGCTGGCGTGTTCCGTCAGCGGCCTTGCCCCCATGCCGACGTGCGGCATGTCGCCGAACTCAGTGACTTCTGCTGGGAGCGCAACTCTGACGGTGAATGCAACGGTTCTGACAGCCTCACTAACCGCGCCATGGTTCGAGCAGGGAGCCAGATTCTACGGTGCATGGCTTTCGGTCGGACTGCTCGGCTGTGTCCTGGCCACGGGCTTCGACAAGAAGCGCCGGAGACTCTGGGCGCTGTGCCTTTTGACGCTGGCCGCCACGATACTGCCGGCGGCGTGCGGTGGGGGCAGCAGCGTCACCAAGGGTCCACCACCCCAGACCTATACGGTCACGGTGACGGCGACGTCAGGTGCGATCCAGCACTCGACGCAAGTAACTGTGACGGTGAACTAGAGATTTGCAGCATCGTACCGACGCTCCGCCCGGGGGAAAGCTATGAGGACAATGATTCACATCGTTGCTCCGGTTGCGATGTTTCTTCTCTTTCATTGCGCTGGATGTGGTTCATCCAGTCTGCCTCCACCGCGGGACTTCAGCTTGTCCGTAAGTCCTTCCGCCATCTCAATGACTGTGGGAACCGTAGGCCCTGCTGTGGGGATTACAGCTTCTGGACAAAACGGCTTCGCAGATACCGTGAATGTTGCGATCGCGGGGTTGCCGCCCGGGGCGTTCTCGTCGCCACCATCTCCTTTCACAATTCGACCATTTGGAACTCAACAAGTTACACTTTTCATGCCCCCGGCAACACCGACCGGCTCTCTTTCCGTCGAACTGACCGCCACCAGCGGAACCCTTTCCCACAGTGCCGCCCTGGCGTTGACGGTCGCGCCGGTCTCGGATACCGCAGTGCTACAGGAAGCTTCGGGCCAAGTGGCGGCAGATACGATCGAAATTCAAGGCGTGAGCGCGGGATCGTTCAACCCGATTTACTGGCAACGGGAAACGCTGAATTGGATGCCGGACACGCGCGTACAGATGTTTACGGCTCTGACTTTTTCACCCAATCAAAACATCTACGCTCCATGGGCGCTCGAGCAGCAGGCGGGTTGGCGGATGTTCTACGGCGGCTGGGATGGGTCGGACTCGCCTAATGACAGGGCGCATAGCATCACAACCGGTGACTTCCTGAGCTTTGACAATCGCACAATGGTGATCGACCACGGCGCATTCGAGCACGTGAACAACGTAAACGTCCAGCAGCTCCCGGACGGTTCGCTGCACATGATGTGCACGGCAGGGGCATACGATCAGCTGAATTGGCCGGCTTATTTCTCGAGCCCGGACGGCCTCACCTGGAACGGGTCGCCTGTTCCGTATCAGGCTCAACTTGGTGACATTGTGGATATCCAAGGCTACTCGGACTATCCGCATGGCGGCTTTAATGCTGGCAACGTGCTCTTCCGGGATAACAACTCGTGGACTTTCTATTTTTACGACAACAACAACCCTGACGGCGGGATCTATCGTGCGACGGGATCTTCGCCGCAAACGGTTCAGTTCCAAGGCATCGCGCTTGCCACGGGTCATGATCCCAACGGAGTGGAGAAGTTCATGGTCGACAGCCAACCTTGGTATCTAATGGGCCTGATGAGTAATGCGCCGCAGCTCTGGTACAGTTTGTCGAACAACGGCATCACGTTCGGGCCCGAACAAACCCTCTTCGACAACCTGTCCTCCCTCGACACGTCCATGGTTTCCGTCGGCTTCGTGAGAAAAGGCAATCAGTTGCTCGGAGCTCTCTACGGTGCTAACCCGGGATCTCCCGCCAATACGCTCGCTGCGAATCAGATCTATGCCCGCTGGCTGCAAAAGAAAGTGGTGATTACGGATTCCTCTGGTGTCCAGTATTTGGCTCAGGGTGGTTACGGTCCGGGTCGCCAGTGGTTTCAGGGATCATCGTCGCGCACTCTTGAAGGAACTATGGTCGTTTACGCAGAGGATGGTATTACTCCGCTTGGGAGCAGCTTGGTGACCATCACCGCAGGCAAAGCCTACACACTCATCTTGCAGTAATGCACGTAGACTTCTGAATCACCGAAAGTACGGGAGCTCTAGGCACCGGCAGCAAAAGCGGGCCCCCCTGTATCCAACTCGGCCTCGAGCTCCTCATCTATTTGGCGTAGTTGGTCTCCCCTCACTGTGGTCTCCTCATTGCCCGGCACGCTCTTCCAAGAAAAATGTACTCGTACCAAGATTTTTTCTGACTTTTCCCTCCTGGATGTTCCCTAGTAAGTAGAGGGGCCGACAGTCCCAGATCGGATTGAAGAGAAAGGAGACGATGAAGGTCTTGGTACGCATCCAAACTGGTCGAAATTTGTTTTTGAGTTTTTCCGTTTTCGAGGCCTCTTTACTTGTAGGGGGTTCGATGTTCTCAAAGAGTTGCAATCACCCTCGGCAGAGTGAAAAGGTGACCGGTGCATGAAAGACACAGATCACCCTATCAGTCACCCTCGCGTTCACCTTGGCCATCTAGCAAGTGCCCGAAGGAGAAGAGGTTGCCCACGACAGAATGCTCAATTTGGACGCGGGCAAGACACCGTGTTGCCCGCGTGCTTCTCAAGATTCTGCGCGAAACACGTGATGGAAGAACGTGAGTAAAGTGAAGACAGTAAGAATTACACACTTCAGCTTCTTCTTCTCCACTTTCTTCACCTGGAGCTCGGCGCACGGAATTGATAGGCAAAGATTTGCAAACACCGTCCCTGCGAAAGTTACCGCGCAAAACAGACCAAATCGGGCGGGAGCGACCCCACTTTTTTGCGGACGAGCCGCCCAAAAGTTTCGTGGGGTCGCTCCCGCCCTCGCAGGCACTTCGCGTCGACGTTTTGCGCGGTTGCATCCGCGGGCGCAAGAATTTTGTCAGACGAGATGTCTGACATTTTGTATGAAATAGAAAGGAGAAAGCGTTGTCCATTCTGAAAACACCACCGAAACAACCAAAAACAGTCACCGTCCAGGCCCGTGTCGAAGAATCGGTAAAGACTCAGCTGGAGTTCTATGCGGAGTTCATCGAGGCTTCGCCGTCCTACGTGATCACCGAAGCCCTGAAGCTGCTCTTTCGCAAGGATGACGACTTCAAGCGCTGGGCCGACCAACACACAAACAACCACAATAACGAAAAACCCAAAGGAGATGTTCTTGCGAAGGCCGTCTAGCAAACATGAAACTCCGTCCAATTCAATTCGGTGTGCGCGAGAATACCGCGTCTTCACGACAGCATGCCTCGCGCCTTTCCGTAAATTCACCTTGGAACGCGATTTGCGCTGACGAAGAACACCCGGAGACACAACGCCCTTCGCCCCGAAACGGTTGTTCAGCGACAGGTTTCGAGAACCGGTTGAACGCCGCGCCGAACCACGCGGCCACGGGGGGGAGAAAGGAGGAAAAAGGCCAACTTCTAACTGTCCACGAAGTAGCACAGCTACTTCATGTTCCAGCCTCTTGGGTATACGAACGAACAAGAAGGCGAAACAGCGATCAGCTTCCTCACGTGAAGCTCGGTAAGTACCTCCGATTCGAAGAAGCCACCATAGCTGAATTCATTCAGAGGCAGCGTTGTGCTTGATTCCAGAATGCTGCCGCGTATGATCCTTTCAGGTACCGCAGAGCCAAGGCGAGCATCGGGAGAAAGGAACCTGATGACTCGTTCTCGGTACCAGAATGGAAGCTTGACCCTACGCGGCAGAAGCAACAAAGTGTGGGTCGCAAGGTGGAGAGAAGATGTGCTCGGCCTGGACGGTACAATTCAGCGTGTTCGGCGATCGCTCGTGCTGGGCTCTCTGGCAAACGTTCCCACACGCCGGCAGGCACGCGTACTCCTCAATGCCAAGTTGTGCGACCTTAACGCTGGACGACGTCAGCCGCAGTCTGCAATGCCGTTCAGAAATTTCATCGAGGAGGTATGGCAACCCGCCATTCTACCCGCGATGAAATTTTCGACACAAAAGCTCTATCCCCACCTTCTTCGCCGACACTTGTTGCCCGTCTTCGGTGAACGACCGCTATGCGACATTCGTCGCTTAGACATTCAACGGTTTGTGACTGAAAAGATGACGCGACAAAATCTTTCCTGGCAGACAGCCGTTCATCTCCGCAACTTGATGAGTGGCACTCTTGAGAGGGCGGTCGAATGGGGATACTTGGAGGCCAATCCCGGTCGGCGAATCAAGGTGCCTTCAATGCAGCGTCGGCGCAAAACGATCGTATTGACCCTTGAACAATTGGCCATACTCCTGCAGTCCCTTCAGGAACCGGTGAAGATGCTCGCAATCACCGTAGCCATGACGGGCCTGCGAATTGGCGAGGTACTCGCACTCCGCTGGGGGAACGTGGACTTCGAAAAGAACCTTATCCGTGTTCGCGAAGCGGTGTATGAAGGTAATCTCTCTTCTCCAAAGTCGAAGAGCAGTATTCGTGATATTCCGATTGGGCCATCCTTGCAACAATCCCTCATGGAATGTCGGAAGGGTGCACCTGCTGACGCATTTGTTTTTGCCAGCAGAAACGGCACACCGCTGGACTCGCATAATCTCTTGGGGCGCGTCCTCAAACCCACATGCAAGCGGGTGGGCTTGCCGTCAATTTCTTGGCACAGCTTCCGGCACACACACGCAACTCTGCTCAGTGATCTCGGCGAATCGCTTAAGACAGCGCAGGCACAATTGGGCCACGCAAGACTAAGCACGACCGCGGAGATCTATACGCACGTCGTACCGACCTCACAGCGAGCAGCAGTAGAAAAGTTGGAAAGGGCTGTTTGGACGACAAAGTTGGACCCAAATGGACCCAAATCAGAAGGACAGCAGAGTCTCGGTAGTACGCTAATCCAGTGACGTGTGAGAAGTTAAGTGGCGCGCCCGGGGAGACTCGAACTCCCGACCCTCTGCTTAGAAGGCAGACGCTCTATCCAACTGAGCTACGGGCGCT
>Ga0066659_10001393_pt1 | contig 10493 bp, 7 predicted proteins | sample GraSoiAngelo_108_FD_75176 | JGI IMG/M metagenome (GOLD analysis project Ga0066659, IMG submission 75176) | Grasslands soil microbial communities from the Angelo Coastal Reserve, California, USA - 14_0903_09_40cm | ecosystem: Environmental > Terrestrial > Soil > Grasslands | place: USA... | reverse complement strand
TCGAAGACTACGACTTTGATAGGCTGGAGGTAGAAGCGCAGCAATGCGTGAAGCTGACCAGTACTAATCGCCCGTTCGGCTTAATCATAAAACTTTCTCAAACCGTCTTTGGGGAAGCGCAGAGAATGCGTTACCGCCTTTTCTGCACAGTGTTGTTCGACCTGCAGTCGAACTTGTAACGCCAGCCTATTTCTGTTGTCGCACTCGCGATCCTTGGCTCGGGATGAGCTTAGGAATCCGTTCGCGGGTTACAAGTTTCCGGTGGTTATACCGCGAGGGTCACACCCGTTCCCATCCCGAACACGGAAGTTAAGCCTCGCCGGGCCGATGATACTGCACGGGCAACTGTGTGGGAACGTAGGTCGCTGCCGGGATTAAATTGAAAAGGCCGGTCACGGTTTAACCGGGGCCGGCCTCTTGTTTTTTGCGCCTTTTTGGTGCGACAGAACCGTCCTTATCTTGATCTGGCGCCCTCATGGCCAGCGGGGCACAGTCGAAAAAGTACTATTGACCTTGGCCATCCCGAGGATTAAAGTCATCTCCTACTCTCCGGGCCCGGTAAATACCCACGGTGAGGTCCTTCATGACTACCAGTATTGCCACCAACCCCGCAGCCAGCGCTTTACAAGAACGATGGGAGAGGCTTCGCAGCCATAAGCGCACCATTTCCCGCGTGAAGTTACTTGTGGAATGGGAACAAGGCGAAGCGCATGAACGCGCCAACGCCGTCACCGTGGACGTGAGCCACTCCGGCTGTATGGCCGTCGTGGGAGCGGACCTGCCGCTGCACAAGCGCGTACGGCTGATTCATCCGGCCACGGGCCGCAAGGCGGACGCCGAAGTTGTCTGGCGCAGCCATGAAGCCTGGGATGCAGGATTCGAATTGGTGCAGCCGGACGCTTCGTTCTGGGGCCTGAAATAACTGCTTTCGCGCCACTCTGGCGCGAATCTACTTAGGCCATTTTTCCTTCGGCAGACTCTTCTGAATTGTTTCGAGATTCTGGAAACCGTCCTTAATGACGGTCTGTTTGACGTTATCCTTCGTCACTGCGACAGGCCTCAAGAGAGTTGCGGGAACCGTTTTACTTCCGATCGAAATCTCACTGGTAGTCTTGACAGTTTCTCCCTTAGCCCAAGCCATAGCCGCTTCAGCGGCCTGGGTCGCTTGTGAACCTAGCGGCTTGTACACCGTCATGGTCTGAGTGCCATCGAGGATGCGAATGATAGCCGCCAGGTCGGCGTCCTGGCCCGACACAAGGATTTTTCCAGCCAGTTTGTGGTCCTCCAGCGCCTGGATCGCGCCGCCCGCCGTGCCGTCATTCGAAGCGACCACCGCAACAATGTTTCCCTTGGTGGAATCAATGGCCGCGGACATGTGCGCGTAAGCCTCTGAGGGATCCCAGTCCTTGGTCCAGGTGTCCGAGACAATCTTGATGTCGCCCCGATCCACGAATGGCTTCAGGACTGCCATTTGCGCGTCGTGCAGAATCTTGGCGTTGATATCGGAAGGAGAACCACCGATCAGGACATAATTTCCTTTTGGCGCCCTCTGTGAAAGAAAATAGGCTTGCAAGTAGCCCACCGCCGAAGCATCGACTCCAATAAAGAATGTGACGTCCGCGTTGCGGACCAAGCGTTCGTAACAAAGCAGAGGGACGTGCCTGGCCTTCGCAGCGCTGACGATGCGCACGGCTTTGTCCGCATCGTGAGGCACGAGAACCAGGGCTTTCACGCCGGAATCTAGCAGCTTCTGCGCCTGTCGCAACTGTAACTCATCGTCGCCTTCGGCTGTTTCCACGAGTACATTCGCGCCCAACTCCGCGGCGCGTTTCTGGAATCTGTCGAGGTCCGTCTGCCAGCGTTCGACTTTCAACGAGTCCATCAGAAACCCAATCTTCACGCCGTTCGCGGGTTGAGCTTTTTGCTGAGCATTCAGAAAAAGGCCGGGGAATGCGAGCGCCAGCACAAGCGGACACACTCGTCCTACCTGAGAGAGAGTTGACATCGGAAGACCTCCGCACATTGACGGAAAAGTAGCACTGTAGTGATGCGGGCACAACCATATTGCTGTAGGCGGAAGGCAAACGGTTACGTTCAGTTCTGTAGTTCAGTGCCGATGGGTCAACGGGTGACTCTATTTCCCTGAAGCGTCCAAATACGCGTGTAGAAACGCGCCGCGAATCCGGCAGCTCTCCAGATCGAAAACGCCGCGATTCAGCCTTGTTTACTGCTCAATTTTTCAGTTTTCCAGAGGCCTAACGGATCCTGGAACAGAAGTTCTGGACTCGTCCGTAGACTTCGATTCCTTCGGTGCAGATATACTCTGCTTTTCGTTCACCGTGAAAAGCAGGTAATTGGTGAAGGTGTTCCTCCGCCGTATGCGCCGTCCCCGCAAATCAAAGTAGATATCGGCGCTGGCAGGCAGCCACATGTTTTCCTTCTGGCTGCGGAAAGTGACCGGGCCGAATTCGATATCCATGTGCTCCGCGAGAAGCTTGATCTCTGGCATGGCAGACTGCAAATCGGTCTCCATGCGCACCACCTGATGGGTATTCTCCTGGATCCACGCCCGGCCCTTGAACGCAATGGGGGTCAGCGGACTATTGACTGCGGCCCGGTAACCTCTCAGGCGGCTCGGCTTTTTGGACTTTTGGGAAAAGTGAATTTGCCAGGCTCGGCTGTCCTTCCATTGTCCCAATCCTTCGCAACGCATGTCATAGTCGTCGCGGTAGTAGGGATGAAAAACCAGCACCGCAGCGGGAAGACCTGTGGTGGCAATCGCGTCTGGAAACACGCTCAAGTCGGTAGTCCCGTTCCGGTACTCCTCGACACTGAGATAACCCGGGCTCAATTCCGAAATGGAAACCACGTAATTGAAGGAGCGCTTTTCTTCGCGGGTTGCGAGTCCCCACTCATTCACGACCTGGTGGTTGAGATGTTCGGTAGCCGTGATACGGTCAACGCTCTTCATAAACTCGCGAACGTGATCTGCCGCGCCGTCGAGAATCTCTTGCAACGGGCAAGCAATGCCGGGCTCCACTGCCGGCAGGAATTCATCGACGTTCGCGGGAATCCACTTGGGCAGCTCCGGTTTCAAGAGCGGCAGCTCCGGAAGCTCCGCGGTTTCCGCCACGGCTATCGGGTTACTCTCCGGTGAGGCCGCTTGAGGCGGCTCCGGGAGGCTCAATTTTTGAAGCAGCTTGCTCGCGATCGCTGCCTGCTCCTTTGGGGGGCCCCCATCCAGAAATGCGTGCAAGACCTCCGTCGCAGGCGCAGTTTGGTTTTGCGCAATCAGCGATTCCGCCAGCGGCAGCCGTGCGCCATTCGCAAGATTCTTGCCTAGTTCAAGGCTGCGTTCCGCGTGGTTCACCGCCTCCGTAAAATCGGACTGGCGAAAACAAACAATGGCCAGCAGTTCATGAGCGCGCCATGAATTCGCATCCACTTGAAGGGCGCGATCCAGGTAGCCCTTGGCGGCGGGGTAATCCCCTTTGCGCGCCATGATCGTGGCAAGCGCCTGCAGGGTCAGTCCGTGCTTGGGATCAAGCGATAGAGTCTTTTCCCAACTGGCTTGCGCGGCGGCCAGCTTCCCCTGGCGATCGGCCAGCAAACCCCGGATGTAATTCACCTCAGGATTTCCCGGGGCCAGACGGTACGCTTCGTCGAGATGTCTTTGGGCCTCCTCCAGCCGGTTCGCTTGCAACGCTGCGGTGGCTTTGCCGAGTTCCTTCTGCAACTTCGGCGAGAGTGCCGGCGGACCCTGGGGCGCGGAGACCGTCGATGAGCTCGACTCTCGTTTCAGCGCGATGTACGCCTGCTCGCTCTCACTCCCATGGGTCAGGTTCACTCGCTCGCTGGCCGTCAAATATCCGGGTGCGGAAACGACGATCGTGTACTCGCCGGGGCCCAGCCCGTCAAAAATGGTCTGGCCGCCCATCGTCGTTCCGGTCGAGAACACCGGGCTGTCCAGATGCTGCAAAGTCACGGTCGCGAGGCCACTGAAGGTGCCCCCGCCCTCGTCACGAACGGTTACGATTAGCCGGGTGACGGCAACTTGCCCTCCTGCGGACTGTGCTTGTGCGGCAGTCCGTTGGGCAGCTTTGCTTCCCTGAGCAGGAAACAACAGAGACAGAATGAGGAATGTCCAGAGTGACATCGGAATGCGCCGGAGAGTGGGCACAATATTCCCCATTTGCTCGCAGGGCCGTTCCCAACAATTTGAAGCTGAACCTGGTCCCTGCTGTCTAGGTGTGGACCACTCGTTGCCGGGAGTGTCTTACAGGGAAGAGGCGAGGTCAAGGCCAAATAAAAGCGAATGGTTTCACTAGGCCGAAGTTGCATGGCAAAAGCGCGCTTGCGGCAATCATCCAGACATGGATTCGTCGATGCCGTAGGCATAGCCGAACGAGGAAGAATCCAGGAATCACGGCTTGGCAGTGATTAACTGGTCGAGACGCGGAGAGATTCGTGAGCTTAGATCTGCCACCCAGAAGGCTGCTACCACTCCCGTGAAAGCATCCATCGTATAGTGCGCGCGCAAGATCAGGACGGTGGCCACCTCGAATACAGCAAGCAGGATGGCGGCGGCTGTCAGCCAATTCCGGCGGAGGCGGGATAACTCAATTGCCGCAAAAACCGCAATGGCCGTATGTCCGGAAAAGAAAAAATCGTTCGCGACATGATAAGTCACTAGGAGCGAAGGAAAACCCGGATAGTGCCAGATCATATTGGGCGGCGGAGGCAGCGCGCAAAGCGCCTGCATCAATTGGCGCAGAGTCATAAGCAGGAACAATCCAAGGAAGGGCCGGACGCTTCCCCCGAAAAGCCAGCGTCCCAGCAGAAAAAGCCCTAGCGCGTCGATCAAACCGGAGCTTGCGATCAGCAGCGCGTTAGCTGCGCCGCCGTTTTGCGAAAAATACGAATTGAGTCCTGCGGTAAAGTTGTGCAGCCCATCGCGGATTCCGGGGCCAGGAGTAGTTCTCGCGCCGATGAGTGATTGCGTCCAAAACCACAGCGCGAGGACAATTCCTGTGACCAACAGCCGCAAGAGCAAACTGCGCCAGGGGCCGTTATTTTCGGCGTGCGTCATAGCCCGCTCTTTGTCCCCATGCAAATTCAGCTATTCGCGGACAGTCCGTTGCATCATCTCCAGTGCTAACCCCCGCGCTTTTCGCAGATCGAGTTTTCCGGTGCCTAGATAGGGAAGATTTTCGACGCGCACGAACTGGTCCTTCCGCGGCCGCCAAAGCGCAGGCAGGTCACTGTGGCCCAATTTCTCGAGGCAATCTTCCAGCTTGGACTCATCCAGCGTGTGCAGCACCACCAGGCGCTCACCCTTCTTCTCATCGGGGACGGCAGTGACCACAAAAGACTGTTCCGTAACTCCCGCCAGCTCTTGCAGAATGTCCTCGACCTTGATATGCGGTACCATTTCCCCGCCAATTTTGCTGAACCGGCTCAAGCGGTCGGTAATGCGAATAAATCCATCCTCATCCATTCTCGCGATGTCTCCGGTGTTGTACCAGCCGTCCCTGAGAACCTCGGCGGTTTTGTCCGGCTTGTTCAAATAGCCGCGCATGATATTTGGGCCGCGCACCAGCAGCAGGCCCGGCTCATCCACGCCAAGGGGCTGTAAGGTTTCCGGGTCCACAATTTTCACCGAAATTCCTGGTAGGGGATGACCGATGCTGCCGCGCTTCGCCCCAACCTGCCGGAACGATGCCGCGCGAAAATCGATCGTGTTTACGGTGACCGCCGGCGAACATTCAGTGCAGCCATACCCTTCGTGCGGACGGATGCCAAAATGATCCTCGAAGGCTTGCGAAATGCGGTCGGGCAGTTTTTCGGCGCCGGCCATAACGAAGCGCAAGCTTCCGAAATCCTCGGGGGTGCAGCGGCGGGTGTAGGCATTCAGGAACGTCGGCGTGGCGAGCAGCATGGTGACCGCGTATTTGTTGACAAGCGCCCCGATGATGCGCGAATCGAGGGGATTCGGATGAAAAACGACGCCGATGCCGGTGGCCGCGGGCAGACAAAGCGTCCCCGTAAATCCGAACGAGTGAAAGAACGGAAGAATTCCCATGATGCGGTCTTCCGCATGGAGCATGAAAACCTGATTGAGCTGCTGCACGTTCGAAGCAATATTGTAATGCGTGAGGATCACGCCCTTCGGCTCGCCGGTCGAGCCGCTGGAAAATATAATTGTGGCGATGTCATCAAGAGACGCAGTGCGATCGCAGCCCGCGAATTTCGCGAGGGCCTTTGCCGGCAAAAGGCCGGCAGCTAGTGCAGCAGCGACGCGTTCACCGAAGCCGGTGTCCTTGGCGACGTCCTCGATAAAAATCACTTCGCCGGGAGGTTGGATCTTAACCTTCTCCAGAAATTTTCGCGCGGTCACCACCGTTTTCAAGTTGCACTGCTGCGCGCACGAGGACAGCGTTTCGTTCGAAACCGTGTAATTCAGATTTACCGGCACTTTGCCCATCAACATGGCCGCGAAATTCACGAGCGCGCCGGGAACCGACGGCGGCAGCAGGATGCCGATCATTTCCTGTCCTTTCCAGCGCTTTCGCAATCGGCGCGCAAGCACCACAGCTCCCACCAGCGCCGCAAACCAGCTCAGTTTCGGCCTTTGCCCATCGGCCATCGCGAAACGGAAAGGATGTCTGCGCGCTGAGTACACAAATGATTCGGGAAGTGTGTGCATGCGCTTCTTGCGGCGCGCGAACGCTTCCGCGCCGAGATCCTGCACGGCCAGGCGGACTTCCTGCGCCGTGGCCGTCGGGGGCAGGGGCTTTCCAAAAGTGACTCGCACGGGATAAGGAATCTGGCGCGGAAATTTCCAGAGAAATTTGCCGCCCGCAAAACTGAAGATCGAGCCCCACACGCCGTCCAGATTCACGGGAATGATGGGAACGTCTACGCCTTTGATGATGCGTTCCATGCCGCGGCGGAAGGGCAGCATCTGGCCGATCCGCGTCATCTGGCCTTCCGGGAAGATGCAAACGATTTCGCCATTCTTCAGCGCGTCAGTTGCCAGTCGCAAGGAATGAATCATTTCCCGCGGCCCTTGGTCCGACGCGATGGGAATCACTCCCATGATTCTTGCGAATGGTTTTACGAGCGGGTGCTCGTAGGACCCCTTGAACATCAAAAAACGGATGGGACGATCGATTGATGCGATCAGCAGCACGGCGTCAGCCATGGAGACATGATTGGGCGTCAGCAACGCTCCGCCACGCGCCGGCACGTTTTCGCGCCCTTCCACATCCAGCCGGTACAACGTGTGCGTGGCAATCCAAAGTATCAGCCGCAGCAACGAGTCCGGCAGCAGCCACAGTACATAGGCCGTCGCCCCCAGTGTCGCAATCGCCGACCAGAAGAAAATTCCGCCCGGGCTGAGACGGGCAAAATGTGTCGCCGCGTAATACACACCGGACGCCGCACCGATGCCCACAAAAGAAAGCCAATTCGCGGTGCCGATAACGACGCCCTTCTTGTCTTCCTCGGGCTGGTGCTGGATCAGCGCGCTGATCGGCACAATGAAGAATCCGCCGAAGAAGCCTAGTTGCGCGAGCAGCAACAACACGGTTCTGAATGGCACGTGCGGAATTGCTAGGCAAAGTCCGAGGACCGTCATGCCCATGGAGCCGAGAGGAATTAATCCATACTCGATTTTTCCGCCCGAGAGGTATCCCGCTGCAACGCTGCCCAGGCCGATGCCGATCGCGATCGCCGCTTGCAGAAAACCGCCTTCGGTCGAACGGATGTGCAACACGTCTTGCCCATAGATGAAAATGTTGAATTGCAGCAGTCCGGCAACGAAAAAAAAGTAGGTGTTGCCGAGCACCGCCAGCCTAAGCACACGGTCGCGGCGAATCAATTTCACCGGCGACCAGACGTCGATCAGTGAAGTGGAATGAAATTTCTTTGCGGGGTCCGCAGCGGGCACGCGGCTGATGCCAAAGCTCCACGCCAAACCGACAATGGTAAAGCCGAGCAGCAGGGCCCCTGAATAGACTTCGCGCCCACCGAATGCCTCGGCGAGGAACGAGCCGCTCACGCTTCCGATGATGATGGCAAGGAAAGTCCCGAGTTCCAAGATGCCGTTGCCCCAAGAAAGTCTTTCCTGCGGAAGCAGTTCCGGCAACAATCCGTATTTGGACGGCCCAAAAAACGCTCCCTGTGTGCAGACGAGAAAAATGGCCGCCAGCGCCAATTTCAGATTGGGCCCCACGAGCGCCGCCGTCGCGAACAACATGACGCCCACTTCAAATACTTTTGTCCAGATGGTGACTACGCGCTTGCTGAACCGATCCGCCAGATATCCGCCCATCAGCGAAAAAAGAATGAAGGGAGCGGCGAACAGCACGCCAACAAGCAACTCCATCTGATCGCGCTGCGCCTTGTCTTTTTCGACGGCAAGAATCAGGTAGATGACCAGAAATTTCAGCGCATTTTCATTGAAGGCGCCCTGGAATTGCGTGGCAATCAGGCTCCAAAAGCCGAGCCGCCACTTTTTTCCTGTCACACGTATGGAAAGGTTTTCTTCGGCCGGCATGCACGCTCACCTAAAGCGTTGCGATTAGAACGCAGGAAATGCAATTAGTCTAGCAATCCCGGTCCGCCAGAAGTGCGGCGGCTACCCCTTCTGTGCTGAAAACGGGACGCTGACACGCCAACGCCGCCTGTTTCAATTCGCGATACGATAGCCAGCGCTACAAGGGGGCGGAATGAACGCACCGCGCGGAGCTCAAACGGTCTTGATTACCGGTGCCACCGATGGATTGGGAAAGGCCGCGGCGCTCTTGCTCGCCGGGCGGGGCTACCGCGTGTTCGCGGCAGGCCGTTCAGCGGAGAAACGCACGCAACTCGATGCCTTGGCGAAAGAAAAGAATTTGCCGCTCGAAACCCTAGAAATGGACGTCTGCGACGACGGCTCGGTGCAAAAGGCTATGGCTTCCGTCTACCAAAGGGTCGGTGCGATCGACGTGCTGATCAACAATGCGGGATTTGTACAAGTCGGTGGCGTCGAGGATCTGCGCCTGGAAGACTGGCGGCGGCAATTCGAAACAAACTTTTTCGGGGTGATTCGCGTGACCCAAGCTGTCCTCCCCCGCATGCGAGAACGCCGGAAAGGTCGCATCCTGATGATGAGCTCGGTCTCCGGCTTCGTGACGCCGCCGACGCAAGGTGCGTATAGCGCTTCAAAACATGCCATCGAAGCGCTAAGCAACGCCTTGCGTCACGAACTCTATCCTTTTGGCATCCACACGATTCTCATCCAGCCCGGCTACATCATGACCGGGATTCAGAGCACCGCCATGAATCTGGCACAGCCATATCAGGAAAAATTCAAAACCGGACCTTACGCCAGCATTTACGCTTCTTATTTAGGAAACGCCACGAGCACCCGCGCACAGTCCAAAACCACGCCGGAAGACTGCGCACGCGTCATGCTGAAAGCCATTGAAGCTCCGCGGCCGAAAGCCCGTTACGGGGTAACCCCGCTCGCGACTTTCGCGAAATGGTCCAAGCGGCTGCTTACCGACAGCGCGGCCGATCGCATCATTCGCCGGCGATACGGAATCAGTTGCGAAGACTAGCCGGCTAAGCGGTCACGGATTGGAAATCTGGAAGGAAAGGCTGTTCTCCCGCTGCTCCTGCCATGTCTTCGACCACGCCTCATGCACCGGGCTCTCGGCATAATCGGCAGCGGCCTCGGCGCTCGTGAATTCGATGGCATAGACGCCGCTGAAGTCCTTGATCTGGTTGCGCGAAGTTTTCAGCCACACGTTCTTGATGCCTGGAATTTTTCCAGCCATATCCTTGATGCCGCTAATCGCCTTTTCCCGGTCGTAATTCGATACATTGTCTTTGAATTTGTACACCACCACGTGCAGCACCGTTTTCGGCTGCCCGAAGCGGTTCAGTACGGCCGCGCTGCGCGCATGCAACGTCCCCGCCGCGATTCCCGCGCCGAATATTACCGCGCCAAGGACAATCGGTAACGCGCGTTTCATGACTGAAGTCATCTCTTCCTCCGCTATTTGCACCCTGCCAGTTTATGGAAGACAACCAAGAGGAAGCAAATCGCATAGCAAAGGTGCGCGGTCGCTACCCCAAACGGTTTGACGGAAGAGCGCCAAGGCCGTTACCCTCCCAAGGCGGATTCATCCTTAGGAGAATAAATGCCAACAGCGACACGCTGGATCTTGTCTTTTTGTCTGATCGCAATCTGCGCGTCCCGGGCCCGAGCCCAGGTCCCGGATCAAACGAAGCAATTGGCGCACGACATTTTCAAGCAGCTCATCGAAATCAACACCACCGATTCTGTTGGTAATGTGACCACGGCCGCCGAGGCGATGGCCAAACGCCTGCGCGACGGAGGTTTCGCCGAGGGCGATATTAAAGTCGCCGGTCCGAACGAACGCAAGAAGAATCTCGTCGTGCGTTTTCGCGGAACCGGAAAACGCAAGCCCATCCTTTTCATC
>Ga0066659_10001392_pt1 | contig 10496 bp, 7 predicted proteins | sample GraSoiAngelo_108_FD_75176 | JGI IMG/M metagenome (GOLD analysis project Ga0066659, IMG submission 75176) | Grasslands soil microbial communities from the Angelo Coastal Reserve, California, USA - 14_0903_09_40cm | ecosystem: Environmental > Terrestrial > Soil > Grasslands | place: USA... | reverse complement strand
CGATGGCTATCGTTGAGCGCTTTGGTCGTCCTCTTGATGATGTCCGCTCATCGGTTGACGGTCATGATGGGAATCGTCCTGATCGCATTCATCCTCACATCGATCTTGTTCGTCGTCGCGCGGACTCTGCGAATCAAGTTCGCGTCTTTAGTCTTGACGCCATCCTTCCGGCGAGTCTCGAATGTTCTGGTCTTCGGTTCTTTCGTTGTTGCGATCGTGGCCATTCTATTTGTTGGCGACGTCCTCGGGAGCTACAGCTCTGGCCAGGTCAGCGTAGGGTCGGGGATCGTCTCCCAAGTCGTAAATTTCGGCGTCAGCTTGACGCGGAGCATCGGGTTCTTATCCCCCGTTATTCCGCTAGGAGTTGTCGTGGCGTATCGTCGCCGACCGAAAGACTTCAAGGAGCCGTTCTTGCTTATGATTCTTGTCGTAATTAGTCCGACCCTTACTCTGCGGCAATACACAGGATATTACCTCATTCCATTTTCGGCAGTGTTTATCGGCTTGGGGCTAATATGGGTCATTGAGAAGCTCAGGCTCCGATTGTTACAAGTTGCGGCGGTGGCGGGAGCCCTTGCTATTATGGTGAGTTCCGCTGGATATGTCGTGAACTACGATCTGCAGATATCGCCGTTCGTCGACGATTGGAGCTACAGCTATGGCTTGTACATCCGTCACTCGACGAGCGGGACTGTAATCGCCAATGACGGAATCCTCGGGAGCGAAATCTTCCTCGTATCAGGTCATCCATACCTGCCAGTTGGCGGGGCCACCACGGCATTCCAAAGCCCCGAATTGCTGATATTCGGTTTCGTCAAGAAGGACGACCTTCGAATCTACCCAACTCCGCTCACCGACCTCACCGTCGATTCTGACACGACGTTCATCCTGTCGGGCGTTCAGGCAGAAGCCGATTGGGCCCAAATCCTCGGAGGGACTCCGGGGTCCATCACCCAGCGCCTCTCTCGAGTATATTCCCCAGCCTATCTCGCTGAGAATTGGGATATCTGGGGGAGCTATACGGCCTACGGCCGCGTCTATGGATCCCCCTTCATTGGCACAGTCCATGAGCAATGCTACAAGATGCTCGAAATCCAGGGCAAGACGCTGTGGTACATCGGTGGTCAAGCTTGAGTCGGATAGCTATTCTTACCCCGTACGCAGATCCAATTCCAGGCGGGATTTCGACCGTGGTGGCTGGTTTGCAAGGCCTCTTGAAGGCTCACGGTCACGAAATCTACATCCTCGCAGGCATAGGGGACGGGGACTGCGCGGAACATTCAAATCTCGGCAGTGGGCTGAGTTACATGCATCGCGCAGTGTCTGCCTTGAAGAAGATTTCAGTGGACATTGTACACGCGCATGCTCACTGGTACACTTTGAGTTCAGCGATCCGATATCGTCGCACGACGCCATCGGTCCGACTCGTTTTCTCCTTTCACACGAGTGATGTCTCCCACTGGGGATCCATCTTCTCCTGGCTACTGAGCAAAGCAGACGTACTTACTTTCGTCAGCGCCTCACAGCTTGCCGATCTCCGCAGGCAACTTCGTCTACGTGGCGACCTCCGGATCCTGTATCCAGGTGTCGCCCCTCGCGTCATGGACGAGAGCATCGGTAAAGAGTGGTTGGCCCGGTACGGCCTTTCTGGTTCGTTCCCAATCATAGCCTTCGTGGGACCGCTCGACCATCCGAGAAAAGTCATGGGCGTCGTTGATCTTCTCAGGATAGTCAAGCAATTGAGAGCCCAATATCCAACGGCGAAGCTCGTGGTTGTTGGAGACGGGAAATTCAAAAATCGACTCTTGGAGGCTTCGCGAGGCGCAGAGGACGTCATGGTGCTAACGGGGTTCGTCCCGAATCCTTCCGCCGGTTTCGCAACGTCCGACATATATTGCCACCTGTCGTACATGGAGAGTTTTGGAATCGCGGTTCTCGAGGCTATGTCGATGAGCTGTTGCGTCGTGGCGCTCAACACTTCAGGTGTTTCGGAGGTCGTGGATGATTCGGCCGCAGTCGTCGTTGACCCCGACTCGCGGCAGGTAGCTGAGGCGATTCAACGACTGGCAGCCGACCCGCTCACCCGGCGCGCGCTTGGGTCCAAGGCGCGCGACTCCACACTCCGCTCGCATACCTGGGAGGCGAGGTGGCCTCGAATCGCCTCAATCTACGGTCTGGAGTGAGAGCCGTCTTGTGTCGCCTTGCACCTGAATCTCGTGCCCTATCTCAGGCTGTGGGGAGCTCCTGATTGCGCAGAAGCTCTTCGTATATCGAATAGTACCGACAAGCCTCGTCTTCGAGGTTGTTCGATCGCACCACCGCGGTCCTACTTCTTACAAAGGAGTTCGCAGGAATGCCATCGGTGAGTATGGTATCCATCGCTTTTGCGAGATCGCCGGCGTCCCCACATCGAAAAGTCCAACCGGATCCGGCTCTTTCTATGATCATTCGATTGACCGGGATGTCGCTTACCAACGCCGGGAGCCCCACGGACATCGCCTCCAACAATCCCAGAGGCATCCCCTCATATTCGGAAGGGAGGACGAAAACGTCTGCGGCGCTAAGGTAATCGGCCAGAGATTCGGACGTCGGCCCGATGATCCGAACTCTGGAGAGAGCCTCGGAGGCGCGAAGCTGTTCGAGAAGCGAGGGATCGTGCAGGTCCGGCTCTCCAACCAAGAGAAGAACAAAGCGATGCTTCTCGAGTTTAGGCGAATTGATCGCCCTTAGCAACAGGTGGACGCCTTTTGAGGCCGCCAACCGACCGGCGAAAATGAAAGTGAGTTCTGTTCCAATCCCAAGCTCGTGACGAACTTGTGCGCGCTTGTTGTCGTCGCGCCTGAAAACCTCGATGTCTACGCCGTTTTCAATGAGTTTGATGTCGGTTCGGTATCTGGAGAAAATCTGGGACACGTAAGGGCTAACCGCGACAACCTTGGTTGAGAGCTGCACGGTGAGTCGCTCCGTAAGCCGATGAATGATCATTCTCGCCAGTCCGGGGGGATCGGGAACTCGTCCATGCAGGGTCAATAAGAAAGGCTTGTGGAAGACCCGCGCGGCGAAGCAACCTAGGAGCGATTGGAAGTGGGTGTGCTGGGCGTGCAAGATATGAAACTGCCGCCGAAGTCGGGCCATTGTTCCCAGGGTTCGGAAGCCCAGTTGGAGGTTAAGCAGGAACCTGCCTGTCAACCGAATTGAATAGTCATCGAGTGTTCCCGGGGCAGAGGGTGCAAGGACGATCGATGCTACTTCGAATGCTCTTAACTTGCGGGAAAGGTCTGAGACGAACCTGCCAATGCCAGTGATCTTCGTTCGCGCGTATGGGAGGGTGAAGCAGACGGTAAATACGCTGCTCGCCCTGGTTTGGTGAATCCGGCGTGTCGAACCTCCAGGGTATTCGCTTCTGTCTTTTGTCGCGTCCTGATGGAGGTCAATCCGATTGGGCAAAGCACTAGACATGGAATTCAGATCCCAAGTCGGAGCTGCCTGTGTTTCGCTGAAAAAGCGCGAGAAGCTTCCGCGCCACTTCGTCCCATGTAAGTAGCCGAGCCGCGACGTCCTTACCGCGGCGACCCATCTCTGCTCGCGTTGCAGGGTTCGCCAGGAGCGCAACGATCTTCTCAGCCAAGTCCTCTGGATCGTCTCCGCGAAATCCCAATCCGGCACCGTTTAGCTCGATGAACGGTCCAGCCCCAGGTAGGTTTGTCGCGACCACCGGCCGTCCACATGAAAGGTACTCGCTGAGTTTCAGTGCTGCCGTGCCTATTTTGGCGTTGCGAGCAAGTGTGAGCGGCAACACGCAGATGTCGGCGGCCGCGATCCATTTTGGGACAGATTCACGCGCAACCCAACCGGTGAACCTAACACAACTTCGCAATCCCGACTTTTCGACCTGCGCTTCTAGCGGTTTTCTTTCAGGTCCGTCACCAATGATTAAGAGTACGACATCAGGGTTCTTCGCAAGGATCCGTCGCATGCTCTCGATCACGATATGCACCCCGTGCCAGCGAACGAGGTTTCCAACGAAAATTACATAGTTCCCATCGATTGGAAGTCCCAGCGACGCGCGCGCCTCATTCCCCGGTACTTCGCGGAAACGAGAGATGTCGACCCCATTCCCCACGACGGCGATAAGAGACCCAGGGATGCGGTGTTGCTGCACTAGGTATTCCTTTAGGCCGTCGGTCACCGTGATAATCCCCCTAGCCCGTTTGAGGAGCATACCCCTGAATGCGAGCCGCAAGGAACTCGTCCAAGCTGCGCGCGTCTCGGGACTGCCCAGCATCGTCCGTTCTTCGTCCGCCAGACCGTTGATTTCTACGAAGTATGGACGCAGCAGCAGAAAACCGAGGAGTGCCGCCAGCTTAGGCGTCGATCGCCGCTCATATATTATGTCAGGCGGATGGCGTCGGAGGATCGAGTACAGGGCGAGCCCTAGCAACAGCGTGTCGCGCCATGAAACAACATGGACTTGAACTCGATGTGGTGGCTGCCAGACACCCTGATTTGCAACGACAAGGTCAATCGTGCAGCCGGCTCTAGCAAGACTACAAGTTAGGTCCAGCACATGAGCCACGTCGCCGGACAGTCCTGCAAGATCCGTGTCAGGTGCCAGGAATGCGATTCGCATAGCCCCGGAGACCGACCACGCCCATCGGGTCTAAAGGATGCCTCAGCTGTTCTCAAATACGAGAATCGGCGCGTTGAGTTGATGACTCAGGTCCATTAAGTAACACTCCTTCATGCCGATCTCATCGGTCAATGGAGAGGTCCCCCTCTCGATTCCAATGCTAATGCAACCGACCCTTGGGAGCTCCCAACATACACGATGCTCCAGTATGCGCGCGCTGGGCGGATTGGGAAAGGTTCCTTTGATCCCAGGGTAGACCCATGAAGCCCGACGTTCTGCTGGTCCACCCAGGGAACTCAACGTTTATCGAACGTGATCTTCGGTTTCTCAGGGAGAAATATTCCGTGAATACCCTGGAATACGACAAGCGCCGCGCAATCGCACCCCTGCTCGTGAACATGACAAGATGCCGCGTGGCGTTTGCCTGGTTCGCATTGGGTTATGCATACCCTATGGTCCAGATCAGTTTGCTCCGCGGGATACCCGTTGTAGTGGTCGCGGGCGGCTATGACGTAGAAGCAATTCCCGAACTTAACTATGGGGCCATGGTGAACCCGGTCCGAAGACGCAGAACGTCGTTGACCCTTGCGAAGGCAAGCCGAGTACTCGCCGTTTCGAAGTTCACCAATTCAAGAGTGATGCACTGGTCTCCTGCAGCTCGTGCGGATGTAGTTTATCACGGATTCCCGAGGAGCGAGTTCGACCCGACGATGACACGCGAACATTCAGTCCTGACTGTTGCGAATATTAGGCGTGGGACATGGAAGCTAAAGGGGCTTGAAACATATGTGGAAGTTGCCAGAAGGATTCCGGAGGCATCGTTTCAGATCGTGGGAAAGGTGGAGGAGGATCCAGGGACATTCGCGGGCCCCATTCCACCAAATGTGCATTTACAAGGCTGGCTACCTCATGGTCAGCTCTACAAGCTTTACGCAAGGTCGAAGGTATATGCGCAACTCTCCTTCATTGAATCGTTCGGCTGCGCTCTGGCCGAAGCTATGTCCTGCGGTTGTCACCCCGTCGTAACCGACAGGGGCGCCCTTCCTGAGGTGGTGGGGAATGTTTGTTCCCCTGTACCATATGGGGACGTAGGCCAGGCGGAACAGGCGATTCGAGAAGGCTTGGCGTCGGGAGGTTCACGGCAAGCGCAGCGGCGGATTACTGAGGCCTTCCCGATCCACGAAAGGCGGAGGCGACTTCATGCCGTGGTCGACGAACTGCTCGTTTAGGGTTAAAGGAAGGGGACTCCGATGACCGAATTTTTTCCGGCCATCAGTGTTTGCACCACGAGCTATAACACCGCGCACGCAATTCAGGAACACCTTCGGTCTTTGCGCGATTCGCTTGCAGGCTTCCCCTTTGAATATGTCGTAGTAGACAATAATTCATCTGATGGGACTCACCGGGCTCTTGCTGACCTCTCAAAAACCTTTCTCAATCTCACAGTCATCTCGCGCCGATGTTCTAGGGGCACAGGACGTCAGTTGGCGGCTCGCTTAGCTCGTGCCAGTACGATCCTTTGGGTGGATACGGACACGGTGTATCGGTCCACCCTTGGCTTACTTGTCAAGCGGTATTTTGAAATCTTCGGCGGGCGAGACATCGCACTTCAAGCAATCTACGCGGGCCTTTATCCAAAATCGCTCTGGTTTGCAGTCGGCGGAACGCGGAATCTAAACTACGCGGAAGACCTGGATCTTTGGATTCGGCTATGGACACTGGGCAAGATGAGATGGACCCCTGTGGTAGTTGGAGACAACATGAAGCCGCGCGATGCTCAAAATTCCGATGACTTTCGGTATTCCCGGTATTCCAAAATGGAACAAGTTCGTAGGGTCTTGCGCAGAGAGGCGGATATATGGCGTTTGCGCGAATATTACCGAATGGACCTGGAGTCTGTCTGGAAAACCAGCGCGATAGATCTTGGCATTGATAAGCTTGAGACAGAATGGTTCTCCGGCCGGCCGGTGGGATCATTAAGAGATTCCGCTCGCCGCATGCGCCGCGACCTCACCCAAATCCTCTCCGGACCTGTATAGACATGTTAACCGCTGCTGAAAGTGCATGTTCGTATTCAAGCGCCACCTTGTCCCAAGTCCGTCTGCGCGCCCATTCTCGACCGAGATTGCCCTGTTCGACTCTGGCCTCATCATCGGTCAGGAGCAACGTGACCACTTTGATCCATTCCTTGACGTCATCGACAGAAACCAGCGTCGGAATTCGGCCAGTGCTTTCGGCAACCCCTGAAATGTCGCTAGCAACAACTGGACAGCCGGCAGCCATGGCTTCCAGCGGGACCAGCGGGTATACCTCTGATCTTGAAGGAAAGAGGAGCAGCTTTGCGTGCGAATAGTACTCCCAAACTTCCTCGTGAGATAACGCCCCCAGAAAGTCGATTTTTCCCAGTACTGCCAATCGTATCGCTTCGCCTCTCATCTCGCCATAACCTGGTCCCTCGCCGATAACAACGAGACGGAGTCCGGGGAAATCCGGCGATATTAGTGAAAGGATCCGGACTGCCTCGATAATCCCCTTCGATCGCTGGAGACGCGCAACGAACAATACGTAATCCATTTCATCGCGACTGAGGCCAAGCAATTTCTTGGAGACCCCGGGTGAAACGACGTCCCTGATTGGAAGACCGAAGTTTCGCACCAGCTCGAGCTTTGACGATGTACTGACAGCGATGTAGGATGTTGTCCGGTCGAGCAGTTTGAAGAGGGTGCCGAACCTCGACCCCTGCACATGAAAAACGGATGGTGTGCCATGCTTGGCAGCGAGACGCGAAAAGAAAAGCGAATCATACTTTGTATGGGTCGAGAAAACCTCTGATTTCCTCAATTCCTTCCTCACAGTAGCTGACAACGAGAAGATAGTCCTAAGGCTAAGAGACTCGAGCAAGTACGGATTGACGCTTGGCCAGCACCGCGACGCGAAATCGATTGGTTTTCCAAATCGGTGCAAGAAAGGTAAATCCAGGACGCGAACTCCGTTTCGTCTGAACCGAACCCCACCAACTCGGCGACCGGTGATTAAGGCGACGTCATGCCGTTTCGATAGCTCGTGCGCCAGTGACAACACCGTGGTTTCGATTCCGCCCGACGTCGTGCCTGCCGAGGAGGACACAAAGGTTATTCTCACGCATTCCACCCGAGATTTCGCCAGGAATGGCTGTCGGATGGGTCATTCAAATGAAGTATTTCTCCCTGATGCGAGATGAAAGGTGGCTCGCGGGTCGTCCGGATATCCAGCGACACTCGAAGTCTTTCTTTGTCTGCGGAGCGATAAGCCAATGCGAAGTCTTTTCCAGGGAAGCTTCTTCGCACGTGGGTCGAGAGTGGCGACATGCCCAGCGCCCGCAGCCAAACTCTTGCCCTTGACTGGATCAAGGAGCGGATCAGCCAGGAAGGTGCGCTTCCCGTTTCAAACTTCAATTCAAAACCATATCCGGAGGTGACAGGTTATTCGATTCCCACCCTTCTTAGGAGCGGTGAGCGAGGGCTAGCTCTCAAAATGGCTCGGTGGCTCCTTCGTCAACAGCGTAGCGACGGTTCCTTTCCTGGAATCGACGGAGAGCCGCAGATCTTTGACACCGCTCAAGTGGTGAGGGGATTGTTAGCTCTTGGTTCTGACCTTCCAGGAGCCTCGGAGTGCGTCTCGCGAGCCGCGGAATGGATGCTGTCTGAGGTCGATTCCAGAGTCGGGTGCTGGATACGGACCGACTCTCCATCGTGGGTCGGTGTTCCGGAGGCGATTCTACTCTACACCATTTGGCCGCTCGAGAGAGCTATCTCGATCTCCAAGGGCCAGTCAACCCATGCAGACCAGCTCGCCAAGATCAAACACTTCTACGCTAACAGAACCCGCGTCCGCACGAACTCGCATTTCCTTGGCTATATCGCTGCCGGTCTCCAGGAGATTGGACTGTTAAGTTCTGCTAGGCGGGTGGTTCGCAGACCCCATCGACCTACGTGGCCGGGTACCGCCCAGCTCGCAGAGGTCCACTTTCGTCTTGGCGAGTGGGAGGCCGGTGAGGGACTCTTGCGGGATATGGCGAATGGACAGCAGCCGAGCGGGGGATGGACTGGGGGAGCGCCTGACTACTTCGACCGTGAAGAGGTCTCTTGGGCTCCAAAATTCTATCTCGACGCTTGCGCGGCCATGCGAGAGGCTTGGTTCGTCCGTACCGCATCAACGATTCCATCGTTCATTGACAGGAACGATGAACGCCTTCGAATCCTCCTTGAACTAGCGGGGGATGTTGGCCAAGGACGTATTCTCGACGTGGGCTGCGGGAAAGGGCGGTACTTGTGGTATCTTCAAAACAAGTTTCCTCGGACCGAATTGCATGCATGTGACATCTCGTCAGAGCTCTTGCAGTCCGTGCCGCTTGGCGTGCGCGCTAACGTTGCGCCTGTCACCCTATTGCCCTACCCGGATAACTTCTTCGATCTTGTGGTTTGCGTCGAAGCACTGGAGCATGCTGTCTTCATTGAGCAGGCTCTCGCAGAGCTTCGCAGAGTGACGAAGCCGGGGGGTCGCCTACTTGTCATCGACAAAGATAGGGACGCTTGGGGCACCCTACCTGTGGCTCCGTGGGAGCAATGGTTTGAGGCCCCCTTTCTGGAGCATTCGGTGAAGTTGCGGATGGACAGAGGCCTCTTTCGCGCTTGGTACGAAGACTTGCCACGGATGAAGATAGAGACATCTAGTTAAGAGATTTCATTGAGCGCGACTGCCAACCGCTCGGACACGGAGACGGCTTCGAATTCGTGGAGGTTTCGAATATTCCGAGCGAAGGTGGCGTTTCGCTTCAGGTATAACGTTTCAAGCGCGTTGGCGATTTGATCCACATCGTCGAACCTGACGGCAATTCCCGCATCATATTTTGCGACTAAATCCCACACAGGACCACGGACCGAAAGTGCGAGGATCGGTCTTCCTGACATCATGTATTCGATGAGTTTTGTTGGAAGGAAGATCCCAGGTTCAAAGGGGCTAGGGTCGATCAGAGCGAGTACATCCGCTGCTAACATATACTCAAGTGCAAGCGCCCGAGGAACGGCCCCAATTATTTCGACATTGGCAATTTCGTCTCTAGCTTTCCTCACGTCGGCACGTAACGGTCGCCAGGTGCCGACGAGCCGGAGCTTTGCCCTCGCTTTGGGGTGATTTTGAGTGAAATGGGAGAACGCCTCGAGCAGTTTGGTGGGCTGCCGGAGTCCATATAGGCTACCAACGTGTGCCACGACAAAGGATTCATTCTCACGGCGCTTCAATGGGATCGACTCGAATTCGCGCCCCTCTGCTGAATTCGGGAGCAATACGGTTTTCCTTCGGATGTCTCGATTGGATCGGTCGACATAGTCGCGGAATTCGGCTGTCGTGAAACCGATTCGTCTGGCGTGGCTTAGTACCGCGGATTGCAGGTAAGCGCCGACCAGCTGACGCCACCTCGGTGTTCTGCCGGCATAGGGGTTGTTCATCCACGGGTCGCTGAAGTCGGCGAGCCAAGGGAGTGACGTCCTGAGATGGACACCTAAACCAGCTACGTGCGAGCTGGGGGGGAAAGAGAAGCTTGCAAGCACATCATGATTTTTCTTTCTCAAGAGGGTAAGAGCGATCCGGATAGCCTCTGGGGTCCATGCAGAAATGTGGTCCGGTACGCGAGCCGTCGCGAGCAACTTTCCAACAGGATTTTGTGACGTCCCGACACGCACCACCGTCGCGTCGCTCGGTATCTCAGCCCTGAGAGATGGGTCGGCCCCGAAGATTGGGTCGGCCGACGCGGATACGATGGTCGGTATCCACCCATGCATTGGAAGGTATTTTAACAGCTTTGCGACCCTCGTCGACTGCGACCCTG
>Ga0066659_10001389_pt1 | contig 10504 bp, 7 predicted proteins | sample GraSoiAngelo_108_FD_75176 | JGI IMG/M metagenome (GOLD analysis project Ga0066659, IMG submission 75176) | Grasslands soil microbial communities from the Angelo Coastal Reserve, California, USA - 14_0903_09_40cm | ecosystem: Environmental > Terrestrial > Soil > Grasslands | place: USA... | reverse complement strand
GGGGTTTTCACGATGGCAGTGCTTTTGATCATCCTTCTGGCGACCATCGGGCTTTCTGTGAGGGCCGGTCTGTACGGCCGGTCGTGGCGCATCGCCGACACGGAGACCACCGAGGACTCGTGGCTTATGGAGGCTTGCGCGCGCACTTTCGTCCTGGTACTGCTGTCACTTCTCGGCCTGCTGGCCCTGGGCGTGATGTACGGAAACGTGCTGGGCGCGACCAACGTTTCCAACCCATGACGCGGTAACGCCGGCCTCCTCTACGTTGTAGTTAGCAGAAGCAGCCCACCTGCCCCGGGCTGCTTCGGACTTGCTGGGCGTCCCTCGCGAGCTTCGCGAGGTGTAAAACACCCCCGGTTGGGCCGGCTGCAGGCCAATTGACAATGCTTGAAGCTAATTAACCCTGCGGCAGTGGGTGTACCGGCATGAGGTTAGTAGCCTGCCCTCCGTCATCTCGCGCCCCCGGGACTGGGTGTGCGTCGAACGGGGGTATCGGGAGTGCAGCTACTACAGGGGCTTCTGTCGGATCTCCGTTCACGCCCCAAGCGGCATCTCGGGCTTGCGTTCATCGCGGTCTCCAACCACATCACAGTCGTCGTCCTGGCCGCAGCTCCGACCGTCCTCGCCGTGCCCGCCCTCAACCCGACCCAGTCTGCCTGCTCGATCGAAAATTGCATCAATGCGGTCGCGGTCGAAAGCGACGCCCGGTTGAGTCTGCCGGCAGGCCATCCGCAATGCGAGGAGTCCGGTCCCACCGCCTCATGCGAGGTGGAGGGCACGGCCGCCGACTCGGTACCCGGCACCCCGGCCGTGCCGGAAGGACAGTCGGCATGTCCGTCGACCGATGTCAAACCGGTGCCCACGACGCCGGCCGCGTGCAGCGACACGTTGTTGCCGCCAATCGCACCAGCACGCTCCAGTGGAGATCCGGCCCTGATCGTGATGCCGAGCGTTCCGGCTGCCTCGTTGGGAGCGCGACTAACATCGCGCCTGGAGCTCACCGCCACCGCGGACACGCTCCGCTCGGGCAGGCAAGTGGTTCTCACCGCGACTGCCAGCGCCAGCGTCACCTCGACCGGGACCGCCATCGAAATCTTCGACACCACCTCCGGGACCCTGATCGCCGCATGCGGTCAGGGCAACCAGTGCGCGGTGGGCTACACGGCAATTTCGGGCATCCACGACTTTGTCGCCTTTATCACCCCGCCGATGGTGTCTCCTCCGGATGAAGCAAGCGCGTTGGAGTCCAACCACAGCACCGTGGGATGGCTGGACAGCGCAGTGACCGCCAGCGCCGCCATCGTCGGCCGCGACCAGGCCATCACCATCACCGCCACTTCGACCATCGATGTCGCGCAGGGCGGCCGTTGGCTCGAGATCTATGACCTCACCGCCGGATCGCGGATCACGTACTGCAGCCGCGGCACAAGCTGCTCGACTGTCGTCAAAGAGACGAAAGGTGGCGTCCACCAGATCGTCGGTTACGTCACGGGAGAGCCGGAAGCCGTGTCTGCGCCCATCGGTCTGACCTGGCTTGACGTCAGCCTCTCGGCGACCACGGTCGGCCCGAAGGTCGACGGTACCGTCTATCTCAAGGCGGTCACCAACACCGACCTCACCGACACTCCCTGGGTCGTGGGCATCTACGACGACCAGGGACACCTCGTCGACCATGCGTGCAAGACCGGCAACACATGCTCGGTGCAGGCATCGGTGTCCGGACAGACCACGCCGAAATACACCGCAGTCGTCGGCGTGTTGCCGGAGGCCATACCCATCGCCAAGAGCAACGTTGTGCAGAAGGCGCCGGCCGCGCCGGCTCTGGTCGACATCCAGGCCAAGTCGGCCGCCATTGAGCCCACACACCTGCTGTGGGGGGTCGATTCCTGCAAGCCGTTCATCGGCGGAGGGCAGAACCTCTACAACGCCGTTGTCCGTTCCCTGGGGAGTCCCGATTTCTGGGGCCGGTACCTGACGAACACGGTTTGTCCCGGCATCAGCTCGACCGAGATCGCACTGGCATCAAGCCACCACATGGGGATTCTGCCGATCTACAACGACTACAACTGCTCCGCCGTCGTCTCCTACGCGACCGGCCACCAGTACGCTGTGGAAGCCGCCGCTGCGGCAAACCGGCTGGGCATCCCGGCGGGCCGGCTGCTCGCGATCGACATCGAGCCGCCCGGTCCGGCATGCCCGGGCGCGGGAGGCGTTGATGGAGGCTTCATCGAGGGCTGGTATGACGGTGTCCACGAGGCAGGCTATGTGCCCGTCTACTACGGCAATGGGACCGCCGGCACCGAGTTCGCCAGAGCGTGGTGCTCGACCGTGGCTAGTCTGCCCAACGTGGCGGCCGAGTCGGCCATCTGGTCCTTCGAGCCGTCGTTGCTGGGCCGCTACTACAAGGCCAAGGCTCCGAACTTCGCCCCGTACAAGCCTGGCTGCGCAGGCAATGTCGAGGCCTGGCAGTACATGCTCAGCGCCGGATCAAACGTCGACGTCGACCAAGACGAAGCGCTTTCCACCCTGCCCCTGTGGTACCCGGTGACGGCTTCCTGAGCTGGAATACCTCCCCCTGCAGCGCCCGGGTGGCCAAAACCATCCGGGCGTTTTCATTCGCGGACCGCTTTAACACTTTTAACCAAGGGGACTTGTCAAATGGAACGCAGGGACACCGATATCGAGCGCGATCCGGTGACCGGCCGCGAGCACGAGCACCGGCGCGTCGTCAGTAATGAGCCTGTCATGCCCGCATCCAGCTCCGAGGTCGTGAGCACGATCAACCCAGGGCGCCGCGCGATGGAACTGATCTATCTCGTCTTTGGGGTGGTCGACGGCCTGTTGTTGATCCGCCTCGTCCTGAAGCTGCTCGGCGCCAACACGACCGCAAGCTTCACCCAATGAGTCTATGGCGTCACGAACGTGCTGCTGGCGCCGTTCCACAACCTGCTGCCGACCATCGGCAACGAGCAATCGCAGCTCGAGATGTCGGTCGTGGTCGCGATCCTGGTCTATGCGCTGATCGGCTGGGCGCTCGCCCGCCTGATGGAGATCATCTTCTCCCGTGACATCACGGTCGCGCGGAGAGGGTTCTTCTAAAAACCCAAGCTTGGTAGGCCCTCTCCCCCTCGGGGGAGAGGGCCAGGGTGAGGGGCAGAGTTAGAAGGTTTACCCCGCTCGGAGACCCGGCGCGGCGGCCAGGTCGCGGATGTCCTGGACTTGGCGGGTGATCCAGCGCGCGATATCGTTCGTCCTCACGACCTCCCGCGCCCCCTCGTTGCGGCGACGCTTCTCGTCGATGCCCATCACGATCGCCTGGTGCATTGCGTTGGCCGTGGCATCGATGTCAAACGGGTTGACCGAGAGCACGTGTGGGTGCAGCTCCTCGTGCGCGCCGACGTTCTCGGAAAGGACGATCACGCCGTCGGACCGATTGACAAGCGCGCCCTCTTTGGCCACCAGGTTGAGCCCGTCGTAGACGGAGTTCACGAGCAGCACGTCGAAGTTGCGCATCGCAGCCATCGCCTTGCGCACGCTCTCCCCCAGCTCCAGACGCACGGGCAGCCACCCCTGCGCCCCGTACTGGGTGTTGATCCGCTGCACGACCTGCCGCACCTTGCGGACGTAGTGGCGATACGCCGCGACGTCCTGGCGCGACGGCTGAAGGAAGGCCCAGAACTGCACGCGTCCCTTCAGCTCCGGGTGATGCGCGAGGAGCTTCTCGTAGGCGAGGAAGCCGCGGACGATGTTCTTCGACGGGTCGGTGCGGTCGATGCGCACGATCAGGTGCTCCGGCCGCCAGTCGCGAAGCTTGCGCTCTTCGACCATCACGCCATGTGAGTACGAGAGCCGAGTCATGCTCGCGACGTCGATCGAGATGGGATACGCGCGCGCGTAGACGACGCGGCCGTCGATCAGCACTGCCCGCTCCCGCTCGTCCACCGCGAGCCCGAGGTTCTCCTCGCAGGTCATCAGAAAGTTGCGCACGTCCAGGCTCGTCTGAAATCCGACGATGTCGCACCCCAGCAAGCCCTGCACGATCGCGTCGCGAATCTCGCGTGGAAGCACTTTCCAGTACTGCGGCGTGGGCCAGGGAATGTGGACGAAGTGCTGGATGATCCCGCCGCTCAACTGGTCGCGGACCAGCTTGGGCACCAGGTACATCTGGTAGTCGTGGACCATCACGAGCGGCCTGCCCGGCAGCCCTCGCGCCACCTCGACCACCTTGCGCGCAATCTGCTTGTTGACCTCGACGTAGCCGTTCTTCCACGCGCGGTGAATGCGCCCGTTGATCACGGGCTGGTTGGCGAGGTCCCAGAGGTAGTGCTGCACGAACCACAACACAGGGTTCGAGATGACCGAGTAGTGCTGCTCGTACTGCTCTGGCGTGGGCATCGCGTAGTGCAGGCGCGTCGTGGTCCGGATCAAGGGCGCGTTCCATGTGGTGCCGTGCTGCTCGATCAGGGCGCGCTCGCCAGCCGTTCGTGCGCAGGCCACCCAGTCGGCCCCGGTGACCTCGGCGAACGTCAGCAGAGCCGTGATCACGCCGCCGGCCCCGCGCGTGAAGCCACCTTCCGGACGCGGCTCATGCGGGGCGCGGTTCGCGACCACGATCGCCGAGCTGTGCGGCAGCGTACGTGTCACATAGCCGCGCAGCGAAGTGCCCGGCCGGCGCCGCTCGACGCTGTCCAGGAACGGGCTGTCAGGTTCGTTCATCACAACCATCACGAGGGTGTGGGCTGCGCTTGTGCCTGGGGTGACGGAGAGGGGTTGGGCGATGGGGACGGCGAGGGGACGATGGAAGGCAACACGCTCGGCAGGGTCGAAGGCGAGCTGCTGGGCGACGGGGTCTGCGGTGACGATGACGGCGTGGGCGATGCAGTGCAGGCGCCGGGCAGGAATGGGTCTTTGGTGTCGCTGCCACAGCCGATCGTGATGCCCGCGGGCTTCGGGTACCAATCGCGCATGGTCGGCGGCAGGTTGTTGATGAAGCGCTTCATGATCGTCAGCCCGACGTTCTCACCGTAGGCGCTGATGAGCCCTCCTCCGCCGTTCGGCGCCGTGTTGCCGACCCAAACGCCGATCACGATGTCGGGGTTGTAGGCCATGATCCACGAGTCCGGGATCCCGCCCTTACCGTTGTCGCTGGTCCCTGTTTTGCTCGCCATCTGGCGGTTCCAACCGAAGCCCCATGTGTTCTGGTAGTTCCTCAGGACGTCTGACATCAGGTACGCCTCCGCGTGGGTGAGCACGGTGGTGCTGTTGCCGCCGTACTTGAACGCTGCGTGACCACTCGAGTCGTCGACCTCCTTGATCGCGTTGAGGTCGACCCGTTGACCCTGGTCGGCGAACGTCTGATATCCCTGCACGTGCTCGTAAAGCGTGACGTCGCTCGCGCCGATGGCGGTTGACAGGTAAGGCTGGAGCTGGCTCTTGATGCCCATCGCGTGCGCGAGGTCGACGACGTTTTGCATCCCTTCCATCTGCCCAACCTCGACCGCCGGGATGTTCCGGGAATAGAGGATGGCGGTGCTTGCCTTGATGTCGCCCATACCGCCGTTGTCGAAGTCGCGCGGCTTGTAGCCGTTGAAATCGGTCAGGTGGTCGTGGAGGATGGTCGCCCACGTGATCTTGTGATCGCGCAGCGCGGCTTCATAGACATAGGGCTTGAACGAAGAGCCAGGCTGGCGCTTCGAGCGGACGACGTCGAACTGGCCGCCGATGGAGTTGTTGGCGTAGTCGGCCGACCCAACCCACGCCAGGATCTCGCCGTTTCTCGGGTCGGCGGCGAGCAACGCCGAATTGTTGACGTTCATGTCCGCGAGGTCGCGCACGCCGTTGGCGACCGCGCTCTGCGCGTTCTGCTGGACGCCGAGGTCGAGCGTCGTATGGACGACGATGCCGCCCTGCTGGATGGCGGCTGAACCAAACATGGTCTCGAGGTCGGAGAGCACGTAGTCGACGAAGTGCGGCGCCTTGCTCTGCCGGGCGCTCGCCTGGATGTGGAGCTCCTTTTTGATGTCCTCGCCGGCTGCCTTGTCGGCGTCCGCCTGGCTCAGCGCGCCGGTCGAAACCATGCCTTGCAGGACGTAGAGCTCGCGCTGCTGTGCGTCGTCGTAATGGGTCACCGGATCGTAGGCGGTGGGGGCCTGGATGAGACCCGCCAGGAACGCGGCCTGCGCGGGCGTCAAGTCCTTCGCGTCTTTGTTGAAGTACGTGCGGGCGGCAGCGCCGACGCCGTACGCTCCATGCCCGAAGTACACGCGGTTCATGTACATGCCGAGGATCTGGTCTTTCGAGTAACGCTGCTCGAGCGCGATCGCGAGCACCATCTCCTGGACCTTTCGTGTGAAAGACTTCTGCGGCGTGAGCAGCTGAATCTTCACCAGCTGCTGGGTGATTGTGCTGGCGCCTTCGTTGAAGCCCCGCGACGTCAGGTCCACCCACGCCGCCCGTGCGATCGACGCGGGGTCGAGCGCTCCGTGGTTGTAGAAGTTGCGGTCCTCGGCCGCGAGCACGGCCTTGGCCGCATACGGTCCCATCTGCTGGAGCGTCAGCGTGACGTGGTAGTGGCCTGCCGGGCTCCAGTCCTCGATCAGCTTGCCGTTGCGGTCGAGCACCATGACGTCGCCGGCCGCGAGCACGTTCTGGCTCGGGTCGGGCAGGTCCTTGACCGCCCACAGGATGTAGAGGGTCGTGGCGAGGAGCAACGCGCCAACACCCGCGGCGATCCAGATCTTCTGTGCCCAGAGCCAGACGATTGGTCGGAGCCAGAGAGGATGCTGCTGGTGGCCACGCGCCACCGGACTGCTGACCACCCCTTCGCGCTCCTCCTCCGAGCGCTCGTCTGGGCGCCGATGCGCCGCGTCTGGAGCGCTACGTCAGAGACAACGTTCGGTTATCTGGCGCTACTCGGCGGAGCCTGGCTATCCGAACTCGACCGCAATATAGGCCCGGCCGTCGGAACGGACGGCCCACGCGGTGGCGATGTAGTGGTACGGACCGAGGATGTTCGCCTTGTGCTCCGGGCTGTTCATGAACATGGTGTTGAGCTGCGAGTCGTTGATCCCGCCCGACCACCAGCCGATGTTCTCACCGACCTGACGGCCGAGATGACAGGTGAGGTCGCGGCTGACCCCGTCGTAATGCTGGAACGCGACACCAGGAGTGGCAAGCTTGGCCGCCTCGGCGCGGGCCACTGTCGCCAGACACGAGCTCCAGGTCAGCGGTCCCAGGTGGTAGCGTGCGCGGTCTTGGTTGATCAGCGCCTGCTGGGTCGATCTGACGACGATCGATGGCTTGGGCGCAGGCTTGGGAGCGGGCTTGGGAGCGGGAGCCTGTTGGGTCGCCGGCGGGTTCGAGGTGACCGCCTTGACGGGGAGCGGCGTGGGGCTCGGGGAGGGGAAAAGGCCTTGGGGCAGGGCGTAGCCGTAGCCGGTGCCACCGCCCGGCTGGACCTGCGCGACCGTGACAGGACGCGCCGGGCCGGCCCCGGGCCGCACTCCCGCGACGGCGACCGTGCCGATGACCGCGACCGCTACAAGCCCCCCGAGCAGGCCGAAAACTCGCATGGACCGGGGTGTCTGACGCCGGGCGGCCGCTTAACTTGTGCGGGGTGAGGTTAAGGCTTGTAAAAGATTGCTTCCTCCCGAACAGGTAGCTTTCTGCCGGAAGGTTGCCTATTCCGGGAAGCGGCTGTTCAGGCGCTCGAAGGCGAGCACGAGGAAGGCCTCGGCGGTTCGCTCCCAGCCGGGGTTCTGGGACCACATCGCCGCCATGGCTCGCAAAGCGAGCTGGAGCGCCTCGTAGAGCCCGAAGCGCTGCAGGGTCGCGTCCGGGCGCCTCTCTCGATATCGGTTCAGGAAGCTCGCGCGCACCTCCTCGGCCGCCACCGACTCCTTCCAGTCTTCAGGGGACGAGGGGATGAGGTAGGCGCAGAACTTGCCCAGGTCGTAGCTGGTCTCGGCAAGGGCAAAGTAGTCGAAGTCGATCAGCGTGTACTCGTCATTGTGGTAGATGAACTGGTCGTACTTCAGGTCGCCGTGCGTCGGCAACCACTCTTCCTGCTCGACCTTGCGCACGCGATCGCGCATGTGGGTGACCAGGTCTTTGAGGAGGAAGTGGCCGACAGGCAGCACGTAGGCAAATTGCTGGACCACCCGCTCCAGACGATTCAGCTCGTACTCGATCTTGATGATCTGGTCGGCCTCGACCCCGGACTCGTGGATCACCGCAAGGGCGTCCGCCGCAGCCCCACCGGCCATCATGAACTCGGTTTTGCCCCGGTTCCCGCCCACGGGGCGACCGCGCACTCCTTCCTCGAGAAGCAAGCCCATCTCCTCGATGAATCCGAGCGGGCGCGGGAGGCTCAGCATCCCTGGGTAGCGCGCGGCGGCTTCCCACAGGCCGTTCACGACCCGAAACGTGCGCAGCCCACGCCCGCCAGGTTGCGCCTTGCCATAGATCTGGTTCGTCGCTCCTTCGTTGTCGATCGTGTAGCGGAGGATGGCGCCGACCTCGGGCACGTAGCGCACGCGCTCGATCTCGATCTGGCCGGCGGTGGCGAGCATCTGGACTGGGTCATCCAGGCCGAACAGCGAGGACGACATCCGGATGGGATCGTTGGCCAGCGGAAGGTTCGGCATGGCCGGGTCGTAGGGGTAGAACCAGTAGGCGTGCTGGGTCTCGTGAAAAAGGACCGGGTAGCCCAGGCCGTCGACCGGGTCGCAGACCTTGCCGTTGCCATCCCGAGCCAGACGGGCGCTCAGCCTATCCCATGCCTCGTCGTTGAGGGCGCCCTTGGTCACCAAACGGAGGTTGCGCTCCTCCTCGTCCTTATTAATGTCGACGCTGAAGAGCGCCCAGTACGAGTCAGGAGGCTCGAGCCGCGTGCTCCGCCGGCGGATTTTGCTGACCTCCCAGCCCGATCCGGCCAGCACGTCCTGCATGAAAGCGGCCACCGAGTCCCTGCTCGTTGCGGCGTCCATGGTTACTCGGGATGCGGTTGGCGTTTCCAATTCGAAGCGTATTGCCCAACTAGGGAACGCTGAGCGGGGCGTTCTGCGACATATCCCCGGGGCTGCGGGGTTGGTGTCCAGAATGGCGGCGAGGCAATTCGCTCACTTATCCATGTGGAGGTGGGCATTTGGAAGCGTTCGGCGAATTCCTGGCCAGTCGCCCCGTGTTAGGACGGCGGCTGGCGCTAAACGGATTCGTCCTGATGGCCGGACTTCTTCTCATGCTTGCTCGCACGTCTCCGGCTCTGGCGTCCGACAACGGACACGGCCAGGGCAAAGCACAAGATCATACGAGTGCTTCCGCGGTCGCTCAGCGCCATGACAGCCAGTCGGCGCACAACGAGCAGACCGTCGGCGGGGACGGCGACGGCAAGAAAGGGAAAGGCAAGGGCGAGGGCGGGACTGGCAGCGGCAGCCATACCAACGGCAGCAGCGGCCATACGAGCGGGAGCGACAAGACCGGCGGCACCAGCAACGCGGCGGTAAAGCCATCGGTCAGCTCGGGCGACAGCTCGGCGGCGAAGGTCTCCGGCAGCTCGAGCAGCGACGCGCACGCGAGCGGAAACGCTCACGCGAGCGCCGACACCAGCGTCCACGCGAGCGGCAACGCTCACGCGAGCGCCGACACCAGCGTCCACGCAAGCGGCAACGCTCACGCAAGCAGCGACACCAGCGCCCACGCGAGCGGCAACGCTCACGCGAGCAGTGACACCAGCGCGCACGCGAACAGCCACGCAAGCGACAGCGCGAAGAGCAGCGGCGACGGCAAGGCCAACGTCAGCATCAAGGCCAAGGGCAATGCAGCCGCCACCACCGACGCTTCCGGAAAGTCCAAGGAAAAGGACGAGGAAGGCAACGCCGACTCCCGCGGCGACGTGGCGGGCGGCAAGTCGGGCAATGGCGACGACCGCGACAAGGTGACGGCCAAGGGCAATGACAAGCACGAGGCCGACTCCGACGGCGAGAGCACCGGAGCCAGCACCGGCAACACGACTGGCAGCACCGCGACCACGGGGAGCGCGGGCAACGCCAGCACCGCCTCGGTTGGCGCGAGCACCGGCAACACGGCCGGCAGCGCAGCCTCCGGCACCAAGTCGACCGGCAGCGGTCAGGAGAAGAGCACGGGCGCCTCGGTGGGCGCAAGCACCGGCAACACGGCCGGCAGCGCGGCCTCCAACAGCACCGGTAACCAGAGCACCGGCTCGGTGGGCGCGAGCACCGGCAACACAGCCGGCAGCGCGGCTTCCGGCAGCACGGGCAACAACCAGAGCACCGGCGCCTCGGTGGGCGCGAGCACCGGCAACACGGCCGGCAGCGCGGCTTCCGGCAGCACGGGCAACAACCAGAGCACCGGCGCCTCAGTGGGCGCGAGCACCGGCAACACGGCCGGCAGCGCGGCTTCGGGCAGCACGGGCAACAACCAGAGCACCGGCGCCTCGGTGGGCGCGAGCACCGGCAACACGGCCGGCAGCGCGGCTTCCGGCAGC
>Ga0066659_10001386_pt1 | contig 10509 bp, 11 predicted proteins | sample GraSoiAngelo_108_FD_75176 | JGI IMG/M metagenome (GOLD analysis project Ga0066659, IMG submission 75176) | Grasslands soil microbial communities from the Angelo Coastal Reserve, California, USA - 14_0903_09_40cm | ecosystem: Environmental > Terrestrial > Soil > Grasslands | place: USA... | reverse complement strand
GCCCAGCATCCGCCCGCGGTCACCGCCGCCGACGAGAGCAAGTTGGTGGCTCTGGAGAACGCCTGGAATCAAGCGCAATTGCACCACGATGCTCAGGCCCTGGAGGCTCTGGTAGGCGATACCTTCATCTACACAGACTACGACGGCACAGTGATGGACAAGCGTAAATTCCTCGACGACATCAAGGATGTGTCGTACCGCGCGACCCTGGTCACCAATGAGGATGTCAAGGTGCACCTTTATCAGAATGCGGCCGTGGTCTTTGGAACCTATCACACCAAGGGCACCTACAAGGGCAAACCCTTTGAGCACCGCGGCCGGTTCACCGACACCTGGATCTACAGCAAGGATCACTGGGAGTGTGTCGCCAGCCATACCAATTTGATGCGCAAGTGAAATCGCTCTCGCTGCATTTGAGTTTGGTCTGCGATTTTCTGCCATTCGCCTTTACTCCCCGCGATTGGCAGAGCTAAGCCCTCTGTTAGCTGCAGGTTAGCGTCAGAACAAATGTTAAAGCCATTGCACCAGCCCCCCTTCTCTGATACCGTTTTTAGGTATCATGATGGCCGTTTCAGTCCGAAGGAGCATCCCTCCAGACGTGACGTCCAAGTCAGGCAAGGAGATCGTAGCTTGTCATCGAAGAATCGCTGTCTTTTTACCTCTGAATCCGTAACCGAAGGCCACCCCGACAAAATCGCCGATCAGATTTCTGATGGAATCCTCGACGCCTGTTTGACCGACGACCCCATGAGTCGCGTGGCTTGCGAGACCCTGACCGCCACCGGTCTGGTCGTGATCGCTGGAGAAATCACCACTAAAGCGTACGTTGACTTGCAGACCCTGGTCCGGGGAATCATTTCCTCCATCGGCTACGACAGCGCGCTTTATGGCTTTGATTCCAACACCTGCGCGGTGATTTCGAGTATCAACAAGCAATCCGGTGATATTGCTCTCGGTGTGGACACAGGCGGCGCCGGCGACCAAGGCATGATGTTCGGCTACGCGTGCAATGAGACCAAGGAACTGATGCCGGCTCCGATTTCGCTGGCTCACAAGCTGACTATGCGCTTGGCCGAGGTTCGCAAGCATGGCCGCCTACCCTATTTGAGGCCCGACGGTAAGTCTCAAGTGACTGTCGAATATGACGCCAACCGGAAGCCGGTGCGCGTGGATGCGGTCGTCATCTCGACGCAACATGCCGAGACCGTGACCAATGATGAATTGCGAGCTGACATTCTGAAGCACGTCATCCAAGCCACGATCCCCGCCAACTTGCTCGATGCCGATACCAAGTACCACATTAATCCGACGGGCCGATTTGTTATCGGCGGACCGATGGGCGACACCGGCCTGACTGGGCGCAAGATTATCGTCGACACCTACGGTGGCATGGGGCGCCATGGCGGCGGCTGCTTCAGCGGCAAGGATCCGACCAAGGTCGACCGTTCTGCCGCCTATATGGGCCGCCACATCGCCAAAAATATCGTTGCCGCCGGGTTAGCGGATCGCTGCGAAGTACAGTTGGCCTACGCCATTGGTGTGGCTGAGCCGGTAAGCATCATGGTGGACACCTTGGGAACGGCGAGAGTCGATCCGGAAATCATTCCGGACCTGATACGCGCCCATTTCCAGCTGACGCCCAAAGGGATCATTGAGTCCCTCAACCTGCGCCGGCCTATTTATTGCAAGACCGCGGCGTACGGTCACTTTGGCCGTAATGATCCGGATTTTACCTGGGAAGCAACAGGCAAGGCAGCCAAACTGGCCGCCGAGGCGGGCCTCAGGCGAGAGCCGGTCGCGCAGGCGAGCCGGAAATAACCAGCGTCCGAAGAGGACGGTAAGCCCGTCCCCAACCCAGTCATCGAAAAGCCGCAAGACGTCCTTAGCTCGTTGTATTTTTGATCATTCGTGGAGAACGTAGAACCAGCCAAAACAGAAACGCGCCACAGGAGACGTATGCCGACAATACCCGCACAAGTCAATTGCGATATCAAGAATCTCGATCTGGCCGACCTGGGCAAGAAGCGTATCGACTGGGCCAACCAGTCGATGAACGTACTCCAGATTATCCGCAAAGAATTTATTAAGAAGCAGCCACTGAAGGACGTGCGCATCTCCGCCTGCCTGCACGTGACGGCGGAAACGGCCAACTTGGCGATCTGCCTGCGCGATGGCGGCGCCGATGTAGCCCTATGCGCATCCAATCCGCTCTCTACCCAGGACGATGTCGCGGCCAGTCTCGTGCGCGATTATTCGATCCCAGTGTTTGCCATCAAAGGCGAAGATAACGAGACCTATTATCAGCATATTCTTGCTGCCATCGACCACCGGCCGCAGATCACGATGGACGACGGCGCCGACCTGGTGAACGTACTGCACAGCAAGCGCCAGGACGTGCTGGATTACGTAATCGGCGGGACAGAAGAGACCACGACGGGTCTCCTCCGCTTACGGGCCATGGCGCGGGAAGGAGTGCTGCGCTACCCGATCATTGCCGTGAACGATGCCGACACCAAGCACATGTTTGACAATCGCTATGGTACGGGGCAGTCCACGATTGACGGCATCATTCGCGCTACCAACTTCCTGCTGGCGGGATCGAAGTTCGTGATTGCTGGCTATGGCTGGTGTGGCCGCGGCCTTGCCAGCCGCGCTCGTGGCGCCGGCGCCGAAGTGATCGTCACGGAAATCGATCCGACCAAGGCGCTGGAAGCCGTGATGGATGGCTTCCGCGTAATGTCGATGCCTGAAGCCGCCAGGATTGGCGACGTTTTCTGCACTGTGACGGGAAACAAGAACGTACTCACGAAGGAACACTTCGAAGTGATGAAGAACGGCGCCATCATCGCCAACTCCGGTCATTTCAACGTGGAGATCGACATCCCTTCGCTGGAGAAAATGTCATCCTCCAAACGAACTACGCGGCAGTTCGTCGAGGAGTATTCGCTCAAGGACGGCCGCAAGATCAACCTCCTGGGCGAAGGCCGTCTCATTAATTTGGCGTCCGCCGAAGGGCATCCACCCTCGGTGATGGATATGAGTTTTGCCGACCAGGCGCTCTCCGTCGAGTTTATCGTGAAGAACGCGTCGCAACTCGAGAAAACGGTGCACAAGGTTCCCGAGGAACTCGATAAGCGGGTGGCGCGATTGAAGCTGGAGTCCATGGGAATCAAGATCGACCGCCTCACCCCAGAGCAGGAAGAGTATCAGGCGGGCTGGTCGGAAGGAACGTAGAAGTCACGAGTTGGTAGTCAGCCGGCGACGCAAGCTGCCCCGTTTTTGGTCATCCCTTGTCATTTCGAACCAGCTCCTACTGCAAACTTCTGACCACCGTTAAAAGCGGCCCTGCTAAGCTGGCTCGCCCCTTCGGGGCCAGGCTGACTCGCGGGCAGGAATTCTCCAAAGAAAAGGCAGCCTTAAACGGCCGGGCTAACGTTAGCCCGAAGATTCTAACTGCGGAGTTTCAGGCCCCCATAACCACTCCCGAAAGGGGTGGCGCGGTACTGACTGGCTTCTGACTACTGCGGCACGAAAATACGTTTCTTTGCGCACATTTCTTTCAGAATTTTCGGCCACACTGTCACGCTGACCTCACCCAAGTGCGCTTTGCGAAGAAGCAGCATTAGTGTCCGCGACTGGCCTATGCCGCCGATGGACCGCGGCATCTGGTCGTGCATGATTGATTGATGATAGGGCAGCTTGAGGAAGTCGAGTGGCTTCGACATCACGAGTTATTTTTTTAAGGTCTCCTTAATCACGCAAGTGCCCATCGAGGTCAGCCCGTGCCGGCGTTTCGTAACATAGTTCCAAGCCAGGATGTCGCCGTTGAAGCCCGTGTGTATCTTTGCCCGTCCTTCGGGGGCCAGCCAATCCCGATAATTGAAGACCGCCGGATGCTTCTGCAGAGTGGAAGTTTGGCGCGTTTTGCGTGGCCGGTCGGGATGCATGTCAAGGATTTCCTCTGCACGAAAAAATCCCAGTTCCTCGGGCAGATCGGGATAACGGACATGCGTCAACTGCGGGAACATCGACTAGGCAAACTTCTCCGTGCGCACCAGCACCTTCCAGATCCTGCGGATGATTCCCTTCAGGAATTCCAGATTGCGCGGCTGGGGCGGTGATGACGCGCTCTCAATCCCATTGGTCGACATAGGCGCTGTGATCGTGATTGAGGAAACGGTCTGTGCGCACAGCGCACAGGTCGGTGCCGATGCCCTCACCGACTTTGCCTTCCAACTGCCGGAGCACGACTCTTTTCCACTTGGTAGGGGCCTGCACGACTTGTGCGGCGATGGGGTGCTTGTCGTGGTCGGTTGAGAGGTGGAACTGGATCGGCGTGCGCGAGCCTCCCGGTCCAGCATGTCATCGATCCCGCTCTCTACATCCACGATCAGGGGCACCTCGACCATCATCATCAGGTTGAGTTCTTTGCAGAGTTATCTTCGATGTAGCGCTTCACCTGGAAGATTGCTTGCCGGGTCTCTTTCGGGGACAGGAGAGAGCGGTAATCTTTTGGCCAAATTTTCTCCGGTTCCGCATAATCGCCAAATGCCCGGTCTGGCCAGGTCGGCTTTATTATCCAGCGCCAACGTGCTCATGATGGTCTCCTGGGCCGACGGAGTGCTCCGCCGGCGCGATTGCCCAACCGATTATTGAAGCCCGTGGCTGGGCGAATGGTCAGTGACACAGGGCACAAGAGAAGGTGAGCAGTTGGCATCGACCGGTCACTTGTGCTGGCGAGCGAAACGAGCGGGCCAGGTGTTTCTTCTCAAGACCTTCGGGTCTCCGTGCCTCCGGAGTAGATCCTCCTTTGACTTTTCCGCCCCCACAGAGAGAAACGGAGGCACAGAGAAGGCGGACAGATTCTTGGGTCGCCTCGATAAGCAGGTCCTTCGCTGCGCTCAGGATGACAAATTCAGGTTGGACGACAAGAACACAGGCGTAACAGCGTGTGGTAGATTTTAAGTTTGTGCCATGAAGCAGATTGCTGACTGGGCTCTGAATGTTGCCACCTTGCGAGGCGCTACTTACGCCGATGCTCGCCTGGTGGACGATCGCAGCCGCGCCTTGGCCACCAAGAATGGCAAAGTAGGTAATGCTTCCGATTCCGAGTCACTCGGCATCGGAGTGCGCGTGATCGCGAATGGGGCATGGGGGTTTGCGGCTTCCGACAACCTCAGCCGCCAAGCGATCGAGGAAACCGCAGCACGTGCGGTGGCTGTTGCCAAGGCATCCGCCCAAGTCAAACAGCAGGACGTCCGCCTCGCGCCGGAGAAGCCGGTTACCGCGGAATGGACCACTCCCCACGAGATTGATCCTTTTACCATTTCGGTTGAGCAGAACCTGGATTTGCTTTTCAAAATTGACCAGGAGTTAACCTCCGTACCCGGTGTCACGCTGGCCGAAACCAACCTGAACTTCCGGCGCGAGGAGCAGTGGTTCGTTTCGTCCGAGGGCTCGAACATCCATCAGACCAAGTACTCGACCGGCACCGGTTACGCCGCTTACGCCTTCGCGGGAAACGATATCCAGAAGCGGTCCTACCCCGCTTCTTACGGCGGACAATGGCAGAACAAGGGCTACGAGCTGATTGACGAACTCAATCTGCTGGAGAACGCCCGGCGCATCGGCGAAGAAGCAGTAGCACTGCACAAGGCGGAGCAGTGTCCGGAAGGCGTGTTCACGATTATCCTCGACAGTTCGCAGCTTGGGCTCCAGATTCATGAATCCATCGGACACCCCATCGAACTTGATCGGGTTCTGGGGATGGAAGCAAACTTTGCCGGCACATCGTTTCTTACGCTGGACAAGCTGCGCAAGCTTAGCTACGGAAGCGAACTGGTCACGGTGGTCGCCGATGCCCGCCAGGAGCACGGGCCGGGGCTCGGCACGTTCGCCTTCGATGAGGAAGGCGTGCCCGCGCAGTGCACCCCCATTATTACCAACGGTCTGTTCACTGGATATCTCTCGTCTCGAGAGACCGCCCACACAATTGGCGCGAACCGCTCCGGCGGAACCTTGCGGGCAGAGGGCTGGAACCGGCTGCCGATTATCCGCATGACGAATATCAGCATTCTGCCGGGGAAGACTCCGCTGAGCTTGGAGCAACTGATTGCCGGCACGGATCACGCCATCTTCATGCAGACCAACCGCTCCTGGTCTATTGACGACAAGCGTTACAACTTCCAGTTCGGAACCGAGATTGGCTGGGAAGTCAAGAGCGGCAAGCGCACGCGCATGCTGAAGAACTGCTCGTATTCAGGGATTACCACCGATTTCTGGAACTCGATGGATGCTATTTGTTCTCGCGACGAATGGACGCTGTGGGGCACGCCAAATTGCGGCAAGGGACAGCCACAACAAGTCATGGGGACTGGCCACGGTGCGGCCCCAGCGCGGTTCAGCAACATCAAGGTGGGGAGCGCGTACAAGGGAAAATGAGAGTCGTCACCGCACACTTAGTTAGCATTTAGCAATCAGCATTTAGCCCCTGAACGGGCTGCCCAGTGAAGGATTTCCGAGATCTGGAGGCGAAAGGGCACCATTTGACGTAACCAAACATCACCGAAGCGCTTAGCACCTGGCATTTAGCACTCGGCCTCTGAGCGGAGGTGCTAAGGTGAAGGACTTCACAGATCCCCGGGTATGGGAAAAAGGCGCACTCACAAGCCAGATTCGCCGATCGAGTACATCGATCGGGGCAACCTTGCCGAGGGGTGGGAACAATGAGTTTCAGCGTTATCTGCAGATTGCTTCAGGCTCCGCCGGCGAACTGGACTATCCCCTTAGTTGCTCGCGCGCGACTGGGCTTTCTTCCGGATGCAGAGTACCAGGGGATCATAAAGGACTTACGGGAGCTGGGAAGAATGCTTACTTCAGTTCTAAACAGGGTCGACGCCGGGCGTCTGATGGCCAAATGCTAGGTGCCAAGTGCTAAGTACTTTGCCGAAATGCTGACGAAAGACCAAGCAAGCGTGATCTTCGACAAAATTAAGAAGCACTCCTCCGCCGACGAAGTCGAGGCGCTATTCTACGGTGGTCATTCCGCACTCACTCGCTTTGCCAACAACACCATTCACCAGAATGTGGCCGAAGAGCATTATGGCGTCTCGGTGCGTACCGTATTTAACGGGCGAACGGCTCGGGCCAGCACCAACAAGCTCGATGAAGAAAGTCTGAGACGGGTAGTACAGGCTTCCGAGAGCCTGGCAAGAGTGCAGCATCCGGACACGGATCTGCTGCCCATGCCGAACTCGGGCGAGGGCGCGCGCGGCGCCCAGGCAATCCCGAAGCGCCACTTCGAGCAGACGGCAGCGATTACTCCTGATCAGCGGGCCCTTGGCGTAGAGAAGATGGTCGGAATCGCCAAGACGCACAAGCTCACAGCCGCAGGGATCTTCGCCACCTCAGAAACAATCGAAGGCATTTTCAATTCGCGCGGCGCATCTGGCTGGCACACCCAGACTTCTTCCGACATCTCCGTCACCATGCTGGCTTCGGATTCCTCCGGCTGGCAGAAGGCTAATTCACCGAATGTTGAGAACCTGGATCTAGTGACGCTCGCAGAAACGGCGGCTCGCAAAGCTCTCGAGTCCGCCAGCCCGCGCGAAATTCCGGCAGGGAAGTACACGGTCATCCTAGAGCCGGCTGCGGTGCTCGACATCGTGGGTTTCATGTTTTACGACTTCGGCGGCATGGCTATCCTCGATCAGCGGTCATTTCTCAATAACCGCGTCGGTACCAGGATTTTCGGCGAGAACATCAACATAGGAGACGATGTTGCCCATCCGCTGCAATCCGGAGCTCCCTTCGATGGCGAGGGGGTACGCCGACAAGGTGTGCAGCTGGTGGAAAAGGGAGTCGTGAAGCGCCTAGTCCATGCCCGAGCCACCGCCGAGAAGCTAAAGAAGTCAGAGTACAAGGATAAGGTTGGTCCCATCGAACCTACCGGCCATGGCTTTCCATTGCCCAACGAAATGGGCGAAGCGCCTACGAATATCGTGTTTGGCGCCCCCGACCACCCCAAGACCGTTGATCAGATGATTGCCTCGACCGAGCGTGGGGTGCTGGTGACCCGGCTGTGGTACATCCGCGAGGTCGATCCGTACGAAAAGATACTGACCGGGATGACCCGCGACGGCACATTTTACCTCGAGAACGGGAAAATCCGCCATGGCGTCCGTAACTTTCGGTTCAACGAGAGCCTCCTGCACATGCTCTCCAGTGTGGAGGAAATGGGCAAGCCGGTGCGCGCCAGCGGTGAGGAGTCGTTCGATATGGTGGTGCCCCCCATGAAGGTACGGGAATTCAATTTTACGGAAGTCACGAAGTTTTAGTGGGTCAGCGGCCAGTGGCCAGTGGCAGCAAACATGACCGCCCTCGGCTTCATCTCAGCTTCAGCTTTTTGTATCTCAGCGGCCTGTTTTGTGCTATCGTTAAGTTCTTCTAAGCGCCTCCCTCCCAACGGCTTGCAAGAAGCCGAGTCAATGTAAGTGTCATGACTTCGGTAACTTTCCACAGCTTTTGCTGGAGGTGTAAGCTGCCAACGAAATGCCGGAAAAAGGTCGCCCGGCGGAAAACGGAATTCCGCTGAACTCCGGCGAGGAAGGTCGCAACCGGTGTCAAGCGAATCAGGGAAGGAACAGGCAAAAGAAGTGAACAGCCGGCGCAGCCGCTATCCCGATATGCAGAGTGCGGCACGCTTTCCGATCAAGCTGCCGGTTGCTGTCAAGTCCGGATCCGGTAGCCAGGCGGCCGAGACCCAGAACATATCCGCCAATGGCGTCTTGTTCCGGTTGGATTCAGATATGCCCGTAGGCTCGATGGTGGATTTCACCATTTCGTTCCCCGCCGACGTAGTGGGGTCGGATAACGATGTGCGCGTGGACTGCAAGGGGCGAGTGGTGCGCAGTTTCGATGAGGACGGCCGCCGCGGGGTGGGCGTGGTCATCGACGAATACCGTATTGAGCGCTAAGCGCGGGCAAGGAAACGATGGCGAGTATTCCGGTGAGCGTGGAAGACAACATCCAAAAGCCGGGTGAGGGCGACGGTAAGGCGCCTCCTATTCGGGTCATTGTGGCCGACACTCAAGCCATTTTCCGCGCCGGTTTGCGCAAGATTTTTGCTTTGGAAGACGATATCCGGGTGGTCGGACAGGCGGAGAGCTACAGTCAAACTCTGACTGCCGTTAAGAAGTTCTCCGGTGACATTTTGATTTTCGAGGCGGCGCTGTCCGCCAACCCGTCCGAGGCGGTGGGTGAGATTCTGCGTTACTCGCCCGCCTGCCGCATGGTGGTCGTGACGGAACAGCCGGATGAGGAACTGACCCTGGAATTGTTCCGGCGCGGTGCCCATGGCATCGTTTCCCGCGAAGTCGAGCCGGAGATGCTGGTGCACTGCCTGCACAAGGTAGCCGCAGGCGAGCCCTTCCTGGAGGGCCAGGCCGTGAACTGGGTTCTGGAAGCTTACCGCACACAGGCCACGCGGCCGGCTGGCGGACGCACCAAGGTTCAGCTGACTCCCAAAGAAGCTCTGATTGTGTCCTGCGTTACGCAGGGCATGAAGCACAAGGAAATTGCACAGAAGGCTGGCACCACCGAGCAGGTGGTCAAGAATTATCTGCGCAAGGTCTACGACAAACTGGGCGTCGCCGATCGCCTGGAACTCGCGCTTTACTGTCTGCACAACCGTGTGCTTGAGGGCGCAAAACTGCCTGCAGCCTCAGAATCAGCCGCCGTGACTTCTTCCGGTAATCAAGCCGTTGCCGCAGCTGCCTCCGCTGCCGGCTCCGACAAAGCCTCCTAACCGCGCCGGTTTCATCCCCGTTTTGCCCAAAGCCGCTGAGGGGCTATATTCTTTCCGAACAGTAAACGCATCCAGCGGCCGTGGCTGGGCATGCAGTCTTGTCGGTAAAGCCGGCGATGCGCGCACAGCTCCGGCTTAACCCAATCACACTACTGGTGCGAGGCGAAGGTGAAAGGTGACACGAAAGTCATTGCAGTCCTCAACGAAGTTTTGAAAGCCGAATTGACAGCCATCAACCAATATTTTCTTCATGCCGAGATGTGCGAAAACTGGGGATATGAAAAGCTCGCCAAGCACACGCGCAGGGAGTCGATCGAAGAAATGCAACACGCGGAGAAATTGATGGAACGCATTCTGCTGCTGGATGGCACTCCCAACATGAGCGACTACTTCAAGATCAACATCGGCCAGAACGTCAAAGCCCAGCTGCAGAACGACCTCAACGTCGAATATACGGCCGTGAAACGCCTGAATAAAGGTATTGACACGTGCGTCGAGGCCGGCGACAACGGCTCCCGCGATCTACTGGAAGAGATCTTGACCGACGAGGAAGAGCACATTGACTGGCTGGAAGCAATTGCACGATAAAGAAGAGAAGTGAAGACAAGCATCTAGTGCCCGGTATCTAGTACCGGGTTAACTGGCGCTGGTTGCGGTTCTCGGCGACACCCCATAGAATCGAAGGAGCGATCGAGAAGGCTCAG
>Ga0066659_10001384_pt1 | contig 10524 bp, 9 predicted proteins | sample GraSoiAngelo_108_FD_75176 | JGI IMG/M metagenome (GOLD analysis project Ga0066659, IMG submission 75176) | Grasslands soil microbial communities from the Angelo Coastal Reserve, California, USA - 14_0903_09_40cm | ecosystem: Environmental > Terrestrial > Soil > Grasslands | place: USA... | reverse complement strand
GGCAAGGTGGCGCCAACGTCGGTTTTGCCCTGACACGTGGTAACAGTCAAACCAAGAATCTCGCCTTGGCATTCACCGCCCAGCGCAAGACTCTCGATGACAAACTTGGGTTGTACGCCAATACCGTATACGCCAGCAACGATGCGCCGGGAGCGATACCCAGCACGACGGCCAATGCGATCCAGGGCGGCATTCGCTACGATCACGATTTGAGCTCGCGGATTTTCAGCTTCATCAACGGCGATTTCCAGACGGATGACTTGCAGAACCTGGATCTGCGGTCGGTTCTGGGTGGTGGGCTGGGTTATCACGCGATCAAGACTGAATCCACCACCCTCGATTTCCTCGGAGGCATCAACTATACGCGGGAGAAATATTCTCTTATCACCCGCAACTTCGCGGCGGCCACGATAGGTGAAGAGCTTTCGCATAAAGTTGGAGCTGGCACACTGGTTACACAGCAGCTGTATTTTTATCCCGACTTAAGCAACACTGGCGAGTATCGCGGAACCTTTAATTTCGGAACCGTGACCAGGATCAGTAAATGGTTAGGTTGGCAGAACTCGTTCGGCGACATTTATGTCACCAATCCTCCAGCGGGCAAGAAACAGAATGACATCATATTCACCACCGGGCTGAATGTGTCGTTCACCCATTGATGTCCCGACTCAGGCGCTGACGTTTGATGTCTGAGATTTAACTAGGTCGAGGCGTATTCTGTAGACATCGAACAAGTAGGGGCTGACGCCGTTGTCACGCGCTGGAGGATTTCATGGAGAGAAGGTTCGAAGACAGTGATCGCCGCGACCCGGAAGACCGGCTGATCGACGAGAACGATCCGTGGGAACGTAAGGACAAAATGATGGACAAAACCATCGCCGACACCTTTCCGGCCAGCGATCCTCCTTCGTCGCTGCCTGACCCGGGCGAGGATTCATTTGCCGCGACGGCGGTAGCCTGAGTGTGTGTGTCGGTATCTCGTTAGAAAATAAGATGCTAGGGAGAGCTGACATCTAACTCGAAAACTTCATCCAAGTATCTGGGGCGTCGGGCCGAACGCCTGTCTCGGTGGGTTCTGGAGGCTTTTATGCGCAAAGTTGGCATCGTTTTTGGAATTTTGGTGGTCGTCGTCATTATCGGAGCAGCGATTTTTGCTGCCACCTTTGACGTGAACCGTTATCGCGGAAGTATTCAGTCCGAGCTCGAACGTCGTCTGGATCGTAAGGTGACGCTGGGCCCAATGCATTTGAGCCTGCTGCCGCCACGCTTTCAGGTTCAGAACATCGCTATTGCCGAAGACCCCAAGTTTCCTAATCCAAAACCGTTTGTGCAAGCGGATCAGTTGGACGTCTCGGTAAAACTGATGCCGTTATTTAGCAAGTCGATTGAGATCGATTCCCTGAAACTGCAGCGGCCCACGGTAGAACTGGTGAAGAACCAGTCTGGAGTGTGGAACTTTTCCTCACTGGGGGCGAATGCTCCGAAGACCTCGGGATCGAAATCGGAGTTTTCACTTAGCAAGCTGGCAATCCAAGATGGTTTGGTGGCAGTGACCGACCTAGAGAAACGGCAGCCTCGAACGGTGTACGACCATATTGATGGCACGCTGAAGGACTTTGCGCCGGGCCAGCCGTTTGCTGTCCAGGTGGCCGCGCGTATGCCTGGAGCGGGAAATCAGGAAGTCCGCTTGCAGGGAAAGGGTGGTCCTATAGCACAGGATCCGGCATCGACTCCTTTTCAGGGGACGCTGGACTTAAACGGTGTCGGAATCGCAGGGCTTCAACGTTTTCTCAACAATCCCGCATTGGAAAATTCCGACGGAATACTGTCAGGACAGACAAATATCCAAAGTGAATCTGGAAAGTTATCCGCCACCGGCCAAATGAACATACAGAGCGCGCGAGTTCATGGAGTGGACGTCGGCTATCCGATCACGGCCGACTACGATCTCAGTGATGACTTAAAAAATGATTTGCTCACGATAACCAGGGGCACACTCAAGCTGGGACAAACACCGCTTGCTCTTCATGGAACCGTGAATACGAAGCCAACGCCCCCGCAAATAGATCTGAACGTAAAAGCGAGCGACGTTTCAATCGCAGAGGCCGCACGCCTGGCTTCCGCATTTGGGGTGGCATTTGGGCCGGGCACGACGGTCAATGGACGCGTCAATGCTGACATTCAGGCGCGTGGCGCAGCCAGCAAGCCAGCTTTGAATGGCACAATTTCGGGACGGGATATACAGGTTACCGGGAAAGAAATTCCGCAGCCAGTTCAGATTAAGGCAGTGAATCTGGCGCTCACCCCGAATGAAATTCGTTCCGGTCAATTCAACGTTACCTCGGGCAATACGACGATGTCGACGCTGCTCTCGTTGAGACAATACACCTCGAATTCTCCCATTATCGATGCCACGGTGAAGGCTCCAAACGCAACCCTGCCTGAAGTGTTGTCGATCGCGAGAGCTTATGGCGTAAGCGGGTTAGATAGGATCAGCGGCTTGGGGACGATAAATATAGATGGCCGGATTACCGGCCCGGTGAAATCGATCACATCTGAGGATGTACTTCGGGTGTTGAATGGATCCGCGAATCTGAACTTCAATAACGTCCGCCTGAATGGGACCGATATCGCTCACCAGTTAGCCGCGATTGCAGGATTCGCACGGCCGGGAGAAGGCGATCATGGATTTACCAATATCTCGCGCATGACCGGTAATATCCTGGTGACCAATGGGGTAGCGCACACCAATAATCTCCAGGCATTGCTCGACGTGGGCAACGTTAGTGCGACTGGAACAGCGAATCTTGTGACTGAGGCCCTCAATCTGAGCGTTTCCGCTGTGCTTTCGAAAGCGATGAGCCAGCAAGTGGGTGGAACGAGTATCGGCGGATATATGAATACCGCCCTAGCCAACAATCAGGGCGAGATTGTCATTCCCGTGCTGGTTACGGGAACATTTAAGAATCCCAGATTTGCGCCCGATCTTCAAAAACTTGCCCAGATGAAGCTCAAGGGATTAGTACCGAACTTTGAGAATCCCGGAGGGGCGGCATCCGGCATTCTGGGAACGCTGCTAGGGCAGAAAGGAAATCAGACCCAACAGCCTCAGCAGCAACAACAGCAGCAGCAACCCGGGGTGCAACAACTTCTCGACCTTTTTGGCAAGAAGCCGCAAAAGAATCCACCGCCGCCACCTCCGAAATAAGAACAGGAGGGCTTGGTGCCCTCGGTGGGTGTCGGCCGGACATACAGGTTTTACTGTATGTTGAGCCAGTACAGGATATGACTAGAATGCACAGCGCCGACTTCAGGCTATCCTGTTCGTGTGCTATTCGGGCCACCCCACGGTAAGCAGTACGAGATTGTTATAGCTTAAAAGACTGGCATCCAGGCGGTTGGTGCGGGTCCAGTGCTGTCCAACGCCTTGGGGTTGTGTTATTGAAAGATTCTCTTGCCGGAGGGCTTGAGATTATGGGAACACGTATCTTGCTGGTAGACGATCACCCAGTGGTCAGGCGTGGACTTAAACATTTATTGGGCGTACAACCGGGCTGGGAAATCATTGACGAAGCCGCCGATGGCGTTGAGGCAGTTGAAAAGGCCCAGCGGCTGGATCCCGACGTCGTATTGCTCGACATCAGCATGCCTAGGATGGGTGGACTGGAAGCGTGCCGTCTTATCCGGGAAACCGCTCCGAGATGCGAGATTCTGATTCTGACTCAACATAACTCCACGCAGATGCTGCAAGAGGCGCTCAATGCCGGAGCTCGAGGCTACGTAGTGAAGTCAAAAGCAGATAGCGACCTGCTGCAAGCTGTGCAAGCAGCCAAGGAGCATAGATCTTTCGTAGCATTGGACTGTTAAATCTTTACCTCTCAGGCAGCGCTACTCTCGCTGATCCCCTCTGCGGTTGCCCCTTCCCGCCGTTCCGCAAGCATTCACTAGCCACGACTGAAATAACCTATTGACAGATTAATACTGTTTTGCATACAGTGTGTGCCATACACTATGCAGCACATGGTAGAAGCACCGGCCAACAATGAAGTGCTCGAAAACCTGCGCCTTGAGCTGAGACGCGGGTGCCTGATTCTGGCGGTTCTGGCGGAACTGCGCAGCGAGCGATACGGCTACACACTGCGCAAGGCGCTCGCTCAGCAGGGCTTGGAAATCGACGAAGGTACCCTGTATCCGCTGCTACGCCGGCTGGAGAGCCAAGGGTTGCTGGCTAGCGAGTGGCGGGAGGAGGACAAGCGCAACAAACGGTTCTACCGGCTCTCCGCCGACGGCAAACTGATTCTGAAACAACTGTCTGCCGAGTGGAAGAGCATCAATGCATCGCTCAATGAAATTCTTTAGGTTTGAAGGACTTCGTTTTGAAGGGTGTCTTTCTGGAGCACATTATGGAACTGATCGATCGTTACTTGCAGGCAGTAAAGTTCTCGCTTCCGAGGGCGCAGCGGGACGACATTATCAAGGAACTTCGCGACAGTATCCTCTCGCAGATCGAGGAAAAAGAGGCGGCGCTCGGTCGGCAATTGACTAAGGACGAACAGGTGGAGCTGCTGAAGAAGCTTGGCAGCCCCATGCATCTGGCCAGCCGGTACGGCAAGCAGCAGCACGTGATTGGAGCGACTATGTTTCCCATTTATTGGAGAGTTTTGAAAGCGGCGCTGGGTCTTGCGTTTCTGGTGCAGGCCGGCGCCAGTATCGCGATGGCCGCAGCAGGCAAACCCTTTATTCAGAGTCTCAGTCCGCTGCTGCACTATCCCAGTGTCGCTCTCAGTGTGTTCGGCTGGGTGACAGTGGTCTTCGCTGCTATGGATTTCTTTGGCGCCAAGATCCAGGTGAGCGATCGATGGGATCCACGCAAGTTGCCGCCACTGGTGAAGAGCGATCCCCGCAAGTCTCGTTTCGAGTTGATCGCACGGCTCGTGATTCAAATCATCTTTGGCGTGTGGTGGCTGGCCGGGTTGCATTACCAATATCTTATCTTCGGCCCGGGTATTGCTTTGCTCAAGTTCGGTCCCGTGTGGCACTCGATCTATCCGGTGTTTGTGGTAATAGTGCTGGTTGATGTGATGTTCACGGCGGTGATGATCGCCCGGCCGCATTGGATCCAGGGTCGACATGTCGCTCTCCTGGTGATGAGCGCACTTGGTCTCGTCGTTCTCTACTTTCTAATTAATGCTCCTGAGGTGTTTGTGGCTTCCGACCCCAGCGCTCTGCAATCGCAAGAGCTGGTAAAGAGCATTAATTACGGTATTCACATCGGCTTGATGATTGCCGCGATCGTAAACGTCATTAATATCGGGAAGGAGGCCATGCGGCTCATTGGTTGGAGCTTCGGCCGTGCGAGTCAGGCGAGCGTGGGATCGTAAAATTGTTGGCTAGCGCAGTAACTCAGTGCAGAACAAGATCCGAGTACTCCGGGTGTTTCCCGATGTACTCATGCACTGAAGGGCAAATCACATCTACCTTGAGGTTGTTTTCGCGGGCCCATCGAAGCGCGTTCTCTGCTAACAAGGATGCAAGACCCAGCCCACGCAAATTATCAGGCACTTCTGTATGGATCAACTCGAGTATATTTCCGCTCATACTATATTCCAGGGAAGCTACCTGTCCGTCGCGCTCGATCTCAAAGCGGCCAGTGGTTACCTTCTGCGGTGTTTGCGGCTTACGTCCTACAATTCCGAACATTGTATTGTTCTCTCGCGTGCGAGATGCTTTTCTGCATTTCTCACACTAGGAAACATTTTCAAATAGCCTCGTGTCGCGTTCCTCAGCTTAAACGTACCTAGACCCAATGACTTCACACGCGAAGTTCGAAGCTGAGGATTATTCATGAAATCATCGTAAAAGAAAAGCAAGGAGGAGAGAAACGAATATGCAGAATTCCTCAGGAATCGAAGGCAAGGTCGTCGTAATCACGGGCGCGAGCAGCGGAATTGGCGAGGCGACTGCGCTTCTGTTGCTGAGCGCGGTGCGAAGGTCGTACTCGGGGCGCGCGGATCGGATCGACTTCAGGCTTTGGCAGCTCGCCTCCAAGATTGGGTGGTGAAGCCGCCTATGCACGCACAGACGTAAAACGGCGCGACGACGTATCCAACCTCGTCAAGTTGGCAGGTGAACGGTACGGCAAGCTTGATGTTCTCGTCAACAATGCCGGCATAATGCCAATTTCTCCCTCGACGACTTGCGCATCGAGGATTGGGAGGAGATGATCGACATCAACATCAAAGGTATTCTATTCGGCATCGCCGCAGCGCTGCCTGTCTTCCGCAAGCAGGGTTTCGGGCATTTCGTGAACACCGCTTCAACAGCAGGGCATAAGACGGTACCGAACCGGTCGGTCTATTCCGGCACGAAATTTGCCGTGCGCGCCATCTCCGAGGGTTTGCGCCAGGAGGCCGGCGATAAGCTGCGCGTGACAATCATCTCGCCGGGCTTCGTCCGCACGAACTTCGCGGAATCTGTGACAAATCCGGAGGTGAAAGCCAAACTCGCGGAGTCCCGAGACAAGTTCGCGATGCCGCCAGATGCGATCGCCCGTGCTATTGCGTTCGCGATCGAGCAACCCGCCGGTGGGCGCGATGAAATTTGTCCACCACTGAATTCTTGGGATCATTCCCCATACGGCATGTACCCATCAGCTGGAGCTGCAGGTATGGTTGCCGGGTTTTGCTCTTCTATCCGTATCTCTCCTTCAAAAGTTAGTAAATGTATTACCCAGCGCGTAAGCAGAGAACTTTCCGCGTTTGCCTCGAAACGAGCGCTGAAGATTCAGCCAGTTGTGCGGTGTCGGCGAAGGAGGTTTTTGGAAAAAACTACCTGCGCGGACCAATGCCCCTGGGTGTGCCGAAAATCTCTGTCGGGCGGAACCGCTGAGCCACAGGTTTTACGGAGAAGATTTTGGCCGACGGATTGCGCCGAAACTACATGGTTTCGGCGCGCGAATCCTACTGCGGGAAACCGATGCCGTAGGAGTTGGAGATCCTGTTATGAACTTTGTCAGGCGTTTTGGGCCTAGGACCTTTGCAAACGCAACTTAGCCTGACGCGCGGTTTCCCGGAGTAGTGGGTCCAGATGATCCAGACAGCGATTCAGTTCATGCTCCAGCGATTTCAACCCAAAAATGCCAACCGCATAAGCTCCGCAGGAGCGTAAACAGGGATCATTGCTGGCCACTAAGACGGCTACTGCTTGTTCCGAGTTCTCAATCCTAGCAGGTACCAATTGGTTAGCGATAGTAGCCCGTTCGGCTAAGCTGACCTTGCTATCCAGTAAGGGAACCAGCATCTTGCGAAATTGGCTCTTCAGCACGTTGTCGAGGAACTCTAGCGCATTGTCGTGCACAATCAGGCTTTTTGATTGGAGCGCGACGTAAGCGCTGGAGAAGTTATCATGCGGGTAGAGCACATCGAGAACTCGGAAGATGCGTTCCACCTCCTGCTTCAGCGATTCGGATAGTGCCCCGGCCAGCGATTCATCGCTCTGGAGCATTGTCTCCAACCTCTCCAGGATCTGATACGAGCGATAGTGGCCTAGGATCTCAGCGGCCAGCAGCATTTCCAAGATTTCCGCGTCACACTCCAGCTCAGGATGGAGATGGTGGAGGCTGTTCAAAGCCGACACGACGCGAAGACGAAGCCTGCTATCAGCATCCAGCAGGCACTCTACCAGGACGTTACAGGCCAATTGCGTGCCCACATTTGCGAGGATCGCAGGAATTTCTCGGCGCACCTCGATGGGTACGGCCGGATCGCTCAAATGGTCACGCAACCTACCGACTGTTGAATTACCCAATCGAGTCAGCACTTCCGTTACATCGGCTATGAGTCGAGGGTCAGCAAGCCGATCCAGCAACTCAGGCACAAGTCGGCGTTTCTGCAACTTCCAAACCGAAAGAATGGCCTCTCGCACGACTTCAACGTCAGTATCCGCAAGCAACTGTGCGAGCAACGGATCGAACTTATCCGGCACTATTCCCAATAGACGAGCTGCCTCGATACGCGTACTTTTTCCCTCCGGCCCGTTTTCTGTAACCATGCCAACCAGCAATTGACGGGCAAACTCCAGGTTCTGGTATTCCCCAGAACGAGCCAGGAACGCCACCATCGCGGAATGAATGGAGAAATCGGCGAAATCTCCCAGTTGTTGAATCCTCTCCAGAGGGTCCAAGTGCCCGTAGTGAACCAGATACAAGAGCGCCTCAGTACGCACCTCAAGGCTTGGATCCTGCAGCAAAAACTCAATCCGCGGAAGTACGGCCTTGTCACCGCCTGCGTCAAGGACACTGATTGCTTTCTTGCGCACCTCGGCCGCAGGGTGATTTAGTAGAACTCGAATTTGGGGATACGATGCTTGCTGGTCTGACCCAAGTATGCTCAGCGTGCAAAGAACTTCGTTCGGATCGGAGGCCGAAAGGTTTGCGGCCAGCACATCGGCAGTGGAACGGTCGAGGACTGGTGCAATGGCACGATCCGCCTCAAGACGGTGCTCCCGCACAATCTCAGTCAGTGTGGCCACGTATTGTTGCCGTGCCACCCAAGCGGCAGCCAGCCAGCCTCCTACCAGCACCAGCCCGACCCAACTCATTTGACGTGCTGACAGCCCCAAGTAAGTGACAAACAACAATACTGTAACTCCACCGAGGCCGGTGCCCATCCGCCAGATCACGGTGTCAATAAACCACTTCACCTGCAACTTGACCCGGCTCGGGAGCGGCAAATAAAGAAGTTCCACGCTGGACTTGTCAATCGAATGGCGCCATACCCAGTCGGTGCCCCGCAACAGGATGGCGGAAAACAGCGTTCCCGTAAGAAGCATGCCCCCCGAAGCCGCAACCAACCCCACCGGCAATGTGAACAGCGCCACGCCGATGCCGACGCGGCGCAGCAGTCGCGAAGTCACCAGCAGCTGTACGACGAGGGTGAGAATTCCTGCGTAAAAGGTGAAGTCACCGAAAAAGGCTGCCAAATGATCTTTTACCGGAATGAACTCCTTTGCCACAGCCTTGAACTGCCAATCGATGACCTCTGTCACGAACGATGACACCCAGATCAGGGCAGCGATCGCTCGCAGATAAGTCGAGGCAAAGACTAGCCCCATGCTTTCTCGCAGGTTCCGCGGCCCTTGCTCGGCGGGCGCCTCAGCTGATCCCTGGACGGCTTTCTGGTGTTGTCTCCAAATCTGGACTACCAACGGCAGGCAAAGGGAAAGAAAAAGCGCCATTCCAAGCAGGAGGCTCTCAGTGCCGAATGCCTTTGCCACTACTTTCGAAAACAAACCCGCGAAGATGCCACCGACGATGCCGCCCCCAGCCAGAAATCCGAAAATGCGCCGCGCCTCGCGTGTAGTCAGAACGTGATTAGCCAGTGTCCAGACCTGGGTGGGGGCGAGCACGCCAAAGATGCCGTCCCATGCATAGATCATTGGATAAAGCCAACTGACTGGGTAGAAACGAGCTAGCACCCAGAAGACTACGCAGTTGGAAGCGAACAACAGCAAACTGCCCAAGAGCAGGCTGCGCAAGCTATAACGGCGTCCAACACGTATATAAACCGCGACCACGACGCCCGCTGTGAGCGCCGTTGCAATGTCGGCGTACGGAAGCTGCGCCGCCTGAAACCGGGAAAGGAACAAGCTATCTCGCACCACTCTGCCAACCAAATAGCTGGCTATCACGAGAAAGAGATAGGCAAACAAGGGCACACCACGGCGCAGTTCCCCGGGCCGGAAGTTCAGCGCTTGTTCGATCGAGCGGATCACTGGAAGGTCCTGCCGAACGACACCCCAACCGTCACTGGGACAGCATGGTAGGTCTGTATTTCCGCTGAGTCAATCCACGTATTTACCCATCGAAGGGGTGCGCAGTGGCGCAAGAAAGCGTGTGGTGTGTCTCCACAGCAGCGTAGACGCTGCTGCCTTTATTGCATTCTTTCTTTTCCTTCCACCAGGAGTGGCCATAACATGGACCGCAGGTTGCTTTTGGGTTCGACCCAAATCAATATCCTTACTTTTCAGAACACTTAAGTAACATTGACCGCGCTGCGTCCAGTTGTAATGCTAAGCAGCAATGCCACAGAAGTTGCAGAGACGTCGTAAGGGCACCCGCGCGCCCAGAATCCGTGTCCCTAACAACGAACGGGCACTATTCACCGTCGACAACCACAAGTTTGTTGGAGTCATTCAGCGTCTCTCCCTTACCGGAGGTTCTGCCGTCCTTTCCAAGCGCCCTATTCCTCAGGGAACGCTGGCCGAAATGCGTTTGAACACCGTGTTTGGGAAAGTGACTGCACAAATTGAATTCCTGCACACCGCCGCTGATGGGATACCACTGGCCCAAGCATTCCGCTTCCTTCAGATGGACGACGTAAGTTGCGAACGTTTCAGCGCTGCCGCTGAGCAAATGGAGCGTGCAGGTTTCAGCGACGTGGAAGAGAAAGGAAACCCTCTTGGCGACCCGGCATCCCAGAGCTTGAGCAAGCTTCTGGATGGCATGCGCCGCCTTTTGGCGATGAT
>Ga0066659_10001376_pt1 | contig 10548 bp, 6 predicted proteins | sample GraSoiAngelo_108_FD_75176 | JGI IMG/M metagenome (GOLD analysis project Ga0066659, IMG submission 75176) | Grasslands soil microbial communities from the Angelo Coastal Reserve, California, USA - 14_0903_09_40cm | ecosystem: Environmental > Terrestrial > Soil > Grasslands | place: USA... | reverse complement strand
CGCGTTCGAGGCGGCCTTGACGGGCCGCGTCCCGGTGAACGTCATGCTGAGCCACGACCTCTTCGAGGGCGCGTTCGCGCGCGCCGGCCTCGTCAGCGACGTCGAGCTCTTCGAGCACGCCCCCTCGCATTACGGCGTGGCCTCCGCGCGTCAGCACCGATGGGCACGCGGCGACTGGCAGCTGCTGCCGTGGATCTTCGCCTCGGGATCCCGCTCGATCCCGGCGATCGGGCGCTGGAAGATGCTCGACAACCTCCGGCGTACCCTGTCGGCGCCGGCGGCGCTGCTCACGCTGGCTGTCGGCTGGACGCTTCCGGGGGCGTGGCCCGTCGTCTGGACCGCGTTCGTCCTGGCGACCATCGGGCTCCCGACACTTCTGCCCGTGCTCACCGGCGCCATCCCGCGCGGCCGCGGGATCTCCAAGCGCAGCCACGTGCGTGCCGTCGGCCGGGACCTCGTCCTCGCCGCCTCGCAGACGGCGTTCGTGACGACGCTGCTGGCGTACCAGGCCTGGCTGATGACCGACGCGATCGTGCGGACGGTGGTCCGCGTCGGCGTGACCCATCGCAAGCGGCTGGAATGGACGACCGCGGCGCGGGCGAAAGCCGGGCTGCGCCTGGACCTGCGCGGCTTCTACCGGCGGATGGCAGGCGGCGTCACCCTGGCCTGCGTCGCCGCGGTCCTCAGCGTGTGGGTTCGTCCGGCGGCGTGGCCCATCGCGCTCCCGTTTCTCCTGCTCTGGGCGGCGTCACCGGCGGTCGCTCGCTGGAGCAGCCTGCCGTGGCTGGCCGTGCGCACGAAGGCGCCCTCGGCTGCGGAGGCGCGCGCGCTCAGGCTGATCGCACGCCGCACCTGGCGCTTCTTCACGACGTTCGTCGGCGCCGAAGACCATGCGCTGCCTCCCGACAACTTCCAGGAGGATCCGAACCCCGTGGTCGCCCACCGGACGTCGCCGACGAATCTCGGGCTCTACCTGCTGGCCACGGTGGCCGCGCGCGACTTCGGCTGGCTCGGGACCGTGGACACCGTCGAGCGACTCGAGGCGACGCTTCAGACGATGATGGGTCTCGAGCGCTTTCGCGGCCACTTCTACAACTGGTACGCCACGCGGGACCTGCGCGCGCTCGATCCCCGCTACGTCTCGTCGGTGGACAGCGGAAATCTCGCCGGGCATCTGATCACGCTCGCCCACGCCTGTCGCGAGCTGATCGACGGTCCGCGCCCCGGCGCGGCGCTGGCCGGCATCGCGGACGCGGTGTCGCTCGTCCGCGAATCGCTCAACGCGCTGGCGGACCGAGGGCGCGTACTGGCGGTGGCGCGACGTCTGGAGGGGGCGCTCGACATCATGGCGGCCGCCATCGAGAGCAGCGTCCACACGCCGGGCGCGTGGGCGGCGTGGCTGGCAGAGCTGGAGGCCGGCGCCCGGATGGTGACGGCCATCGCCCGCTCCATCGCGGAGGAGGACGCCGAGAGCGCGCAGCCCGTCCTCGACTGGGCGGAGGCGCTGCGCGGGTGCGTCGACAGCCACCTGCGCGATCTGCAGACGCCGGCGCCGGCGCTGGCCGAGCGTCTCGCGGCGCTGGCCGAGCGTGCCCAGACGCTCGTCGCCGGCATGGACTTCACGTTCCTTTTCGACTCCGCCCGCAAGCTCTTCTCGATCGGCTATCGCGTCTCGGACGGCACGCTCGATCCGGGGCGCTACGACCTGCTGGCCTCGGAGGCACGGCTGACGAGCTTCCTCACGATCGCGAGGGGTGACGTCCCGGTGTCGCACTGGTTCCGGCTCGGCCGCGCCCTGACGCCGGTGGAAAGCGACTCGGTCCTCGTCTCGTGGTCCGGATCGATGTTCGAGTACCTGATGCCCGCCCTGGTGATGCGCGTGCCCGCGGGCAGCCTGCTCGCCCAGACCGGCGAGCTCGTCGTCGCGCGCCAGATCTCGTACGGGGCGGAGCGGGGCGTGCCGTGGGGCGTCTCCGAGTCGAGCTACAACGTCCGAGACCTCGAGATGACCTACCAGTACTCGAATTTCGGCGTTCCGGGTCTGGGGCTGCGCTTCGGCCTCGTCGACGACGTGGTCATCGCTCCCTACGCGACGGGACTGGCGGCCATGATCGATCCGTCGGCGGCGGTCCAGAACTTCCTGCGTCTCGAAGAGGCCGGCGCGCTGGGCGCGTACGGCTTCTACGAGGCGCTCGACTATACGGCCCAGCGGCGGCCCGAGGGGACGGGCGTGGCGATCGTCCGGACGTACATGGCGCACCACCAGGGCATGGTGATCGTGGCCATCGCCAACGTGCTGCACGACGGGGCGATGCGCGCGCGCTTCCACGCCGAGCCGATCGTACAGGCGACCGAGCTCCTGCTGCAGGAACGCACGCCCCGGGACGTGGCCGTCACGCGCCCGCGCCGCGACGAGGTGAGCGGCGTCGCCGACGTCCGGGAGCTCGCCCCGGCCGTGGTGCGCCGGTTCACCTCGCCCCACGCGGCGACACCGCGGACCCATCTGCTGTCGAACGGGCGCTACGCCGTGATGATGACGGCGGCGGGATCCGGCTACAGCCGCTGGAAGAGCCTCGCGATCACGCGCTGGCGCGACGACGTCACGCGCGATCTCGGAGGCACCTACGTGTTCCTGCGCAACGTGCAGAGCGGTGAGACCTGGTCGGCTGGCTACCAGCCGACCGCCCGCGCGCCCGACCGTTACGAGGTGCGGTTCGCCGAAGACCGCGTGGAGATCGTGCGGCGGGATCGCGGCATCGCCACCACGCTGGAGGTGATCGTCTCGCCGGAGGACGACGCCGAGATGCGCCGCGTCTCGCTGACCAACCACGGAACGCGGACGCGGGAGATCGACGTGACCTCGTACGCCGAGGTGGTGCTGGCCGAGCCGGCGGCCGACGCGTCGCACCCCGCCTTCTCGAACCTGTTCGTGCAGACGGAGGCGGTGCCGGAGCTGGACACCCTGCTCGCCACCCGGCGCGCGCGCTCGCGCGACGAGACGCCGGTGTGGCTGGCGCACGTCGCGCGGGTCGAGGGCGAGGCCATCGGCGCCCTGCAGTGGGAGACCGATCGGGCGCGGTTTCTCGGACGGGGCCGCGGCATCGGAACGCCGCAGGCCATCCTCGACGGCGGGCCGCTGTCGAACACCGTCGGCACCGTGCTCGATCCGATCGTGAGTCTTCGCCACCGCGTGCGGTTGCGGCCGGGCCAGACGGTCCGTGTCGTGTTCTCCACGCTCGTGGCGCCCTCGCGCGACGAGGCGGTCGCGCTCGCCGACAAGTACCGCGACGCGGCCACCTTCGACCGCGCCGCCACCCTGGCGTGGACGCAGGCGCAGGTCCAGTTGCATCACCTCGGCGTCAAGCCCGACGAGGCGCACCTCTTTCAGAGTCTCGCCGCCCACATCCTCTATCCGCAGCGCACGCTGCGGGCCTCCGCGGACGTCCTGGCGCGCCACGTGGAGGGCCCGGCCGCGTTGTGGGCGCACGGGATCTCGGGGGACACGCCGATCGTCCTCGTCCGGATCGACGAGGTCGACGACGTCGAGATCGTGCGGCAGCTGCTCCGGGCCCACGAGTACTGGCGGATGAAGCAGCTCGCGGTCGATCTGGTGATCCTGAACGAGCACGCCCCGTCCTACCTTCAGGACTTGCAAACGCTGCTCGAGACCGTCGTCCGCACCAGCCCGTCCTACGCGGCCTCCACCGGGCGCGCGACGCATGGCGGCGTGTTCATCGTGCGCGCGGATCTCACGACCGCCGCGCAGCGCGACGTGCTCCAGGCGGCCGCGCGCGCCATCCTGTTGAGCCGCCGCGGGACGCTGTCCGAGCAGGTCCTGCGCGCCGAGCGCGCCGAGCCGGCGGCCGCCCCACCTGCGCGGCACACGGCCGTGAGGAAATCCGCGGCGGCCGCCTCGCCCTCGCTGCCGGACCTCGAGTTCTTCAACGGCCTGGGCGGCTTTGACGCGAAGGGGCGGGAGTACGTTACGATTCTCGACGAAGGGCGCTGGTCGCCCGCGCCGTGGATCAACGTCGTCGCGAACGCGGCCTTCGGCTTCCAGGTCTCGGAGTCGGGCTCCGGCTACACGTGGTCGGTCAACAGCCGGGAGAACCAGCTCACGGCGTGGTCGAACGATCCCGTGAGCGATCCGGCGGGCGAGGTCGTTTACGTCCGGGACGACGAGACCGGCGAGGTGTGGAGTGCGACGGCGCTTCCGATCCGACAGGACAGCGAGACCTACGTGGCGCGGCACGGGCAGGGGTACAGCCGCTTCACGCATCGCTCCCACGGCGTCGCGTTCGAGCTCCTGCAGCTCGTGCCGCTCGACGATCCCGTCAAGATCTGCCGTCTCACACTGACGAACGCGTCCGGACGCCGCCGGCGGCTGTCGGTGACGGCGTACGTGGAATGGGTCCTCGGTGCGTCGCGGAGCGTCTCGGCGCCGTTCGTCGTGACCGAGATCGATCCGCAGACGGGCGCCATGCTCGCCCGCAACCCGTGGAGCGTGGATTTCGGCTCCCGGGTGGCGTTTGCCGATCTCGGTGGACGGCAGACCGCGTGGACGGCCGACCGCACGGAGTTCCTGGGGCGCCACGGAACGCCGGAGCATCCGGCGGCGCTGGAGCGGGGCCAACCGCTCTCGGGACGGGTCGGCGTCGCGCTGGACCCGTGCAGCGCGCTGCAGACGACCATCGAGCTGGCCGCCGACGAACGCGCCGACGTCGTGTTCTTGCTCGGCCAGGCGGCGTCTCGCGAGACGGCAACGCAGCTGATCGCGCGCTATCGCGCATGCGACGTCGAGGCGGTGCTGGCGGGCGTCGTGTCCCACTGGGACGAGGTGCTCGGCGCCGTGCAGGTCTCGACGCCCGATCGCAGCCTCGACGTCCTGCTCAACCGCTGGCTGCTCTACCAGACGCTCGCCTGTCGGGTCTGGGCGCGGTCCGCCTTCTATCAGGCCGGTGGCGCCTACGGTTTTCGCGACCAGCTCCAGGACGTGGCGGCGCTCACGCTGGCGCGCCCCGACGTCGCGCGCCAGCACGTCCTGCGCGCGGCGGCGCGGCAGTTCGTCGAGGGCGACGTACAACACTGGTGGCACCCGCCGGCGGGGCGGGGCGTTCGAACGCGGATCTCGGACGATCTGCTCTGGCTGCCCTGGGTCGTCAGCCGCTATCTCGAGGTCACCGGCGACGCCGGCATTCTCGATGAAGTCGTCGCCTATCTCGAGGCGCCGCTCCTCGCCGCCGAGCAGACCGAGGCGTATCTGCAGCCGCGGCGCGCCGAGACAGCCGGCACGCTGTTCGAGCATTGCGGCCGCGCCATCGAGCGGAGCCTGCGCGTCGGGCCCCACGGTCTGCCCCTGATGGGAACGGGCGACTGGAACGACGGCATGAACCGCGTCGGCGTCGGCGGGACGGGCGAGAGCGTGTGGCTCGGGTGGTTCCTCCACACCGTGCTGAGCGAATGGGCGCCGCTGGCCGGCACGCGGGGAGAGCCGCAGCGCGCCGACACGTGGCGGCGACACGCGCGCGCGCTGCGCGCCGCGCTCGAACGCGAGGGATGGGACGGCGCGTGGTATCGCCGCGCCTACTTCGACGACGGGACGCCGCTGGGCTCCGTGCTCAACGACGCCTGTCGCATCGACTCCGTCGCGCAGTCATGGAGCGTGCTGTCGGGCGCAGGCGTTCCCGATCGCGCGCAGCGCGCCATGGCCGCCGTGGACGAGTACCTCGTCCGTCCGGCCGATCGTCTGATCGTGCTCTGCACGCCGCCGTTCGACGCCACGGCGCTCGATCCGGGCTACATCAAAGGCTACCCGCCGGGCGTGCGCGAGAACGGCGGCCAGTACACGCACGCGGCGATCTGGACGGTGATGGCCTTTGCCGCGCTCGGAGACGGAGACAAGGCCGGCGAGCTGTTCACCATGCTGAATCCGATCGGTCGCGCGGCGACGCCGGCAGGCGTCGCGCGCTACGCCGTCGAGCCGTACGTCGTCGCGGCCGACGTCTACGCCGAAGCCCCGCACGTCGGCCGTGGGGGCTGGACCTGGTACACCGGCTCCGCGGGCTGGCTGTATCGCGCCGGCCTCGAGTCGCTGCTGGGCTTCCGCGTCCACGGTACCCGGTTGCTGATCGATCCCTGCATCCCGCGCGCGTGGCCGGGGTTCTCGATCGCCTTCCGCCATCGCTCCGCGCGGTACGACATCGTGGTGGAGAATCCCGAGGGCGTGAGCCGAGGCGTGTCGTTGCTCGAGCTCGACGGACGCCCCGTCGCCGGCTGCGCAGAGGTCGTGCTCGCCGACGACGGCGCGGAGCACCGGCTCCGCGTGGTCCTGGGCAAGCCGTAGCGGTGTAGATTGAATCTCAACATGGAGGGTTTTCCCATGCCACTGAAGTCCATGTCTCTCATCGCCGCCGTCATCCTGTTCGGAGCGTGGGGCGTTGGTCACGCCGACGTTCCGAAGCCGGACGACATCATGGCCTGTAACGACGAAGCGCAGGAAGCGGCCCGCAAGGGCGACGATTCTCGGGCAGCCTCGCCGAACACCAAGGACCACAGCCGGGCCGCCGACGCCCGCCGGAGCGACGCGCCGTCGGCGACCGTGAGCGGCGACGCCCGCGCGGCCGATCCGCAGACCGACGGCATGGACCCCGACGGCGCCAAGGACCCTGTGTACCAGGCGGCCTACCGGACGTGCATGCGCAAGGCGGGCTTCTGACCTTGACGCCTGGCGCCGGCGCACATATAAAGGACGCCGGCATGGCGTCCCGGATCAAGCGCGCGACCGACAAGGGCCGGCTGGGGTCCCCATCGAAGGGACGCCCAGCGACGGTGGTGGCGCGCGCCGGCGGAGAGCCCTAGCGAAGTCTCAGCCACGTTCTCGGACCGACGAGGCCCGCGACCACCAGGTCGCGGGCCGTTTTCGTTTGCGCACGCGAGCAGAGGAGAGGCGCATGATCTCAGGAGTCTGGTTGCCGATCGTCACGCCGTTCGTGGATGGCGCCGTCGACTTCGCCGGCTACGAGCGGCTGCTCGAGCACTACCTGGGCAAGGGCGTGAGCGGCGTCTTCCCGCTGGGCACCACGGGCGAGAGCCCGACCATCGACGACGACGAGATGGAGGCGCTCGTCGAGCGGACCGTCGGCGTGGTCGCCGGACGCGTGCCCGTCTTCGTGGGCGTCGGCGGCAACGCGACCAGGAAGGTGCTCGCGACCCTGAAGCGGCTCGAGCGTCATCGCTTCGAGGGCATCGTCTCCGTGTGCCCGTACTACAACCGGCCGAGCCAGGACGGGATGCGAGAGCACTTCACGCGCATCGCGGAAGCCACCGACCGGCAGATCCTCGTCTACAACATCCCGTACCGGACCAGCGTCAACCTCGCCAACGACACGCTGCTGCGGCTGGCGGAGCTGCCCAACGTCGTCGGCGTCAAGGACTCGTCCGGCAACCTCGCCCAGTCGCTGGATCTCCTGCGGCAGCGGCCCGAGGGCTTCGCCGTCATGACGGGCGACGACGCGCTCTTCTACACGATGCTCGCCCACGGCGGCGACGGCGGGATCCTGGCCTCCTGCCACGTCGCCACCGAGGGGTTCGTCGGCGTCCACGCACGCATGGCCGCCAACGACCACCACGCGGCGCGCGCGATCTGGTCGCGGCTCGAGCCGGTGGTGCCGCTGCTCTTCAAGGAAGCCAATCCGATGCCGATCAAGCATTGTGTGTGGCGCCAGGGGCTGATCACGTCACCCGAATGTCGCCTCCCGTTGACGCGGATTTCCAGCGGTTTGGCCGATGAGCTGGATCGCGCGCTGAAGAATGCGGTAGTCTGAATGCATGGAGACGACGAAAGAGTGCAAGCACGGATTGAAGCAAGGATGCGTGTACTGCCACGCGCGCACGACGACGACGCCGGCCGCCCGGCCGGCGTCCAAGCGGCGGTCGCCGTCGAGCCGGCTGTCCGAGCAGATGAACGACCGCATGACGACGCTCAAGAAGCGGCTGAAAGAGATCCGCGGCGGGTAACGCCGGTCAGAACAGCGCGGTGATGCGCTCGCGCGTCGCCGCGTCGGGCAGGCGCCCCACGCCGGCCTGCATGTTGTCCTCGAGGTGCGGCAGCCGGCGGGTGGCCGGAATCACGCAGGTCACGGCCGGGTGCGCCAGGATCCACTTGAGGAAGAGCTGCGCCCATGACGCGCAGTCGAAGTCCGCCGCCCACGACGGCAGGCGACGGCCGCGCGCCTGGGCGAAGAGGGCGCCCTGGGCGAGGGGGCGGTTCACCAGCACCGCGATGCCGCGCTCGCGCGCCAGCGGCAACAGCCGCCGCTCCGCCTCGCGCTCGGCCAGCGAGTAGTTGAGCTGCACGAAGTCGAGCGGCACGCTGCGCATGACGCGCTCCAGCGGGTCGTGGCCGGCCGCGCTGTAGTGCGTCACGCCGAGATAGCGGATGCGGCCCGTGGCCTTCCACTCGCGCAGCGTCGCGAGGTGCGTCTGCCAGTCGACGAGGTTGTGGACCTGCATCAGGTCCAGCCCCTTGCCGCGCAGGAGCTCGAGCGAGCGCTCCATCTGGGCGACGCCGGCCGCGCGCCCCGTCGTCCACACCTTGGTCGCGACCCAGAGGGCGTCGCGCACGCCCAGCTCGGCGGCGAGGTCGCCGACGGCCGCCTCCGCGGCGCCGTACATGGGCGAAGAGTCCACGACGCGCCCGCCGAGATCGACGAAACGCCGCAGCACCTCGCGGAGCGGGCCGCGCCGGGCGGGATCGCCGACGTCGAAGGCCTGCCACGTGCCGAGCCCGAGGGCAGGGATCCTCTCGCCGGTCGAGGGAATCGCGCGGAGGACCGGCGTCACTGAGCCTTGAGCCGCATATCCTCGTACGACGGGAACGAGTACATCGGGATCACGTTCATGGTGTGCTCGCTCAGGCGGGGGCCGATGCCGATCAGGCCGCGCAGGTCCATGATCGGCGCGTACATCACGCGGTCGATGGTGAGCTGCTGGATCCGATGCAGGATCGCCTCCCGCTTGACGGGATCCCGCTCGCGTGACTGCTGCAGGAACATCTCGTCGAGGTCGGGATAGCCGCCGTAGGCGTAGGGGCCCTTGCTGTACATGAACGTCTCGACGCGGGTGGCGGCGTTGCCCGAGTTGCCCACGGCGGTGAGGAAGAGCCCGCGCAGCTTCTTCTCCTGCCACGCGGCGTAGAACGACGCGCGCTCCATCAGTCGCATCCTCACGCGGATCCCGACGGCGTTCAGGTTGTTCAGCGCGGATTCGCCCACGGTCGAGAAGCCGGGGATGGGCGTGAACTCGCCGGCGTCGAGGCCGTTCGGATAGCCGGCCTCGGCGAGCAGCTGCCTGGCTTTCTGCGGATCGTAGGGGTGCGGGGGGACCTGGAGCGCGAAATCCATCACGCGCGGCACGATCACGCCGGCGGGCGGGCAGAAGCCGAGGCAGGCCGCCTCGTTCGTGGACTTGCGATCGAGGGCGTAGTTCACGGCCTGGCGCAGCCGCTTGTCGGCCCACGGCGACTTCGGGTCCCACTGGTCCGGGAACTCGATCCAGAAGATGGACGCATGCCGCGTGTCGACCAGCTTGTAGCGCGCGTCGCCCTTGAGCGCCAGCGCGTCGGGGCCGTCCAGGAACAGGGCGAAATCCGTCTCGCCGCTCTTCAGCATGGCCAGCCGCGTCGTGCTGTCGGGCACGCTCTTCATCGTCAGCTTCCGGATGTAGGGGGCGTGCCGCCAGTGCGCCGTGTTCGCTTCCAGGACGATCTCGAGGCCGGGCCGCTGGCTGAGGAACCTGTACGGGCCCGCGCCGATGGGCTTCTGCTTGAAGCCGTCGGGGCCGACCGACTCGAAATATTTCTTCGGCAGCACGATGCCCGCCGCGGTGGCCGTGGTGCCGTAGAACGTCATGAAGTCCGGCCACGGCTCCTTGAGGGTGAAGCGCACGGTGAGCGGATCGACGATCTCGAGTTGCCGGACGCGCGCGCGCAGCTCTCGCGCGCCGGCGCCGTTGTAGCGATCGAAGCTGAACTTCACGTCCTCCGCGCTGAGCGGGTCGCCGTTGTGAAACTTGAGCCCGCGGCGCAGCTTGAACTCGTACACGAGCCCGTCGCGGCTCTCCGTCCACGACTCCGCCAGGCTGGCGCCCATCTTCTGGTTGGGCAGCGGCCGCACCAGCGCGTCGTGGATCGCGTACATCACGCCGAACGGCCTGATCTGGGGCGGGGCGGTGGACGGATCGAACCAGGCGGGCGCCAGCGTGACGTGGAACGAGACGGTGACTTCGCCCGCGGGCTCGGCGGCGCCCGATGGGGTCGCGATGGCGACGAGGAGCGCGGTGACGAGGATCACGCGTGCGAGCGTCGCGTTTGGTGTCATGCGGTTGGCCTCCTGAGCGCGCCGGTACGCTACCACGGCGTCGGGCGCCGGCCAATTCGCGCGTCGAGCTCTCCTAGCCGCGCGCGACGAGCTCCGCCGCCGGCACGCCGAGCTTCGTGTTGGTGTCCTTCGGCGCGAGGGGGCCGAAGTTCACGAACGCCACGCGGTGATG
>Ga0066659_10001371_pt1 | contig 10556 bp, 9 predicted proteins | sample GraSoiAngelo_108_FD_75176 | JGI IMG/M metagenome (GOLD analysis project Ga0066659, IMG submission 75176) | Grasslands soil microbial communities from the Angelo Coastal Reserve, California, USA - 14_0903_09_40cm | ecosystem: Environmental > Terrestrial > Soil > Grasslands | place: USA... | reverse complement strand
TCCTACCGTTGGACGATCTCCCAGCAGCATGAAAACTCTAGATTTACATCATACCGCGACTGCTAATTGTGGGGCAACCGGGGCAATCTCAACGATTTTTGCTGCATTTTTAGGAGCGAAATCAGGCACTCGGACATCGCGCATGAAATCAGGACGAAGATGAGTATAGCGATGAATCATTTCTTCGCTACCGTAACCGATCTGATTTTTTGATTTCTTCGGCTCATCGATTCCCTCTCCGACGGGGACAACAACAGAGATCTAGTCAATGACCATATAAAGCTTCAACTTTTCCACTTCCGAATAACGATCTCTCGCCAACACGTGCTTGCGGCGACGGAGGCCTTTTTGTGCAGCGCACCCGCCTGTCAAATCAACTTGGAGAAAAAACATAAAACGACAATTAGTAGGTGCTTTGTTTGTGCTAGGCCTCGTCGCAAGCGGATCAATCTTGGTAAGTCCACGTGGGCTGGTTGCAGACGGGAACCCACCTCCAGGTCCTTGGGTGTTTGCCTTGGGCCAGTTTAGTCAAACTTGATGACTAAGGCTCATTCGGCGATGCGCGCATCCTGGCAATAGTTTTTGGCCTGTTCTCGGCGGTATGCTAGGATGCGCGTAAATATATGTGGACGTATCTGCATGTGACATAGCGAGAATGTGCTGATCCGCCGCATCGAGTGAGGAAACTAATGCTTTCCGTGCTCTTGGCAAGCGCGTTCCTCTACGCTGCGTTCGCTTATTTGAAAGAACCGAAAGCCCGGGAGCGCAGAATCGAAAAGCAGCGCGACTTGCCGCGTGGGCAGCTTTTGCCTCACCACTACAGGTCCTTCGTTGAAGTCGAGAATAAGTTGTGGGCGGCCACCGCAGAAGGCGCTCGGACTGCAACGTGGGGTAGGACACGGATGAAGCTGCGGGCTGCCGAGTTGCAGCTTGCGCGAGACTACGTTCAGGGACTGCAAAAGGACTTCGAGATTGGCAGCCGGATTTTCGCAGTGGTTATCAGCCGCTCTCCAGACGTACGAATCCTGCGGCAGTTAGAATGGCAGCGGATCAAGATAGAGTTCCCCTACTACACCTGGCGCGCCTTGATATGTTTTCGTCTGTGGACCGGACAGGTTTCACCAAGCGAATTGCGGCGCCTCACTGAAATCGTTGCAACGTTGGCTTGTGAGGTGCGCTCGATGATGAATGTGTTTGAACGGGTCAACAACGTGGATTTCGTGGAATCTCTTCTCAGGAACTCCTGATCCCTCGCGGCCCCGAAGACTTCTGCAATGTAGGTCGACGTGCGAATGCCCCACTTGCCCCGGCTTCAGCGTGGTAACATCCGCCCAACGTGAATCTAAGCTCTTTCTAAAACTTCCTCTGGATAGTGGGAACTGCGCTGAAATTGGTCCTTTGCACATGGGTGTTTGCTCGCGGGCTTCATCGCAGATTGCCGCTATTCGGCCTCTACGTTGTTCTGGTCGTGGTGGATGACCTTGCACTTCGCTGGACGTATCACCATTTTAGTTACACATCCCCTGCGGCCCAACATGAATATTGATCATCCTTGGGCGTAGTTCTCGTTGCGAGAGCCTTGGCCGTCGCTGAACTGTGCTGGCGAGGCCTGAGAAATTCTCCGGCTGTTTGGTTAATCGCACGCAGGGTGCTTGCACTCCTCGCCTTTGCGATGCTCGTCTATGCGGTGATAGCGGCCGCGAAGAATAGTTCTCCCGTGATAACCTTCCTGCTGACCGTGGAACTCAGTTTGGACTTTGGAATCGCTGTGATCCTTGTCGCACTGCTCCGCTTGGGCCTTCGTTACGAAGTGTGGCTCGGCGGGATGGAAAGGAAAGTTGTGCTTGGCTTCTCGGTGTTCTCCACGTTTCAAATCGTCAACAACACCTTCATGAAGCAATGGATGATGAAATACTTCTCCTGGTGGGTTTCGGCCAGCGTGGCTTCATTTGAAGTTGCCATGCTTATCTGGATCGCCCCGCTTTTGCGGCCATTGCCTTCGATGACGCCGCCGACACTGTTCTCCGAAGAGGAGAGCGTCACCGTGCTTAAGCAAGCTCTGGAACGGATGCGGAGAATCGCAAAAGAGATGAAACGCGTTGCGCGGTCAAAGTGGAAATGAAGGCGGTCACGGCGGTCATCTTCAGTCAAACATGTTGTAGTACGCCACTTCCGGAATCGTAGCCGTCACCTTGCCAGTCTCTTCGTCTTGCTTCATCGTGGCCTCCCCAAGTTCCTTGACATCCCATGCCTATCTGAGATATGTGGGCCGCAGTAAACACGTCCTTCCCGCTGTTGTCAAGGAGACCCCGGATGAAACCCCGCGACTCGTCTCTTGTTGTCCAACCCGCTCGTTCATCCCTTTTGGTGTGGATGCTTCTCTGCCTCATCGTGGCGGTAGCGCTCGCCATATTGCTTATCGAACCTGCCCTGGCTCAGAAGAAACTCACTGCATCCGAAGCGAAAGATCACGTCGGAGAGACGGCCACGGTTTGCGGAAACGTGGTCAGCACGCGGTATGCGGCTTCAACAAAAGGACAGCCGACGTTTCTCGACCTGGATAAGCCGTACCCGAATCAAATCTTCACAATCGTGATCTGGGGAAGCAACCGGAGCAAGTTCGGCAGACCCGAGGTCGCGTACAACCAAAAGCGAATCTGCGTGACAGGAAAGATCACAGAATACCGGGGTGTTCCTGAAGTGATTGCCAATGAGCCCGCGCAAATTGCTGTTAAGACGAGCATATGACGGGAGTCTCGGCACGCTCTTCCAGCCGCAATTGGTTTTTCTCATTAACAATATCGATTTCACCCGGCTTCGAACGGTTTATCACTCGATTCAACTCATATCCAGAATCTGGAGTCCTACCGTCTGGACCACCTCCCACCCGTTGCGAGAAAAAAACGAATCGCAGTGCGTCCTCGATGATCGGGGCGGCCGCGATTCTGCCTATCAATTCAATCGGCACTTCCGCAACTGCCGACCGCGCCAGGCACAGCGCAGCCTCAAATTTAGGATCGCGAGGCGTCTTCGGCGTGCTTTGCCGCCGCTCTCTCCGCGCCGGCGAGGAGCACCATTCGACCCTCACGAATCGCATATTCGACGTTGCCCCAGCGGATGTGATTCGAACCAAAACTTGCCAGCCAGATGATGAAGTGGACGGCGTCCCGCAGCGGCACGAGCCAAATCTTTCGGCGCAACACTTCATCCCCCACTCCCCAAATCCCCACCGTCCAGGCCATCAGAAAACGCAGGATCAAGTAGGCAAGCAGATAGAAGCCCGCGATCCATTTCGCCGGCGCGACGAGTGCCGCGAGCACAGCCCAGGGAAGTCCTTGCGTAAAAAGCAGCCCCGCATAGGATAGCGGCCGGCACAACCGGACGGTCCGCGCCCAGCGCACCTGATGGTCCCAGAAGCTGCGAAATGTCTGCGCCGGATACATGGTCCAGACGGCTTCGCGTGATAAAACAACCTCGCCTCCGGCTTTGGCGATCCGGTGTCCAAGTTCATAGTCGTCTGCAAGGGTATCGGCGATGGCCTCGAAACCGCCCATTTTGCCGAGCCATTCCTTGGTCGTCGCGATGGAAGCTCCGAGCGCAAACGTGATTCCTTCCGTCCATCCCGCCATCAGCACTCCTGCGAAAAAATCGCTCGAAGCGCCGACGGCTTCGATTTCCGCGCCGAGATTCTTCTCGGCGATCCCGCGGTAGAAGCACGTCACGGCACCGGTCTTGCGAGCCGCGAGCGGCGCAACAACTTCACGCAAGAAGCGCGGTCCCACGCGGACGTCGCCATCCGTCAATACAAGTACTTCGTTCTGCGCTTCCCGCGCGAGTCGCGCCAGCTTGTTTACCTTGCGGTTTGCACCGAACTGCTCCGCGCCCACGAGCAAGCGAGTTTTTCGACCGGGAAAATCAGCGATGATTCGCCGGATCACCGCAACCGCGGGGTCCGCGTCGTCGTTCACCGCAAACAAAATCTCGTAATCCGGGTATTCCTGCCGGCAAAAACTTGCGAAATTTTCGTAGGATTCGAAGTCCACGCCACGCACCGGTTTGAGCACGCTCACCGGCGGAGTGAAATTGGGGAGCTCGCGCGCGCGCTGGTGCCCGAAAAACTGGCGCGCCGCCAGGGTCCCGAGTACATAGTAGACCAACGGAGCCAGAGCCACGAGGAGCACGGCATCACGCCACATCGCGGAGTGCGCCATCATGCGGGTCTACTCGTCATCGACCAACATTTTCCACCCGATTCACTTCTGGAGGCCACTTTAGCAGGTTCGCAGGCAATGGGAAATTGGCTCGAGATCTGGTTCCGGCGAAAGCGAAGGGAAGAGGAGTGCTCTTTCCGCCAAGGTGAATTGCGGGGCGTGCCGCGGCCCCGTGAATTCACACCCGCTTATATGAGATTCTCAGAATTCGTGATGTTTGCGCTCTCTTTCATGAGGCTCGTACTTGCCATTGGGAGGAGTTGGCCATTTTTCACCCGGTAGGCAAGACCGCGCCACAGGATCCGTTCGGAAAAGAATCCACCCACCCAAGCGATGAAATTGATGGCATCGCGCAGCGGAACGAGCCACAGTTTCCTCCATGCTCCGGTATCCCCCAGGCCCCAAGTACCTGTCGTCCAGGCCAGCCCGAGACGCAACACCAGGTAGGCGACGAGATGGGCGGCGGCAATCCCCTTCCATCCGGCCCCAGCCGCGAACGCTGCCGCTAGCAGCGCCGAGGGCAAGCCATGGGTCAGCACCAGCCACCGGTATGCAGTGGGGCGCACATTCTTCAATCCGATCGACCAGCGCTGTTCGTGTCGAAAATACTGCCCGATCGTCTCCTGCGGAAACACCATCCACACCGGCTTACGCATCAATTCCACGCGATAGCTATGGCGCGCGATTCGGTTTCCCAGCTCAAAGTCGTCTGAATGATAATTCGCCATGGCTTCCCAGCCGCCAATTTCCGACAGGTGTCGCTTGGTTGTAGCCATTGTCCAACCGAAAGCGAATTGCATCTTGCCCTCGAGCCTTTGTGCCACCAGCGCGCCGGGCACGGAGTCCAAATACATGCCCAGCGCTTCCAAATCTGCCGCGACGCTGCCAGCGGTAATGCATCGGTAAAAAGCGGTGACCGCACCAACTTGGGGATCGGCAAACGGCGGCGCAACTACCCTTAGGTAATCAGGGTCGACGCGCACATCGCTGTCGCTCATCACCACGAGATCGTATCTCGCCTCTTGCACCAGCCGGTACAAGCTGTTCACTTTGCTGTTCGTTCCAATTCGCTCCGCACCTTTAATCAGCCGAATGGAGCATCGAGGAAAATCACTTTGCAATCTCTCGATCACCGGCACTACCGGGTCATCCGGGTCGGCCACCGCAAAAAGGATTTCGTATTCCGGGTAGTCCAGCCGGCAATAGCTGGCAAAATTCTCGTAAGCTTCGCGGTCCACGCCACGCACTGGCTTGAGAATACTCACGGGCGGCGAATACGAAGAATTCAAGGGAGGCGATTTCCGCAACTCCCGGAAATAGCGAACAACGCAGTGCAACGATAAAAGGTAATAAGCCAGCGGCGCGGCCGCTAGGACAAGTGCGATCCGATAGAGGGTGTGTAACAGCATTCCAATCGCCCCAAGTCCCTATCGCATGAGGAAAACCGATGCAAATGGGATCCTGTCCGTCACGCAAGAATCCTGATTTACAAACTGCCTGTTCGAGTCGGATGCCACCCTGGTTTGATGGGTTGCCGCAGGCAAACCTGGATCCCATGCCGGAATCCGTTCCCTAGACGCTACCACTACTTTGTACTTTCTTGATGAATATTTGTTCAGAAAGGTGCTCAACCCGCCGCGACCAGCGCAACCCCCGCGCAAACCAGCACCACCCCCGCCCACCGCAGAGCGCTCACCTGTTCACCCAGGAGGTACTTGGCGCCGAAAGTGCCGACCACGTAGCTGAGTGCCGATGCCGGGATCACCAGGCTGATGGGCTCCCAGGAAAGCAGTACCAGCAACGAATAAAATGACAGCGCCATCAGCGGTACGCCGGCCCAGAACCATCCATTCTGAACTGCCCGGCCCAGGAAGCGAAGTAAGGCCAGCGGCCGCAATCGGGCCGGCTCGCGGGTGGTCTTCATTCCATGCGTGATGGCGATCTCGCCTCCGGTGCTGCCAAGAATCAGGACGGCAAGCGCAAGGATAACGCGCATCAAGCCACCGCCTCACTAGCCAGCGCGGTGGTCCGCGGTTTCGTTTGCCCGACCAGGAGCACCCCCACGCAGATTAAGACAACACCAACCCAGCGGCGCGGCGACACCGACTCGTGCAAAAAAATAACCGCCAGCAACGTGAGTAAAGCATATCCAAATGCCCCGGCGGGCATGACGTAACTGTAGTCCGCCCAGCTCAGCACCGTCATGTAACTCAGCATGAAGCCGGTCAGAAAGAATATCCCAATCCAGATCGTCCCGTTCGTCACTGTCAGCCGGAAGGCTTCGGCGAGCCCCGAAGCCGTCAGTTGAACTGCCCCGATCCGCGACATTCCGCGCTTCAGCATCAGGTCTCCGACATTGGCGCACACCACCATCGCCAAGACCATCAACAGCGTCTTGATTCGCAGCCTTCTCTCGCTTGCCATCTTGCAGGGTTAGTCGTTTCCGGAGGCCGATGACGTTCCGGGTACGGAAACCATGGGCTTATCGAAATCGCCGCCCTTGCGGACCCACTTCAAGCGCTCGGCGCGCAGGTTCAGGAATTCCGTTGCTTCGTGGTACAGGCGCTTCCGCTCGTGGCCGTCCCAAAGCGCTTCCTTCACGATGCGCCAGACAACCCTGGGCCGGAAGTAATACTCGTCGTAAAACTGGTTCACGCCCGCCATCATCTCTGCCTTGGACAGGTGCGGGTACTCGATGTGCGGTAATTGATGGCCGCCGGAATCCGCCAGGGCTTCGACCTTCAGGAAGCCTTGCTGCGCCATGGTGTCGTGCAATTCGGTTCCCGGCATGGCATGGGCCAGCGAAACTTGGATCGTCTCGCAATCCAATTCCTTCGCGAACTCGATGGTCCTTTGAATCGTCTCTTTGGTCTCGCCGGGCAGGCCGATGATGAAGTCGCCGTGCACCTTGATCCCGACTTTGCGGCAGTTCTTCATGAAGGCGCGGCCCATTTCAACCGTTGCGCCCTTCTTGATGTTCTTGAGGATTTGCGCGTCGCCGGATTCGAAGCCCACGATAAAGAGCCGCGCTCCGCCGTCCGCCATCGCCTTTACGGTTTCGTAGTCGCTGTGCACGCGCGCCGTCGAGGACCATTGGAACTTCAGCGGCTTGAATTTGGCGCAAAGATCCAGCACGCGGTCCTTGCGGATGTTAAACGTATCGTCGTCGAAAAAAATCTCTTTCATTTGCGGGAAGTATCCGAGCGCCTGCTTCACTTCTCGCGCGACGTTCTCCGTCGATCGCGTCCGCCAGGCATGCCCGGAGATCGTTTGCGGCCACATGCAAAATGTGCAAAGTGCCGGGCAACCGCGGGTGGTGTAAAACGACACATAGGGGTGCAGCAGGAAGGGCACGTTGTAACGCTCGATTTCGAGGTCGCGCTTGTAAATGTCCGTGGCGAAGGGCAGCCGATCGAGCTCCTCGGTGTGCAACTGCGGACGTTCGGGGTTGTGGACGATTTTGCCGTCTTTGCGGTAGCTGACGCCCTGAATTTCGCCGAGCGGCTTGCCGTGCGCGTAGTCCACGACCGAGTGATCGAACTCCCCGCGCGTCACAAAATCGATGTCCGCGCTGGCATTTAGCGTCTCATCGGGCTTGATGTGCCCGTGGGGCCCGACGAACGCAATCTTCATGCTCGGGTTGGCTTCCTTGATTTTCCGGATGAGCTTGACGTCACTCTCCAAACCGACCGTGGACGTGAAGAGGATCAGAAATTCGTAGTCTTTGCAGATTTGGATGGTCTGTTGCCAATTGACCTTGTGAGGAGAGGCATCGAGCAGCCTGCTGCCGGGGATCATCCCCGCCGGGTACGTCAGCCAAACCGGGTACCAGTACGACTCGATCTCGCGCGTTGCTGGCCAGCGCGAGCTTGCACCGCCGTCGAAATTCTCAAAACTCGGCGGATTCAACAGCAATGTCTTCATTACATCCGGCATTCTTCACCCTCAGCCTTCGTCTTACAATCTTGGTCGTTTCCGTTTACTGACTTCTCTGTCTCGCCAAGGAATGGAAGGCCCGCATACACGCGGAGCATGACCCCCCAGTCGGTAGATATTAGTCTACCTGATTTCGTTGTGGCCTCTCTATTCTTTCCGTCCGCGCGTCTTATCTTGCACCGAAAGGCAAAATACCGCATTGATCGGGATTTATGGCTTTCCTACACGGAACCAGCAGGCCTGGTGATTCGGATCGTTTCGGCTCCCGTTCCTGCTCTTATTGCACCGGCAGGATTTCATTGCCGGACTCAGTCGTGCAGGATGACATTGAGCAGTGAACTGTTCACTCTTAGCCCGCCGTTGTAGTGGATGAATCCCATCTTCCGGAACTTGTTCATGAAGAAACTGACGCGCCCGCGCGTGGTCCCGATCATTTCCGCCAGCGTCTCCTGGCTGATCCGTGGCACGAGCGTGAGCTGCTTTCCTGTTTTTCCGTAGTGCGCGAGGAGCAGCAATGCCCGCGCCAGACGTTTTTCGCTGGAGTTGAAAAGTTGATCGACCAGATCCTCTTCGAATCGCGTGTTGCGGGCCAACACGTAGGCCAGGAAGTAGTGCGCGAAAGCAGGCTGGTCGCGCAGGAGTTTGACAATTTGCTTCTTCGGGATGGGGAGGAGGGTTATTGGTTCAAGCGTGGTGGCCGACGACATTCTCACAGCTTGGCCATTCAGACAACTTTCTCCCAGAAAATCGCCGGGCCCGAGGATCCCGATCACCGCTTCGCTTCCCCGCCGGGACACAACGGTGATCTTCACTCTTCCGTTGAGAAGATAATAGACCTTGTCGGCGCGGGCTCCCTGAGAATAGATCACCCGGCTTTTCCTGTACTCGACGGGCTTGGTAGGCGGTGTCGTCTTTCGAAGATACGCTTCTAGATTAACCGGCAGTTTCGCGCGCTCACTCAAGGTGCTGACTCCCCTTGAAGGCCCCCTGGTCGGGCCCGGGTTAGGGCCATTTTAACCCCGGAATTCAATCTAGCGCCGAAAAAAATGTTCCATGAAAAAATGTCCAATATTGGACAGTCTTGGGATCTTCGCCTCGCCGATATTTATCTTGTTTTTTCCAGTTTTTTCCGGTTTTTTCCTAACATGATCTTTGCCTTTCCTATGGGTCGCGCTCAAACAGCGCATGGAGTATCGGGGCCTGAACCCACCTAAGACGCCAAGGCCAGCAAGTCAAGCTAAGGGCGATTCGCATTCTGTGATTCTGCCGGTTGAGGACTCTAGGCCGCTGCTCCTCGCCATACAGTCTCTCTTGGAGTCTTCGCGCTGGCGGGTAAGAAGCGGGGTCTCTCCTCATACCTGGCCAAGTTGGTCGTCGGCATCAGTTTTCAACACCGCTTGTGTGGCACGGGAGAGCTCTTCCGCTATTTTGTCGATCCAGTCGAGGTGCTCCGGCTTCATGAGCACGGAGCGCAGGCAGGTGAGGGTCTCACGATCGGGCTTCATCCGTCCTAGATTCTCCTCCCAAAAGCGAATCGGCAGTTCGGCTACCGCCAGATGCAGACCGCGCTTGGCCGCAGCTTCAAATATCTTGCGTGTCAAAACGGAAGCCTCGCTGACGCTCTGAGCTTTCGGCGCAAATACGACAATGTCCAATTCCGGCGCGAAGGCGGTCACAAAGCGAGTGTCCGCACGCAACTTGTCGAAAAGCGCCAGTGCCGCCTTCCTTCCGCGTTCCAACCCGCGTGCGAATTCGCCTCCCTTTTCTAGTGGCAGCAGTTTGTGCGTCGCCCACAGAGCCGCGGCAGCCGCCCCCGGACGGGAGCACTCCAGGCTTATCTCGCCCAAGTGCAACTCGGCGGAGCTGAAATAGGTGTAGGGCGAATCGTGCTTATACCATCGGCCGACTTCGGGGTCGCGAAAGAGCACGCAGCCGCACCCGTAGGGCTGCAATCCATGTTTGTGCGGGTCGATCACCATCGAGTCCGCTTCTCCGATCCGCGCAAGGGCTCGCCCTGTTTCTTCGCGAAGGTTCTCTGCCAGCACAAAATATCCGCCGTACGCGGCATCGGCATGAATCCTGAATCCATGTCTTGCGCGGAGGGCCAGAAGCTCCGGCAGTGGATCCACCGAACCTGTTGCCGTCGTACCCATTGTCGCGACGACGGTCCCCACGTCGCCGCGCTCTACGCGCTTCGCCAGCGCATTCGCGTCCATCCGGCCCCGCGCCTCGCAGGGGACGGTTTCGAATGGCAATTGCAGAACCCCGCTGATCCGCCGGTGCGTATAGTGGGCTTGTTCGCTGGCAAGAATTTTCTTTCCCGGCTGCGATTGCCCAGCCACCCACAAGGCCTCCAGATTGGCCATCGTTCCGCCGCCGCACAAGTGGCCAAGAAAATTCTTCCAACCG
>Ga0066659_10001360_pt1 | contig 10586 bp, 7 predicted proteins | sample GraSoiAngelo_108_FD_75176 | JGI IMG/M metagenome (GOLD analysis project Ga0066659, IMG submission 75176) | Grasslands soil microbial communities from the Angelo Coastal Reserve, California, USA - 14_0903_09_40cm | ecosystem: Environmental > Terrestrial > Soil > Grasslands | place: USA... | reverse complement strand
TGGATTACCTAGTCGCTTCGATCACGATTCTTTTGCTCTGGCCGTTGATGCTTGTGATCGCCGTTGCAGTGAAACTCGAATCGCGAGGCCCGGTCATCTATCGATCACTGCGTGTGGGGAAAATAGGCGCTCCCTTGGCTTGCTACAAGTTTCGGACGATGATTCCTGGCGCCAGCCTTCTGCGCCAGAGGCTTCTCCATCTCAGTGAGCGCCGAGGTCCCTTTTTCAAGATGGCCAATGATCCGCGTGTCACGCGGCTCGGCAGGTTTTTGCGCAAGTACAGCCTGGACGAGTTGCCTCAACTGTGGAATGTCCTGAAAGGGGACATGAGCCTGGTAGGCCCGCGGCCGCATCCATTGGACGACGTGGCGTTATATCGCCCTGAGCATCATTCTCGCCTGGAGGTCAAACCTGGTCTCACGGGTCTGTGGCAGGTTACCGCGCGAGCGAACCCGTCGTTTGCAACATGCCTGGAAGACAATTCCGGAAGTGCTGTCGGGAAGCGGTGAATAGTCGGCATTCGAAAGAGGTGAGGTGGACTTTCAACTCCAACGACGGAAACGAAGGTTTGCCCTCTTGCGGTTGCTCGTTCCAGTTCGTTTGTACGAGGACGCCACCAGTGCGGGACAATATGCGCCCTCTTTCTCCTCTGTGGGATTGCTAACAACCGGAGCTGAATCTTCGGGCCTCCCGCTGACGATCCTTTACAAACGGCCGACCATTGTTGCCGCGGTGCTCTTTCTATCGATTCTGTCCGGTCCACCCAGGTTCCGCATGCGCGATCCGGAAGCCTCCCTGCGCGGCGACCTGGATTGGGTCGTGATTCTCCATGCGGCGGTGTGGGGCCTGGCTGGGCTCTGGATCCTGTGGCAATTCTGCAAACGGTTTCAAGCCGGGCGTCCGCTGTTGCGGCTGCGCTTGCCACAGATTCTTGGCCTGGCAATGATCCTGGCTCTGGCTGCTTCCGTTTGGCGGTCGGATGCACCGGCACTCACCGCCTTCAAGGTCTACCAAATGCTCGTGTCGCTGCTGTTCACGCAGATTTTTGCCGAACGATTCGGAGTGTGGACGTCTCTCAAAACAATGCTCTGGGGAAATGCGCTCTTGTGTGGCGCCATAGCCTTTTGCGCTCTCTTTGTTCCCGACGAGGTTTGGACTTACTCGGAATTCAATCCCGATCCGTCGCGGCTGTTTGGCGGCCGCATCGCCTCAACGGGCGTCGTTTCCCTGCTGGCAATCATCCTCTTGCTAACCGTCGTGCGCAAGATCTGGAGAGTTCTCCCGCTTGCTCTACTCGCTTCTTTTTCCGCAATGCTCTTGGTCTCGCTCCTGCGGATGGCCTACATAACCGCGTTCGTGTTCCTTGCTCTCGTGCTCTTAAAACGCCCCAATATAAAACCAGCACGGCGCCTCGCCTATTCTCTGTGCGCATTCTTGCTGTTGTTGTACGCCTTCGGCCGGCTACCCAATGTAAGTCTTTACCGGGACCCTGCAACTGTCTCGAGTTTGGGCGACCGGGTAGGATTGTGGGGCCATCTCGCCGCGGTAACTCTTAGCCGGTCTCCCTGGCTTGGCTTGGGCTATTACTCCGCCTCGCGAATTTACGGCCCCGAGTACAATCCCGGCCTTGGAACCGCTCACTCCATGCTTCTTGAGGTTCTGGCCGGAGGTGGCGTGTTGAGCTTTGCACTGTTGCTCACCCTTTGCGTGACACTCTCCAGGTATGCGGCAGGCCTCCTTTACGCGAGGAGGGACCGGCTTTCCTTTGCAACTTCTTCTCTCCTTCTCGCGTGCTTTCTGTTCGGTTTTATGGGAGAGGAAATCGATTCCGGACCCGTTGCCATCGGTTTCTGGTATTGCGCTGCGGTTCTGCCCTGGCTTTATGAGCAACGGGCAAGGGTCGCCATTGCGCCCGCCGAACCTCATGAGAGTTTGCCGATGGGCGTTACGGCCCTGCCCCATCCTGAGGCTTTATGAAGCTGCTCATTGCCCACAACCGCTACCGCTCTCCTGGCGGCGAAGATGTCGTCTTCTCCCGCGAGGGAGCGCTGCTTCGCTCGGCCGGCCACGAGGTTGTGGAATACGTTCGGCAGAATATGGAAATGCCGAACGACGGCATCTTGAAGAACATGAAAACAGGGATTCGGACGCTTTGGGCCTGGGATACTGCGCGGGAGTTGCGTTCGATCTTGCGAAAAGAGAGGCCCCAGCTGGTTCACTTCCACAATACGTTTCCCCTGATTTCCCCCGCCGCCTACTACACGTGCAAAGAAGAGGGAGCGGCTGTGGTGCAATCGTTGCATAACCACCGCCTCGTTTGTCCTGCGACAACGCATTATCGGGAGGGCAAGGTATGCGAGGACTGTCTGGGGCGAAGTATCCCGTGGCCAGCAGTGGTGCACGGCTGCTATCACAATTCCCGCCCTCAAACGGCTGTTGTGGCCGGAATGATTAGCGTCCATCGACTTCTAGAAACCTGGCACGAACAGGTAGACGCCTACATTGCTTTTACTCAATTCTCATGCCAGAAATTCATCGCCGCAGGTTTACCGGCGAAAAAGATCTTCCTGAAGCCCCATTTCTTGAACGACGATCCCGGAATCAGGCGAGAACCCGGCGACTATGCGCTCTTTCTGGGCCGGCTGGTTCCCGAGAAGGGCATAAGGACTCTACTGAAGGCCTGGCAAAGGCTAAAACACATTCCTTTGACGATAGCAGGGGACGGCCCACTCCAAAACGAGGTCCGCGAGTTTCAGAGAGAGAATCCCTCGGTGACAGTGTTTTCGCATTTGCCTCAACAAAAATGTCTCGAGTTGATGAAAGGCGCGCGCTTTTTGATTTGGCCATCGGAAGGATATCTGGAGACCTTCGGACTTGTTGCCATCGAGGCCTTTGCTTGCGGATTGCCCGTGATTGCCTCCTGTTCCGGTGCGATGCCGGAATTGGTGGAAGATCGAAAGACCGGGCTGCTCTTCGAAACCGGCAACCCTGATGATCTGGCGGCCAAAACGGAATGGGCTTGGACCTATCCGCAGGAAATGGAAATGGTGGGCAGAGCCGCGCGAGCACAATACTTAAGCAAATACACCGCCGAACTTAACTACGACACGCTCATGCGAATCTACGACACGGCGATCCGCGGAAGTGCATTTCAAGAAGCCCGCTCAGCTGCGCTTTCCACGTCCATGCAAAGGAATCAAGTGTGACGCGATGAACTCGGTGCTGTTGCTCTCGAAATAGTGACTCGATCTAAGGAAGGACGGCGATGCCCGCTATTGATTCACAGCTTGAAGCCAGAAGAAGTCTTGATAGTTTGAGAAATTTGCAACGAGAAGGCCTTTCTTGGGTCCGGGATTCGCTGAAAAATCTTTGGACCATTTGGGGGAAATGGAAATACCTGACTGTTCAGGAGGCTTACCGTCGGGATCCGGTGCTCACCGTCAGCCGTTTGCTGGCTTGGCGGACGAGGTGCTTCTTGCGCCGCCCGGCGATCGCATTCTTGTGTCGGTGGAATGTAAAGATGTTCTTGCCAGCCCAATGGCGAGGGGTCGCAAAGTTGATTTTCACCTTTCGGGAACATTACGAACCTGAACTCGCGTGCTTGGAAACAATCCTTTCTCCGGGGAGCATTTTCGTCGATGCCGGAGCGAACATTGGGATCTATACCGTCGTGGCGAGCAGAATCGTCGGTGACACGGGCCGGGTCATCGCCTTCGAACCATCGGCACAGTCATTCCCCATATTGCAGCGAAATATTGCGCTGAATGGTCTAAAGAATGTGCTTGCATTCCCTTTTGCCCTGGGGCAGACAACTGGGCGATGCCGGCTCTACCGCGGCCCCAATCCAGGCCTCAACTCGTTGGGCAAAGACCCTTCCTGGAAGGAAGAAGCGGAAGAAATTGAGATGGAGCAGCTTGATCGTGTGCTGGACCGAACCTCGACCAACCGCGTCGATGTGATCAAGATGGACGTGCAGGGAGCGGAAGAGTTGGTGCTGCGCGGGGCGAGAAGGATTGTGACTTCCATGCATCCTCTGATTATCTTTGAGATCTTTCCTGAGGGCACTGCCCCGATCGGCCTTTCCCCATTTGGAGCCTGGGACTTTCTGCGGTCGCTTGGTTACAAATTCTTCGTTGTTCAGCGCGGGGCACTTTGCAACACGACGTCGCCCCCCCTAGGCGGCAATGTCGTGGCGATTCCTGGGCAACAGATATGAAGGTTCTTTTGATAGGGCACGTGTGTAGTCCGCACTCTGGTTCTGAGTCCGGCGGCACTTGGAACTGGGCGTGGCAGCTTTCCCGCAATCATAACGTCTGGGTCGTGGCGCATCCTCACGATCGACCCAATATCGAAAGATTCTTTGCCCAATGTCCAAACCCACATTTGACGTTTCACTGGGTGTCCATTCCTCGCTGGATTGATCCTTTGGATCCCCGTGGTAGCGGCAGGGGGCTCAAGTTTCATTACTGGATTTGGTTGCGGCTTGCCTACGAGAAGGCGATCATGCTGCACAAAAAAATCGGCTTCGACATTGTTCACCACCTCTGCTGGGGCTCTGTCAGCGCGTCGTCCCCGTTCTGGAAGCTGCCTGTCCCCTTCATATGGGGTCCGCTGGGAGGCGCGCAGAAAGCGCCAGCGTCTTTTCGACGCTATTTCGGCCGCGCCTGGAACCGCGAAGTCCTTAGAAGTGTTCGTCTGCGTGCCGTGCGGTTCTCGCCGTTTCTGCGGAAGACGGCAAGAGCAAGCCGCGTCGCACTCGCCACGAACCACGAAACTGCGGACTTGCTCAAAGTTCTCGGGGCAAGGGATGTCCGCCTGTGGCTTGATTCCGGTATCCCCGCGGATTTTATTCGAAACACCAAAATCTCTAAAGCGAACGGCGATACGTTCACCTTGCTTTGGGTGGGGCGAATGTTACCTCGAAAGGCCTTGCCCTTGGCGCTCGAAGCATTTGCAGAGGCCCGTGACATCCGCGCGAGACTGGTGATCGCCGGTGACGGTGAAATGCGCCAGACGTGGGAGAAGTGCGCAAAAGCCCTGCATCTTGAGAACAAGGTCGAATTCCTTGGAGCAGTGCCCTGGAGCGAAATGCCTTCCCTGTATAGAAGTGCAGATGCTTTCCTCTTTACCAGCTTGCGCGATTCCTACGGCATGCAGGTCTTGGAGGCGATGGGGCACGGCTTGCCGATTCTGACTCTGGATCATCAAGGTGTTGGTACTTTTGTCCCGCCAGACGCTGGGATCAAGGTTCCGGTCACGAATCCTCACGAAACTGTGACAGGAATTGTGAGCGCCATCCGCGAGCTTGCCCTGCATCCACAGATACGCCGGAGTCTGGGCGATGCCGGTCGAGCCTTTGCGGAAACTCAAACCTGGGAGAGGCGGGCTGAACGGATGTCAAAGTTGTATGAGGAAGTCCTGAGCGCGCGAGAGCCTTTTGACCGGGCAGAAAGGCTATGGGCTCTCGATCGACATCTGCCCGCAGGCACCGGAAGCAGCAACTGAAGTGTTTGCAAGGAGCAAACGTGTATCGACACAAAAATCCCTTTGTTCACCTGAGAAGTAAATGGCAATTTCTTAAGACGCAATATGGGTTTCAACGGAGACCGCTGCTCACGATAGTTCGTTTGTTTTCCTGGATGGCAAGATGCCTTATGCAGAATGTGGTTATCGTGAACCTGCGAAGATGGCAGGTGAAGATGGTCTTGCCGGGCGAGTGGCGCGGTCTCGGGAAATTCCTCTTTGTGTTCCGCGAAAACTACGAACCCGAGTTGACCGAGTTAGAAAGATTGCTCTCTCCCGGCGACACGTTCGTCGACGTGGGCGCCAACTTCGGCATTTACACGCTAGTGGCCAGTAAGCTGGTGGGCGAATCAGGTCGCGTGATTGCGCTTGAGCCAACGGTGCAGTCGTTCGAGGGCCTACAGAAAAACATCGCATTGAACAACCTAAGGAACGCGCTTGCTTTTCCTCTCGCTGCTTCCGACAAGGCGGGCACCGCTTGGCTGTATTACGGCACCGATCCAGTGCGCAACTCCCTTGGCAAAGACCCATGTTGCGAGAGTGGTGGGGAGCAGGTAGCCACGGAATCCCTGGACAATATTCTGAACCAAGCCGGTGGAGGCCGCGTGGACGTCATAAAAATGGACGCGGAGGGAGCGGAAGAGTTGGTACTGCGTGGCGCAACGAATCTTTTGACTTCCATGCATCCCATAGTGATTTACGAGAAGAACCCCGAGGCTTCGGCCCATCTCGGTCTCGCTGCAGATGGCGCCACGAACCTGCTAGCGGGTTTGGGCTATAAGTTTTTCGTTCATAAGCAGCCCGGAACAGCGTGTTCAGACCGCCTTTCGCCGGGCTACTTCAATATCGTGGCGCTCCCGAGAACGGCTAGTCGACCGCGCGGTCAACAGACGGAACTCGCAACGCTGGTAATGAATGCCAAGGAGCGCTGAGATGCCGACCTTTGTTCTCGCACGACAGAAAGGTCATGACCGTAATCCCGTTGGAGTTACCCTTCCGCTCACACCGGTCCCCCTTGATCCTTTGCCGAAAACCCCTTTAGTTTCCATCCTGATATCGAACTACAACTATGCCCCCTTTCTGCCCGAGGCGATCGAAAGCTGCCTGCGCCAGACCTACCCTCATTTGGAGATTGTAGTTTGCGATGATGGGTCGACCGATGGCTCGCAAAGAATATTGGAGTGCTATCACTCGCTCGACGCGCGAATTAAGCCGATCTATCAGGCGAATGGCGGCCAGTCCCTCGCGCTGAATGCTGCTCTTCGCAACAGCACAGGAGAAATCATCTGTCTGCTGGATGGGGATGACGTTTTCCTGCCTGAGAAGGTCGAACTTGTGGTCAAGGCGTTTGCCGCCGATTCGTGTTCCGGTTTCGCCGTGAACCGAATGCGGCTGGTGGACAAGACCAGGAAGTATCTGGGACCGATTCCGTCGCTTTACGATTTGCCATCGGGTTGGCGCGGCGCTTTCCTGAGCGCCGAGGGGCCGCACATTTTGCTTGGGTTGCCTCCGACTTCCGGTCTGTCTTTGCGCCGCCTGGCCGCAGAGGCGATCTTCCCGCTGCCTGCCGGACTCAAAATCTATTCGGATTCCCTGATTCAGGTTCTCGCACCGCTAGCGACTTCCATTGTGGCAGTAGAAACTCCGCTCAGCGAATATCGAGTGCACGGCAACAACCTTGCCGGAGTCTCCCGATTCACGGAGACCCGCCTTCGAAACATCGCCACATACGAACGGGAGATTTGGAACGCCTGGCGACGTTATCTGGCATCACCTCGTTCAGGGCTCCCGCCCGATTTTCCTCTTCCGACAAGCGCGACGTCACTGATGGAATATGCGTATGCGCGTTTTCGCTCGGATAAGAATTCAAAGGCCGTCTACCAGGCGGTTCCCGGCAGCTGCATTCAGGCCCTACCGCCACCTCACCAGTTGTATTGGAAAGTATCCCCAACCCTACCCGATTGGCTCTTCCGAAAGTCCTTCGACTTCGTCTACGGCCAGACCAGGTTGAAGATAATCACGCGCAGGCTCCTTGATGAGGCTCAGAGATTGGCCGTGGTTGGGCGGAGGGATTGACAAGCGCAACTCGACTCGTGCAAATTCGCCTTGCGTAGTTTCCACGAAATCTCAATCGACGTGCAGCCGATCCGAATCAATGGCAACTGGAACGATGGCTCGTCGGGTTCGGCCCGGCTTGAAGAGATTCTCGTTGGCAGGAAAAGCCAGCAACTCCTAACCCGCACCTCGATTGCCAAGGCATTGCAACAGCATCAGTTGCGCGCATGAACCTTCGCCGCACCTCAGGTCTTTACTTGCATGCGGTTTGCAGGCTGTACTGTATCGACTCTCCCCTCGGCAAACTCTACGCTCAAAACATCCAGTCATGGTGCCAGGTGGAGTTGAATGCACTCGGAGAAAGAAGTTGGCCGAGCTGGTACGTCCCCAGAAACTTGGTGCCTTCGCGCTCACTAGTGCGAGTCTGCGAAAGATGGAAAGAGTGATGCTCTCTGTCTTCAAGCGGTCATTCCGTCGCAATCGACTTCTCTGTTTCTGCGCAGTGATGGGGGCAGCGTTAGGGCAGATTTGGTTCGCTCAGAAGTGTCTGGGAGCTGCGCCAGAGGTCTTCCTCGCGCAGAATAAGCAAGGGGCACCATTGGTGCGCCAAGACGCCGCGGACGATCCGACGAAGTCTCCGCACAAACTGCAGACGAGCGAGGAGTGGAATCAGCACCTCCAGAAACTACTCGATGCGAATTCGGCAGCGCTCGCTGCGGGGCCGCAGGACTATCGCATTGGCTTTGACGATGTTCTCGACATCAGCGTTTTTGAAGCGCAGGAGCTGAATCGTGAAGTCCGCGTTTCGTCGGCCGGCGACATTTCGCTGCCCTTATTGGAATCCGTGTATGCCGCGGGGCTGACGCCGCGCGAACTGGAACTTGTTCTTGAGGAGCTTCTTCGACGCACGTACATGAAAGATCCACACGTCAGCGTGTTTGTGCGGGAGATGCAAAGCCATCCCGTTTCCGTTCTGGGGGCTGTTCGTAAACCTGGAGTTTTTCAGGTCCGCGGCAGCAAGACCTTGCTTGAGATTCTTTCGCTGGCGGAAGGCCTGGCGGATGACGCCGGAGAAACCGTCATCATCATGCGTGGCGCAGGCTTGCAGAACAACGCGAGTCGCGATGCAGAAATGGCGCCATTCGCGAAAGACAACGCGCGCGAAGAAAATACGGCAGGCCCAGACCCATCTAAGCACGGATTTCCCTCCGAAAATATAGTTCAAGTGAATTTGAAGGACCTACTCGACTCCTCGAATGTTCATCAGAATCCAATCGTAAATCCAGGAGACATCGTCAAAGTTCAGCGTGCAGGGATTGTGTACGTGGTGGGAGAAGTCCAGAGGCCGGGTGGCTTCGTGATGAAATCCAACGAAAAAATATCGGTCCTGCAGGTCATCGCGCTGGGTGGAGGTCTGATGCGAACAGCATCGAAAGCAGGCGCACGCATCATTCACACGGACGAACAAAGCGGCAAGCGCGAGCAAACACCGATTGACCTGGCAAAAATTCTAGCCGGCAAAGCTCCCGACCCGATGCTGGAAGCCAGAGATATCGTTTTCGTGCCCAACAGCGCCGCAAAAACCACTTTCTCAAAAGGACTGGAAGTGGCGGCGCAAACCTTGACCGGCCTTCTGATTTTTCACTGGTGATGTGGGCATTGGCGGCATGAGCGAACAAAATAAAGTCGAGGTTTACCGGCGTCGTGCGCGGGGCGAACGTGCCGGATTAGGATTTCTGGACAATCGCGTGGTGGACCTGTCGGATTCCTTTGAAATCCTGGAACCCGAGGAACCCATCGACCTGCGCGTCTATGCGCGCATCTTGCGCAAGCGCTTAGCCACATTATTGATTGTTTTTTTCCTCGTGTTTACGGTGGTTCTTATCGCCACATTGAAAGAGAAGCCCGTTTATAGCGCCCAGGTCCTGCTGGAAATCCAGAAAGAAAATCCGGATATCCCCACGATCAAGGATCTCTATGAGCTGGAATCCGTTTCCGATTCGTATCTAAAAACCCAGTACAGTATTTTGGCCAGCGAAAGCGTCGCGCGGCAGGTCATCGATCAGCTTCATCTCGACTCTCTTCCCGAATTTCACAAGCCGAAGTGGTGGCAGTTTCGAGCAAGGTTCTTCACGCCTCCCAAGCACAATTTTGCGATAGACGCTGTGGGCCGCGCTCGTGATCCGGAGGTGTACCAGCGCGTCCTCGAGCGGTTCCAAGATCACCTGACAATCGATCCCGTCAGCCGGAGCAGGCTCGTGACCGTGCGCTTCGATTCCAACGATGCCGAGCTTTCCGCGCGCATTGCAAACACGCTGGCCGAAGACTACATCGACCAAAATCTCGAAGCGCGATGGAACGCGACACAAAACGCGACCGACTGGATGTCTCAACAGTTGGTTGGCGTCAAGGCGAAACTGGAAAAATCAGAAGAACTGTTGCAGGACTACGCGCAGCGAAATGGCCTTGTCTTTCTTGAAACGGATAAAGGAACTAGCCAGAACGTTGCCAATGAACGGCTCCAACAATTGCAGGAGGAACTGACTAAGGCGCAGGCGGAGCGCTATGAAAAGGAGGCTGTTTACCGGCTGGTTCAGTCAGGTGATTATGGATCGTTGCCCGGTGTCGTTGATAACAAGCTAGTTCAGGACCTGAGCGAGCGGCTGGCCGAACTCAAGCGCGAACTGGCCGATCTATCCACAAAGTTCAATCCGGGATACCCGCGTGTGAAGGAGACTCAGAGTCAGATTGATGAAATCGAAGCTGCGCTTAGAGAGGAGCGTCAGCGCGCCGCCGATAAGATCACCAACGAGTATTTAGCCGCGGTGCGTCGCGAGGGCCTGGTAAAGCAGGCGCTGGAGGACCAGCAAAAACTGGTGAACGTGATCGCCGAAAAGGCCGTTCAGTACAACATCCTCAAACGCGAAGTGGACACGAACAAACAATTGTACGAGGGATTACTTCAAACTCTAAAACAGACGGGAGTTTCCGCAAGCCTGAAGGCCACC
>Ga0066659_10001357_pt1 | contig 10595 bp, 12 predicted proteins | sample GraSoiAngelo_108_FD_75176 | JGI IMG/M metagenome (GOLD analysis project Ga0066659, IMG submission 75176) | Grasslands soil microbial communities from the Angelo Coastal Reserve, California, USA - 14_0903_09_40cm | ecosystem: Environmental > Terrestrial > Soil > Grasslands | place: USA... | reverse complement strand
GGATCGAGCCCGACCACGGACCCGGGCTCGCGCAGGATGCGCGTGGCGCCCTGGGCGATCATGCCGGTGCCCGTGGCGACGTCGAGGAACTTCATGCCGACGCGCAGCCCCGACTGCAGCAGCACCCAGCGCCGGTAGTAACGGCCCGAGCCGAGCGAGCCGAGACCGCAGACGAAGTCGTAGTGCTCCGCGGCGTTGTCGAAGAGGGCGCTGACGAAGGGCCGGCGATCGTTCTCGCTCTCGTAATACTTCTTGAGAACGGGATGCGGCACTGCGCGGCCGTCTGCCGTGTCGTACGGGTCTCGCGCCTCGCCGCTCATGTCGCTCTGCGCGCGCCTCCGCGTCGAAACAGTACGCGACCCCGGCGGCCAAGGCAAATGACGATCGCCGGCTTCGAAGCCATCTTGCGAAGCGGCGCACACTCGCGCAGACTATCCGCGAAACTCTCAGCCAAAAGGAAGGGCGCCATGCGTGTAACTGCGGCGGTTCTGTACGACGTGAAGAAGCCGGTCGTGGTGGAGGACGTCGAGCTGCTCGAGCCCGGTCCCCACGAAGTGCAGGTGCGGTGGGCGGCCAACGGCGTCTGCCACAGCGATTTGCACGTGATCACGGGCGACTCGCCCCATCCCCTGCCCGTCGTGCTCGGTCACGAGGCCGCGGGCGTGGTCGAGAAGGTCGGGCCGGGGGTCGAGACCGTGGCGCCCGGCGACCACGTCTGCTCGAGCTACATCCCGTCGTGCGGCAAGTGCTGGTACTGCATCGGCGGCCAGCCGACCATGTGCGCGCTACGGGACAAGCCGCGGTGGTTCATGTTCGACGGCACCCCACGCTTCAAGAAGGACGGGCGCGGCCTTCATCATTATCTCCAGGTTGCAGGCTATGCGACCCACTCGGTGCTCCCGGAGGAGAGCGTTATCCCCATCCGGAAGGACGCGCCGCTCGACGTCGTGTGCCTGGTGAGCTGCGGCGTGCTGGCCGGCGCGGGCCCAGTCTTCAACCGCGCCAAGGTGCCGCCGGGCGCGAGCGTCGCCGTCTTCGGCTGCGGCGGGGTCGGCCTCAATACGATCCAGGCCGCTCGCCTCGTGGGCGCCGGCAAGATCATCGCCGTGGACGTGATGAAGCAGAAGCTCGCGTGGGCCGAGGAGTTCGGCGCCACCCACGTCGTGGACGCTTCGCAGGAGGATCCGGTCGCCCGCGTTCACGCGCTCGCCGGGCGCGGCGGCGTCGATTTCGCGTTCGAGATGGTCGGCACCCAGCGGACCATGGAGCAGGCGCTCCTCTCGACCCACCGCGGCGGCACCTGCGTGGTCGTCGGCGTATCGCCGGCAGGCGCGGCTCTCTATCGACCCCTCACTGCTCCTGCAGCAGCGCATCCTCACCGGAAGCTCGTTCGGCGGCGGCCATCAGCGCACCGACGTGCCGATGCTGATCGATCTCTACATGAGCGGAAAGTACAAGCTCGACGAGCTGATCAGCCGGCGCCTGCCGCTCGGCGAGCTGAACCGCGCGTTCGACCTGATGCTGCAGGGCGAGGTCAAGCGGAGCGTCATCGTCTACAGTTGAGCGACGACCAACCCGACGGACGTTCAGCTTCACCGGCTGCCGAAGGCCCGCTCGCTCCTCATCTGAGGTAGCTGTCCCAGAACCCAGGCGCCGGGTCGATCTGCTGGATGACGTCGAGCCACGTGCCCGATGGATCGTACAGAGCGAAGCGCCGCTGGCCCCAGGGCTCATCATGCAGTGGATACGGTTCCCCGGCGGCAGCGAGGTAGACAAACCACGACGCTTCGAACACGACCTGGAAGGCGAACCACTTGACGTAGAAGTTCCGACATTCGGCTCGGTTGTCCGTCACGATCACCGAGTAAAGATCCTTGATGTGCACGCTAGGTCTTTCCTCTCTTGCTTGTCGGCTCAGCAGCCCGGTGATGCCTGCGGCGCCTACGCATACGCGCGTGACCAACGTTGCTGAACCTGCCGACCGAGGGCCGGATAAACGATGAGACGGCGAAATGGATCGATCAGGCCCATGTAGAGCGTAGTGAGACGACTCACCGGCTTCACATAGATTGCCAGGTAGAGCGTATAGCCCCCAGGGCTTGGCGTGAGCGCGAGCGCCAGGAAGGCATGCACAGTCGCATTGCGAAGCTCGCTGAGGGCTTCCTCACCCGACACGTAGAGCACTCGAAACCGGCCTTCGCGAGTCCCCGGAGCAACCTGAGACTGCGAGCGATCCGCTTCAGTAAGGCGATTGACGTACGATCCGCTGGACGGATTATGACGCTCGTCATCCCATCCGAACGCTCGGCCCAAGGCAAAGCGCAGAGCGAATAGTCCGCGAACCGCGAGATTAGATGGACGCCGGCCGCCGAAGAAGATCGCACGCGCGTCCTGGATGCTGCGACCGGGGCCGCCGCCATGCAGTGGTATCGCCCAGACATCGTGGAGAGGGACATCGCTGAGAAGCGCGTGGCAGCGCAGGTTGAGTCTTTGGAAGTCGGCCGGCTTCACACGCATGCCCACGATCACTCGCCCTGTCAGCGACCCTCAGGACCGCTTCCAGCCCAGCCTCTGGTACAGGCCTTCAGCGCCGTTCGTGTAGAGACCAAGATCCCGATGCGTCTCCATGTCATGTTCGGTAAGCGCGGCGGTCCCGATTGGGTCTCCTCTTGGGTCGAGGGCGACGACAGTCATCGCGATGTGGTGGGCGTTCATTCGCGTGCGGAGGTGGTCCAGCCAACCGTCGACAGTCCCCCCAGGATAGAGATGTCCCCACTCGCTGAAGTGCCATTGCGCAACGATAGGGAGGAGGTGAGGACAATCGGCGAGAGAGCTGATCTCCATGCTCGTCACCCTGTCCACCGAACTTCTAATTCCGCAGACCTGCATCGCACCGCCTCTGCAGCATATCTCACAGCTTAGCCGCTCGGGAGGGATGGCTCGATCGCGCGGGGCGCATCCGGACTACGGGCCCCTCGCGGGCCTCTCGTCGTGCTCACCGGCACGGATGATGGCGGCCACCAGGGCGGTCTCGTAGAGCTCCTCGCCGAGGAACACGGCCCCGAGGACGATGAGGCCGGTCTGGGCCAGCAGGACACCGCCGGCGAAGGCGACCGCCGCCAGGGCGATGACCAGGCCGCGGATGCCGTGAATGACGTCGAGCGGTCGCGCGTGGCGAAGGCCACGCATGAGCCGCCTCGTGCCGTGCGCGACTGAGAGCACGCTGACGAGGAGCAGAAGCCCGGCAACGATCTCGTTCAAGGGTGAGCAATCGAGACTCGTCATCACAGATCCTCCGGCCGTCGCGGTCCTGCTCGCTGAGGTTGCGCGTGAGAGCGCGCACGCGCAATTACCGGGGAGGTAATGGGAGCCCGGCCTGATAGCATCGAGCCGGATGATGAGGCTCGCCCGCTTCTTCACGGTCAGTCTGCTGCTCGCCGCGGCCGCGGCAAACGCCCAGGATCACCCGTGCGAGAACGACACTGTGCGCACGAGGGGTGGTCACAAAGCCTACCGGAAGGAGTGCTGCCAGCAGCGTCCGTACACCCCGCACGACCTCGCGTGCGGGCATGATCGCGACAAATACCTGTGCGCGATGGGCGACTCGTGGGCATGCAAACATCCTGGAGGTCGTTGAGCACCATGGCCACCGCAGCATTCAAAGCGAAGATCAAGGTGTGCATGTTCGACCAGTACGGGACCGTCGTCGACATGCAGAAGGGCCTGACGGAGGCAGTGACTCCCTACTTGCAGCAGAAGGGATGGAGTGGCCGACCGGACGCGTTCGTGACCTGGTGGCGGCGCACCCACTTCGAGAGCTCCATGATCGATGCGCTGCTTCACAGGGAGCATACGTCCTACCGGGAGATCGGGCAGCGCGCCGTCGCCTACACTCTCGAGCGCGCCGGAATTCCCCACACGACGGACGAGATTCGCGTCCTCGTAGCGCAGATCGAGCGCCTGACGCCGTTTCCAGACGTGCCCGAGGCGCTAGCCCGCTTGCAGACGCGCTACAAAATCGTCGTGCTCTCGAACGGTGACCCCGACATGCTGGAGGCCGCCAAGGCGTTTCACAAGATCCAGTTCGACGCCGTGATCTCGGTGGCCGCCGCCAACTCGTTCAAGCCTCACGTGGCGACCTACACGAAAGCCGCCGAGATCGTGGGCGTCCGAATGGACGAAGTCCTCTTCGTCGCCAACCATGCCTTCGATTGCATCGGGGCCAAGGCGGCGGGCATGCACTCGGCGTTCATCGACCGTCGCCAGCGGCCGTTCGGCGACACGCCGCACCAGCCGGACATCGTGGTGCCGGACATGAAGAGCCTCGCCGACATGATGGTGTGACGTCGTGGACGGCTCCTTCCTGACGTTTCTCGGCGTCTCGACTCTGGTGATCGTCGCGCCCGTCAGGGTGGCCGCGGACGCTCGATGAGCGCGAGGTAAGGAGTCCGCGCGCCGACACTCCCGGCTCGCGCGCCGCGAGTTCGGCGCGCAGACTCCTCTGCCGACGATCGATCGAGATCCGATCAGGCGCTCTTGGCCAGCGCGGCGGCGCGGCGCTTCATCTCGTCGGGCGGCACATCTTCCTTGTGCGTGCCGACGTGCCAGTGATGGCCGAACGGATCCTCGATGGTGCCCATCCGGTCGCCATAGAACTTGTCCTCGACGGGTTGGAGGAGCTTGGCCCCTTCGGCCACGGCGGTCTTCACGGTCGCGTCCACGTCGTTGACGTAGAGCATGATGCTCACTGCCGCGCCGCCGAACGCGCGAGGCGCGCGAGCGCCCATTTCCAGATGCTCGTCGGCCAGCATGATCAGCGAATCGCCGATCGTGATCTCGGCGTGCCCGATCTTGCCGTCGGGGCCGGGCATCCGCATGCGCTCGGCCGCGCCGAAGACGCGCTTGTAGAACTCCAGGGCGCGCGCGGCGCCGTCGATGATCAGGTAGGGAGTGACGTTGTGATATCCCTCGGGAATCGCCTTCACCTTGCCACCTTTGCTCATTGTTTCACCTCCATCTATCCATGGTCTTCTCGCGTGCGGCCGCTCCGAGACGATCGGGAGCTTGGCCACGCTTCATACTACGCCCTGGTGCGAGCGCTCAGGCGAGCCCTGGCGCGAGTCACCGTCATCGTCGCGTAACAGAAGATGACAAGCCCTGTGACGCGTGGTATCTGGACCCCGTGATCATCCACCTCAACTTCTTGCCGAAGCCCGGTGAGACCGGCGCCGGCGACGTCCTGGCCTCGCTGTTCGCGCTCCTCGATCAGGGGCGACTCGACGCGGAGCTGCTGCCGCACCTTCGCCTGCACCTCGACTGGATCCAGTACAAGGCGAACTTCCGGGAACCGGTCACCGTGCGCCACGCGGCCGATGCCCGGGGCGAGCGAATGGCGCTCGCCGAGCTGGCGGTCGACCTGCGCAGGGCGCCGCGCGACGGGCTGATCGATGGCCTCGGCCGCGCGCTCGCCTCCGTCGGCGCGATCGAGCGCGAGACCAGCGGCCGCGTCGTCGTCGAGGACTGGGTGCCGCTGGGCGAGAGCTCGATCTGGCAGTTCAACCGATTGTTCTGGCAGCGCCTGGCCGACTGGGAGCGTCAGTCCGGCCGCGGCTTCGAGGCGGCGCTGCCGAGCGGTCGATCCGACGCCAACGATCCGGCCGCGGTGGCCGACGCGGTCGGCGACTTCTGGACGCTCCTGGTCGAGCTCGACAAGCGCGGCCAGCTGCCGGCCGAAATCTTCGCGCTCGAGATCGGCGTGGGCTCGGGCACCCGCGCCGGGCTCTGGCTCGACCGCTTCAAAGCGATCGACGAGGCACGCGCGACCGGGTTCTATCCGCGGCTGCGCTTCCTCCTCGCCGACTATTCGCTGCCGACGCTCGATCGCGCGATGAGCGCGGTAGAGGCGCACCGTGACGTGGTCAGCATGATCGCGACCGACGCGCTCAACCCGCTCCGCGCGCTGTCGTTCCTCCGCTACAAGATCCTCTACGTCCACCTGACGAACGTGTACGACAACCTGCCCGTGGATGAGCTTGTCCGGCGCGACGGCCAGCTCTATCTCGTGGAGACGCGCGCGTACCTTCCGGGGCCGGCCGCGCAGGCGATCGCGTCGTCCCACGGCGTCGGCCCGACCGAGCTGCGCCCGACCATCGCCCGCCTGCTCGAGACGGGCCCCGATCTCTTCGGCGATCGCGAGCGCGGCGTGGCGTTCTGGCGGGCCGTCTGGGATGGCCTCTGCCTCGAAGAGCGGCTGCGCCGTCTCGAGGGCACCGCCGACGTGCCGCTGCCGCCCGGGCTCCACGGCGACGATCTCGATGAGCTGCTCGAGACCGCGCCCGCCGACATCCGCTTCCACATCTCGCGCGGCGCTGTGGAGAGCTTCGTCAACACGGTCCCCTTGCTGCACCCCCGGGGCTATCTCCAGGTGCAGGACATCTTCGTCGCTACCATGGACGAGTATCGGCAGGGATTCCGGGGCCCGGGCAAGCTCGACGGGTCCGTCGTGAACTGGGTCAACGGCGCCCTCTTACAGGCGGTCGGCGCGCGGACCGGCTATGACGTCCACTTCGCGCCGTTTCGATATCGCGCGGGCTCGCGCACGAGCATTCTCTACACGACTCTCCGCGAGTGAGGCAGACCATGGCAGCTCAATACCTTTCCACCGCCGTCGTCGGCAGCTACTCGATGCCCGCCTGGCTGGAGCGCGCGAAGAACGACTTCCTCCGGCGGCGGATCACCGCCCACGACCTCGACGAGATGCACGATGCGGCCGTGAAGGCGGCGATCAAGGACCAGGAGGTCGCCGGGCTCGACGTCGTCTCCGACGGCGAGCTCAGGCGCGACAACATGATCGACTACTTCGCCACGCGCCTTCCCGGCGTCGAGATCGATCGCGGCTCCAAGGCCTCGTACTACGACTTCTACGAGAGCGTCGTGCGCAACCGCATGCCGATGGCCCCGCTCGGGCTCGTCGAGCACTTCCGCTTTCTCCGCCGGTTCACCGAGCGACGGACGAAGGTCTCCGTCACCGGGCCGCATTCGCTGGTCAAGCGAATCCGCAACCAGTTCTACCCGACGGAAGAGGTGTTCGCGGTCGAGATCGCGCGCATCATGAACCTCGAGCTGCGCGAGCTGGTGCGCGCCGGCGCCGAGCAGATCCAGATCGATGAGCCCTACTACTCCGGGTTCCCCGAGGATCTGCCGTGGGGGGTGCGTGCCATCAACACGCTCGTCGACGGCGTGGACGCGCGGTTGAGCCTGCACGTGTGCTATGGCAACCGCTACGGCAAGCCTTCGTGGGAGGGCAGCTACCGCTATCTGTTCCCGGCGATCCTCGAGGCACGGATCCATCAGATCACGCTCGAGTTCGCGCGCCGGGGCAGCGAGGACCTGCGGCTCTTCAAGGAATTCGACGCGCCGTTCACGCTCGGCCTCGGCGTCGTCGACGTGAAGACTCACGACGTCGAGACGCCCGCGATCGTGGCCGAGCGGATCCGAGAGGCGCTCGCGATTCTTCCGGTCGATCGGCTCTCGGTGAACCCGGACTGCGGTCTCCTCCATCTTCCCCGCGAGGTCGCCTTCCCCAAGCTCGGAGCCATGGTGGAGGGGGCGCAGCTCGTCCGGCGCGAGCTCCAGGGATGACCAATCCCCTGCGCGAGGCGCTGGCGACGGGGCAATTCTGCTACGTCGTCGAGCTCGTCGCCTCGGCGCTCACGCGCGAGGCGCGGCTGCTCGAAGCCGCCTCGGGGCTCGCGCGCATTTCGGCGGTCGTGGCCGGCAGCGTCACCAGCTACGCGGGCGGCGCGATGGGCCACGATCCCCTGCGGGTCGCGGCGGCGGCGCGAGCGCGCGGCCTGACGCCCAACATCCATCTGACGTGCGTGAGCCAGGATCGCCTTGGGCTCGCCAAGAGCCTGGACGACATGCACGCGCTCTCGCTCGAAAACGTGTTCGCACTGACCGGCGACTACCCGGGCGCCGGCGATCAGCCGCCGGTGTTCGACCTCGACTCCGTCCAGCTCGTCCGCCTCATCGACGAGCGGCGTCGCGGCGGCATTCCCTTTCACGTCGCGGTGGCCGTCTCACCGTTCAAGTACACCGAGGCCGACTGCGTCTATCAGTACGTCAAGCTCGAGAAGAAGATCGCGGCCGGGGCGGACGTGGCCGTCACGCAGGTCGGGTGGGACGCGCGGAAGTTCGCGGAGCTGCGCCGCTACCTCGACGATCGCGGGCTCCGCACGCCGCTGCTCGGCAATGTCTACGTGCTGGGGCCGAAGACGGCGGAGCGCATGGCGACCGGCCGTCCACCGGGCTGCTGGGTCTCGCCCGAGCTTCTCGCCGCGGTGCGTGCCGAGAGCCGGGCGCAGGACGGCGGGCGTCAGGCCCGGCTCGAGCGAGCGGCGCGGACGGTCGCGGTCCTGCGCGGGCTCGGCTACGCGGGCGCCTACATCGGCGGCACCCACGACGCGGCGCAGATCGCGTGGATCATCAGACGAGCCGAGGAGCTTGCCGAGAACTGGGAAAATCTGGCGGCCGAGCTCGGCTATGGCGCCGCCGGCGGTTTCTACCTACCCGTTCGGAAACCATCGATGGGCGCAGGCGCGGCGCCGGAGCAGCGCGGCGCCGAGCTCCTGCCGCGCGTCCTCGAGTGGCTCGGGCGGGCGTTTCCCGTCAACCGCGACACCTGGACCCGCCGCGCCCTCACGCGTGTGTTCGCGTGGATCGATCGTCGAAGGCCGGCCACGGCGCTCCTCGAGCGCCTCGAGCTCGCGATCAAGAAACCGCTCTTCGGCTGCCAGGCGTGCGGCAACTGCGTGCTCGGTCATCTCGAGTACGTCTGCCCACAGACGTGTCCCAAGCAGCTCCGGAACGGACCGTGCGGCGGGACGGATCAGGGACGCTGCGAGGTCATTCCCGACAAGCCGTGCATCTGGATCGCCGTGTACGATCGCGCGAAGGTCGGGAACGCGCTCGACGGTCTCAAGGTCTACGTGCCGCCGCCCGATCGCCGGCTGCGCGACACCAGCTCGTGGATCAACTACTTCCTCGATCGTGACAGTCGGCCGGCCGCCGAACGCCCCTGATTCCGGGCGTGTTTCCAAGCTCGCCAGGATGAACGTCTTCGTGATCTCCGGGATGTGCTGCTGATGCTCGCCCGTCCGCGCCGGCGGCCGGTGGAGCGTCTCAGAAGATTTCCGGGCACCAGGGCGCCGTGGCGCTCCGGAAGAGAGCGTCAGCGCGAGTGAGCGCACCCGGCCGAAGCTCCGCCACACGCAATGATTTTCCCAGTCTGCGCCCAGGTAAGTCCCCCGAGGTAGACCGAGCCGAGCGCGGTCACGTCGCAGGCGAGCTCCGGCGGCTCGCTGGTGCGCGCGACGCCGTCCGCGCCCACGCGCCAGCGCCCGTGGTTCCAGGGACAGAACTCGTCGACGACCTCGATGACGACCGAGCCGGGCACTGCGTACGAGCGTGCCGACAGCGCGGCGCCGACGTCCACGAGCCGAACCCAGAGCCCGTCGCGAACGTTCGCGCGGAGCCGTCGCGGCTCGGCCACCAGCAGCAACAGCGGATGATCGACCGGCAGCAGCGACGCCCTCGTGCGCGCGGTCAAGTCGACATCGAGCAGAAACCGCCAGATCGCTCGCGTGGCCTCGGGTGAGTCTCCCATCGCCTCGACGACGTCGAGCGAGCCGACCTGCACGCCGCGGTCGGCCCCCGCGTTGATGCGGTAGAGCGCGTACGCCGTCGACCGCCCACCGGCTTCGAGGACCGCGCACTGCAGGTCGCCGCCGCCGCGCCGCCGCCAGTCGGGGTCGGCCAGCGCGCGCGCCTGCCACCACGCGGAGGAGCGGGCGAACATGCCGGGCGTGACGGCCGCGACGCGCTCCCACACGGGCGCCACGAGGGGTTCGGCCTCTCCGAGCGGCACGAGCCGCGTGTGGCCCGCGGACGCGGCCGGCGTGTAGTATGCCGACCGCTCGCGGGGAATATCGACTTCTATCGAATACGAGGCGACGCCGTACCCGAAGCGCCCGTAGATCGTGTCCTCGGTGGCCCACAGATACGCGACCGACTCGCCGCGCTCACGGCACGCGTCGAGCTGCGCGCGCATCATCGAGCGCAGGACGCCACGCCGTCGATGGGTCGGGAGAACGCCCACGACCGTCACGCCCGCCGCGCGCACCCGTCCGCCGGGGACCGTCAGCGTGAACGGAAATGCGCCGGCCCCGCCGACCACACGGTCGTCGTCCCAGACGGCGTGCACGCGTTCCGTGGGCAGGACACGCGTGAGCGGCGCAATCTGATTCTCGTTCGGCCCGGTGCGCCCGAAGTAGTGCCAGATCGGGCTCACCGCCGCCCGCACCTCCTCCACCGACGCACAAACCCGAACCTTCCAATCCACCCCAGCCCCCACGCAAAAAGGACGAGCCTCAGACGCTCAAAGCTAACCCACCATCCCCGAGCCCACACGGCCCTACGTCTCACGTCGCGCCACACCGCACCGTTCTACGCGGTGAGCCTGAGATCACGTTCGTCCGACCACGACGGTCGAGTCTCGACGAAGCCCACGCGAAGACGGCCGGGCGGGGCGGGGG
>Ga0066659_10001356_pt1 | contig 10595 bp, 11 predicted proteins | sample GraSoiAngelo_108_FD_75176 | JGI IMG/M metagenome (GOLD analysis project Ga0066659, IMG submission 75176) | Grasslands soil microbial communities from the Angelo Coastal Reserve, California, USA - 14_0903_09_40cm | ecosystem: Environmental > Terrestrial > Soil > Grasslands | place: USA... | reverse complement strand
GGAAGACCCACGGTTGCCCGCGAGGTCCGACATCTCATCCGCAGAATGTGCCGCGAGAATCCGAGTTGGGGTGCACCCCGCATCCACGGGGAGTTGCTCAAACTTGGCATCCATATCGCGGAGAGCAGCGTGAGCAAATACATGTTGCGCGGCTGCAAACCTCCGTCGCAGATTTGGCGCACCTTCCTGGAGAATCATCTGCAGCAGCTGGTCTCCATCGATTTCTTTACCGTGCCGACCATTCGTTTCCAGGTTCTCTATGTGTTTCTGGTGTTGGCCCATAACCGGCGTCGCATTGTCCACTGCAATGTGACCCCGCATCCGACGGCGGAATGGACGGGACAGCAACTGCGAGAAGCCTTTCCCTTTGACCAGCCTCCGCGCTTCCTACTCCGCGATCGCGATGCCATCTACGGCGGTGACTTCCGCAGCGAGGTAACCGACATGGGAATCCAGGAAGTCCTTTCCACCCCGCGATCCCCTTGGCAGCGGGCGTATATGGAGCACGTCATTGGTTCGATTCGGCGCGAGTGCCTGGACCATGTGATCGTGTTCGACGAAAGCTCGCTACGTCGTATCCTTCGTTCGTATCTGGATTACTATCACCGATCGAGAACGCATCTTTCCTTAGGGAAGGACTCCCTCGAGCCGCGATCGATTCAACCGCCGGAAGTAGGGCGAGTGGTGGCGCTGCCCCAGGTCGGAGGGCCGCATCACCGCTACGAACGACGGGCCGCCTGAGACTCTGCCCTCCTTATATATGGGTGCTGACCCGCACCGCTACGCCCGAGAAGCAGACATGTTGCCCCTTTTCGCGGCAGGCCAAGCAATCACGGACCTGCAAACTGAGTGATGCGCTTTCCGCCGCTACTTTTACGTCATTCTTTTTATTTTTTACCGAGAGCGAGTTTTCGATAGGGACAATCTCTCCAAAGGGATATCCCGTCTAGATATGAGAGAAAGACCAGCATCTTATGCGGTTATTGACGTAGGCCGACTAAGTTGCGGGAGTCCTCCACGTATCTGGGAGGCCGAGGTGTAAGGCTTGGCCGGCTGAGCTCTCGGTGGGCGCAAAATGTTTGATTGGTGTATACAGTTTACTATTAACAAGAGACCGGCCTGGATGAGGAAGCCATCGTCAAGGAAGTTGGCGAAAACCCTTGCGGGACACGCTGTCTGGCAGTGACAGGTCAACAAGTTTTTGAGGAAGGGCTGGATCAGTGGAAGAAATCTTCACGCTATTTCGTAAACTGGGGCTAGGATTCGATCGTGATTCACAGACACTATTCCGGTGCGAGTCGGCCACTTTGCGGGCCCATTGGGTCCTGGTCATTATGGATCAATACACGCGGCGGATCATTGGCTTCGGCGCGTCCCGGCCAGTGGTGATGGGCGAGAATCCTTCGAACCACGTCTTTGTCGATTTGGATGTGGAACGCCAAGGCGATCTGTTGGGTGGAAAGACTAATCGGCACCCTTCGACGCGAGTATTTAGATCACATGTTGTTCTGGACGACTGTAGATCTCGAAAACAAACTGCTCGATTTCAGGACCTACTTCAACCACCATCGCACGCATACCTCACGGGAAGGGCGAACGCCGGATCCGCCCGCGTCACGACCTGCAGCCAATCTCCGCTCGTTTCGATGGCAACCCCACTGTCGGGCCCTCTATCAGACACCGGAGGCCGCCTGATTTGTCAAAGACTCGCGCTCGCTGCGGTCAACCTCGGCAAAACCTCCAAGAAATCACTCGGTGTTTCTCCATCGCAGCGTGCTTCGCGGGTCCGATCGTTTCACCGCCACCGGATGCGTCCCGAAAGTGAGACTCAGCCCACTTTCGCAGCTTCGCAGCGCGATTACCTGTAAAATCGGCTCCCCCGTAACAATTCGCCAGACACACCCACTTGCGGCGAAAAGCCGAACTCCGGGATGTCGGGGATGCCGCGCCGGCCTGGCATCCCGCTTGACAGTTCCGTGTCTGGGTATAATAATGCCCCTACTCAGTTGAACCGCGCCACCATGCCTTTAGAGTGAAGTTCACTGAGTAGGCCGCCCGCTTTCCGCTCCAATTTAAAGCTCCCCCGAAAACGGAAGGTGGGTGCGAGCCCGACCACGTTTCCCCAGCGTTTCCTGAGGGGAAGAAATGCCTAGACGCCGCCCTCGGCACAGTACGAAGCGTGTCATCGTTATGGGCGACAGCAGGGGCACAAAATCCCATGGCTCCCTGGACGCTGACATCATCATTGCCAACGCTCCGGACCCGATATTCGTCTCTGATCTCGAAGCTAAGATCCTGCAGGCCAACGATGCGGTGTCCCAACTGCTCGCTGCACCGCGCGGGAGGAACAGGGCATTGCGTGTGCTCTTTCTCCAGGGAAGGTTTGCGATCAGGCGTTTTGACACATTGAGCTTGCTGTGCACAGTTCTATGACTCAAGCTGCCCAGCCGATACCGGATAGCACACTGCCACCACGCCGCAGTGATGAGTGCAACCCCCAAGACACGAAACCGCAGCTTATCGGCAGACTTCGACCCGACTTGCTCTATGGGCGCTATGGCATGCGGGAAAACCCTTTCGGTACGACCCCCAATCCGCGCTACTTGTACGAAAGCCGGACCCACGCTGAGGCAAGATCATGTCTCATCGCGGGCATCTTATGCGGAGCTGGTTTTCAAGCCTTGATCGCACCCCCTGGCATGGGCAAGACGACAATACTGCTGAGTGTCCTGGAGTTCTTTAAGGAGGTTGCTCGTACCGCGTTTCTGTTCCAGATTCAAGGGGACTCCCAGGATTTCTTACGATATTTGCTGTTGGACCTGGGTTGGGATGCGCACGATTCAGACCGGGTGAACATGCAGGATGCCCTCAATAATTTGCTGATCCGGGAACATCGTGCCGGCAGGCACACTCTCATCGTCATCGATGAAGCACAGAGCCTCGATGCCTCTGTGCTGGAAATGGTACGAGTGTTGTGCAACTTTGAGACTCCCAGTGAGAAGCTGCTTCAGATTATTCTGGCGGGACAATCATCCTTGGCGCAAAGGCTAGCGAATCCTGAGTTGGCGCAGCTCTCCCAGCGCCTCTCCATCGTGACGACGCTGGTTCCGTTCAGTTTGCAGGACACGATAAATTATATCGATCACCGTTTGTGTGTCGCCGGCTACCAGGGAGCGCCGCTCTTCACGCCCGAAGCAGTGAAGTTGATTTGGGAACATAGCCGAGGTATTCCGCGAGATATCAACATTCTATGTTTCCATGCCTTGCTGCTGGCGCAAGCGGTTGAGCAGCCGCAGATTGACGTTACGATTTTGCAAGAAGTAGTCGCGGACAAAGAGCTAAACCTCCCCGGGTTGATGAGCGACGTGGCTGGGGCAGGCATAGGGGACACGCAACCTGGTGAGGAGCGGACGCCGGAAATTGTGGATATAAGTCATCGGGCAACTCCGGCCAACACCGGCGCAGCAGTCGAAGCAGCTATGCAACAATTACCCACCCAACCCCAGGTGCTTAGCGCTACTGGGACAGCCGGCTGCTCGGTGGAGGAGCAGGGACAGGAGCACAACCTCCCTAGCACTGGTGTGCTCTCTAGCGATGTGGCGACAGCAGAACCGCTTGCCTCTCAACTAGAGATGCTAGCGACATCGGTTGCCAACCCGGTCGAGGCGACTTCCCCGCCAATGGGGACCGCAGCGGCGCGCCTGGAAGTGGCCGAACTACTGCAACACGGTGCGCTTGAGCACAGGCGACAACCGAAACACGGGCGATCATTTACAGCCGTATTTGTGTGCCTGCTGGTTGCAGCTTTGTTGGTCGGCCTGATCGCGATTCACGGGCTCAGGCCGAGAGTTAGGGTTTTGTCCGCCCGAGCGACGGTGTCTGCTTCGACTGGGAGCGCTCCAACGGCGGCCACGAAGCACGAGGGCCCCGCATCGGTCACCGCTATTCATTACTCCTCCACTACCACTTCCACAATTGTTGTGATCGATCTTGAGCGCGAGGTGAAATATCATAGCCACCGTCTGGCCTCGCCCGAACGAGTATACGTCGACTTGCAGGACACGCAATTCGCGCCTAATCCGCTGGGCATGAGCTTGACAGTTAATGAACTCGCAGTGTCAAAGATTCGTGCGGCGGAACGTCAACCTGGCGTAACGCGCGTTGCCATGGAGACGAATGGTTTCTGTGACTATCGGACTAGCTTCGTTGCCAATCCCGTCAGGCTGCTCATCGAGATACGGCCACGGGTCGCACTAAGCAGCAATTCTCGCAATAGGTCATAAGCCTCTTTCGGTATATTTTTCCCTGAATGTGGATCATGGATCATGCAATGCAATTGTCATTGAACAGGCGGGTTCGTGGCTGCGTTCCGACTCGGCAAACGGCAGGTTGGTGGTCACGATCAGCGTGGCTCGCGTTTACCTTCGGCGGATTGTCAGGCCGCGAGGCCGCCTTGCCTCCGACTAAATTAAATTAATCAACTATACGACACGCCGGATTCTTCCACGCCCGGTTCGACATTCCGTTCTTACGCTTCCGGTCCAGCCGCGCTAGCTCCTCGCACGTCGGCATCTCAACCGCCACGCCTTGCCCAGTCCCACCTGGGTTGGAGTAACCCCAGCTGGAGGCCAACGGAGACTGGCTGCAAGTTCGGGCTCTACCCAAATACTCTCGACCGGAATCCTACGGAACGACTTTGGCAATATACCCGCAACAATGGCATCAGAACCGATACTTTGAGGACGAAGGCGCCCTTGCGGAGACGCTGACGCGAATTTTCGCAGAAATGCAGGCTTACTCGGAGCTGATTTCGCCCGTCGATACTTCCGTTGACCATCATGTTCCTTTATTTATGCAGCACCTATATAGCACTTCGGCCGGATCCAAAGCGCAATCACTTTCGAAAACGCCCGCCGTAGGATCTAGCTGACCGCGCTGTCACCGTCTTTCCATAGGAGGCTCGATACAACGAGCGGCTGACTTCGTTGTCACTGTCTGGCAGGAAAAGCTTGCGCAGCCCAGCGCTTTAACCACCGATGATTGAATGCTCCAACACCGCTGGTGGAAAATGAGTGGTCAGCGAGTCTTTAGCCCCATGGCTCTGGCCAGCTTCAACTGCCGATCATCAAAGGTCCAAAAACGCTCCGCTTTGAGTTCGAGGGCGCAGGCAACGTGCAGGCTGTCAAGGGTCCGCACTCCGAGTTTTGGCCCGTAGCGGCGTCCCAAATCGGCACAGACGTTGAATGCATTGTCAGGAACGTCAATGCTTGCCCACAGCCCAGCGTCTCGATCATCTTCGAGTTCATGTTGTGCTCGACCAGCTTCGGCAATGGTCATGTAGCCGCGAAAGACTTGTGCTGCGACGGCATGCGTCCATTCGGCAAAATGAAGCGGGGTGATCCACGGCGCCGGACCGGGACCCAACAGTCGGTCGGCATCGGTTGAGTGAGCATCTTTCACGTACAGCGAAACAAAAAAGCTGGTATCGGCGTAAATCGTCAATAACGTCCCCGCTCCTCGATTAGGAGATCTGCCCCAGGTAGAACCCGATCGCCAAAAATGCTCTTGCGGCGGGCGGAAAAATCGGGCCATTTTATGGCCTGCTGAGGTTGCTGTGCAGGGACGATACGGGCGATGATTCGGTCACGCTCCCGAAGTTCCACCGTCTTTCCCGCCTGGAGCCAAGCCTTGAGCTTGCGCGTGTCGCGAAGCTGCCGAATGTTCATGTTAGGCATACTGGAATCGTGACACATATTGTGTCACATTGTCAACAAGGGCGACGGATGCGTGATGTCAAGCTGCTTGTGTAAAACCGGTGATGTAATCACGAATCAGGAGAGTGAGACGCTCGCCAAGGTCGCGCGCCTTGCCCTCGCTAACAGCACGCAGACAGCACGCGGTACCGTCTAACTATTGAAAATGGTGAGCGCGGAAGGAACCTTCAACTTTACTGATTTTCGATCAGCAACCCACAAATCAATGGTTTCAACGTCTTCCCAAGCACTTTCGTAGTCACCAGTAGGCAGATTTAGGCGAGGTTGTTCCCTAGTGTGTTCCCCAGAAATTTTCGTTGCGATGCTCAAATCTCAGTCAGAGGAAGCGTGCGATAGCGCTTGCCTGTGAGCCGGGACAGCGCATTCACTATGGCTGGCGAGATCACGGGAACGGGCGGTTCGCCGCAACCAGAAGGCTTCTCGGTGCTGGGCACGATGTGGACCTCGGCCATGACCGGTGCGTCCTTCATGTACGGTGGCGTGTAGCCATCCCAGTTACGCTGCTCCACGCGGCCATCCTTTAGCGTGATGGCTCCCCTGGACATCACTTGCGTTATGCCAAAAGTCACCCCACCCTGCATCTGACTTTCGATCGTGAGCGGATTCACAGCGAATCCAGGATCGACAGTGATCGTCGCTCGATGAATTTTCGGTCGCTTATCTTCTATCGACACTTCAACAGCACAGGCCACGCCCGTTTCGAAACTCTCATGGCACGCAATTCCGACCGCGTGGTGGCGCGCAATGCTGTTGCGCCATGAAGCAGTCTTCTCTTCCAGAAGAGCCAAACACGCTCGGAGCTTCTTCGCATCGGGAGAGAGCAGCTTCAGCCGGTAGACGATGGCATCGGCTTTGGCGCGCCTCGCCAGCTCATCAATCAGAGTTTCCATCACGAACGCGTTGTGCGTGTGCCCGACAGACCGCCACCAAAGCACAGGAACATTGATCGCGGGATGGTGCGCAGAAAGGTGGAAGTTCGGGATGTTGTACTTCGTGTCGGCGGTGCCTTCGACGGCGGTGGAATCCACGCCGTTCTTCACCATCATTGGCGCGAAGGGCGTTCCCGCGAGAATGGACTGTCCGACAATTACATGCCGCCAGGCCGCCGGCATTCCATCAGCGCCAATGCCCATCTCGACTCGATGAACATGCATGGGGCGGTAGTAGCCGCCTTGCACGTCGTCTTCACGCGTCCAGATCAGTTTGACTGGAGTGCCGCGCAGGCGCTTGGCAATCGTCGCAGCTTCACGCTGCACGTGCGAATCGGGAGTAGCACGCCGGCCGAACCCGCCGCCTGCCATCTCGGTGTGAAACGTTACTTGCTCTGGCTTGAGGCCAAGCACTTCGGCGATTGCGATGCGATCTACGGTTTGAAATTGCGAGCCAGCCCAAACCTCGGCGCGATCACCATCGAATCGAACAGTGGTGTTCAATGGCTCCATCGGGGTGTGCGCCAGGTATGGGAATTCGTACTCAACCAAAATTCGATTCGCGGGTGAAATACTATCCATCGCGTTGGCATTGCCACGCGCAACCGCGACATTGCCTGGAGTTCGCGCCAACTCGTGATATTTGGCGAACAATTGTGCTGTGTCGGGGCGCTCGACGCGGGCAGTGTCCCACTCGGCTCGCAGGCGGTCACGCGCTTGCTTTGCGGCCCAGAATCGGTCTGCCACGACCGCGACTCCAGTTCCCCGGACGAGTGGAATCTCAAAAACTTCTTGCACGCCGGAAATTGCTCGCGCTCCATCGGCATTGAAGCTCTTGGCTTTTGCACCGAATACCGGGGGATGTGCCACTAGCGCGACCTTCATTTCAGGCACATCCAGGTCTAGTCCAAACTTTTGTGAGCCATTGCACTTTGCGCGGCCATCAAGGCGACGCACATCCTTAGTGGTGAGCCGAAGATCGCTCTCCTTCTTGAGCTGAATATTTTCAGGCACAGGCAGATGGGCTGCGGCTTCCGCCAGCTCTGCGTATTTTGCCGACTGGCCATTTGGTCCGTACACGACGCTGGACTCGGCACGGCACGGCGCGGGCGTGACGTTCCATTGCGCAGCGGCGGCAGCGATCAGCATGGCCCGCGCTCGGGCGCCGAGCTGGCGATATTGCTCGAAGGAGTGCGCAATCGAACCGGAACCGCCCACCATCTGAATGCCGAACAGCGGGTCGCGATAGACATCAGCCGCAGGAGCGAGCTCGGCAATCACCTGCGACCAGTCAGCATCCATCTCATCGGCCAGCAGCATGGGCAATGCGGTTTGTACACCCTGGCCGAATTCGAGCCGGTTCACTTGGATCACAATCTTGCTGTCAGGACGCACGTGCACGAAGGCATCGGGTGGATAGATTCTAGGCGTGGACGTTTGCTGAGCAAGCGCGGGCCAATCGAGATAGAGAGAGACCAACAGCCCTCCTGCTACAGCAGAAGAGACCCACAGAAATGTTCGCCGACTGACCGAAGGCAAGTGCGAAGTCTTCGCAGTTGACATTTGTACCTTCCTCATCCGAGCTGATGTACGGCCGTCTTGATCGCCTGCCGTATGCGCACATACGTTCCGCAGCGGCACAGGTTTCCGCCCATCGATTCCTCAATGTCTTTGTCCGTTGGCTTGGGTGTGCTCTTCAACAGAGCCACCGCGCTCATGATCTGACCGCTCTGGCAGTAGCCACACTGGACGACATCTTCCGATACCCAGGCGTCCTGCACAACGCGACCAACGGGATCATCGGCCATTGCCTCAATCGTTACGATTGGACGGTTCCCAACCAGAGAAACGGGCACCACACAAGACCGCGTTGGCACGCCGCCAAGATGTACAGTGCAGGCGCCGCAAGCGGCGATGCCGCAGCCGTACTTCGTGCCTGTCATCTTTAAATCCTCACGCAATACCCAAAGCAGTGGGGTTCCGGGATCGGCGGTCACTTCCTTTTCCTGACCATTGACCGTGAGCTTGAATGTTTTCATCTGTACCTCGTGCTTACTGCGGGCAAGGCATTCCAGCCTGTACCCACTTCCTTGTGGCAGCCATGAATTGTTCGTAGCTGATTGGCGGGACTGAGCGCGCACTGCCGACGTTGTGAAGGCCAGGCTGCCACGCCCATTTGACCAATTCAGTCTGGTGATGTTTTATCAAAGCTGCGCCATCGAGTCCGCCGTTCTTCGTGCGGTCCGTGACCGTTTTGCACACTGCGGAACTCGGCAGGATCTTGTCAGTCGTGTCTTGCCATCGCATGGAAAGCGGCGCTAGGTGCCAGTCAGGCGCGCCCGGCACACCTGTGCTGTCTGCATTAGACGATTGGTGGCAGGTCGCGCATTGCAACGCAGGAACACCTTTGCCCTCCGGCCCACGCACCACGTTGAAGAGATGGCGATGTCGGTCGTCGGCTTGTTGCGGGTAATCAGACGCCGTATGACAGTTGATGCAGCGTGGATGAGACATGACGGAATAGATCTTCTGCCAAGCGGCCAAACCGTCAGATCTGGTTGGAGCGGCTGCTCGTGTCGGAGTGCTGACTTGCTCACGAGAAGCGGTTCCAACAGAAGCAGTCGTAAGAAGAAGGGCTGCCAGGAGGACCGTTAGTCCTAAGCGCATCATGCTGACCTCCTGCGGGCGGGCAAGGGAATCATACGCCTCAGCGACCTACCAGTTTCTGCAACTCTTCGGGTACCGGGCGGCTGAAACAGCGGATCGATTGCGTACCGAACCAGTGAACCAGTCAGGTGATCCTTTTGCCGAAGGCTGTGACCAGCCCTCTTTATTTCCATTTCGGAACTCCTACAATCGCTAGTGAGCACGTTTTCCCAAGACATCCTTCACGACGGGCAATGTGGAGAAGGGATCAATACGCCGTTACACCGTCTGGCCGCCGTCGACGACCATGACGCTGCCGACGACGAAGCTGGCCGCATCCGAACACAACCACACAACCGCCGCGGCGATCTCCTCGGGCGTCCCCATTCTTCCGACGAGTTCCTGCGCAATCACCGCCTGCCGTCCCTCAGCGGTCCCACCACTGAAGCGATTCATCATCGGCGTATCGATGATCCCGGGACACACAGCGTTGATGCGGATGTTTGACGACGCGTAGTCGAGAGCCGCCGCCGTCGTCACGCCGACGACGCCGTGCTTCGCGGCGACATAGGCCGCGCCGCCCTTGAAGCCTTTGATCCCGGCGCTCGAAGAGGTGTTGACGATGGCGCCGCCCCTTGCTTGAGGATCAAGGGGATTTCATGCTTCATGCACAGAAAGACGCCTTGGAGGTCAATGTCAATAATTCGGTCCCACTCCTCTTCCGTGACATCTGCCGCAGGCTTGATCGTGTTTTCGATACCGGCATTGTTGAATGCAAAATCCAGCCGCCCGAAGGTCTCGAGCGTCGCGTTCAGGGCCCGCTGTACGTCCTCGTTCTGCCTCACGTCGCACGTGACGGCGACTGCATGCCCGCCGAGATCCTTGATCATGCGGGCTGTTTCTTCATTATTTCCCTTCTCGGAAACGTCAGCCACTACCACGCTCGCGCCCTCGCGAGCAAATGCCAGCGCCGCCGCGCGGCCAATGCCGTTCCCTGCACCGGTCACGAATACGACCTTTCCTGTGAAGTCTACTTTACTTGGCAAGCTCAATGGTCACCTTCACCGAGCCTGGTACGTTGAATGCTTCTGTACCAGCGTCGAACTTTGCGATCGGGATGATGCCGGGCGAGGGTATCGACTCTCGATCCTGGCGGTAGTAGACAGCGAACTGGTGATCCGGGGACCAATAAGCGATATCGCCGACTTCGTACCTGTTCTTCCTGGGACCGTTTTCCGAGAGTACT
>Ga0066659_10001350_pt1 | contig 10609 bp, 10 predicted proteins | sample GraSoiAngelo_108_FD_75176 | JGI IMG/M metagenome (GOLD analysis project Ga0066659, IMG submission 75176) | Grasslands soil microbial communities from the Angelo Coastal Reserve, California, USA - 14_0903_09_40cm | ecosystem: Environmental > Terrestrial > Soil > Grasslands | place: USA... | reverse complement strand
CTAGTAGGCAAGGCTTGCGATTCATTGGCGAGTCCTCTGGGTATCCTGGTCGTCTTTACAGGTTTTTGTTTGTTGAGCCGCCTGGACATCAGTATTCGACATTTCAGCATCCCGTTGATTCTCCTTATCCTTGTTATTGGCTCCCTGGCCGCGAATGATAGCCCGTCTCCAGCCGGCCTCTCCGAATCTGCGACGGCTTGTGGGGACCGCCGCAGTTGGATGCGCCCACATATCGTTGCTGAAGGTTCCCGGAAGGGCATGGCATGCGACCGTCTCAGTGGTTTGATAGCGACGAAATACCCTTTATCGCGAGGAGTCTGGCGTCGGCTGTAACCAGGGTGAGCTCAAACACCTTGGCCGTCGCCACGAGGAATGCGTCAGCGGGATCCCTGTGAGGGAGGCGGATTTTGCACATTGAGAGAACGACTTCGGTTGTGATAGGAGCTTCTTTAGGTGGAAACGTCGCGAGCGCCTGCGCGACCCACTCTTCGGCATCCATATCCAACTCCACGCGGCCCTTCTCGACCAGGATCAGGAGTTCCCAGATGCTGATCGGGGAGAGCCATTTTTCAATCGCCGGATCCTCGAGCGCTCTCCGAACGCGGGACCCGATTTTCTCTGGCGCGAGGAAACTCCAAATCCAAATGTGAGTGTCGAGTAAAAGTTTCACGAGCTGAGGACTTCCCAGTCCTTCTCATCGCTCGCGGGCGAGACGATATCCCCAACAATTCGCCCAGTACCTGCCATTGATCCAAGCCAGTGCTTTCTCTTCGGTTTTGGGGAAGGAGGCACAACTTCGGCAACAGGTTCGCCAAATTTTGTGACTAGGACCGGCCTGCGGGTCTTGCGAACGCGCTCCAACACCGCAAGGCAGGTAGCCTTAAATTTCGAAATGGCGATTTCATCCACTGGCAGTCCGCGCGCTACTCCTTTACGACTTGTACCATGGTCAATGACCATAGTCAACGTCCTATGTTGACGCTTCTCCCCCCTGCTCCTAGAATCTGCACAACTGCAGTCATCTTCGGTGTTTCGACGACGGGGCGGGATAGCATGCGCGGTTCCCAAATGGCAAGTCAGGACAATCCCGCCACGGTTTCTCGTTCGCGCTCCCGTATTCTTTTCGCCACCAGTGGTGGCGGCTTGGTCGTTGCACTGGTGATCTTGTTCGGCGTCGGCCGCTGGCTGGTGATGGAGGACCCGCTTGTGAAAGCCCGGGCGATCGTAGTGCTCAGCGGCGCAATGCCGGTGCGCGCCATCGAAGCAGCGAAACTCTACCGCCAAGGATACGCGCCGGAAATCTGGCTTACCCATTCCACGGAGCCCGGCGCGACTCTCGAAGAGATGGGCATTCTTTTCGCGGGAGAGGATCATTACAGTGCCCTCGTTCTGATTCACGAAGGAGTGCCGCCGGAAGCGATTCACACCCTCAAACCGCCAATCGTGAATACCGCCGACGAAATCAAGGTCATTGCTCCGGCCCTCGCGCCAGGGCAGGACGACACGGTAATTCTTGTCACCACCAAAGCGCATACGCGTCGCGTTCGCCTGCTCTGGCGCAGGCTGGCTCCTGGTCAGGGCCGGGCCATTGTGCGCGCTGCCTCGGGCGATCCATTCGATCCCCGGCACTGGTGGCGCAACACTCGCGATGCTCTCGAGGTGGTGCGCGAAATTCTGGGCCTGTTGAACGCCTGGGCGGGCCTGCCCCTGCACCCGGCGCGGTGAAGGGGTCGTTTTCGTCAGCGCGAAAGGACCAGGCTTCTTAGAAAAGGAAGAACCGTTTGCGGCGCGGCGGAGGCAATTCATCTTCGATTTCTGGAATGTGCGGCAATCCCCGCCCCTCAAAAGCCGCGAGCGGATTATCCTGGAACAGAGCGCGCGCCTTCTCTTCACCAAACTGATGGACGACGAGGTTATACGCAGGTTGCAGGCGAAGCGGCCGCGTTCGCGTGTTGTGCGCATCGCTGGCCACGAAATGGATGAGACCCTCACCGATCCACCGCAGCGCATTCTGCTGCGCACCGACACCGAAACCTCCGGTAAGTGCGCCTCCAGTCACCTGCGCAAAGCAGCCCTGCCGTACCCATTTTTTCAAGCGCTCCGGGCGCGAGCGCAAAATGCCGTTGCGCTCCGGGTGAGTGATCACCGGCTGCACACCGGCAAGCTGAATTTGGTGCAACGTCTGGTCCATCGAAGGCGGGATCGAAAACTCGTTGAATTCCAGCAGCAGGAAATCGCGCTGGTTGATGCAATAGTGTGGGGCATCCTTGCGCAACGATCCGAGATTCTCCGGATTGAGATGAAAGTCGCAGCCGGTGGCGATTGTCAGCCGGTCGCCGATCGTGGCTTGCAGCTCGTCGCGAAGCTGTCGCACCTGCGCAAAATCGAAAAAATATTCGTTGCTGGAGTGTGGTGTGGCGACCAGGTGGGTAATACCGTCGGCAATGGCGGACTCCGCCATGGCCATCGATTCTTCCATGGTGGCCGGTCCATCATCGAGACCCGGCAGTATGTGACAATGTAAATCGACCATTTGGATTTTCCGCCCCTAGCGCCACCAGGCGCCCAACGCCAGCCACACGCCGAGCAAAACCAGGATCCCCGCAAAAATCTGTCGCATGCTTCGCGGATTGATCTTCTTCGCCAGGATTCCCCCGGCAATGCCGCCCAAAAATATTCCCGGGATCAGCAGCACCCCCGTTTTCCAGGAAACGAATCCTTCCCTGGAGTACACCGTCAGTGCCAGCACTCCGGTAGGGGGTATCAGCGCAACCAAGGAAGTTCCTTGGGCGCGATGCTGGCTGAAGGCCAACAGCAGCCCGAGGAGAGGCACGAGAAGGACCCCACCGCCGACCCCGAACATTCCCGAAGCCACTCCGCACACGCAGGCGATTGCCAAGATGCCAGCGCTGCGGCCAACAAATCCCTCCGTCTTAGCCACGGGCCTGCTCCTGTGCTCGGCCATCGACAGAGCCTTCCAGCCGCGCTTTCCTCCACAGCAGCAATCCCGCCAGCACCAGGAAGCAACCGAACAATCCTCTCAAGTTCCGGGATAGCATGGGGAGGGCTATTAAACTCCCCGCGTAAGCGCCGAGTAGCATTCCCAGCGCGCACAAAATTCCGGCACGCAAATCCACCTGGCCCTGCTTCCAGTATTCCCGCAAGGCTCCCAGTCCAATGGGCGGCAACAAGATAAATAGCGAAGTGCCCTGCGCTAGGTGCTGGTCCATGTGCAGCAGATAGACCATGGCCGGCACCAGAACAACGCCACCCCCGATACCCAATAGGCCCACCAGCACACCAACGCCAAGGCCCAGCAGAAGGATCATGAATATCATGGTGACCGGTCTGTTTTGCGCGCATCGCCCCGATGATTCGAATCCAGCTCGACTATTTTCGCCTCTCCGGGCTTCTGCGGCAACCTCCCTTGAACAAGCGGTAACACCCAAGAGAGCGCGCCTTTTTTTGTTTGTGCCGAACCTGTTATATTTGCTTGTCTCTTTCACGTCGGAACTGCGGCTTTGCTGGCCCTCTAGCGGGTCGGCGTCTGGAGACGACGTGGCATCCCCATAAACGTGAATCCCTTGACCGCGGTGCGGTCCGACATAAAGAGGAATGCGACGGAACTCATGCCCATTGACCGGAAACCCGAGTTTTTCAAAGGCGGCCAGCTCAAAGTGGGAATCATTGGCTGCGGCTACGTCGGCTTGCCCCTGGCGTTGCGCTTCGCCGAAGCGGGGCACAAAGTCACGGGACTCGATACCGATCCCCGCAAGGTGACCATGCTCAATGCCGGCAAGTCCTACATCGAGCACATTCCTCAGAACAAGATCCAGCAGTTCGTCAACAGCAAGCACTTCGGCGCGACCAACGATTTCGAGAAGCTGAAAGAAGCCGACGCCATTCTCATTTGTGTTCCCACGCCACTCGATGAGCGCCGCGAGCCCGATCTGAGCTACGTCGAGCAGACCGCCATGTCTATTTATCCTCACCTGCAAAAGGGACAGCTGGTGGTCCTCGAATCGACGACCTACCCGGGCACCACCGAAGAACTGGTTCTCCCCATCCTGGAGAAAAGCGGATTGCGCTGCCCCATCGCCGTCGGCCAAGAACATGAAAATATCGCCGGTGATTTTTTCCTGGCCTTTTCGCCGGAACGCGAGGATCCCGGAAACAAGCAGTTCGGCCTGGCACAGATTCCCAAGGTCGTTGGCGGATTGAATCCCCCGAGCGGCCGCGCCGCGCAAGCGCTGTACGCGCAGGTCGTGGCTCGCGTCGTTCCGGTCAGCTCCACGCGCGCCGCGGAGATGGCCAAGCTGCTCGAGAACATCTTCCGTTGCGTGAACATCGCGCTGGTTAACGAGCTCAAACAGCTCAGCCTGCGTATGAACATCGACATCTGGGAAGTGATTGACGCCGCGGCCACCAAGCCCTTCGGTTACATGCCATTCTATCCCGGGCCGGGGCTGGGCGGGCATTGCATCCCGGTGGACCCGTACTACCTTTCCTGGAAAGCCCGCGAATATGATTTCGCCACGCGGTTTATCGAGCTGGCCGGAGAAGTCAACACCGCCATGCCGTATCACATCGTCGACGCGGTCGCCAATTCGCTGAACAATCACAAGAAGAGTATGAAAGGCTCTCGCATTCTGGTTCTCGGCGTGGCCTACAAAAAGGACGTGGATGATCTGCGGGAATCACCAACGCTGAAAATCATGCAGCTCCTCCAGCAGCGCGGTGCGCTACTCGATTACAACGATCCCTACTTCCCGCAGCTCCACAAGATGCGGCACTACAATTACGAAAACATGAAATCGGTGCCGCTCAGTCCGCAGGCGCTCGGCAGCTATGACGCGGTAATTGTGGCTACCGATCATTCCAGCTATGACTATGCCGCCATCGTCGATGCCGCAAGACTGGTCATTGATACGCGCAACGCCACCCGGCGGGTCATGCGCCATCGCGAAAAAATCGTGCTTTGCTAGGCTGCCATGACTTCGTCTGCCGAAGAGATTCGCCGCCAGCTCGAGGAAAGCGCTCGCCTCAAGCAGAGTTTTTCCGGCGAACTGATCGGCCAGATCGCCCTATTCGCGGAGAAATCCGCAGCCGCCCTGCGCGGTGGCGGCAAGCTCGTTTTTTTCGGAAACGGCGGCAGCGCTGCGGATGCTCTTCATCTCGCCGCCGAACTGGTCGTCCGGCTGCGAAGGGAGCGCCCGGGCCTGGCGGCCCTGGCGCTCACCACGAATCCTTCGGTATTGACTGCCGCAGGCAACGACTACGGATTCGAACTTATTTTTTCCCGCCAGATTGAATCTCTCGTCGCCAGTCCCGACATCCTCGTGGCGCTCACCACCAGTGGCAATAGCCCCAATATCATCCGCGGCGTGGAAGCTGGCCGCGCGCGCGGTGCCTATGTCGTAGCCTTCACTGGAGACACGGGCGGGGAGATCGCCGGCAAGGTCGATCTTCTCTTGAATGTTCCTTCACGGGACGCGCAGCGGATCCAGGAATGTCACATCACCATGGGCCACATTGCTTGCGACATCATCGAACGGCTAGCGTGTACATGAGCGACACCAGCGAAGCCGTCTGGCAATCACCACCGGGACGCCGCCGCATCCTTTCCCTTTTAGAGCAGCATGTCAATTCGCTCTTAGCAGCTCGACCCGCGCGGTGGCGAAGGGCATAACGGCCTCAAGCAGCACCGGTATGCGCGCCGCATTGTTCGTCACGTACAGCGTGAAAGAGGCGTCCTTCATCTCCACGCCGCCGTCAAACACGCGAATCCCGATCTTTGACGCCGTGTAGTCTCCTGCCGGCACGTTCACCTGCTCGGAGGCGGCTGCGAGCTTGGCGCGAACATCGTACAGCTTGTGCCCGTCGTAGACCGAGCTTTGCACTTCCGGTGTTTTTGTCCAATCCACATTCCGCAGGTATTGCATCATCCCGAGCGGATCGCGCGTCCCCGGCAGCACTCGCGCCTCGGTGGCGTCCTCGGAAGCAGGCTCCTGGCCAGTCGCGGTCATGCGCTGGACGGACTGCACCTTCTGCCCACGCTCGCTCAGGTGCATCTCATACTGTAAACTCGCCAGTGTCCCGGCATCGCTATAGGAATCGAACTGATCATCCAGCTCGAAAACCATTCGCAACGGATTCTGGGTGTGCGCAAACGCCTGCAAGTGCCAGGAGCTTTTTCCCAGAAAATTGCCCCGCCCGGCAACCTGCAGCTTTAGACTTGCCACATTATTGAGCTTGGAAACATTTGCGGTGTACTCCAGTACCTCACCAGCCTTGAGAAGGGGTCCGGGGTCCACCGGAGGCGTGGTCTTCTTCGACTCCCTGGGCAATGGTGACGTCCCGGCGGCAGCAACTGCGGATTTCTCCGCCGCGGGTGCTTCATGAAAACCGGGCGGCTCCGCCGATACGACCTCAGGAACGGGCTGCTCCCCTCGCGCGCGCAGCCAGTAAAACGCTCCCGCGGCGCAACCCAGCACCGCCAGCGCAGTAATGCCAACTGTTGTCTTGAGGCTCATGCTCTTTGTGCGACGCCCCCTTTGAATCTGCTGCTTGTCCGCCGCGCTTCCGTCGTACAATATCTTTCCGTACGCGGAAATTATCCGGCTTCCGTTGCCGGCTGGCCGCGAACTATCAGCGTATCAAAACGCGGGCCGGTCGTCTTTCCCCGGGCTCGCGTTATTAGCTGCGGTGGGAATCCGCCGTTGGCAGAAACGATGCCCGGCCGCATGGCGGCCGCAAGGGCAAGGAGGATTTCCTAAATGCGCTACCTCGTCACGGGCGGCGCCGGTTTCATCGGCTCAAACACGGTGGACGAACTTGTGCGTCGCGGCCATAGCGTGGTTGTTCTCGACGACCTCTCTTCCGGCAGGGAAGACAACCTGGCAGAAATCCGCAACAAGATTACTTTCATCAAAGGCAGCATCACAGACATTGAGGTCGTGCGGAAGGTCATGCACGAAGCGGAATACGTTTTGCACCTGGGCGCCCGGACATCCGTGCCACGCTCGGTCAAGGACCCCCTGGACACGAATAAGATCAACATCGAAGGCACGCTCAACGTTTTGGTCGCGGCCAAGGAGCTGAAAGTCAAACGCGTGGTCTTCGCCGCTTCATCTTCTGCTTATGGCGAGACGCCCACTCTTCCAAAAACCGAAGCCATGCAGCCGCAACCCATCTCGCCTTACGGCGTCACCAAGTACGTTGGCGAGCTGTACTGCCAGACCTTCGGCCGGTGTTACGGTCTGGAAAACGTGGCGCTCCGCTATTTCAATATCTTTGGGCCTCGCCAGGATCCCGGTTCGCCGTATTCCGGGGTACTGGCTAAGTTCTGTACGGCGTTTCTCGAAGATGTGCAGCCGCTTGTTTTCGGAGACGGCGAACAGACACGGGACTTCACCTACGTGGACAATGCCGTTCAAGCCAACCTGCTCGCCTGTGAAGCGCCCAATGCTTCCGGAAAAGTTTTCAATGTCGGCGTGGGCGGGCGCGTCTCTCTCAATGAAGTCCTTCGCGAGCTTGCAAAAATTACCGGCAAGACGCTCGCGGCGAAGTACGAACCGCCGCGTGACGGAGACATCCGCGACTCCCAGGCAGACATCTCTCAAGCGCGGGAAACGCTTGGTTACGACCCCCCGGTGAGCTTTGAGGAAGGCTTAGCGCGCACCTTCGAATGGTATCGCTCGACACCGATGAGAGCAGCGGCGAGGTAATAACCCCTAGTTCTAATACGCTTGAGCGGCAACTCTTCAAAGCTGTACAGCTACGGTTGAGTGGTCTTTCCGTAGTTGAGCGGCTCACCGGCCTTCGGGACGTCGTAGTTGTTCCAGAACCACAGCGGCTCCAACTTTTTCTGTTCCGGCCACACCTGGTTCAGTGTGTCTCCTTCAAACAATTCACCGTTCTTCATCACCCAGTGAATCGTATTGGTGTTGTGAATATCGTCGAGCGGGCTTTTGTCCATGATTACCAGGTCCGCCAGCTTGCCAGGCTCAATCGAACCCAAGTCGGCAGGTCTCCCGATAATCTTGGCCCCGTTTACGGTTGCACATCGCAGCACTTCGAGCGGGGTCATTCCGCCGCTCGCCAGCATCCATAACTCCCAGTGATAGCCGATTCCCTGCATCTCCCCATGGCTGCCGACTCCCACGAGGCCGCCCGCGCGCGCCAGTTTCGCCATTTGCGCCGCAAGCTTCGGAAATTCATACTCGTCCTTGCGGAACCATCCCTGCCGGCGCTTGGTTCTCTGGTCGATGACCCGGTGTGGCATGAAGTGATTTAGTTTTAGGTTGTCGTGCACTTCGCTGTTCTCAAACCAGTAGTCCTCACCGAACGGCCCTCCGTAATTCACAATCAGGGTCGGTGTTTCCGCAATCCCGGATTTCGCGAACATCTGGATCACGTCGTTATAGAGCGGTGTTATCGGCAGGGTGTGCTCGTTGCCATGGAAGCCGTCGATCACGTGAGTCAGATTGAGCTTCAGGTCCAGCGCACCTTCGGTTGTTGGCATCATTTCCAGCTCTTTTGACGCTTCGACCATGTACTGTCGCTGCTTCCGATTGCCCACGACATAGCTCTTGATGTTGTGCGTGCCGTAATATTTCTTGTACTTGGTCAGCACACCTTTCACATCTTCGGCGGACTGGAAGTTGTTGTCGGAGAAAACGCCGGGCCCGGTCGAGAAGGCGCGCAGCCCGAGGATGTCGCCGCTGTCCACCAGGTCTTGGTACGCAAACATATCGTTCGTGCCGGTCTGTACGTCCAGGCCGGCGGTCACGCCGTAAGCCAGGTTCGCCAGGAATGACCAGTTTTGCGTGTCCAGAATCCCGCGCCGGATTTCCGTCCAGTGCGCGTGCGTGTCGACGAAGCCCGGCACGATGGTCTTCCCGCTCACATCGAACACCTTGGCTCCTCCGGGCCCACTGCCCTTTGCGCCTACGCTTTTGATCCGGTTGTTCTCAATGACGATGTCGGCATTCTTCACAACCTCATCGCCTTTCATCGTCACCACGGTCGCGCCCCGCAGTACCATCGTGCCTTGGGGCGTTTTCCGCGGAAATTCCAGATCGACGGCGATTTCTTGAACATCCTTTTCCTGCTCTTTCAGCTTCTTCTCTTCTTTTTTCTCGTCTTTCTTTTCGTCTTTCTTCGCATCAGCCGTCTGCGAAGTGGCTGCGTCTTTGGCGCCCGCATCTTTCTTGTCGCCTTCTTTCTTTTCGTCCTTTGGCGGTTCGAAAGAGATCGCGCCGAGCGGCTCGCGGAAAAGGCTCGCGCCCACCGCCCAGGTAATGGTCTTGCCGTCATCAGCCCACGCAAAATAATCAGCACCAATGTCCGTCAGCCGCTTTGTCGGGACGGCGGGGGAAGTTACGTTGACGGTGGGCGCCTCTCCGCCCACGACCGGCATGGCAATTAGGTAGAGTTGGTTCATCACATGCGCGAGTACCCATTGGCCGTTGGGGCTGGGCACGACGTCGTCCGCCGGAACCGGTTCCTCGGAGAAGTACAGTCCCTGTCCTTTCACGACCAGGTGGGTGCGCCGGTCCGTTCCGTCATAGCGCAGCGACACCAAGCCTTGCGGCGTGTAAACGTAGATGCGGTCCCGCTCATTCGTGAAATGCGGTCCGCCTGCTCCGCGCGCGGGCAAAATCAGGTTGGCCTCTCCTCCCTCCGCGGGAATCCAAATGAGGTCGGCGTTCTCCGTCTGTCCGCCGTCGAAGGTGCTGTTTTCCCGGTCATACGCGTTGCCGCGGAGCAACACGATTTTTGTGCCGTCCGGCGACCAGGCCGGATTGCTGTACACCGCCAGGGATTTCGACAACGGCACGGCAGTTCCACCGGCCGCAGGGATTTTCCATAGCTGCCCGCCGTCGCTCGACCAGGTCACGTAAACGATGGACTTGCCATCCGGTGACCAGGCCGGCTGAAACTCGTGGGCGCTTCCGGGGATCAGCCGCTGCGGTTGGCCTCCCGGCAAATCCATGGTGTAGAGATGGGTCATGGCAGAAAACGCCAGCTTCTTGCCGTCGGGCGATTCCACCGGGTCCATGATTAACCGCGCCTTTACCGGCCCTTGTTCAACCGTCTGCGGGAAATCCAGCTTGGGCCCCAGCTCCTCGGATACCTGTGCGGTGAACGGAATTATTTTTTCCGCTCCCGTGGCGAGATCCAGCCGCTTGATTTTCCCATCCTGGTTGTAAACGATCTCTTTGCCGCCGGGCAGGAAGGCGTAGCCCGGAAAAACGTCGCGGGTAAAGAGCGATTCCTGATCGTCGCGCGTGACCGGATATTTCACCCAGCGGTCTTCGCCGCTTTCCAGGTTGCGCAAACGCAGCCCGGACTCCGTCTCGTGGCGCGTGACGTAGAGAACCTGCCGGCCGTCCGGCGAAAGCACCGGACGAAACGCGCTCTTGATCTGATGAATGAGGTTGTCTTCGTCGCCGGTCTTGCGGTCGCGCCGGGCGATGTACCAGGTGGGAAGCTGCTGGTTGTAGTAGAGCGAGCCTAGCTTGGCCGCATAGTAGAGATACTTTTCATCCGGAGATGCCACCACACCCATGGCATTCGGGCGCTTGTTTCTTTCCGTGGTCGGAGT
>Ga0066659_10001344_pt1 | contig 10625 bp, 8 predicted proteins | sample GraSoiAngelo_108_FD_75176 | JGI IMG/M metagenome (GOLD analysis project Ga0066659, IMG submission 75176) | Grasslands soil microbial communities from the Angelo Coastal Reserve, California, USA - 14_0903_09_40cm | ecosystem: Environmental > Terrestrial > Soil > Grasslands | place: USA... | reverse complement strand
TCCGGATGGTGAAGGTCAGCAGTACGCCAGAATCTTTCGGGCGGGGCTTTCGGCCAGTGAGTCGCTCAGCGTTCAACTTAAGATCCGGAGGGCCGACGGACGTTCCGTTGAAGTCGACGTAAGCGTTCGTCTCATCGAGCTCGATAGTCCGCGCCGGCTCGTCATTCTCGCCATCTTTCGCGATACCAGTGAACTCAAGCGCCTTAACCGTGCGCTTCTCGCCCTCAGCCGCTGCAACCAGGAGCTCGTCCGCGCAGCGAACGAACCGGAACTCCTCGAACACGTTTGCCAGATCATCGTCAATACCGGCGGCTATCGCATGACCTGGGTTGGATTCCCCGAGCAGGACCAAACCAAATCTGTTCGTGTTGCCGCGCAGTTCGGCGATACCAGTGGCTATCTTACTTCCGTGCACGTGTCTTGGGCCGACACATCGGAAGGCCGCGGACCCGTCGGAGTCGCTATCAGGACCGGCGAGATTTGCATCATTCACAACACTTTGAAGGACGCGCGTTTCGCATCCTGGGCCGGACGAGCCGCGGAGGAAAAGTTTTTATCCGTAATTGCTCTCCCTCTTTCGGGTGAACAGGGGGTGATCGGCTGCTTGGCAATTTATTCAGAAGAAGAAGACATTTTCGACGCTGAAGAAGTGACTCTACTGCGGGAACTCGCCACTAATCTTGCCTACGGCATTTCGACCTTGCGCATCCGTTCCGAACACGAACGCTCCGAAGCGGAAGTCTACTCGCTCGAAGAGCAGCTCCGCCAAGCGCAAAAAATGGAGTCGCTCGGCCGGCTTGCCGGTGGTGTTGCGCACGATTTCAACAATCTTTTGACCGTCATCCGCGGCTATGCGGAGTTGGCCCTGCCAACCAAGCCCGGCGATGACGGTCTCCGCCGCAAAATAACGGAAATTATGAAAGGCTCGGACCGCGCGCAGGCCCTTGTTAGCCAATTGCTGGCTTTCAGCCGGAAGCAGATGCTCAAGCCTTCGGTCCTCGACCTTAACCAGGTCGTTATGGAAATATCGGATCTGCTCCCCCGCCTCATCGGGGAGGACATTCACATTGAGGTTTGGCCTGGTAAAAATCTCCGCAGGATCATGGCCGACCCCAATCAAATGCAACAGATTTTGCTGAATCTGGCGGTGAATGCGCGCGACGCGATGCCCGGGGGAGGAACACTCCGCTTCCAGACGGAAAACGCCACCCTGCCGCTTACCTCGAAATTTGAAACAATCACCGAAGGTGTTCTGTTGACTGTCAGCGACACGGGAAGCGGCATCCCTCCGGAACTCCTTGCGCGGATTTTTGAGCCCTTCTTCACAACCAAGGAACGTGGCAAAGGAACCGGGCTGGGACTCGCGATGGTTTATGGAACGGTTTCACAGAGTGGCGGACAAATCCAGGTCGATTCAGCGCCGGGAAAAGGCACGACGTTCAAGATTTACCTTCCGGGGACAGATGAACTCGTGCCTGCGTGCCCGATAGAGAACCGGGTTCTACCGCTAAAGCCGGCCTACGGCACCATTCTATTGGTTGAAGACGAGCCCAGTCTGAGGGAACTCATCTCCGATTATCTCCGCATCGGCGGCTTTACCATTATTACCGCTGCGAATGGCGCCGAGGGTCTGGCGAAAGCCACGTCTCATAAGGGCCCGATTCATCTTGTGATTAGCGATGTGATTATGCCGGTTATGGGCGGCCGAGAGATGGCCGAGCAACTAAAACTGTCCCACCCGGCTACTCCGATTCTATTCATGTCCGGTTACATGGACGATGCCGCCGTTCGCCGCGGCGTTTCCGAACATCGCGACCACTACCTTGAAAAACCATTTGAGCTGAACTCCCTTGCCCGCAAGGTCAGCGAAGTTCTTAACTCTGAGTCGTAAAATCACTTCCAGCTTAACCCGGCACGTGCAAATCGCGTGCTGTCTTAACGTCCCAGCAAAAGCGCAAGCTCGAGTCCGATGCCCAGGAAAGTAATCACGGAACCCCACCATCGGACGAAGAAGAGAATATTCTCGAAATGTTCGCGTGACCGTGGCGGCAAGGTGTTAGGCCACTTCAATTCTGGAGGAAGCTGCTGGTCAAATCCAATGGCGATCGAGTTCATGGCATCGGCAATCTGGCGGTCGAACGCGAGGGACAATATTCCCATGATAACGGGGACAATCATTTCCCTCACCCAACCCTAGTGTCGTGCCGTCAAAGTTTGAACAATTCGCGCATGCGTCTGATCTGCGAGCGGCTCACGGGAATTTCCGTTTGCCTCTTATCGTTCATTTTTAGCATGTAAGTGGAGTTGAACCAGGGCACGACTTCCTTGATGTGATGGATATTCACCAGGTACGAACGGTGCGGGCGCCAGAAGGATTCCGAGTCCAGCGCAGCATTCAATTCTTCGAGCGTACGGTAATTCGATGTTCCCTCGGCGTCCCGCGACATCACTGAGATGATCCCATCCTGAATCGTTGCAAACACCAAATCTTCCCCGTCCACCAGCAACAATCTCTGCTGCGACTTCACCAGCACTTTGACCGGCGGTGATGAACTCTGTTTCGCCGAGCCAAGCTGGCTGACGAGCTGCTCCAGCCGCTCGGTGGCCGAAGTCTGGGTCTCCAGCATTTTCCGCGCCCGCGCAATGGCCTTGGAGATGCGCGCTTTGTCGAACGGCTTCAGTACGTAGTCCACGGCGTTCACATCGAACGCCTGCACCGCGTACTGGTCAAACGCCGTGGCGAACACCACGTGCGGCATTTTCATTTTCCGCTCGACGATCTTTTTCAGCACCCCGAACCCATCCAACCCGGGCATCTTCACATCCAGAAACACCAGGTCCGGAGAGTGTTCCTTGATCAGCGAAACGGCTTCCACGCCGTTCTTGCCTTGGCCGATCACATTGATCTCAGGGAACCCCTTCAGCAGGAAGGCCAGCTCGTCCCGCGCCGGCTTCTCGTCATCCACAATGATCGTGTTTATGGACATCCACGAGCACAGGCTTCGGCTGTGCCTCCTTCCACGTTGATCCCAAAGGGCGAGTATAGGCGCACCCCGTCTCCGCAAGCAAACCGGACCGGTGTCCGGCTCGACGTGGCGAAATCCCCGTTTCCCGGTATCATGTGGCACGAGAAACAAAGCAAGGGAAAGAAAAATGAAGAAATCCTCAGGTACGCCGCGCGCAAAGAAGGCAAGAGTCCTCAGCAGCACCACAATTTATGAAGGCCCGGTCTTTGGGATTCGCCGCGACGAAGTCATCGAGCCGAGCGGCGTCCGGGCAACCCGCGAAGTTATCACCCATCCGGGTTCCGTCGTGGTTCTTCCCGTTCTCCCCGACGGACGAATCCTGCTCATCCAGCAGTACCGGCACGCTACACGACAGTATCTATGGGAGTTAGTCGCAGGCCGCTTGGATCCCGGCGAAACTCCAAAAGTAGCTGCGGCCCGTGAACTCATTGAGGAAACGGGTTATCGCGCAAAGCGTTTTCGGGTCTTCCTGGATGTTTTCCCAACCCCCGGTTTCCTCGAAGAGCGCATGTTTATCCTCCTTGCGGAAGGCCTGACGGCGGGCGAGGCAGAGCCCGAAGAGGATGAGAAAATAATTTCCCGTTCCTATGACCGCAAGCAACTGGAGGAGATGATTCGGGGTGGGAGACTTCGTGACGCCAAAACCATCGCCGGCATTCTCTTTTATTTCCGGTTTCTTTCCCGGCAAGAACGATAGACTCGCCGAAGTTCATTGAATCGTTTTTGTGCGCAGATAAACAGAAATTTATCTTTGCTATAAAAGAGGAATGTTCTGTTCACTCGAACTTCCATTCTGCTACACTCCGCGCAATTTATACTCGTAATGGCGTCGCGACTGTCCGCTCGATTCCGTTCAGGAGGACTCATGAGTACCTGTCAGGAGGGAAGCGAAGTGCAAGGAACCGTGAAGTGGTTTAACAATTCCAAGGGATATGGCTTCATCGGGCGCGATGATGGCCCAGACGTTTTCGTACATTATTCCGCCATCGTCGGTGATGGGTATCGCACCTTGCAAGAAGGAGACCCGGTCGAATTCGAAATTGTTCAGGGGCCGAAAGGCCCCCAAGCGGCCAACGTCTCAAAGGCTGGTGGCTGAAACCGTAGGCAATTATTCGGCCGGCCGGGAGCGCCCCTCTGCCGGCCTTTTTTAATTGGGGGTAGAGGAAGTTCAGAGGGTAAATGAGATAAAGGGAAAATCAATCTGGCGCACTACCCGAAGTCTTGGAAGAGCCGCGCAAAGAGTTTCTGCTCTTTTACCTCCCTCACTTCCTTTACCTCATTAACTTCCTCCGACTGGGTTTATAATCCTTGCCGCCATGGACAACAAACAGATCGCCCGCATTCTGCGCGAAACCGCGCAACTCCTGGAAATCGACGGCGCCATCATCGGCCGGTACCGCAGCTACGAGAAAGCCGCCGAACTGATCGAGGCCCTGCCCGAATCCATCGAACAACTGGTCAAGGAACCGGAGAAGCTCAAAGAACTACCGGGGATCGGCGACCGCATGGTCGAGCATCTGCAGGAGATCGTAAAGACCGGCGACTACGCGCTGCGCAAGAAGCTACTTAAGAAATATCCGGCGTCCATCCTCGATCTGCTGCAACTCCAGTCTCTCGGCCCGAAGAAGGTCGCCTTCCTGTGGTCCAATTTCAAGGCCGGCACGGTGGCCGACGTCGAGAAATTGGCGAAAGAAGGCAAGCTGCACGATCTTCCGGGCTTTGGCGAAAAGAGCGAACAAAACATTCTGAAGGCCGTGGAAGTATTCAAGAAATCCTCGGGCCGCTTTCATTTGGACAAAGCCGAGGCGGCTGCTCTCTCGATCGCAGCCCACATTAAAGCAGCGGGCAAAGCCGTGGATTCCGTGACGCCCGCGGGCTCGCTGCGCCGGGGCAAAGAGACCGTTGGCGATCTCGATCTACTTGTCACGCTTGCTGATGGCCACACGTCGCAGAAACACGTGGACGCACTCGCCAAGCATATCCTTACCTTTCCCGGCATCGACCAAACACTGGCGCACGGAGAAAACAAGGTCAGCTTTACGCTGGAGAACGGATTGCAAGTCGACGTCCGGCTGCTTGAAAAAGAAAACTTAGGCGCCGCCCTGCTCTATTTTACGGGCTCGAAAGAGCACAACGTGGCGCTCCGCGGCCGTGCCAACGACATGGGATTTACGCTGAATGAATATGCCTTGGCCACCCTGAAGGGCGAAAAGCGCGTCGCCGGGCGCACCGAAGAAGAGATCTATTCGAAACTGAAGCTGGATTACATCCCGCCCGAATTGCGCGAAAACACCGGCGAAATCGCGGCCGCTGAAAACCACAAGCTGCCACATCTGCTCACCCTGAAAGACATAAAGGGCGACCTGCAGATGCACTCGACGGCCAGCGACGGCAAAAACTCGATCGAAGAAATGGCGGAAGCTGCCCGCGAACTCGGCCACCAGTACATCGCCATCACCGACCACTCAAAAGCCGTGACCGTGGCCAACGGCCTGGACGAAAAGCGCATGGCCGCGCACATCAAGAAAATCCATGACGCCAACGACAAAGATCTGGGCATCCGCGTTCTGGCGGGGGCAGAGGTGGATATCCTGAAGGACGGCTCGCTCGACTATTCCGATGAAATCCTTGCGCAGCTCGACGTGGTGGTTTGCTCGATCCACTCTTATTTCAACATCGACCGCGCGGCCATGACGGAGCGCATGCTCGCGGCCATCGAAAACCCCTATACGCAGATCCTCGCGCACCCCACTGGCCGCCTGCTGCTCAGGCGCGACCCGATCGACTACGACATGGAAAAAGTGCTGGAGGTCTGCGCCAAACACGGGGTGGCCATGGAGTGCAACTCCTATCCCGACCGCCTCGATCTGAAAGACGTCTATCTGCGCATGTGCAAGGAGCGCGGCGTCAAAGTTGTGATCTCGACCGACTCCCACAACACTGCCAACCTCGCCTTCATTCGATACGGCGTGACCATGGCCCGCCGTGGCTGGCTTGAGAAGAAGGATGTCATCAATACCCTGCCAACCGAGCAATTTCTGGAGAGGCTCCGCACAAAGCCCGGTAGCGCCAGCAAGAAACACGCTGCCAAGGGCCGCTCGTAGTGCGCTTGATCAGACGCGGCCTGCCCGCGGCGCGTTCGGGGCGACCCGTGAAGGGCCCCTCCTTCTTACTCGATCCGCGGTGAGAGTCCAATTGCCAATCAACAGCTCCGGACTCGCTGACAACGCGCGGCTATGGAGGACAACTCGGGAATTCACATGGTGCGAATCGAAGCGACGGCTGCGGGCTAAGGGCGTGGCCGGATGTTACAGGTCTTGCGCGTGCAACACAGGCTTGACTTTGAGTTCTGCGAGGCGTACAACCATCGCACTGAATTCCACCTACCTTGGTTTTGACGGAGGCACACGCATGAAGCGAATTCTAATCGGGGGGATCCTCACCGCGTTCTTCGTCCTGTTGCAGCCTACGCAGGCCCCTTTAGCAGATGAAAAAAAACCGCCCAGCCTTTGGGAGATGGCGGGAGACTTCAAAGTGTTAAGGGTGTGGAAGACAGCGTCGTTGCAACTTCGCTGGCCGGAAGTTGCCATGCTGCAGCTCACGGAAAAAAGCCGGTTAGAACTACAGACTGACCCTCTGGCATTTCTCCGGAAGTACAGGATCTTCGATAAAACGGATAGTGTGCAAGGGCAGTTTGTAGTGCGCCTCACAGAGCCGAAAACCGTGTCGAAAGACCCCGCGTTTGTGGTTGTGGTGCACGACTTAGGCACATACTCAGCTACCTGCACGTTTGAAGTAACGGACATCAGGCCCAACTGAACCCTGCAGCGGCTGGCGGAAAGCTCGGGAAATGACGGGCGAAGCCTCTACGGCTGGAATCCGATGCGGCGCAACAAGTCCTGGAAGCGCGGCTCCTTGCGCAACGGATCGAACGCGTCCTCCACATTGAGCCACGTCAGATAGCGGTCGCGCTCGGAGAAACCCTGCTCGAGCGCAGCGAGCGCCTGCTGCCGTTCGCCAAGGGAGGTGTATATCATCGCGAAGTGGTACGGCGAAACATAGCCGTGCTTGGCCCGCTCGCGTAACTCCTCAAGGAGCTTTTTCGCCTCAGATCTTTTGCCGAATTCAGCATAGGCCCGTGCCAATCCCACCACGCGAGGGAGAACACGGCCGGAAAGTGTCACGGCCCGCTCGGATTCAAAAATGGCTTGCTCATGCATCCCTTTCGCGCGATAGCTCTGGCCGAGACAAGCATGTGCGCCATCGGAGTTGGCGTCCAGTTCCAGCGCCTGCCGGCACTGCTCGACAGCACGGTCGTACTGCCGGACAAAGTAAAATGTCCAACCCGCGTTGACGCTGGTGTAAAGGGAAAGCGGGTCCAGTTGCTGGGCGCGCCGGACTTCAAGGAGCGCTTCGTCGAAACGGGCCAGCCCTAGCAGGTAGGAGGAGTAGGTGCGGTGGGTCTCCGCCTCGTTCGGATTCAGTCCCAGGGCGCGCTTGAACTCTTTCTCGGCGCCGGCCCAGTCCCAATCTCCGTAGAACCGGATGCCCGCGAGTGCAGTATGCGCCTGAGCCAGGGTATCGTCGAGTTCCAGGGCTTTGAGTGCGTACTCCTTGGCCTTCGGTACCGCGTCTATCGCCGGTAGATCCGTGGACACCGAGTAGTAGGAAGCCAAGGCCGCATAGCTGGCTGCATATTGGGGATCGAATCGCACAGCTTGTTCAAAATACTCGCGGGCTTTCCTGATTTCTTCGGCCGAACCCTTGTGCCAATGGTAGCGGCCTTTGAGATAGGCCTCTTGCGCCGCCGGGTCCACCTGCCGGCCGCTGGCCAGCCGCACCCTCTCTTGGGGAGTCAGGGTGACGTCAATCTCATGAACTATCGCGCTGGCAACTTCTCCTTGCATGATCAGGACATTTCGCAGTTCGCGCTGGTAGCTCTTGGACCACAGTTGAGAATCTGTCGGCCCGTAAACCAGCCGTGCTGTAATCTTCGCAAATCCACCGGAGCGCGACACGGATCCTTCGACGATGGCATCCACATGCAACTCTCGCGCGATCTGGTCGAGCGGCTTCCGGGCCTTCTTATAGCGCATCACAGAGGTACGGGAAATGACTCGCAGAGCCTGGATTTGACCCAAGTCAGTGATCAGCGCCTCGGTCATGCCGTCAGCAAAATAGTCCTGTTCTATGTCACCAGTGAGGTTGTCAAAGGGAATCACCGCCAGCGATCGAATCTGCGGTGCCCGAGGGTGGCCCAGCAAGCGATCGCGCCAACCGCTGAAGTTCATCGCCGCGAGCCCCATGGCAAGGGCCAGAAGTCCGGCCACGGCGTAGCCAATCCGCCTCGCGCCCCTGCGCCAAGCCGAGGTGGGCGGAGTTTGCAGTGCGTACCCGGAAGAGGGCGCCGACAGCCGCCGCAAGTCCACGAGAAGTTCCGTCGCGGATTGGTAGCGCCGATCAGGATCTTTGTCCAAACACTTAAGGACGACAGTCTCAAGTTCCGTGGATATGCGCGAGTTCAGTGCGCGCGGGGAGACCGGTGGTTGGTGAAGGATCGCATCGATGAGCCGCGAAGTTTGCTCTTCCGGATATGCCCTCCGGGCCGTGGCCATCTCGTAGAGCACAGCACCGATCGTATAGATGTCTGCGCGAGCATCCACCGACTCGCCTCGGAGCTGCTCCGGAGGCATATACGGAAGCGTTCCGGCTGCCGCTTGCGAGTCGGTTAAGGTCTCAGTCGTTCCTTCAGCCACCGGCCGCAGCAGCTTCGCCAGGCCAAAGTCCAGTATCTTCGCTCGTCCCTTATCAGTGACGGCGATATTTGCGGGTTTCAGATCTCGATGCACGATGCCGCGTTCGTGTGCCTCTTCCAACGCTGCAGCAATCTGCATTCCTAGTGCGACCACTTCTTTCTCCGGGAGCGTCCCTCCCGTAAGCCGATCCGCAAGCGTTTTCCCTGGGACGAACTCGATCACAAGAAAGTCCAGCCCGTCTTGGGTGCCGAACTCGTAGACCGTTTCGATGTTCGGATGGTTCAGCTTGGCCAATGCCATGGCCTCTTTGCGGAAGTGTCTACGAGCAGTATCGTCGCTCAGAGTGCCCGAGGGCAGAACCTTCACAGCCACGTCGCGGTCGAGCTGCTCATCACGGGCGCGGTAAACCACACCCATTCCTCCGGCGGCTACTCTTTCCAGGATGCGGTAGTGGCCTAGCGTCTGGCCAATCATGAGGTGGGGACCTGTTCTGTGCGGACCATGGTAGGTCGGCACGATTGGCAAGTCAACGCACAGGGGCGGTCCGCTGGCGGTCCGCCACAGGGCGGGACTGGCCAGTGGGGAACATTTCATTGCGGACCGTCGTATATTGGAGGTAGAACGTCCTTTTACGGAGGGCCTTTGACATGAACTCGCTTCCCCACCGCTCGGCGGCTATCCGGATGGGAATTGCCTGCGCGGCCCTATTGGCTGCTTCCGCGGTCGCGGCTCACGCTGAAGACGTCACCAAGTCTTTTGCTGTGTCTGGACGCGCTAACGTGCGCGTGGAAACAAATGACGGCAGCGTACGGGTCACCTCCGGTGACTCGAAACAGGTGGAATTTCGCGTCGAATACCAGGGCTTCGAACTGGGAAAGAACCTCCGCGTCGACGCTCATCAGGACGGGGACAAGGTCGAGTTGACGGCACGCGTCACCGGGCATTGGGGATTCTCTTTTGGCCATAATTTGCGGCACCTTCACATTGAGGTCCGCATGCCTCGCGAGGCGGATCTCCAGGTGGAAACCGGCGACGGGTCCGTACAGGCCGAATCGATCAGTGGGACAGTAAACGTGCATACCGGCGATGGGTCGGTGAAAGCCAACTCGCTAAACGGCACGATCGATCTTCGCACCAACGACGGGAGCATTACCGTTGCGAACCTCAAAGGGGATATGCGCCTGCGCACGGGAGACGGCTCCATTGATGCTCGCGAGCTGGATGGCAAGGTGGAAGCCGACTCGGGCGATGGACATATCCGCATCGCCGGCCGTTTCGATGCGCTCAACGTTAAGACGGGCGACGGCAGTGTGGACACGCGCGTTCTGCCGGGTTCCAAGATGGTTTCGAGTTGGACGATTCGAACGGGTGACGGGAGCGTAGATCTAGTGCTCCCGTCCGATTTCCAGACGAATATCGATGCCAGCACGGGAGACGGGCACATCAGCATGGGTATCCCCGTCACCGTGGAGGGGACCTTCAGCAACTCTCAGATTCACGGCAAGATGAACGGCGGCGGCCAGGCTCTGACCATCCACACGGGCGATGGTTCGATCCGGCTCAGCAAGAGCTGAGGCGAGCCACCCCCGAAGGGGAAAACGAGAACCAGTCAACCCACGATAGTTCCAGTACGTGATCGCAGTGAACTAACACCCACAGCTGTCCGCTTTTGGCGACTTCTCTTCACATCTACCATTGTAACCCCGTGAAAACACAGGGCGTATTTTTGGCGTGTCGCTTGCAGTTCCCTCCCCCAAGTCCCTCAGGAGACTGCTGTGATCGTCTTCGTTCTTCTTGTTGCCTTAATTATTTTGGTAGCCGTCACGTTTATCAGTTCGATTGA
>Ga0066659_10001331_pt1 | contig 10657 bp, 7 predicted proteins | sample GraSoiAngelo_108_FD_75176 | JGI IMG/M metagenome (GOLD analysis project Ga0066659, IMG submission 75176) | Grasslands soil microbial communities from the Angelo Coastal Reserve, California, USA - 14_0903_09_40cm | ecosystem: Environmental > Terrestrial > Soil > Grasslands | place: USA... | reverse complement strand
CGGCTTGACAGCGTATCCGTCAGATGTTTAAGTAGTTGTTTTATTTTCAGCCCAGTTCTGGTGACTGTCAGGATGCCGCTTCGCTCACCCGAGGATCTCAAATTTGTGTGTTCGCTGGTTCCACTTCCTCTCCCAGACAGGATTTGGAGGTATTCGTGAAATTGAATGGCCGTGCGTCGGGAGATCATTTTGGCTGCCGCGCCTGGACAGCTATTGGCCTGCTGCTGGTCGCAGGCGGCCTTGCGCTGCGGCTGGGCTCCCATTTACAGGCTTCCCGGGTGGCCGAATCGGACCCGGCATGGCCAGCAAGCCTTATTTATCAGCCCCAGAACGATCGGTTAACCTCCTCGGCAAACGAGAACGCACGAGCGGTTCTAGGGCAATTGCCGTTTAGCTTTGAGCCCAATCAAGGACAGGCTGATCCCGAGGTGAAATTCCTGGCGCGGGGAAGAGGCTATGGGTTGTTCTTGACTGCCAATGCGGCCGTCCTGGAGCTGCGGGCGCGACGCGCGGGGGATCAACACCGACGCGCCGCCAGCCCAACCGTAGTGCATATGAGGTTGGCCGAGGCAAATCCCAATCCCACGATCAACGGTTCCGATGAGCTAGAGGGCAAGAGCAATTATTTAATAGGCAATGATTCTTCCAAGTGGCACCGTAATGTGCCTCACTTTGCTCGCGTGCGGTATCACGAAGTCTATCCCGGAGTGGACTTGGTCTATTACGGCCGACAGGGACAGCTGGAATACGACTTTGAAGTCGCGCCCGGCGTCGATCCCACAGTCGTTCAGCTCAGTTTTGAAGGGCACCGAGTTTTTTTGAACGAGAACGGAGACTTGGTTGTTCCGACTGGCGCAGGGGATGCACGGCTGCACGCTCCGGTGATCTACCAGGATCTGGGCAGTGACAGAAAGACTATCCCGGGCAAATTCGTGCTGCAGGCGGGCAACCGGGTTGGATTCGAGATCGGCCCTTATGACCGCAGCCGTCGGCTGGTCATAGACCCCACGCTAAGCTATTCCAGTTACCTGGGTGGCAGCGGAAACGAAACATCTCCCAGCATCGCCGTCGATGCTTCCTTCAATATCTATGTGGCGGGTCAGACCACTTCGGCTGATTTCCCAAAACAGCCGGGCGTGCTTGGCGGTCTCAAAGGCCCATCTGACATTTTCATTGCGAAACTCGATCCTACGGGCAGGATCGTCTTCTCAACCTATCTGGGCGGGAATGGCAACGAATCAAGTGTAGGCATCGGTGTGGACAGCGCGACTAACGTATACGTGGCGGGGACAACGGATTCAACTGACTTTCCGACCGTCAATGGCTTTCAGGCCGACTGCACCGGCTGTGCGCCAGGGAATCACGTCTTCGTGACCGAGTTGAAGACGGACGGATCGGCGCTGCTCTATTCAACTTACCTTGCCGGCAACCTAAATGAAACCGCTACCGGCTTTGCGCTCGACAGCAAGGGCAACGCCTACGTCACTGGGACTACCACTTCGACCAATACCCAATCAGGATTCCCGGCGACGGCCAATGCCTTCCAAATGACTTCGCTTGCGCTGACGCAATTCTTCGCCAGCAAAATCATTCCGACGTCAACCGGGACAGCCAGCCTGGCCTATTCGACTTATTTCGGTGGTGGCAACCCGACAAATGGCCAGGCCGTGGGCGGCGGGATCGCCGTGGACGCCAGCGGAAACATGTACATCACGGGCGGGACCAGCTTTCTGCATATTGGAGGCAGTCCGGCTCCTGCCAACGATTTTCCGATTTTGAATGCATTCCAGCCCAGTCTGGATTGCCCAACCAATACGAATTGTGCGACTAGTCCCACTGCTCCCGATGCCTTTGTCGCCAAGATCAATCCCAATCTAACCGGCACCGCAGGCCTATTGTTTTCTACTTATCTGGGAGGAACCGGCAACGACTTTGGCACCGGCATCGCCGTGGATGCCGGAAATAATGTGTACGTGACCGGCTCAACCACGTCGCCCGACATAGCCGCCACCCCGGTGACGCCTGGAACAAATTGTCCTGCAGTGACACCCGCGACAGATGGTTTCATAGCCAAATTAAATAATCCCTCGACGAGCACTCCTGTAGCATTGACGTACTTCTCATATCTGGGCGGGTCGGCAGACGATTCAGGCCCGCACGACGAATTTCCTCCCGCAGCAATTGTGGTGGATAGCAACCAGTTTGTGCGTCTCACTGGTTCAACCGTATCCACAGATTTCCCGTCCGTGAACGTAATGACCACGCCTCCGTTTACACCCGGGCCGCTGGGCGGGACCGACGCTTTTGTTGCTCGGTTGGATACAACGGGATCGGCCTTTCAACCTTGCCTTGACACTCCGGCCAATCCCCCGTTGCCGGGAGCCAATTTCGTGAGCCGCTTCGGTGGCACCGGGACCGATCACGGCACCGGTATCGCGCTCGACACGAACTTCGTTACCTACCTGACCGGCGATACGGGTTCGGGTGACTTCCCGACTGCAGGTGGTCCCTTGCAAGGAACCCTGCAGGGCGCTACCGACGCGTTCGTGAGCACGCTTGGGCCGGTCAGCGACTTGACGTTGACAGAGACGCCCTCGATCCAGCTCGGCAGCGCGATAGGAGTAGGCAACCCAGTAACTTTCACCTACACCATCACAAATGGTGGACCCGATCCGAGCTCCGGCGTGGTGTTTCAAGCTAATCTGCCTTCAACCGGAGCGACGTTGACGTCGGTATCAAGTTCGCCAGGCAGCTGCACTTCACCCGCTGGAGGAAAGGTTCTGTGTTCGATTGGCACGTTGCTGAGCGGCGGCACAGCTACCGTCACCGAGGTTTTGGTCCCGACTGCCGGATCAACCCAACTAGTCGGCAGCGGCCAAGCCTTCGTGGCTCCGCCCGCTTTTGATCCAACAACACCCAACAGTGCCAGTGCCAGCGTGGCCGTAACCGATTTCGTGATCAGCGCCAGTTCCAGCCCGGTAACTGTAATCGCAGGAAACTCCGCTATTTACAACGTTCAGACAGGACCCGCCGCAGCCAGCCAGGCTTTTACCAACAGCGTTTCGCTGTCGTGATCAGCCGGGTTGCCCCAGGGCACAAGCTGCGCCTTCTCGACCAACCCGCTGACCATGACCAATATGAGCCCGGTGTCATCGCAGCTCACGATCTCGACTACCGCACGCCCGGCAACCACGACATCGCTTCATCCCAATTCGCTCTTCTTGTATGCAGCGTTTCTGCCGATTTCCGGGTTGGCGTTCTGGGGCATTGGGACAGGGAAAAACTACCGTCGGCTAGGACCGATGATGGGGTTGCTGTTCGGAGTGCTTGCGGTGGGCCTGCTCTTCCAGGTTGCTTGTGGCGGCGGCGCAAAAGCCACTCCCACGGTTAATCCCGGAACTCCCGCCGGTACTTACGCCATCACGGTAACAGGGACATCGGGCAGCGCATCGCACGGAACCACTGTCACGCTTGTCGTCCAGTAGCTAAGTGCGGGAAACGAGAAAGGCGGTTTATATGTCCGGCTTCTCTATCCGGCTTCTCTATAAGAGTGTCACCCCGAGAGAAGCGAGGGATCCGTAGGTCCGGCCGACAGAATCAAACCCGCGAGCGATTTATGCCCCAGCCGACAGCCTGTGGTGGCTTTTGGCTTGGGCAATGCCGTACTGGCGAATTTTGTAGAGCAGAGCCTTGTAGCTGATCTTGAGCAGAGCCGCGGCCTGCTTGCGATTCCAGTTCGTTTCCTCTAAAGCTCGAGCAATCGCCTCGGCTTCGGCTTCGTCCTTGGCGCTGCGCGCCAGCGACTTGAGGCCCCCGGCTGCGTCGCTCCCGCTCTTTTGCGCCGGCGGTTCGAAACTGGCGCCACTGGCATCGACTTTAGGCCGCAGTTCGTTAATGGCGAGCTTCTCGTCGCCCAGGATGAGATAGCGCTTGATGAAATTATTAACTTCGCGCAGATTGCCGGGCCAGGAGTAATCCTGGCAAGCCTGCAGCAGGTTAGGGGAAAGCGGCAGCGGCGGGCGCGCGTAACGCTCCGACATCCGCGACATGAAGTGTTTCAGCAGGATCGGAATTTCCTCTTTGCGCTCACGCAGGGGAGGCAGTTGCAGAGTAAAGGCATTCAAACGGTAATAGAGGTCTTCGCGCAACCGCTTCGTAGCCAATGCCTCGGGGATATTGATGTTGGTGGCGGCTAGGATGCGCACGTCGGCTTTGATAACCGAGCGGCTGCCCAATCGCGAGAAGGTTCCATCCTGCAAGACATGCAGAAGCTTCGCCTGCAGAAGCGGGGGCATCTCGCCGATTTCGTCCAGCAGGATCGTTCCCTTGTTGCAGAGTTCGAACTTGCCCGGCTTGGGATGAGTGGCGCCGGTGAAAGCGCCGGCTTCGTAACCGAATAGCTCGCTCTCCAGCAGGTCGGCGGGAACGGCGGCGCAGTTCACCTTCAAGAAAGTGCGATGCGCCCGGGGAGAAAGTTTGTGGATCAGCTGCGCCAGAACTTCCTTGCCCGTGCCGCTCTCTCCGAGCAGCAAAACCGGAATGTCTACGTTGGCGACCAGGGCCGCCTGGGAACGGATCTTGCGCATGGCCGGGCTGGCGGCCACGAAAAAGACATCATCGCAGAGTTCTTCGATCTCGCCCGCATTGACCGGGCCCTTCTTTCCCAGGCATTGATCGACTACCGCATCGAGCTCGGCTTTCTGAAAAGGCTTGGTTAAGTAGTCGTGGGCTCCCAGACGCATGGCTTGTACCACTTTGCGGGTGTCGCTCACGCAGGAGAGCATCACCACCTTCACGCCGGGCTGAAGCTGGCGAAGCTGCTCCAGGGTTTGCAGTCCATCAATGCCGGGCATCAGCAGATCAAGAAGAACAAGATCAGGCTCTAAACCTTTTTGCAGCCGCGCGACAGCTTCTTCGCCGGTGGTGGCGGTTTCCACTTTATAGTCGTCCACCTCAAGCAGAGTCCGGATATACCGCAGCATTCCTGGTTCGTCATCGACCAGCAGGATGTTAGCCGTGTCCTTCATTGCGATTTTCCTTTGCTTGGCCCAGATGGCGTCGGTTTCAGCGGTATCAGGAAGGAAAACTTGCATCCTGCCCCAGGTTCGCTTTCCACCCAGATCTTGCCGCCCAATCCGAACACCAGACGACGAGCGATTGCCAAACCCAAGCCCATGCCATCGGACAGCTTTTCGGTTTGTGGCAGACGAACAAAATCATCAAAAACTTCCAGATGAAACTCCGGCGCGATGCCGGGGCCGGTATCGGAGACGCTTACTTTGACGGCGTTGGGATATTCCACGCTTTGCTGGCGGCGTTCGCCCGTGATGCCGGGTTGCTGCGCGCTACGCCGCTCCCACATGTGCGGCTCGGCATGTAACCAGACGGTTCCTCCGGCAGGGGTAAACTTAGATGCATTCTCCAGCAAGTTCGACAGCACGCGCTGCACTTTCGCAGAGTCGAAGGGAAACGGCAGAACTTTTTCGTTCGGCAAAAAGTAAAGCGCCAATCCTTTTTCCTGAAAACGATTGGACCAAAGAGTACAAACCTCCGAGATGCAGGCGTTCATGTCGCCGATCTCGTATTGCACCCGCAGCTCGCCGGTTTCGAGAATGCTGTAAGTGAGGAAATCTTCGATGAAGTGCTGCAAGCGCTGCCCGCTGCTGCGCATGTCGTGTAGAACTTCACGCTGGCGTTCATTCAGGCCTCCCAGCTTCTCGCTCTGCAGCAGCTCGATGTAGCCGGACAGAATCGCCAGTGGAGTCTTCAGATCGTGGGCAGCGGAGGCCAGAGCGTCGGTGCAGCGTTGAAAGCGATCGCGCAGCTGCGTGAATTCGCGCAAGAGGTCCGGTTGACAGATGACATCAGGAGAGGGTTGATCAGAAGGCGCGGGGGGGCACAACTCGGCCGCATCCTGCTTCTTGCCGCTGCTTTTGCTGGTGAGACACGTCTTTTCCGATGTGGCCATGGAGGTCTGAAGTGAACGCAGGGGGAGGGAACCGCATTCAACGGTTAAGTAGAATGCAGTATTTGTGTTTATGGTATGTCACTCGTTTCCCAGTGTCAACGCAAAATGCAACCCTTTGGTCAAACATGGGTAAAACCTTGCACTTTTTGTGGGCTTTGTGACGCAGGTAGTAACCATTGCTAATGGTAACTCCCAATCTAGGAAACGTCCCTATGGCGCATCAACAGCACGGTTTGGAAACAATGCCTAACCTCGCTGAAAGAACGATTCCCGACAGAACCCTACGGTACACGAAAGTGCTATGGTTTGGCCCCAAAGGTGCGAACCCAGAGCCTTGCGAGGGGTGCGCTTGAGCCAAGAGATATTGGAAAGAGAGCGTCGCAGTTGGCCGCGCTTGCCGCTGGCCATACCAGTTTTTGTCAGGAGCCATGACGACACGGGCAAGGAGTTCCTCGAGTTTGCCACGGCATTGAACATCAGCGCCTGCGGAGTGCTGGTGGCCGTGCGGCGCTCTCTGCCGCTTTCGGCGCGGCTTTCGCTGGAAATTCCCAGCGCTCCTTTAGCCGCCACCGCCAAGCTGCCCAAGGCCTGCCGCACCCTTAACGCCCGCTGCGTGCGGGTAACCCATGCTGAGGGGTACCATCTGGTAGGTCTTAAGTTCGCCCGTCCGCTCCTGCAGGATCCTCGTATTGCGCGCGTCGGCCGACGGAAAGTGACTTCTGCCAGAGTGAAAAAGTTTTCCCTCGCTCCAGCCTCTCTCGAGGTTTAGAATCGGTTCCACCCGGGGAAGCGCCGAGATTCGGGAATATCATCGTAACCTATTGCAGCATATAAACTTAGCTCGTACTTAGTGGACCTAAAGAGCCTTTGCCGCGGTTTGGCTCTTGGGATGCACTTAGCGGGTGCGAGCAGTTTGCTCCAGTGAGATAGTCGATGACAACCACAGGCCCAGTCAGTTCGCTAGTCCAAGCGCTCGGCGAAATCCCGCCCCAGCCGGTCGTGTTCGGTTGTTCCGAGGCCATGCGGACAGTCCGTGAACGCCTCGACAAGGTGGCCGGTGCCAATGTTCCCGTCCTGATTCACGGCGAGAGCGGCACCGGGAAAGACATCATTGCCAGGATGATTCATTCCCAGTCGCCTTGGAAGACAGGACCCTTCGTGAAGGTCAACTGTCCCGCGATTCCGGGAACGCTGCTGGAAAGCGAGCTCTTTGGTTACGAGAAAGGCGCATTTACCGGCGCCTATGGCACCAAGCCGGGACGCGTCGAAATGGCCCACCGCGGCACCCTGTTCCTAGATGAAATCTCCGAACTCGACCTCGGTCTGCAGTCCAAGCTCCTGCAGTTGCTCCAGGATGGCCAGTTCTGCCGCATCGGGGCACAGGAAGACAAGAAAGTTGAAGTGCGCATCGTTTGCGCCACCAACCGCAAACTGGAAGATGAAATTGAAAACGGCACCTTCCGGCAGGATCTGTTCTATCGCATCAACGTGGTGAATCTGTATTTGCCGCCGCTGCGCGAACGACGCGCCGACGTCCCCGACCTGGCCAGCTATTTCTTGGAATATTACAACCGCAAATACAACTGCCGGGCACGTCAGCTTTCATCCGAGCTGATTCGACTCCTCGAGAAGTATCACTGGCCGGGCAACATTCGGGAACTTGAGAACCTGATCAAGCGCTACGTGATTTTGGGGAATGAAGACGCAATCACGAGCGATCTTGTCGGCCGCGAGCAGGAGTATTTCAATCCAGAAATTCCAATCGATGGCCCAATCTCGCTGAAGAAGATTACGCGCCAGGCGGTGCGCGAGCTGGAGCGCAAGATCATCCTCAAGGTCTTACAGGCAAACCACTGGAATCGCAAGCAGGCAGCGCGAGCGCTCGGCATCAGCTATCGCGCGCTGCTGTACAAAATTCGAGACGCCGGCCTGCCTTCCAGCCGGTCGGCCCGCCGCAAGCCCGAGGAGGGAGTCGTGGCGCAACCGGTGGCCGCCGGCTAGCCAATTTTCCGCCGCTCGTTTCTCTTGAACCCGGAGCCGTCAAGCGCCGGGTTTTTTTGGGCCGGTCTAAATCACCGAAGCTCAGCCAGCAGCTTGCGCATCATCGGCCTTGGGCCTGGCTGAATTTGGGATTGATCTTCAGCGCACGGAAAATCTTTATGGCGACGAGCGGCTCAGCTTGAATGATTGCAATTTGAATGATTGCAATGACGCGCTGCTTCGCAATCAAAAGAGGTGGATGGAATTGGTATCGAAAAGGGAATTCTGTGGTCAGTGGATTAGCGGTCTGTGGCCCAGAAGCGGTGCTCTGATCACCTGGCCACCGCCCCCGGAGCGCTTTTACCGGGGAGCTGGTAAGGAGCTTTGGTCAGCAACGGTGCGCCGACTTCAGATGATGGTCCAGCAAGGTCATGAGTTCCCCCCGCAAAAATGGGCCGCCGGCAATCAATCCGGACAGGCCCGGATTCTCCCTGTTACAACGCAATTCCGTGTTCTCCAGGGTTTGGATAAAGCCGAGTGAACTGAGCACGAGAGCCGCGCCGCCAGCAATGTCCCATTCATGTTTAGGACTCAGGGTGAAGGTCGCGTCCGCCAGACCAGCCGACACGAGGGCGAGCTTGTAGGCGACAGAACCCATGGCGCGGATCTTGAAGGGCACACTCCTGAACGGCTCCCAGTCGCCCCGCTTCAGTTCGCTGCGGCTGGCGAGCACGACAGCGCCACCTAGGCTGGTCCTCTGGCTGCACCGGACCCGCTTGCCGTTGTAGGTGACACCCGTTTCGAGCGAGCCAATAAATTTCTCGTTCGTTGCCGGATTCGAGATTCCACCCGCCACCGGGCGGCCATCTTCCACCAAGGCAATGGACACACAGAATTCGGGAACGCCGGCGATAAACTCGCGTGTCCCATCCAGACCATCCACCACCCAGACCCGGCTCTTGCCGAGGCGTGTCTTGTCGTCCACGCCTTCCTCCGACAGCCAGCCTTCCCCTTCTCTAAGCAGAGTGCTTCGCAGGACGGCGTCAACCGCGCGATCGGCTTCCGTCACAGGATCGTGGCCGATCTTGTACTCGTGCGCAATGGCGCCGGGTGTGAAGCGGCTGAGGGCATCGCAGGCTGCGTCCAGCGCGGCTCGAATGCGCTCTAGGATTTCCCCATCTAGCTGGCTAGTCATCTTCTTGAGCGTAGCGGTGGCACAAGCATCATCGGCCCTTCGCCTTTAAGCTCGCACCGACGCAGGCGGCTGGCCGTTGGCTCCTATGAAGCCCTCGCGTTCCAGATGCAGGATGATCTCCTGGGCCGACTCTTCAGGCGTCAGGTCGGCAGTGTTGATCACAACATCGGCGTCATCGGGCGCCTCATAGGGGTCGGAGATTCCCGTAAACTCCTTGATGATCCCGGCCCGCGCCTTGGCGTACAGACCCTTTCGGTCCCGCTGCTCGCATATTTCGATAGGGGTGGCCACGTGCACCAGAATGTACCCTCCATAGGGTTCGATCATGCGGCGTACCTGCTTGCGAACCGAATCGTAGGGAGCGATGGGAGCGCAGATAGCGATGCCGCCATTCTTGGTGATCTCGGAAGCCACAAACCCGATACGGCGGATATTGATGTCCCGGTGCTCTTTGGAAAATCCCAATTCCGAGGAAAGGTGCTTGCGCACAATGTCGCCGTCCAGCAGGGTTACTGGACGGCCGCCCACTTCCAGGAATTTCGTGAGTAGCACGTTGGCGATAGTAGATTTTCCCGAGCCGGACAGACCGGTAAACAAGATGGTTACACCCTGCTGGTAGCGGGGAGGATAGCTGCGCCGCAGCTCCTCGACCACCTCCGGATAGGTGAACCAGCCGGGTATTTCGCCGCCTTCATTCAGCCGCCGCCGCAGTTCTGTCCCGGAGATATTCAGGACCCGCGAGCCGTCTGGAACTTCGTTATCCGGAATGTAGCGATCCTGGTCCTCCAAGTAAACCATCATATTAAAGGGCACCATTGTCACGCCGATCTCGGCTTCATGCTTTTTAAACAGGGCTTGCGCATCGTAAGGTCCATAAAACGGCTTGCCGTTGGCATCGCTTCCCGGACCGGCGTGGTCCCGACCCACAATGAAGTGGGTAGCTCCATGATTCTTGCGAATCAGGGCGTGCCAAACCGCTTCCCGAGGCCCGCCCATGCGCATGGCTAGAGGCAGCATGGCTAGTTTTACCGTGCCCGCCGGATATTTCGAGAGCAGCAATTGGTAGCAGCGTACGCGGGTGAAATAATCCACGTCGCCGGGCTTGGTCATTCCTACCGAAGGATGAATCAACAGGCTAGCCTCCACCTTTTTGGCGGCGCGGAAAGTCAACTCTTGATGGGCCCGATGCATGGGGTTACGGGTCTGGAAGGCAACCACGCGGCGCCACCCCAAGCGGGAAAACTCGTTACGCAGTTCGGCAGGGGTCAGCCGCAGAGTCTTGAAGTCATAGTGCGACGGCAGCTGAAGGCCTTCGACGCGCCCACCGACGTACCACGAGTTCGCCTTGTTGAGCAGGTAGTCCACGCCGGGATGCATTGTGCTGGTGGTCTTGAACACCAGGTCAGCTTCTGCCCTACGATCCGGCTGCCAAACTTCCTCCACCTGCATGACCGCCAGCATTACGCCTTCGGGATCGCGCAAAGCGATCCGGCTGCTGCCCGGCTTCAGTTTCT